>Ga0209498_1000355_pt1 | contig 27955 bp, 17 predicted proteins | sample WalLakDeSediment_FD_184131 | JGI IMG/M metagenome (GOLD analysis project Ga0209498, IMG submission 184131) | Lake sediment microbial communities from Walker lake, Nevada to study Microbial Dark Matter (Phase II) - Walker Lake 11/02/13 Deep... | ecosystem: Environmental > Aquatic > Freshwater >...
ATCCGTGAGCGCGGCAAGACGACAATCGCTGATATACTGCGTCATGAGACGGGGTTGACGTTGACTTCCGGGTCGAAAGCCGAAACTGAATTCCGGATACGGGCATTCCCTGCCAATTCCACATTGGTATTGCTTGATGGTCATCCGATCAATTCCGGTTACTACGGAAAAGTGGATCTGTCCTTGCTCGCTCTGGAGCCAGTCGCCTCCGTCACCGTTCTGAAAGGACCGTCTTCCGTAGCCTTCGGTCCGAATGCCATGGGCGGCGTTCTGAGCATTGTTACAAAACAGGGGCGGAACGCTCCATACACAACACTCGACGCCGAGGCGGGAACGTTATCGCATCGGCGCCTTGGATTGCATCATGGCAACCGCGTCGACCGCGTACATTACGCATTGACGCTCTATGAACAATCGAGAGCGGGCTTCCCGCTCAGCAAGAACTTCGAGGCGACATCACTTGAAGATGGCGGTACTCGGAACAACAGCGTGCACGAGATGTACGGTGGACAGTTCAGGTTCGGATACGATAGATCGGAAACCGAGTCGTACTCACTGCATGTCGGACTACACGAGGCGAGACGCGATGTTCCGACGACAGTGTATTCCTGGGATACACCGACGTTCAGGCGTTTCCCTCGTCTCCACCGCATCAACGCCTCTATTTCCGGTCGCCGCGACGTCGGAGCATCGGCGCATGCGTCGGTGTTGTTGTTCGCTGACACATACGGCGACAATCTTGTCGAATACAAAAGCGCAGCCTTCGATGCTGAAGAGATCGCGTTTGATTCGCAACTGGACAATATCTCACTGGGCGGTAGCTTCGCGTTACGCAGCGGCTTGTTTGAAAAACACGACATTGGAGCCGGAGTACATTTCAAGCAAGATATCATCCACCGTCTCCCGGATGTGCATACGAACAAGCTGACGCATCGCGCAACAACTGCGAGCGCCTTCATAGAAGATGTCCTTCGTCCTTGGAAACGCGCTGTCATCACACTCGGGCTCAGTCAAACGTACTTTGCACACCCCGAGTCTCCTGTCACGTCTTGGCGTCTCTGTCCCATGTTCGGTATAACACAGAGCATGCCATGGAATATTCATGCGTCGGCAGGAATTTCTCGCGTCGTACGCTACCCGACATCGCACCAGCTATATAGTCAATCCTCCGGAAACCCCGACCTCTTGCCCGAAGAGGCATGGAAGCTTGAAGCCGGCGTTTCCCGTGACTTTCCAGTATTTTCACGAGGAATGGTGTTCGGTTTGGAATTCACGGTACACAGAAGCGAACTCACGAATCTGATTCATCGCGGATCGAGATCCTTTCGGTACGAGAACTACGCAAGCTCCAGACTTCAGGGCGCAGAGGTCAAAGCTACGGCGAGTTTGGCGCAGACACTGGATTTGAACGCATCATACGAACATCTCGTGCTCGACGATAAGTCGGCGCTTATGATGCACAACATCGCAAAACACACATTCCGCTGCTCCGCACAACTTCGATTGCCGTATGGAGTAGGCTTGCGCTACGAATTCCTCTCTTTCGATGACCGCACGACCTATCTGCCGAATTACATACTTCCCGGATACACCATCCACAATATAGCCGCCTCCATTCAAATCCTGCATTCCATATCGCTCCGCCTCCGGGCTGTGAATCTGACCGACAAGTATTACCAAGAGGAAGTCGGCTATCCGGCAACTGGGCGCATGCTGTTTGTCGGTGTTTCGTGGAAGCAGTAAGCGAACCCATCGCAACTATTCGCAAGTTTGTAAAGGAAAAAGATATATTATACGGAAGAATCATGAATCCTGGAGAATGCGATGAACGTAGAAGCCTCTCAAGACAATGACTTCACAAGCAACCGCAAACGTATTCTGATGATCGATGACGATACAAACCTAGTCATGGTGATACGTATGGTCCTCGAGTCCAAGGGGTATGATTTTCACTCTGCGCACACAGCCACCGAAGGTCTGGAACGCATCCGGGAAGTACGGCCGCATCTGATCATTCTCGATGTCATCATGGAGGACTTCGTCGCGGGGTTCCGCGTTGTAAGCGAGTTGCGCACTGCCGCACCCGACTCGCCGTTCAAACGCTTCGAACACGTCCCGATTCTCATGCTGACAAGTGTTACCACGAAAACGACGCTTGATTTCAGTGGTCGTGTCGGAACAGCACTACTCCCCGTGGATGCCTTTCTTGAAAAGCCGGTGCGCCCCAACGAGTTGCTTGCACACATAGAGGAGTTGTTGGCAAAGTCTTCCGACTCCTGAGAGACGGCGAAACGCTTGTCAACTTTGTTGAACGACCCCCATCTCCAAGAAAGATTTCATTCGCACTCGGTAATCACATATTTCCTTCATGCTTGTTCAGCAGGTGGAGAATGTGGCAGGTCAATCACGAATCGTGCCCACTCTCCTACTCTGGATTCCGCCCGAATCGTACCACCGTGCCTCAGGATGATGTTTTTCGTGACGAAGAGACCAAGCCCGGTCCCCGATTTCGTACTGTAATTCTCTGCTGTGAAGCGTGCAAACTTCGTGAACAGGGCCTTCGATTCATCCTCGCTGAATCCCGGTCCCTCGTTGAAAAACGATAAGCGAATCATATTGTCTCTAGGCGTATCCATAAGAGATATAATGATGTCACTTCCGGGTTTACCGTATTTCACTGCATTGGAAACGAGATTCTGAAACACGGACCCGAGCAGATCAGGGTCGCAATGTATCATTGTACCCGGAGGGATATCGCAGTGGATACGCATATTGTTGTCCACCGCCATTTCGGACAAACGAAGCATGACAGGTTCCGCGATATCGTGTCGAATATCCGTTAAGCGCAATTTCAAACGAAGTTCGCCCTCTTCGATGCGACTGAGATTCAGGAAGTTCGCTATGGTCGAGTGCAGGTAATCCGCGCTATTGGAACACGCTTTGAGAATCGACAATTGTTCGTCATTCATCGGACCGAGCAAGCCGTCGCGCAACGAGGAAATGGCGAAGACGATGGAAGCCAGCGGAGATTTTAGTTCATGTGTTACGAAACCCAACATTTCCAGGTACGCTCTGTTTCGTTCATCAGCGGCAGTGTACGCTTTCTGTAATTCCTTCGAAGCCTTCTGAAGTTTCTTTCTGTCCGATTCCAACGATTCGGCCATTCTGTTAAAGGCATTCGCGAGTTCAGTCGTCTCATGACTTACCTTGGGTACTTCGATACGCGTATCGAGCCGGCCGGCCGAAAGTTGGCGCGTGGCTTCCACAAGCTTCATGATCGGTCGTCGTATACGTCCAGACAGCATCAATGCCAACGCTAACGCAAGAGCAAACGCTATCATGCCGATCCCGACGTACTCTGTCGTCAATCTGGATTTATAGTCCAAGTATTTCTTTTCAAGCAAGCCAACATACAGAATACCGATGATTTTTCCGTTCGGATCACGAATCGGATCGTAGGCTGAGAGATACCAATCGTTGACAACGAAGGCGCGGTCGCCGAATCGTTCACCTTTCTCCAGAACGGTATGATACACATCTTCGGCAATGCGCGTACCGAGTGCACGCGTACTGTCTTCTTTAATGACATTGGTCGCTATACGAACATCCCCCAAAAAAATGGTCACTGTACCCAATGGCTTGCCATTGTACATTTCGTCGCCGAATACCGCATTCCTAATTTTGTCGACTAATTGATCCCGTCTATTAAGCAGTATTCCCCCGTACAACACACCGACGATTTCATCGTCGTTCCCCAAAATTGGAATGGCGGTTTCAAGGGCCATTCCGCGTTCCAACGAGGTTTCATCGCTGGGGACGGCACGGGGCGTCGGTAAGATGGGCAGGAAAGCTCTTCTGGCGAGTGCCTCGCTTTTGTGAATCAAATCTTCCCGTTCGATGAGTACGGTCCCATGCACAACATTGCCCTGCATCGCCTGGTCGATCACTGCATCGCGACGTATGGGACTGCCAGGCGGAACGGAATGCCTCGAAGCGCCGCAAACCACACCATTCTGATCGATCAGTGTCAGATAGTCGAAATTATGCCGTATGCGGAGTTCTTCCAATCTCGCCGTAACCGTATCGTCCGGAAGCTGGTTAAAAAGCGCTTTGCTGACTATACGCTGCTGCGAAACAAGCCCCATGGACATTTGAAGCAATGCGGCCTCTTCGTTGTACGCGGCCCAAGCGGAATTCAAATCCATCTGCACCTTTAATTGCGCTTCCTTGACAATAGTGTTGGAAATGAATGTGATGCCTGCCGAAATGGTCAAAGCACCCATAAGTACGACGACGAATGCGTAGCCAACAATCTGTATTGTCCTGAGACTAAGGGTCATATCAGTATACTCTAGAGTTCATCCCACTTTCGTGTCACGAGGCAGCCCCAAATCGTTTCCTCGAGTTGGGCACGTGCACGAAGGCGTTCGTCGTCGAGCACTTCCTCATGTGTCTCGACCACCTGCGTCGGTGCTTCCGATGCTGCCTCTTCTAAGGAAATAAGTTCATCGATGGCGAATTCTATCGGCAACGACACTGAATGTTGCAATTCGGTCCCGAGCGAACGAAGTTCTGCATTCGTCCGCGCTGCTTCGTGAACCAGCCGGTTCAGTAATTCAAGAAAAGCCACGCTCTCCATAACCGGTGTAGCTGAACGGGACTTGCCTTCGACAGTCATTTCAAAATAATTCTGTAATAGCAGTTTATTCCCACCGTGAATAGACGAAACGAGCAATCGATACAACAGGCGTGCATACCACAACGTCTCCTCGCGTGGTGCTTTAGACATGACTGCAAAAGTCTCCGCTGCGGCGTCGGAATGTACCGTCTCAACAATTTCATCACAAATGGAATACTCAAGCATAGACAGAACCATATACAGACGGAATTCAGGTCTTTCCGGATCGCGCATCATGGCGCGGACGTTTCTCAGATGCCATATAATAGGTTCGCTCTTCAAGCGTTCGATCATATACGGGATGCGACGTTCGATGTAGTGCCTGGGTTTCGGTGCCCAGTTCAATAATTCACGCGTCTTGTCCATACTCACATCCAGACATTCGTCTATGTATCGCAACATCCATGGTCTCTCGAACGGTACTTCGGTACGGAACACTCGGGCCATGAGATGCATCATTGACAAGCCGAACCTGGCAAACACGACAGGCATGTGTATCGGACGTTTCGCCTCCCCGTAATAGTATTTCGTGGCGAGCTGAAACAATCGTTTATGCGAAGTCGCCCCGGGAGTACTTGCGTGGACGATACATTTCGTTGGCAAGGTATCGGTTTTCTCGATAATGTTCCTCATGCATCCGACAATGTCGCGTATATGTATGTATGGAACGGCTGATTCGCCCTTACCAGCGAGAACTCTTGCCTTCCAAGATGCGCCGAGCCAGGTTTTCAGAAACATATATAGCGGTGCGTACTCGCACCAATCGGTGAACACAGCTCCAAGACGCACTATGCATGAACGCATTGTATTTTTATCATCGAGTATCAGCTTCTCGCCTTCGCGTTTGCTCCACGAATAGACGTGATCGCCATCGGGCGGGCTATCCTCACTGACAGTCGAGCCTGCTTGAGGAAACGAACAAGCGGCGACGGAACTCGCGAAAACAAAGAGCCTTGGTGCAAGTTCACTTGCGAGTGTCACCACATTCCTTGTTCCACCGACATTCGTTCTGTAGTACTCAGGATGCTTGGTACTCGTAAAATCGTAAAAAGCAGCCAGGTGAATGACGATATCAGCACCTCCTGCAGTCGCCGCTTCACGGAAGGCCTGTCCAATACCGTAATAATCGGCAATATCAGCCCTGATCCAAGCAATATTCGGATGCACTGGCGCGCCACATTCTTGTTGCGAGCGTCGTGCAACGGCGAATATTCTATAATCGTTTTTCAGTTCTTCCAAAAGATGGCGCCCGACCAAGCCCGATGCTCCGGTCAATAAAATCGTATTGGGTCGCTTCATCATATTCCTCTCGCATCTATCAGTGGGAGTTGTCAGCTTTTCCTGAAGTGAATGGTGCAATTGGCTGAGTGGCATTCGCCTCCTGGTTAGACGAATTCGCCGAGTCATCACGGTTTAGTCGTGTTTGAATGTACAGTAGCAGTATCAGCAATCCCATAGCCCCATCGAGAATACCGGAAACAAGCACGGTTATTATCGCGTCATACGCGAAATAGTACAGTAACAGAAACAACATAGCAGTAAACTTCGCTGCTATGGAAAGCCCGATTGCGACCACATCCCGACGCCATGCTCCGTAGCAATATATGTAGACCATCACCATGTGAAATACCCCCGCCTGAACGCGGAAGAACAACTCCTCGGTGGCTCCAAATCCGAAAAACACGAATAGTGCTTCCGGTGCTGCAATCATACCGAGGCCTACACAGAACGAATGCACGCCTACCAAGTATAGTACCATCGATAGTCTCCGCTGGGCAGTCGATATGAGCGTATCACTCATGATGTTTCACCGTGTTTCTAATAGATAGTGTGGGATTCTCATGGAAGCACACTCACTCGGCCATCACCAGGTTCACGACAACATCCAATTATTACGGCATCGCGTACACCGGCATGGAGTAAATCGTCAAGGAGTGAAGCGGATGCTGTAGCAGGGAGTGCTATCAACAGTCCACCACTGGTTTGGGCATCGGCTAGTGCGGTTCGCGTCACGGATGCGATTTCGTCGGACCAATCCACCCATTCGCTACAATATTCAAGATTGGAAAGCGTACCTCCCGGCACGACTCCCGCTGCGATGAAGGCTAGAACGTCGGGCAACAACGGTACGGCTGATGCGGAAATTTCCGCGTTCACGGCGCTCCCGCGTGTCATTTCCAACAAATGTCCCATCAAACCGAAACCCGTGATGTCGGTGCATGCGTTGACGGGATGCCGTTGCATGACTTCAGCCGCCGTTTTGTTCAATTCGCTCATCACCGATACAACGCGTGCATTGGTGTCTTCTGAGGTCATCGCACGCTTCATCGCAGTGGAAAGAATACCCGTACCGATGGGTTTGGTAAGAACGAGGTCGTCGTTAATCTGGGCATTACAATTTGTGAGCAGCCTATCCGGATGCACGCGCCCAACTACAGCCATACCGAATTTCGGTTCCACATCATCAATCGTATGTCCGCCGAGTATTGGGATGCCTGCTTCACGTGCCTTGTCACCCGCACCGCGAAGAATGGCAAGCAACACCTCCTGCGGGAGACGCTCCGTAGGGAAACCAACGATATTCAACGCGAACAATGCTTCGGCACCCATGGCGTAGATATCGCTCAATGCGTTCGCGGCTGCGATTGCACCGAATTCGTACGGATCGTCGACTATCGGTGTGAAAAAATCAACGCTGTGGACAATTGCTGTATCAGGACTGATGCGATACACAGCGGCGTCATCGCAAGTATCGACACCTACGAGTGCATCCGGGTGATCGATGCGGGGAAGGCCGGCCAGAATGTGATCAAGCACCTGTCGCCGAAGTTTGCAGGCACAACCCAAGCCATGTGTGTACTGCGTTAATCTCACTGCAGCAATCGAAGTCGGAGCATCCTCGTCTGCTCGCTTCGTTGTGCGCAGTCGCTGCAATGCGCTACGTATCATTGCGAGAGCCTGCTCGATTTCCGCACGTGTCGTGCCGGAGCCTGTGGAAAAGCGCACAGTCCCACGCGCATAGTCTACGGGGATCTGCATGGCCTCAAGAACATGCGAAATACTTACCGACTCCGCGTGGCAGGCCGCGCCTGGAGATACCGCGATGTCGCTCAATTCACTCAGCAGAGTTTCCGCCTCGATTCCCGCGAAAGCGACACTCGTCGTATTGGGCAACCGTTGCTCGGGATGACCATGCACTCGAATGTCTACTGGAAAATCCTTCAGTCCGTTCTCGAATGCGTCACGCATTGCCCTTGTATGCTTCGACAGTTCTTCGAAACGCTTGGCGGCTATCTCGCATGCCAGTCCGAATCCCACGATGTAGGCGACATTCTCGGTACCGGCACGAAGGTTCTGTTCGTGTGCAGCGCCATGCATCTGTTTTTCGAGCCTGATGCCTCGCCGCACGTACAACGCACCGACACCTTTCGGCGCGTACATTTTATGCCCCGCGAGCGAGAGAAGGTCAACACCCAATTCCTCGACTCGCACTGGGATTTTTCCGGCAGATTGCGCTGCATCAGTATGAAACAGAATGCCTCGCGCCCGCAACTCCTTGGCGATTTCAGCTATTGGTTGTATGGTCCCAACCTCATTGTTCGCATGCATGATCGTAACAAGAATGGTATCCGGACAAGAGGCGCGAAGCACATTCTCGACAGACACCATGCCGTATTCGTCCACCTGCACGCGTGTCACCCGGTTGCCGGCATGTTCCAGGTGAGCACATACATCAAGTACTGCGGGATGCTCGATAGCGCTTGTGATGATGTGCGAACCTCGAACGCGATATGCGGCGGCAACGCCCTTGATTGCGAGGTTGTTGGACTCGCTTCCACCGCTGGTGAAAAGTATCTCGTCTACTTCGCAACCAAGAAACGCCGCAACTTGCATTCTTGCATGCTCAACAGCTTGCCGTGCCCGAGCCCCGTACTGATGTGTACTCGAAGGATTCCCGAATATTCCGGTGTGATACGGTGCCATCGCGGCAGCGACTTCAGGATGAACAGGAGTAGTGGCATTATAGTCGAGATACAAGGACATATCAAAGGGATTTTTATCTTTTTTAATGTATTCCACGCAACCCTGTTCTCACCGCATATACGGTATCAATCACAATATTATCTTGAAAATTAGCAAAGCTCTGTTTGGAAAGCAATGAAATACGGATGCGCATGCTCGATTTACCCGGATTTTCCTGTAACAAGGCTCTCCCCCGCTGCTACACCGGCTAGCGTCACCAATTTCCAGACACGAAACATATCGAAGCAAGCACGAAGTAGGATACGAAATGCTCTCTCCTTGTAGGACTATTTCAATAAATGCAATCTGATCATGCGGCGCTGCATGCCCATGGTCAACATGCACGTGTAAGTCGCAGTGGGTAGATCGCCCGCATCGAACACTATCCGATGTGTTCCCGCTTCCCGATAATCGTCCACCAAGGTTGCAACCAGACGACCAAGCTTGTCGTGGATTCGCAACAGCGCATGACCACTTGCAGGTAGTTCGAAGTCTATCACCGTCGTTGTGTTAAATGGGTTCGGGTGGTTTTGCTGTAGTGCGAAACGTTGCGATGCATCGAAAAATCGCTCGCCACCTTCGGGACAGATATCGACTATTCTGAGCAACCCCGGCAATTCGAGTAACGCGACATCCGCTCCTATTGCCGCGCTGTTGCGAAGTGTTAACACCGTTGCATCCGAATACCCCAAGGTTGGCATAACATCGATTCTCGTGAGCACAGCATCTGCATCCGGCATCAACGGCAGTCCATGTAGAGGGACGACTCGCAGCCCATTCTCCACGCTTCCTGCAGGAGTAGCCGCGACCGGAACGAGAACGGATGCATCGAAGCACAATTCCGTGTACATCGAGACGGCACCGCTGAGCTGCACATTCCGCTGATCGGTAAGTCGAATTGGTATGGAAACGATAGAGCCAATGTTGGCGTCTATTGTATCTGTAGAAAGTACCGCCGACGCTGCAACGGATATACCTTCACCGAACAGTTGCGCCGTTGGGTGATCCGGATATCCGGCTATGCCGAATCGTACGCTTCCGCTGCTGCGTCCGGACATTTTTGGCGCGAAGCGTAGCGTCATACCATGTGTTGCAAATGGTGGCAGGGTTACAGGAACATCACTCGAACGAATGCTGAACTGCTCAATATCCGGCCCCGCCATTTGCGCCGTTTCAATGGTTAACGGCAATGCTCCAATATTCCGGAGCAGGATTTCAACTATGCTATCGCGTACACCCCCTATTCGGACGCGACCGAAGTCCACAATGTTCGTCACGATTTCCACACGAGGAGAAACGGCCTCTCCTCGAATGGCGTAGCGTTGCGTGTCGATTTGTGTATGCAGCACGATAACAGCGTGCTTGTTGCCGGGTGCGGCGGGTGCGAATTGAAAGCCGGCCGTATGTGCCGATCCAGTTCCGACACGAAACGGTGCTCCACCAGCAACGACGGAAAAATCCGACGCATCGACCCCGGTGATATACATCGAATCCGCGCGAATCGCAGCCCGGCCGGTATTGATGAAAAACGGAGAAACGAGACTGTCTCGTATCGAACCGACAGCCAAGCTTCCCATATCGATATCCCGACCCACTCCCGACGGAACAACGATGGAGAACAAGGAATCGGATGTATCGGTGAGCTGTGCATGCACCAAGTTATCGGAATACAGCAGTGCGATCGCGCAAGCGACAAAAGCGATACTTCGATATGTCCGGTTACATTTCATTTGCTTTTCCGATCAGTACGTTCTCACGACGCGAAACCCATCAGTATACCGTGCTCTCTCAGTAGATGTTTGCTCTCTATTCGATGCCCGACAAACAGTCGCCAAGTCCGTCCACGCCCCGCCTCGGAGCATGGCGCTTCCGGCTATGGGCCGTGGATTCCTCCCGACCGGATCTACCTGCCGCGTCGATGTATAAACACTGAACTCGTTCCAGCACAATTCGGAGACATTCCCGTGCATATCGTACAATCCCCATGCATTGCTGGCTAAACCAGCAACAGGCCAAGGGTTCAGTGTGTTACCGCAATACCATCCGATGAGAGCAAGTCTCAGATCAAGTGGTGTGCAATACGCTTCGGTCATAGCACCGTTCGCGAAATCCGACATGCTCCCCGCCCGGCATGCGTACTCCCATTCCGCCTCGGTCGGCAACCTGTAGCCGTTACGTGAGAAATCGCAGAACACCTGGCCATTGTTGATGAAATAACACGTATCGAGACCTTCCATCGCGGACCGTCTGTTGCAATACGCAAGGGCATCGATCCATGACAGTCCATGTACCGGAATTTCGTCGCCGGGAACGCTCGATGGGTTGTGTCCCATGATGGAACTCCACTCTCGTTGCGTCACTTCGGTGCGGGACATCAGGAATGCACGAGTAATGGATACGGTATGCGCCGGTTTTTCGTCTTGCGACCCGGAACCGGTGATATCGCCCATGGTGAATGTACCTGGGGATATCAGGACCATATCCTCCGGAATTTCTTTCGGAATTTCCGCCGTCACGCGTACCAGACAGTGATCGCTCGGAGTATTCGGCACCCGCCACATCCAAGAAAGCCCCGTCGCATTCTCTGCGAGCAACATCCACGAGAAACCGCCATCGGTGCTGTACTCAAGCCGGACTGGATCGGACGGAGCGACTCCGGACCACGTGATGAGCGTGTCGCTTCCGGCGACGAACATTTCACCCCCGTTCGGGTGCAGCAAGGTGATAGTCCTCCTGTCCTCTCCCCTCCCGATCGCGCCTGCGGTCGCGAAAAACCCTCCGTCGCAAGCATTGCTTTCGACAAACACGCGACACACCACGTAGCCCGAATCGCGAGCTTCATACGTCAATGATAAACTTCTGGACTGTCCACGATACAATGTGAATGGCGGTGGAGATCCACCGAAATCCGTCACCGTGAACAGCGAGCTTTCCGGAACAATCGATTCAACCCTGACGTCAGAATTGCGTGCCGTGAGTGTCACGTCCACGCTTTTTCGCGTCCCTGCATCAACCACTCCAAATGCAAGAACTCGTGAGGGAGTCACATCGAGCAACGGCAGAAATGCATCGCTCACGGAATAGGAGCAACTCGTGCGCGTACCGTACGCCGGCATCGAACATTCCACGAGTCTCGTGTAATCGCAACCACCACTTTCCCATTCGACAATGCATGGTGAGATATTCTGACTCATTTCAAGAATGCTGCGATAAATGACCGATGCCTCCTCCGCTGTGCTAACACCCTCGAAGTAGCGACCACCCGTCTGTGTACTGATATTACGAAGAATGCCGGGCATTCGATGATCGAGAGTGATGCAGTATACGCGTGCGCCTACATCCTGCGCCTCACGAAGTATACGCTGTTCGTCTCCCGAGGCGTACCCGTCTGTGAGCAGTACGATAATGCGACGGTGACGAGCCCGGGCAACTACCGGGATGGCACCGGAGAATGGATAAACAAACGCCGCATCGAAGCTCGTGCCCCCGCCAGCCTCCATGTTGTCCACCACACGCCTGAGCCTCTGCTTGTCATTCGTGAAATCCTGAAGAATCGCACTGCTGAGATTGAACGCGGTAATAGCGCATTCCGAACTGCCCGGCGGAAATGCATCTATCCAAGCATGCGCTGCAGCACGGGCCAAATCCAAACCTTCGCCGGACATGCTGCCGGAAACATCTATTGCCAGAACAGCGGAAATGAGTGCCGGACTGTGCACGGTAGGACAATCCACGCGAAGCACCTGACGCCGGACACCGTTTTCAGTAAGAAGCAGTTCATCCGGCGATATATTCTCTATGCGATCCCCCTGCATGTCCCATGCCAGGAGTTTCGCACGCATGAGCGGGTAAGCGCGAGTATCGGGATCGTACAACAGCAAGGCTTGGGACGATGAAATCGACGTCCACAACAAGAACAATAACAGTATGTGAATACGTAGCTGTGGTATCAAAATCTTTTCTTCATCTCATCAACGATACAAACATGAAACAACTCCGCGTTGTGACCGATAGCGACGCATCGATGTACTCGGTATTCACCACAGTCGGTACTAGCGGTTGAACCCACGCAATCCGGGATTGCGTACCTGCGGTTGCTCGATTATGCCTCGCTGAAGCAAATCCGCAGCGAGGGCAACTCGGAACGAACGCGAAGTCAGCAAATCCGCTCCTACTTCGTCCCGATCCGGCATGCTCGCCGCCCAGACGACAACACCAGTCGAAGGAATGAACAATTTCGCAACCGATGACTGCCATGCCTGCGTTTCGACATCTATGTCCGTCGCTTCCGTATACAGCCAGTCACGCAATGATCTACCGCTTTCGCCCACGTTCATATACAACACTCCACCGATTTCGGCATCCCTGATGGCCCATAGTTTCTCCTTTTCCGTCAACGTCTTCAACGGCGAGTACAGATCAATGTCGCGGAACACCCGTGCGTCACTGCTCATCCGTAGGTGATTGGCGATGCTACTTTCAACAGCATCCTTCAATGCGAGATTGCGTGTGTCACATACTACGAGAATGTTGTTTAACGGCATACTTCGGGACGTGAGAAGAAATTGCGTGTCCACGACGGAGGTCAACTCAATCCCCCCGCACGAGGTCAACAGTATCAGCACGAGCAACATGGGTCGCCCGCTCGCGAGGATGTATTTGACGCAAAATGTGTAAGTGTTCATACGGTTCCGAAATTCCTTATAGGAGTTATACATCGGATATTACAAAACATTGTGGAAAGAAGCAAGCGGCTTGCTCGAATGCATGAATTTCAGGATATTTCTTTTTTGTCACCATAGTCATTGAATCCCGGAGCAACACATGCCGAATCTCAGCACATCCTATCTCAATCTGGACCTGAAAAATCCCCTCATCGTCGCCAGTAGTGGGTTGACGAAGTCTCTCGACCGCATCATGGCTTGTGAAGAGGCCGGTGCTGCTGCCGTCGTTGTTAAAAGTCTATTCGAGGAAGCGCTCGCGCAGAAGGATTTCGGTTTGAAGGAATCGGTGATAGATCACACCGAGGCGTACGACTATTACTACGCACAGATGGAATTGCTCTACGGGGCCAAGGATTACACGGACCTTATCAAGGAAGCCAAATCCAAAAGCTCCATTCCGATCATCGCGAGTATCAATTGCGTTTCGCACGAGTGGTGGCCGGATTACGCGAGACAGATTGAGGCTGCGGGAGCGGATGCGCTGGAATTGAACGTCTTCACCACGGCTAATGATCTCAGCATGGATAGCCGAAAGATCGAAGAGTTGTACATCCAGATTCTCAGTGCTGTGAAAAGAAAAATCCGTATTCCGGTTGCGTTGAAAATCGGTCCATGCTTCAGCGCCCTGCCCAATCTCGCCGTCGAATTCGGACGCCGTAATGTCAATGGCCTCGTTCTGTTCAATCGCTTCACCAAACCGGATATCGACATCGAAGCGTTGAAACTTCGCACGACGTTCTCCTTCAGCACCGGTGATGAAGCGCATCTCCCGCTGAGATGGATCGCGCTCATGTCGCACTACCTTCCATACGATCTCTGTGCTTCAACTGGGATAGACGGTTCGGAAAACATGATTAAAATGCTGCTCGCCGGTGCTTCGGCCGTACAGGTGGCTTCGCTGCTTTACAGAGATGGTCTTGGCAGCATAGGCACACTGCTTCAAGGATTGGAGAGCTGGATGATCCGGCATGAATTCGAGAACATTTCCGATTTCAAGGGCATGCTGAATTTCCACAAAACCGAAGTGCCAGGGCACTATCTTCGCGCACAGTTCATGGAAAAAATTGCCGAAATCGACTGACACGTCCATTGAAATTGCGCAAGTATTTCCTGCGCCTCCGTATGCTATTTCGACGCCCGTCTTGCGAAGCGACCAAAGCGGTCGGTTATGCGTGTCCCCGCTATCCGCGTCGCTGCGAGTACTGCGTCTTGAATTTCAGCCTCATCCATTGACAGCAGTTCCACACCGCTGATAATGCCCTCGATGGCCATGACTGTAGGGTCCGCTATGCCCGTCGAGTGGAAACGCAACGGTATGCGTTCGTCATACGTGTATTTCCATAGTCGCCTTCCTGAAGCGACATCATGGAAGCGTTGCTCGACTTTGAGGCGAAGGAACACACCGTCGGCGTTGGAAATCAGCGACAAACGCGTCAAGCGTGTGTTCATGACGTACTCGGCCTCCTCTTCCTCCTCAGTTGATGAGAATATGCCGAAAGCTTGCTCCATATTATAACTCAGCGCGTCCGACAGTACCGCCGCGACTCCGCTCGGATCCACGGCGTTCTTAACTTCCGCCTTCGCCTTAGCACTTCCTCCGATAGAGAGAAACAACGATGCCAACGCGGTCCAGGGCGAACGAGCTTCGGGAATCGGGTTATCCACCCATACCGACGCCGACATGGAGTGCGTATCAGCACTGGACCTGAAGTCCACAGTTTTTCCCCGCAGATCGTAGTGTGCAATACGCTGCGAAGAAGAACATGCAGTGAACATCAGTAGAGACATGAAGAGAATGTACGATTTGCTCATAGTTGCTGTCCATATTTGCGTGGGAGTTGTCTGCTTGGTGCGTGTCGCTTTCCGCAACGCGCTCGCTGTGTGAAAGCGCACATACGATGTTGTACGTGAAATGCTTCCATGAGTTTCCCAGTCATGCACGCTTTCGTATCTTTCCTGAAGTACGCCATTACACGTATTCGAAAGAGGTTTCCATGCGTTTTCTTGTCATCTGTATTTCAGCTCTGCTCCTGACCACCGGCGATTTGCTTGCGCAGGTGGATTTCGACAGGTATTTCCATAATAAAACAATGCGCGTAGACTACCATCATACAGGCACGCGAGGTGAAGAGTCTTTTTCGCTGGATCAGATTTTTCAGGAAGAACCTTGGCCCGGGAGCAGAACAAATCTCGTGGATACGTTGAATCTCGGCGAATATCTCCTGCGCGTCTTCGATGCGCAAAACGGGGTGTTGCTATACTCGCGTGGCTACTGCACGATTTTCAACGAATGGCAAAGCACCGCCGAAGCGGGCCGCGGCATCTGGAAGACCTTCCACGAAACAGTACGATTTCCCTTTCCGAAAAGACCAGTACAGATAACTCTGAGTCGCCGCGACAAAGCAATGACGTTCAGGGAACAATTCAGTGCACGTATTGATCCCAACGATCCGACGCAAGTGAATACCGAACGCCGTGCGCACGATTACGAGATAATCACGCTAATGGACAACGGCGATATACATAAGAAAGTAGACATCCTGATCATCGGTGACGGGTATTCGAAGAACGACATGCAGAAATTCAAGGACGACGCGAAGCATTTCAATACCGTACTGTTCGATACGAGTCCGTTCAAGGAGCGAAAGAAGGACTTCAATGTCCGCGCTATTTGCGCAGTATCGGAGGAAACGGGCATAGATATTCCTGACAGGAATATTTGGCGAAACACGGCATTGGGAAGCATGTACAACACCTTCGGAAGTCCGCGGTACATTCTGACCGAAGCAAATCGCGACATACGCGATATCGCGGGGGCAGTGCCGTATGATTTCATCTGTATACTGATAAACGATAGCCGCTACGGTGGCGGCGGCATTTATCAACTCTACACAACCACGTATACCATAGAACGAAACACCGGCCAGGAGTGGCAGCGCGACTACGTGTACGTACACGAATTCGGGCACTCCTTCGGCGGGTTGGCCGACGAATACTACAGCGCGTCCACAGGTTACGAGGAATTCTACGCCGAAGGCGTCGAGCCATGGGAACCCAACATCACCAGGTTGATGAACGCACCGCACGTCAAATGGCAATCGACAGTCACTCGCGGATTAGACATTCCAACAGATTGGGGTAAGCAGCAATACGATCAATTGCGCAACGAACTCATGAGATTGGACAGACTGGCGGACGATTACTACACGAAGCGCGATCCCATTATGAAAGAGTCGAATGAAATACTTTCCAATCCGGCATTGCTCGGAAAAGTCGGTGCCTTCGAGGGCGCGGGATACATGTCCGAGGGAATGTACAGGCCTTCGCTCGATTGTAGAATGTTCTCGCTAAGTTTGCGAGATTTCTGTCCTGTATGCACTGCAGCGATTGAACGACAGATAGATTTTTATTCGCGCTGAAAGCACAGTTCTATCCCGGAGATCCGTCACGATCGGACAATTCCTCGGCATCGGTAGCGCATTGACGCTTCCTATAGCGCGTGTACTACCGAGTGCTACCTCGACTCAGCACTTTGGCAGTGAGTTTTCACTCGCTGTTGCCAATTCATTCGAATGCAGCAATTCCATCGGTATGAGCAGACGAGAATTCTTACGCAAGCATTTCCATACACAACGCACATTCACACATGCTCATCGGACGAATCCGTCGAGGCGTGCACTGTTCATCCTCTCCTTGCATCATTGCATCGTTTCACGCATTGTAAGTTTTCGGCATTATTCGCATATTTGTATGATATATTGAGTCTTATATCGGCATAATCTGCGGATCGTTACACCAGTTCAAGGAAAGGCGCATGAAAATCCACGAATACCAAGGGAAGGAGATTCTGAAAACGTTCAATGTTCCGACTCCGCGAGGCGGGGTTGCGACCACGCCGGCACAAGCGGTCAAAGTCGCCGCCAAACTCGGCGGTTCCGTATGGGTCGTCAAATCCCAGATTCATGCGGGTGGTCGAGGGAAGGGAAAGATACTCGATCCGAAAACACGTCAGCTAATCTTGGACGGAGGTGTGAAAGTCGCCACATCACTTGAGAAAGTCGAGCAGTTCGCGGAAAAAATGCTGAAGAATCTTCTTGTGACCGTTCAAACCGGTGAAGAAGGAAAAATAGTGAACCGGGTTCTTATCGAAGAGGGAGTAAATATAGAAAAGGAGTTCTACGCAGGTATGCTGCTCGACAGAGCGCAATCCAGGAACATTCTGATGGTTTCCACCGAGGGTGGCATGGAAATCGAAAAAGTGGCAGCCGAAACCCCTGAGAAAATCTTGAAGGTGACCATAGACCCGACTGTCGGTTTCCAACCCTATCAAGCTCGTGAATTGGCCTTCGGATTAGGACTGAGCGGTACCGCATTCAAAAACGGCATGAAGTTTCTTATGACACTCGCCAATGCCTACGAAAAAATCGACGCGAGCATGTTCGAGATCAATCCCCTCGTTCTGACAAAGGAAGGCGACATGCTTGCGCTCGACGCAAAAGTGACACTTGATGACAATGCGATGTACCGCCACCCCGATTATGTGAAACTGCGGGACATTAGCGAAGAGGCACCGCTCGAAGTCGAGGCCTCGAAGTACGATCTCAATTACATCAAACTCGATGGCAACGTCGGATGTATGGTCAACGGCGCGGGGCTCGCGATGGCCACCATGGACATCATCAAATTGGCCGGCGGCGAACCCGCCAATTTCCTCGATGTCGGCGGCGGCGCAAGTGCCGAAACCACCGAGCAGGGCTTTCGAATCATTCTCGGCGATCCGAACGTCAAAGCGTTGCTCATCAACATCTTCGGCGGTATCGTACGCTGCGACCGCATCGCGAACGGCGTGGTACAAGCGGCTCGCAACATCAAGGAACTCAATGTTCCAATGGTCGTTCGTCTGGCGGGGACGAACGCGGAAGAAGCGGCGGAGATTCTCGAGAAGTCCGGCATAAATTTCATGGTCGCGCATTCGTTCAAGGATGCGGCGGAAAAAGTGACTGCCGCCATCGCGATGCCTGAATAATGCATCGCTTGTTTCACTGTGAAAGCGGGTATGTACACCCGCTTTTCTTTTCACTTGTTTGCAGTGAAGCAGCATCAGATTTTCTCACCTTACAAAGATGTAATGCAGTCGGACGCGCCTTTCCTAGATACGCATAACTGATTGAAACACCTTGACTTAGGGGCGTTTGCTCGTTGTGAGACGCACATCGTTTCGAGCGTTGTTACGTAATTCTGTTGCCTGATGCACGCAAGATGCGTAATTTCCATCGGAAATACTCAGCCACAACGCTCACTACGATTATGACTATTCGTGTTACGCTACCCGCCCTGTTGTTGCTCTTCTCTTCCGTCTCCTACGCCCAAAGCGGCTGGTTTCTTCAACATGGAGGCGATCAGGATCTTCTTCTTTTCGATGTGGAACTACTCGATGCATCGACCGTCATTGCCGTTGGTGAAAACGGAACTATACTCCGCACCACAGACGCTGGTGCATCGTGGCATACCGTCCCTTCCGGAACAGATCAGGTGCTGCATCACGTGCAGTCCCACGGACCTGACCTAGCAGTAATACTCGGAAATTCGGGAACAGCCCTTAAAAGTACCGACGGCGGAACCTCGTGGTCTCCTCTTTCCACTGGAACGACGAAGAGCCTGTTCGGCATGTACTATTTCGACCAGGAGCACTGGGTGGTGGTGGGCCAAGCTGGGTTATCCATGGAGACACGCAATGGCGGTGCTACATTTTCCTCCCCCACTTCCGCTGCGAACAATTACAACTGGATAGACTTCCACGGGAATTTCGGGGTTATCGTCGGAAATGTCGGAACGCTGCGCGTCACGACGAACAGAGGAAGTTCCTGGACATCACGGTCCTCGGGCACACAAAGCCAACTGCTCTGCGTGAGCATCGCCAACGACAGCACGGCCGTTGCAGTGGGCATACGCGGAACCATTATCAAAACCACGAACAAGGGTCGCGACTGGCGCTTGGTTGAGGCGTCCTTCCCCATCTCGACGATACAAGTCAGTGGCGTTGTACGTCTCAGTGAAACTGATCTCATTGCCGCCGCGCATACCGGATTGATTCTCGTTTCCTCGGACGGAGGCGACTCATGGTATTCACAGTACAGCGACACCCATTCGAATCTCGAGGGCATCGCCTTTTTCGACAACATGATTGGCGTTGCCGTTGGGCATAAAGCCACGATTATCAGAACCAATACCGCCGGTGTTCTCGATATTTCGCGGCATGGGGAAGCAGTGGCAGGGGGACTGCGCATATTGGAGCAGTATCCCCTTCCGCTTCGATCCGCTGTGAACGAACGCGGTACTCTCAGGATAAATGTCGAACAACGAGGTCATGTCCACATAGAATTGCTTGACGTTCTCGGACGCTCGCGCGGAACACTGTACGACGATATGCTCGACGCCGGCACGCATACAGTAAACATCAATGCTTCCGGCTTGGAAACGGGACTGTATTTTCTGCATGTCAAACAGCAATCCCGGACTCTGTTCGGCAGATTGCTCGTCGAATAACGGGTGCGCGACAACTCCATTCCACGCGTACAACTCCCGTACTTCACGAGCATGGAATACAGCAAGCTCGCAATACAGCACCCACGTATCCGTCGGATGTTTGTCGTGAAGTACAAGCGGACTAGTTAACGCACGACGTTCCAAAGTCAGTATGTGAACAAAGGAATTACTCCGAAAAGCCCTCGGCTCCACACGTACACCAGCATAGATTGGGAGTATCCGAGTGTATTTACTTTTTTTTGCACTGGTTTTCCACCACCGGCGCACAGGATTTACTCCCGGTAGAACGTTGTTGATAGGAGTTTCCCGAAGTGATGCAATATCACAGGTCGGTATTGCGAAAACGAAGCCCCGACATGCATCGTAGCGAATGCACAATACCGGCGTCAGCTATTACGCTCATACCAGCAGAGTACGAGGAAAACCGATGGCTTCGCAGATTCCGGTGCAGGCATGCGGTGCTGCGAGCCGGTCCGAATGAATACCGGGAAGCAGCTTGTCTCAAGAACTGCGAAGCGCGTCCAACCACATCGCAGTCGCAGCAATCGCCTCATCCAATGCCGGAGTGTTTCCCCTGAATGGATGAACAGCACCGAAGGTATGATCCGCAACGGGGATGATGTACATGTTCGTCAAAGCCGGGTTGACATTGGAAGCGATACGATGCGCTTCTTCTATCGGAACGGATACATCCTGCTGACCATGCACGAGCAACAGAGGCTTGTTGCATTTCGCCGCCGCAGCCGGTATATCGTAACGCAGAGCATTCGCTTCGATATCCTCGAGCATAACAATTCCCATAGGCATCATCTGACCCGTCCGTGCGTTCAAAATCTCCATTCTCCCTTGCTTGCGCCATTGCTCCTTCACTTCCTTTCCCCAGCGATCGAAGGTCGAGACACCAGCCCATGAAGCAACAGCCATGATACGTTCATCCTCCGCCGCCTTGACAATGGCGATGCCTCCACCCAAAGAATGCCCTAGAGCAATGAATGGCGCCGATCGGCATTCCTGGGGTAGCAGCGTGCCGGTGCGGAGAGCATGCATCACATCATCAATATCATCGAGTCCACGACTGATAGAATTGCGCTCGAAACGATCAAGCGCCGTGAATTCCATGAAATCATCCGCTATACCGTTGAGAGAGAAATTGAAGCGGACGCTGATGCATCCGCGAGCCGCGAATTCGCTTGCAACGAAGGGAAAGAAACCCCAGTCCTTGAAACCCTTGAAACCATGGCAGATAAGAAGTACTGGTGCAGTGTCGAGATGTTCGGGAAAGTGAATGTCGCCACGAATGGCGTCGCCATGTCTGTTCGTAATGTTGAATGTGCTAGTGTGCATGTGTAGGCCTTGTCACGATTGATGGCTATCTTGTTCTTTCAAAGTATGCTTCCCGAAACCGCCATACAACATGCCTGAACACAGTACACCGCGAGTCGCACTCGTACATGATTGGCTTACCGGCATGCGCGGTGGGGAGAAATGTCTCGAAGTACTCTGCGAGCTGTTCCCCGATGCTCCGATATACACCTTGCTGGCATACCCGGAAACGGTGAGCGATACGATACGCAGGCATGATATACGGAGCAGTTTCATTCAACGCATGCCTCTGGCCCGCGAAAAGTACCGGCATTATCTTCCGCTGTTCCCCGCTGCTATCGAAGCTCTTGACCTGAGTGAATTCGACCTGATCATATCCTCATCGCATGCAGTGGCAAAGGGCATTCGCCCACGTCCTGATGCGCTGCATATAAGCTACGTGCATACACCGATGCGCTACGTCTGGGACATGTTCGATCAGTATTTCAATCGCACGACAGTAGGACCGGCAAGGCTCGCCTTCATTCGAATCATCGCGGCTCGCATCAGAAAATGGGACGTGCGCACATCGACGAGGGTGCATCATTTCATTGCAAATTCCGCGTATATTGCCGACCGCATCAAGCGCTGTTACGCACGCGATGCCACCGTCATTTACCCACCTGTCGATACGCGGCGGTTCAGAGTCAATCGCGACCACAACGGCGAATATCTCGTTGTTTCAGCATTCGTGCCGTATAAACGCATTGATCTCGCCATAGCTGCAGCCAACGACATGCGTGTGCCGTTACGCATAATCGGCGATGGTCCCGAACGCGAGCGTTTGCAGTCCATGGCCGGACCTACTATACGTTTCGAAGGCTGGAAAGAAGATGCTGACATAGAAGAAGCCTACAGCGCGAGCAGAGCGCTACTTTTCCCCGGCGAGGAGGATTTCGGCATAGTTCCAGTCGAAGCCATGGCATCGGGGAAACCCGTCATCGCTTACGGGCGAGGCGGAGCCACGGAAACAGTGATAGAGGGAAAAAGCGGCGTACTATTTCCCGAACAGACCGTCGCCTCACTGCGAGACGCCATCCACCGATTCGAAAGCATGAGTTTCGATGCCGAGCAGATCCGCTCGCACGCTCTTGGTTTCGACCGGGAGGTGTATCGTGATAGAATGAAGCAATTCATCGACGGTGCGTGGGAGAGGTCGATGAGCTAAGAAAGCGAGGCTAACGGATACTCCGGAAATGCATATCTGAGATGATGTTCAGAAGCTCTACAGCGGATATTTTGCATGCCAGTGATAGTGAACATTGACACCGATGCATGCAAACGTGCTTTTATCTCGATCAGAACTGCGAACATACCCAAATCCGGGAGAATTTGATCGAATGCCCTTCGTGTATGGGGTAATTCGTCGTCAAAGCGTGATTTTTTTCTCAAAACCATGCGAAAATCTTTGAAATCACACGGCAATTCGCTATGTTGTCTTCGGGGAAGCAGTTGTTCTCTCACTGGTTCAACACAACTTTTGAAGGAAGCTAGAATGGCAACCGCATTGCAAGACTTCATGCAGGAAGTCAAGACGAAAAACCCTGGCGAACCGGAATTCCACCAGGCGGTAGAAGAGGTAGTCGAAACACTGTTACCTGTGCTCGACAAACATCCGGAGTACAGAAAAGCGAAGGTTCTTGAACGCATCATCGAGCCCGAGAGGATTATCATTTTCCGCGTTCCTTGGGTGGCCGACAACGGCGAGGTCCGCGTCAACAGAGGCTATCGAGTGGAATACAATAGCGCCATCGGCCCCTACAAAGGCGGGTTGCGCTTCCACCCGAGTGTGACGCTCAGCATTTTGAAATTCCTCGGTTTCGAACAAATTTTCAAAAACAGCCTTACAACGTTGCCAATGGGCGGCGGCAAGGGCGGTTCGGACTTCGATCCGAAATTCAAGTCCAAAAACGAAATCATGCGCTACTGTCAGAGTTTCATGAATGAATTGTTCCGGCACATCGGCCCCAACACCGACGTCCCGGCAGGCGACATTGGTGTCGGCGGTCAGGAAATAGGTTTCATGTTCGGACAGTACAAGCGGCTCCGCAACTCCTTCGACGGCGTGCTCACCGGAAAAGGTTTGAGCTGGGGCGGTTCGCTGATCCGTCCTGAAGCGACAGGTTTCGGCGTCACCTATTTCGCCGAAGAAATGCTTAAAACACGTGGCCAGACTTTTGAAGGGAAAATCGTCGCGATTTCCGGTTTCGGCAATGTGGCTTGGGGTGCCGCACAAAAGGTCACCGATCTCGGCGGCAAGGTTGTCACGCTTTCCGGTCCGGACGGTTACGTGTACGATCCCAATGGAATTTCCGGAGAGAAAATCGAGTACATGCTGGAATTGCGTGCCAGCAATCAGGACATCGTTCAGCCATATGCTGAAACATTCGGTGTCGAGTTCTTCGCGAACAAGCGTCCGTGGGAAGTGAAAGTTGACGTCGCTCTTCCATGCGCAACGCAGAACGAGTTGAATGAAGAAGACGCCAAGCAGCTTCTCGCCAACGGCTGCACCTGCGTGAGCGAAGGTGCCAATATGCCAACCACGCCGGAAGCCATGAAACTTTTCCTCGACAGCGGCATACTGTTCGGACCCGCCAAAGCAGCCAATGCCGGTGGTGTTTCCGTTTCAGGACTCGAAATGTCGCAAAACTCACTGCGCATGAGTTGGTCTCGCGAGGAAGTCGATGCGCATTTGCATCGCATTATGAAGAATATCCACCAATCCTGCCTCGATGCCGCGAACACATACGGCATGCCAGGCAATTACGTCGCCGGAGCCAACATCGCAGGCTTCGTCAAAGTCGCCGACGCGATGATGGCACAAGGTGTCGTATAAACTCCCTCCTTCCTGAAAAACACCCGTGAAATTTCGCGGGTGTTTTTTTATGGTCGGATGAGCAACGAAAAGCATCATCCACTATAGCCAAGAACGTACATGCAGATGATTGACCATCACCGCTCTCCGCCATCGCCTCGCTCTTGCACCGGTACATTGGTGTTATTGCACCACGACGCCCGCTTGAAAATCACACCTCTACCGCTCTGTCCATCCACGCAAATTTCAAGATCACTGTCCAAGCGCACATGCTTCACCCATGAACTTTCTTCAACAACTTGCTGTGCTTGCAGCCAATCCCAATCGATGGCGTCCTCCTCGCGGTAGTGTCGTGTCGTAAAATAGGCGATATGGAAAGATGTGAGATTTTGAAAGAAATGCGACCCTTGCGATGGGTCGGGAAGCATGTTCGGCAGAGATGTTTCGACCACAGCGTGAGCAGCGGAGATTCCTGTGAAACGCACGGGTATGCCCAGAAAAGGATCCGCCGAACCCCATCGTCCCGGACCGATGAGCAGATATGGAGTGTGTTCATCTATCATTCGACGGTTAATGGTCGCGATTTCTTCGGCCATGATTCTTGTTTTCGAATTATCGAAACACCATGGCTTCACATATACGATATCACGCAATCGGTATTTTCCGTTACCCAACACCATGTCGCTGCGCAAAAGCACATCTTCGTACGGGATGTCGTCGAAATCTATATCCACCGTCCCCTCTTCCTTGACCATCGGACGAACTTGCAGAAAATCGAATTCCGATATGGAATCGAAGTGCTCTCCCAAGGTTCCGGCGAATTCGATTTCCACGGGACAATTCATCGCGGTTTCGCACAGACGCATAAGCAAACGGAGAACTCGCGCGAGCGGAATGAATTCGGACTGCAGAATCGGCGCGAAATTCAGCACTCGCAATCCTTTGCGGAAGGTTCCTTCGTAGAGCGTGTCGTCTTCGGAACAATAGGTCGACGCGACGTAATCCAACGTGCCGTGCTCCTCGGCGACTTTCACATCGAGGTGGACAAGATTTTCGTCCTCGCTGGGTTTCGTACGCAACGGATCGGAATGCATGTCCAGTGCGTAGAATTTCTTTTGTGAATTCGCGTAGTAATCTTTGGGCACAGCGAATTGAGGCATGATAGTGGGATATACGGGACAGAATTGCGCACTGATGCCTCCGTCGACTATGGTCTTCCCCAAACCCAACGCCAGATTCACAATACCATCCGCTTGCCTGGAATCGCCGAACGGGTAGAAGTTGTACGAACGTGCTACACCGGAGAAATGGGGATAGTAGTAGCGGCCGTAGCGGCTTCCGACCATTTCCTGTATCACGACAGCCATATGCTCCTCTTCGAGTCTATGCCCCGTGGCCTCGATATAGTTTTTCGCGCTTTTCAAATATGTGGAAGCATAGACGTATTTCACGGCCTGCTCCAACTCTCTATATCGGACTTCTGCATCCTCATTACAGTTCGGTATCATCACTGTGGCGTAAATACCTGCGAATGGCTGGTACAATGTATCCTCGAGAAGACTTGAGGATCGAATTGCAAGCGGTTGTGTATTGCGTTTCACGAGTGCACGCAAATCCTCTTCGACCGCTTCGGGAAAGCGTGCACGCATGAAGTGCTGTACAACTTCCTCGTCACTGATATTCTCCACAACGATGGGAAGCAATTCGTTCAAGTCCATGAACTGCGCGAACACCTCGGTACAGAGAATAACCGAACGTGGAATTTTAATACGAACATTCGGAAAATACGAGGGATGGAGATAGTTCTTGAGAATGTTGTCGATGAAAGTCAATCCACGCGCCTTCCCTCCAAGCGATCCCCGGCCGATGCGAAGAAATGTAGACCGCAGGTCGCCTTCTTCGTAGGAGAAATCCGCTATCTGTCCTCGAGAATCATAGACGACCAGTTCGTCGATTTTCTGCAAAATATACATGCGCAGTTCGTCGATAGTCTGAAATTCGTGAATCTTCACCGGCTTGATTTCCTGTGCGAGGCGGAAACGGGTACGCGCCATCAGCCAGTTGGAAAAGTGATCCCTCGAAGCGTGATAGCGCAACGATTCTTCGGGAAGCACACGAAGTTTCTGCCTCAACTGCTTCATGGTACGTGCTCGATCCAGCTCGCGTCCATCAGGCATTCGGAAGACGAAATCGCCGAAGCCGAAGTTCGTCAGCATGAATTCGCGTACTTCCTGTAGCAAGGTCCGGGAGTTCTTATTCGAGAACGCCGCATTCAACGCAGCGATTTCCACGAACAAATCTTCACGCGACGATTGCACCAACACCGGGAGTTCCGGACTTTTTTCGCGGACACGCGCGATGAATTTCAAACCGGCGAGTTCGTCTTCGACATCATTGATTGGAAATTTAATATCCGTTATGATGCCAAGCAGTTCAGTACGATATTTATGGAAATAGCGCCAAGCTTCCTCGAAATTCGTCGCATGCAGTATCTTCGGTCTGGCACGTTGGCGCAAGAGCTTCTCGGCGAAGTTTTTCCCCTCCTCTATCAGCATTTGTCCTTGCTTGATGAGTTCCGTGTAAATAAGTGGCAGGAAGGAAGAATAGAACTGTGGCGAATCCTCGACGAGAATGATAGCACGCACGCCGAAATCCTTACAATCCACACGGGCGTTCACCCAGTCCTCCAACAATTTTATGATGGCGAGAAAGAGTTTCCTATCGCCTGACCAGATGAAGACCCGATCGAACTGCGACATGGCGTCTTGATTGAGCAACACCTGCAACTCGCGACTTTGATACCCCAATAGTGCGACAGGCAATTCGGGATAGCGTTCCTTAACGGAAGTGACGAAATCGCGCAGCTTCATATCTCCGAGGCGCATCATCGTAATGACAAGATCGAAGCGTTGTTCCGTCATTGCCTCCATGGCAGCCTCGCCTGAGAACACACGCGTAATGGAGGGAGCGTAATGCAGATTCAATTCAAGATACTCACTGAAAATCGCTTCCGTCAATTGCCCGTCGTCCACGAGCGTGTAGAAGTCGTAGCGACTGGAGACAAGCAGAATGTTGTTGACGCGAAAGCGCATCAAATCCTTGAAATCAAGGTCATGAGGACTAATGTCCTTACTTGAAAAACCGAATTCGACGATGAGGTCCCGTAATTCGTCCCGTTTAATTCGTCTACGCTTCATGCTGCTTCGCTCTGGCTAGTAAACTGTTGCTCATTGATCAAATCTACGGCCTTCAAGCTCAGGTAGCAACCAGTTTTAGCAACAGGACATCTATCGTGGAATGCTAAGAATCTTTTCATACGAATATTGTGATGGATTCAATGAGTTGCGGAGATCGGGGCGATGGATGCCATGGGGCGGTTCATGAACGGCCACCCTGTCAGGAACGGGGTGATCCATGAATCAGCTCGCACTGGTGTTCCATGAACTGAGCAGATCGAGAGGCGATTCATGAATCGACCTGCTATATTTGCCCACCGAACTCGATGGCGATCCATGAACCGCCAGTGGTCGGGAGTGATCCGGGAATGAACTGCGTCGTTTTTGGGGGGCGATCCATGAACCGCCACCGTTTCGAGGGCGATCCATGAATAGCCCCCTTGTCAGGAACGGGGCGATCCATGAACCGCCACTGGTTGGGAGTGATCCAGGAATGAACTGCGTTGTATTTTCGGGTGCGATCCATGAACCGCCATTTGTCGGGAGTGATCCGGGAATCTCACAGGTTTTTTCGGGTGCGATCCATGAACCGCCATTTGTCGGGAGTGATCCGGGAATCTCACAGGTTTTT
>Ga0209498_1000356_pt1 | contig 27885 bp, 25 predicted proteins | sample WalLakDeSediment_FD_184131 | JGI IMG/M metagenome (GOLD analysis project Ga0209498, IMG submission 184131) | Lake sediment microbial communities from Walker lake, Nevada to study Microbial Dark Matter (Phase II) - Walker Lake 11/02/13 Deep... | ecosystem: Environmental > Aquatic > Freshwater >...
GGCGTGCCCCGGCTCTCATAACCTCAACTACTCGAACCGCCCGGTGCGGACCCGCATGCCGGGTGGTGTGGGAGGGGACCGGTCAGGTAACCTGACCGCCCCTATCCCGATTTCGGGGCTTTCGGTGAGCCTCGATCGCAACGGATCGGGTGCCGAAGGCCAGTCCGGTTGGCTCGATAAAACCGTTTGCCGGCGCGGTGCTCCGGTGTTTCACGTTTCATTCAGATACCCTGGACTATCATCAAGGAAACGGGGATCGCCCCGTCCATCCAGGTTGACGCATTCGATGAGGTGAAGGCATGAAACTGATCAAGACGATGGTCACGGTGGCCCTGGCGTTGAGCCTCGGGGCTTGCGCGACCCAGCCGACGCAGCAACAGACCGGCGCGGTAGTGGGCGGTGTGCTCGGTGGCCTGCTGGGTACCCAGGTCGGTGGCGGTCGCGGCCAGACCGCGGCCATCATCGCCGGGACGCTGGCCGGTGCGGCGATCGGCGGTGCGATCGGGCGCAACATGGACGAGACGGACCAGCGCCGAGTCTACAATACGCTGGAGACGGCGCCCGATAACCGCACGGTGGCCTGGAGCAATCCGAACACCGGCAACCAGTTCGAGACCACGCCCACGCGGACCTTCCAGTCGGGCGGGCAGGACTGCCGGGAGTACCGGGTTCTCGGTGAGATCGACGGCCGGACCGAGACCATCGTCGGCACCGCCTGCCGCGATGCCCAGGGCCGCTGGATCAACCAGTAATCGCCGGTATCGATGCCGGTGGGTAGGTTCCACCGGGGCTGTTCAGAACAGGATGCCGCTGTCAGCGATGCCGTCGAAGACGAACTGAACCGCGAGGGCGCAAAGCAGTACGCCCAATATCCGCGTGAGCACCTGCGCGCCGGTGACGCCCAGCAGGCGCTGGATGCGCACCGCCGCCAGAAGGCAGATGAAGGTCAGCAGCAGCACCAGCAGCAGCATCGCCAGCACCGTGGCCTGATGCAGGGTATCGCCGCCCGTGCCGGCCATCAGAAGGATGGCCGCGCCCATCGCGCCTGGGCCGGCGATCAGCGGTGTCGCCAGTGGAAACACCGAGATATCGGTGCGGCCGGAGGCCTCGCGCGTCTCGCTCTCGGTTGCGGATACCCCTCCCGATTGCCGCGCGAAGACCATGTCGATACCGATCAGCAGCAGCAGGATGCCGCCGGCGGTACGCAGCGCCGGCAATGAAATGCCGAGCCACGACAGCAGTGTTTCCCCGATCAGGGCAAAGGTGAGCAGGATGACGGTGGCGACGAGCGTGGCGCGTAACGCCATCCGGCGTCGGGAAGCGATGGTGTGGGCAGGGGTCAACGCCGCATAAACCACCGCCACATCCACCGGTCCAACGGTGACGAAGAAGGTCGTGAAGGCTACGATCGCGACATCGATCATCCTGTGGCTCGTGCTGTGTGCAACACTCTCGGGTCATTCGTCGGCCCACTCGGACGGAATCCTTCGCCTGACCGACGCGGGAGGCCATGCCCGCACCTGAAACCTGGGTCGAGTGTAGCCTAATGGGCCACGCGGGAAGGCGTGGGGTTATGGCATGGCCGGTTGCGCGGCATGATTCAAGAGCCCGTGAAGCGGATCGCGCCAGCGTTTTTGCACAGTCTCCTTATGCCTCGGCGATGCGGGGAACGATGAAGACCTTTCGATTGCGTCTGGTGATCTCAGCCCGGGAAATGCTGACCTATTACAATGGGGACGCGCAGCAGGTCTTCGCCAAGGCGAGGGATGGAACCCGTGTGCGGTTCCCCGCACGTGTCCTGCGGCCCTATGTGACGAGCGAGGGCGTTGACGGGGAATTCCTGCTGCGCTGTGACGAATCCTTCCGGTTCATCAGTCTGGACAAGTTCCCGGAATGAGCGCGTCAGGCGTCCCAGGGAAGGTGCGCCAGTTCCGCACGCGTGAAGAAGCGCGCATGGCGCATGAATCCCGCAATGATCCCGTCCTTCAAAGCCATGATCCGTCCGGCCTGGTCCCTTTCGATGACCCAGTGATCGGGGAGATGATCGAGAACATGAACGGCCGCCGGGCTGCCATCCGCGTTTACGGAGAGGTGCACCTCCTCGGTACCCACGTCCCGGAACGCGGGCAGGAAACCCAGGACCGCGGCGCTTGGGGCCAGGTCCGGGAACTCGCGGTAGGCCGGGGAAGTGATTTTGATATGGGTCAGTTCGCGGTTCTGCATCGAAGGGATCTCCGGGAAACAAGTGTTGGCGGGTCGACGCAGATTATGACGGCCGCCGTCGCGTTTTCTTTAACGTGAAAGTCACGGGAACGTCTGCACCCGGACCCACGCCGCGACGGCAGATTGCGCCCTGCACTCCAGCTTATGGAGTGCGGGAGCGTGCTCCCGCTATGCGGCGCCGGGGATGACCCAGTTCCCCACATCAGCGGCAGGCCGCCGCACTCCATAGGCGCTTTTGCTCAAGCAGCGACAAACCGGGATTCTCGAAGCCATCACGACACCCGGCAGCCCGCCGGGCCCGGGGGGCGGGGCAGGCTCTCCATGCATCGGGGACGGTCCGGCAATCCGGCGTTGCCGGGCCACCCTTGCTGCGGCAAGACCTTGCCGTCTTGCGGCGACTGCGCGAAAAATTGCCCGTCTCCTGTCGTTGGTCGTTATCCTTTCGCGTTGATGGCCGTAGGGTGGCACCATGCGCTGTCATGCGTTCAGCTGTAATGGGAGAGATCTTCCTTGTCATCAGCCCCCCTTGATCCACAGGATTATGAAGATTTCCGGGTGTTCCTGGAGCAATCCTGTGGGCTCGTGCTTGGCGAAAACAAGCACTACCTGGTGACCAGTCGGCTCTCGAGGCTGATGGGTGAGTTCTCCGTGAACTCCGTGGCCGAGCTGCTTCATCTGCGCAAGGCCGGGCGCCGGTCCGGGCTGCGCGAGCGCGTGATCGAGGCCATGACCACGAAGGAAACCTACTGGTTTCGCGATATCTTCCCCTTCGATATTCTCAAGAACCAGATCCTTCCCGAGCAGGCGAAGGCGGGCGCGAATCTCCTGAAGATCTGGTCGGCAGCCTGTTCCAGCGGTCAGGAGGCCTATTCCATCAGCATGGCGGTCAGCGAGTTCCAGCAGGCGCGACCGGGAACGCTGAAGAACGTCCAGATCACGGGGACCGATATCTCTGCGGCGATCGTCAGTGGTGCCAGGGCAGGGCGGTATGACAGTCTCGCCATCGCTCGCGGATTGTCGCCCCAGCGACGGGATCGCTTTTTCACCCGGGATGGCGACCACTGGACGCTTCGCCCGGAGATCAAGGCGCGCGCCAGTTTCCGCGAGTTCAATCTCTTGGACAGCTACACGCTGCTGGGTCGTTTCGACGTCATCTTCTGCCGCAATGTATTGATTTACTTCTCCGCCGAGAACAAGAGGGACATCCTCGCGCGCATGGCGCAGTCCCTGAACCCCGGGGGCTACCTGTTCCTGGGTGCTTCGGAATCCATGGCCAACTACTCAAGCGCCTTCGAGATGGTGCGCTCGAACCCGGGTGTCGTGTACCGGAAACGCTGAGCCGTCTGCGCGGGCTTCTGCGTCAAGATTTTGTCACCACGCCATCGGCGCGGCATCGCGCGTGGCTGAATATTGCCGCTTCGCCCCCCCTCATGCCTTGTAAAGAACGTAAATCGTTGAAATAACGTATTGTTTTTTGATGGCATGCTCGTTGCTAGCTATCTCGACAGACAAGATCTTCGAGGTGTGGCGGACGTGTCTCTCTCTTTTGACAAGGCGTTGGGTATCCATGCGGAGGCGCTCCAGGTGCGCTCCAGGCGTCTGGAACTGCTCGCTTCGAACCTGGCCAATGCCGATACCCCCAATTTCAAGGCTCGGGATATCGATTTTCGGGCCGCCTTGAACGATGCCAGTCACGGTCAGGGTTTGAGAATGGCGCGCACCAACGCGGGCCACCTTCCCTCCGGCCCTGCCGGGTCCGGTCTCGAGGCAAAGTACCGGGTACCCAGCCAACCTTCGTTGGATGGCAATACCGTCGATCCCCAGCTCGAGCAGGCGGCCTTCTCGGAAAATGCCATCCAGTACCAGGCCAGCCTGGATTTTCTCAATGCCCGTTTCCGTGGTCTGCGCACCGCCTTGAAGGGGGAATAAAGAACCATGAGCAACCTGTTCAAGATCTTCGAGGTCTCCGGCTCCGCGCTCAGCGCCCAGTCCGTGCGGCTCAATGCCGTTTCCAGCAACATGGCCAACGCCCAGATGGTCAGCCAGACGCCCGAGGGAGCTTACCGGTCCAAGCACCCGGTATTTGCCACGGTGCTGCAGGGCTTTGGCGCCGACAGCACGTCGACCCCCGTGCGGGTGGCGGGCGTCATGGAGAGTCAGGCCCAGCCAAGGGCCGAGTATGCCCCCCAGCATCCTCTTGCCGACGAGCAGGGCTATGTCTACCGACCCAATGTGAACGTGGTGGAGGAAATGGCCAACATGATCTCCGCCTCGCGTTCCTATCAGAACAACGTGGAAGTCATGAACACCACCAAGCAGTTATTGCTGCGCACCCTGCAGCTGGGTCAGCAGTAAACCAGACGGGAGGCCGAATGAACGCGATCGATCAAGATGTCCTGTCCCGATTGGGACTTGCGGGCGCCGATTCGCAGCAGCAGGGGAAAAAGGACCGGCTGGGGCAAACGGATTTCCTGAAGCTGATGGTGACCCAGCTGGAGAACCAGGACCCCTTCAAGCCCATGGAAAGCGGCGACTTCCTGGGGCAGATCGCCCAGTTCGGGACCGTTGCGGGCATCGAGGATCTGCAGAAGTCCTTCAAGGACGTGGCGCAGTCACTGTATTCGGGGCAGGCCCTGCAGGCCGCGGCCCTCGTCGGCCGCCAGGTCATGGTCCCCGTTGACATGGCGCTGATGGAGCCTGGGCAGGGCCAATGGGGCGCTGCGGATCTGGCGGGCTCCGCCAGCGACGTGGTCATCAGTGTGCACGACCAGTCCGGTGCGCTGGTGCGGCAGATGTCCCTGGGACCTCGTGCCCCGGGACTGGCCGAGTTCCGGTGGGATGGCCGGGACGACTCGGGGGAACTCGCGCAAGCCGGCATCTACGAGTTCCGTGCGCAGGCCCATGGCGCAGGGCGGACCGAGGCCTTGGGTGTTTACCTGGCTGCCGGCGTCGACAGTGTCTCCCTCGGCAATCGGGACGGGTCGCTGACGCTGCATGTCGACGGTCTCGGCGAGATCGAGTTTTCCAAGGTGCGGCGGATTGGATGACCGCACCCGACGCGGTATCCGCATTGAACAACGACTGAAAGGAGCAAATCCATGCCATTTCGCACAGCATTGAGCGGTTTGAATGCGGCCTCCGCCGACCTGCGGGTCACCGGGAACAACGTCGCGAACGCGGGTACCGTGGGCTTCAAGGAATCGAGAGCGGAATTCGCCGACGTCTTCGCCCTGTCCTTCGGGGGAATCAGCCAGACGGCCGTGGGTACCGGAACGCGGCTGGCCGCCGTCACCCAGCAGTTCAGCCAGGGCAATATCGATTTCACCGGCAACAACCTGGACCTGGCCCTGAACGGGCAGGGATTCTTCATTCTCGATGATGGCGGGAGCCGGGTCTACAGCCGGGCGGGCGCCTTCCAGGCCGACCGGAATGGTTTCGTGGTCAATGCCCAGGGGCAGCGTCTGCTCGCCTTCGGGGTCAACGACTTGGGTGAACGCGCCGGCGACCCTCAGCCCCTGCAACTGTCGACCGACGCCGCGGATCCCAAGGCCACCGACGTTATCACCGCCCAGTTGAACCTCAGCGCCGAAGCGCCGGCGATCGACAACCCGTTCGAACGAAACGACCCGAACACCTACAACCACTCCACCTCCCTGACCGTTTACGATTCGTTGGGGACGGCACGCTCGGCGACCCTGTATTTCCGCACCGAACTCGACGCGGATGGAAAGGGGCAGTGGCAGGTATTCGCAACCATCGAGGGATTTGTGGATGGCGCTGGGAATCCGGTGGAGATCGACCTCACCGACGACGCACCCCTGAACTTCGATGCCACCGGAAGGCTTGCACCAGGTGTCGAAGGAAGCCTGAAACATTCCTTTGCGGACTTCGTCTTCCCGAACGGCGCCAACTTCGGTGCGGGTAACGAGATCAAATTTGACCTGACCGGCATCACGCAATTCGGCGGCGCCTTCAACGTCAACCGTCTGAACCAGGACGGCTTCGCCACCGGCAGGCTGGACAGCATCAACATCGACCCCACCGGCGTGGTGTCCGCCCAGTTCACGAACGGACAGTCGCGCGCGCTGGGCAAGATCGCCCTGGCCAATTTTGCCAATCCCCAGGGCCTTGCCCAGATGGGTGACAACGGCTGGGCCGAGTCCTTTGCGTCGGGAGTGCCCCTGCTCGGCGAGGGGGGCGAGGGCAGCCTCGGGCTGATCCAGTCCGGCGGGCTCGAGACGTCCAATGTCGACATCGCCCAGCAGCTGGTGAACCTGATCACGGCGCAGCGGAACTTCCAGGCCAACGCACAGGTGATCACGACGGCGGACACCGTGACCCAGACCATCATCAATATCCGCTGACCGGAGTAGACAACGATGGATCGCATGCTCTACGTCGCGATGTCCGGAGCCAAGGAGACGGCCCTGGCGCAGGCGCGCAACAGCCAGAACCTGGCAAATGCCAGCACCACGGGGTTCAAGGCCTCGCTGGACGCGTTCTCCAGCCGCCCGGTGTCGGGTCCGGGTCACGACACGCGTACCTATGCGGTGACCGAAGACATGCGGGTGGATCTGAGCCCCGGCCCCCTGCAGGCGACGGGGCGGGACCTGGACGTTGCGGTCAATGGCGAGGGGTGGATCGCGGTGCAGGGCGCGGACGGAACCGAGGCCTACACCCGGGCTGGCGACCTCCGGGTGGATTCGGTCGGCCTGCTCACCACGGGCACCGGCCTGCCGGTGTTGGGCGACGGAGGACCGATCGCCGTGCCGCCCTTCGAAAGCCTGGAGATCGGCAGCGACGGCACCATCAGCATCCGTCCGCTGGGCCAGGAAGCCAATGCAATGGCGCAGGTGGATCGCATCAAGCTGGTCAATCCCGATCCTGCCGAACTGGTTCGGGGCGAGGATGGACTGATCCGTCATGCGCTGATGGAGGAACAGCCCGCCGATGCGCAGGTGACCCTGGTCGGCGGGATGCTGGAGGCCAGCAACGTGAATACGGTGGAGGCCATGGTGAAGATGATCGACCTGGCGCGCCACTTCGAAATGCAGGTGAAGATGATGAAGACCGCCGAGGACAACGACGCTGCGTCGGCCAGTCTGCTGCGCATGTCCTGACCAATTGTGAACGCCCCGAATCCGCTGTGAGGAAACCGTCATGAACAATGCCCTGTGGATCGCCAAGACCGGACTGGACGCGCAGCAGACGCGCATGTCGGTGATCTCGAACAATCTCGCCAACGTGAACACCACCGGCTTCAAGAAGGGCCGCGCGGTGTTTCAGGACCTGATCTACCAGACGGTACGCCAGGCGGGGGCGCAGAGCGCGCAGAACACGGAACTGCCGTCCGGTCTGATGCTGGGAACCGGTGTGCGCACGGTGGCCACCGAAAAGATGTTCACCCAAGGCAACATGACCCAGACCGGCAACGCCCTCGACGCGGCGATCGAGGGCCGGGGGTTCTTCCAGATCCTGACCCCGGACGGAAACTTCGCCTACACCCGTGATGGCAGCTTCCAGCTGAACAGCGAAGGCTCACTGGTAACCTCCGGCGGGCTGGAGGTTCAGCCGGGGATCGTGATTCCCGAGGGTGCGCTGAGCATCACCATCGCCGAGGACGGCACCGTGAGTGCCCAGGTGGCAGGCAATGTGGCGCCGCTCGAGGTCGGGGCGCTGGAACTCGCTGATTTCGTCAATCCCGCGGGCCTGCAGGCCATTGGCCAGAATCTCTTCATCGAGACCGCCGCCAGCGGCGCGCCCCAGACGGGCAATCCCGGTCTGGACGGGCGCGGCACCTTGATCCAGGGCTTTCTCGAGAGCTCCAACGTGAACACCGTGGAAGAGCTGGTGAACATGATCGAGACCCAGCGGGCCTACGAGATGAATTCCAAGGCGATTTCAACCGCCGACCAGATGCTCCAGTACGTCAACAACAACCTGGGCCGATAGGGACCGGGTGAGGGTGCGATCATGAGGCACACGATCTCCGGCAACGCATGGCGGATCCTGGCAACGCTGCTGATGTCGGCCCTGCTGGGCGCCTGTGCGACAGTGCCGCAGCCGCTGGTTCGCGGCGCGAATCCGGACTTCGTGCCCGTGCTCCCGGCGCAGCCCCTGCCGCCGGAGCAGAACAACGGCGCGATTTTCCAGGTGAGCCAGGGCGGCGGGCTTTTCGACGACGACAAGGCCCGCCGCGTCGGCGACATCCTCACCGTGCGTCTAGTGGAACGGACGCAGGCCCGGAAGTCCGCCAATACCAGCACGAGCAAGGACAGCAGTGTGCAGATGCCGGGTCCGACCCTGTTCGGGAGAGGCGTCACCTCCGGCGGAACGCCAATCCTGAACAACAGCATCGAGTCCTCGCGCAGCTTCGGCGGGCAGGGGGACAGCGCCCAGAGCAATCAGCTGGACGGACTGATCTCGGTGACCGTGGCGGAGGTGCTGGCGAACGGCAACCTGATGGTTCAAGGCGAAAAGTGGATCCGGCTCAATCAGGGCGAGGAATTCATCCGTGTCCGCGGAATGGTGCGCCCGGTGGATATCCGCGCAGACAACACCGTTCTGTCCACCCAGATCGCGAACGCCCAGGTGGCCTACGGCGGCAGCGGAACCCTCGCCGACAGCAACCGGCCGGGGTGGTTGACCCGGTTCTTCAACAGCCCCGTTTGGCCCTTCTGAGGAGACAGCGTCATGTTCCGTCATTCCATGCTTCGCGGGTTAGCGTCGATCCTGTCATGGGCGGCCCTCGCCCTCGTGATGCTTCCGGTCCTGGGGTCACCGGCGTTCGGCTATGAACGGGTGAAGGATCTGGCGTCTGTCGGGGGCGTGCGTAACAATCAATTGGTCGGTTACGGGCTCGTGGTGGGTCTGGACGGTACCGGCGACCGCACGACGCAGGCGCCGTTCACCGTGCAGAGTCTCAAGAACATGCTCGGTCGGCTGGGCGTGACCGTGCCGCCGGACGTGAACCCCCAGCTGCGCAACGTGGCCGCGGTGATGATTCACACGGATCTCCCGCCCTTCGCGAAGCCGGGACAGACCATCGACATCACGGTGTCCTCGATCGGCAACGCCACCAGCCTGCGTGGCGGCAGCCTGCTGATGACCCCGCTGAAGGGTGCGGACGGCCAGACCTATGCGATCGCCCAGGGCAATCTCGTCGTCGGCGGGCTGGGTGCCGAGGGCCGTGACGGCTCGCGGATCACCGTCAACGTGCCCAGCGTCGGCCGCATTCCCAACGGCGCGACCGTGGAACGCGAGGTGGTCAGCGCCTTCGCCCAGGGCGACAGCGTGAGGCTGCACCTGCATCGTTTCGATTTCACCACAGCGAACCGCCTTTCCGATGCCATCAACGACACCCTCGGCAGCGGCACCGCCAGTGCGGAGGACGGCGCCACCGTTCGCATCCGTGCGCCGGCGGATGCGGGCCAGCGGGTGGCCTTCGTTTCCGTCCTCGAGAACATCCGGGTACAGCCCGGAGAGCCGCCCGCCAGGGTGATCGTGAACTCCCGCACCGGCACCGTGGTGATCGGCAGCAACGTCATGGTCACCGCGGCGGCGGTGAGCCACGGCAGCCTGACGGTGACCATCACCGAATCCTTCGACGTGTCACAGCCGGCCCCCCTGGCCCGCGGAGAGACCGTGGTCACGCCGCGCACCGAGATTGAGATCGAGGAGGAGCTGAACCCCATGTTCCTGTTCGGCCCCGGCGTGACCCTCGACGAGATCGTGCGCGCGGTGAATCGCGTGGGTGCGGCGCCGGGCGACCTGGTGGCCATTCTCGAGGCCCTGCGCGAGGCTGGCGCATTGCGCGCCCAGCTGATCGTGATCTAGCCGGGCCGGGACTCGAGCACCCGGAGCCGCCGATGAACAGCGACTTTTCAAACGTCTACAACTACACCGATTTCCAGGGTTTCTCCGACCTGCGCCGAATGGCGCGGGAGGATTCGCCGGAGGCCGCGGACACGGCTGCGCGGCAGTTCGAGGCCCTGTTCATCCAGATGATGCTGAAAAGCATGCGTGACGCGGTACCGGTTGACAGCGTGGCGGAGGGCGACCAGACGCGCTTCTACCGCGATATGTTCGACCAGCAGATTGCCCTCGAGATGTCCAGGGGTGACGGGATCGGCATGCGGGAGTCGCTGCTGCGCGAACTGGTCCCGGGCGGTACCGGTGCCCAAACGAACGGCGACCTCAGGATGCCGGTGCAGCGGATCCCGGCGCGCGGGCAAGTGTCCGCGCCGGCTCCGGCCACGCCCCAGGGCACGGCGTTGCCGGGATCGGTCGAGTTCTCACCCGTGGAGAAGGGCTGGCGCCCGGATTCCCCGGAGGCCTTCATCCGTGAACTCTGGCCTCACGCGGAGGCGGCCGGCGCCGCCCTCGGGATGGCGCCCGAGGTTCTGCTGGCCCAGTCGGCCCTGGAGACCGGCTGGGGGCGACACGTGATTCAGCGGCGTGACGGGGATAGCAGCCACAATCTGTTCGGTATCAAGGCCGACGCCCGCTGGGACGGGCCGCGCGTCCACGTGCAGACCCTGGAGTATGTCAACGGTGTCCCGGAACGACAGCGCGCGGCCTTCCGGTCTTATGACAGCCCGGCCGAGAGCTTCGCGGACTACGTGGACTTCCTGCAGCGCAACCCCCGTTATCGGGAGGCGCTGGGGCGGGTCCCCGATGCCGAGGGCTATCTGCGCGGCCTGCAGGAGGCGGGTTATGCCACCGACCCCGATTATGCAGACAAGATCCTGGATATCCTGAACCGGGGAACGCTGCGACAGATGGTGGAGCTCAAGTCTGACGCCGCCAGGCCGACAAGCTGATGGAGAGGAACCCGCGTATGAGTGGTCATCGTGTCAACCAAGCCGGATCCGGAGAGCGCTCGTGAGTGGCGGGATGCTCGGCATCGGCACGTCCGGGCTGCAGGCGTTCCAGCGCGCGCTGGCGACCACCAGCCACAACATCAGCAATGCGACCACCGAGGGCTACAGCCGGCAGCGGGTGGAATTGAGTGCCCGACCGCCCGAGCGGGCCGGCAACAGCTTCTTGGGTGCGGGCGTTCAGGTCAGTGCGGTGACGCGCATTGCCGATCAGTTCGTGGAGAGTCAGTTGCGCTCGGCGACCTCCGCCAGCCAGCAGCACTCGGTGTTCCACGGCTACGCCAAGCGGGTCGATTCGCTGCTGGCGGAGGCGGATTCCGGACTCTCGCCCGGCCTGCGGCGGTTCTTCGGGGCGGTACAGGACGTGGCGAACGACCCCACCTCCAACACGGCCCGGCAGGTCCTGCTGTCGGAGGCGGAATCCCTGGTGGACCGTTTCCGTTTTCTGGACCAGCGCCTGGGCGAGCAGCGGGATCTTGTCAACGGGCAGATCGCCTCGACGGTTGACGAGATCAACAGCCTGGCCGAGGCCCTGGCCCGCGTGAACACCGACATCGTGACCGCGCTGGGACGCGGCGGCACACCCAACGATCTGCTCGACCAGCGCGACACTCTTGTGCGCGCCCTCGCCGAACGGGTCAATCTCACCACGACCGAGCAGGAAGATGGCGCGCTGAATGTCTTCATCGGTAACGGCCAGAACCTGGTGCTGGGCAGCCGCTCCAATCCTTTGGTGGCCAGGTCCCTGGGCGAGGATCCGGCGCAGCTGGACGTCGGCTTCGGTCAGAGCAGTCCCATCGATATCAGTCGGCTCATCACCGGCGGCCGCCTGGGTGCACTGCTGGAGGTACGCGGCTCGGTGCTGGACGTAGCGCAGAATTCCCTCGGCCGTACCGCCATCGGCCTGGCCGAGGCATTCAACGAACAGCACCGGATGGGGCGGGACCTGGACGGGATCACCGGCCGGGACTTTTTCCAGGTGGCCCAGCCCGAGGTGCTGCCCAGCAAGCAGAGCCTGGTGCCGCCGACGGTCACGATCAGCGACGCCGGGCTGCTTGGAACGGGGGATTTCCGCCTTGTCGCGGTCGATAACGGCGAAGGTGACGGGGGGCTGGACTGGCAGTTGCGCGGGGTGCCGGGCGGTCAGCGGATCGGGGACCCCAGTACCGTGGGCCTGGAGATCGACACGGACGACATCTCCGGCGCAGTGGCAGGCGATTCCTTCCTGATCCGGCCGACCCGCACCGCCGCGTCGCAGATCGCCACGGTCATCGACGACCCCCAAGCGGTGGCCGCTGCTGCCGAGGGAGGCAATGTAGGGGACAACAGCAACGCCCTGGCGTTGGGGGCGTTGCAAGAGGACCGGTTCCTTGCGGGCGGCACCTCGACGCTGGAAGGCAGCTACAATACGCTGATCGCAGAGGTGGGGACCCGTACCCGCCAAGCCGAGATCGCATCGCAGGCCCAGGCGCGTCTGCTGGCACAGGCGCAGGCGCAGCGAGAGTCGATCTCCGGCGTGAATCTTGACGAGGAGGCCGCCAACCTGCTGCGCTTCCAGCAGGCCTATCAGGCCGCCGCCCAGGTCGTTTCCGTGACCAGTACCCTCTTCGACACACTGCTGAGCGCGGTGAGGCGGTAACCCATGCGCATATCCACGACCCAGATCTTCCAGAACGGGATCGATACCCTGCAGCGCAACCAGCAGCAGCTGAACCGCACCCAGCTGCAGCTCAGCACGGGAAAGCGGATCCTGAGTCCGTCCGACGACCCTTCAGGGGCGGTTCAGTCCCTCCAGTTTCGCAGCGGCATCGAAAGGGTCGAGCAGTACCAGCGCAATGGCACCATGCTCGAACAGCGTCTGAACTTCAGCGAAACAGTGCTGACTTCGGTGGCCGACGGCCTGCAGCGGGTGCGGGAGCTGGCCCTGCAGGGTAACAACGCCACGCAGACCAACGAGACGCGCGGGTTCATCGCCGGCGAAATCCGCCAGGCGCTGGACGAACTCCTGCAACTGGCCAACAGCCGTGACGCCAACGGCGAATACATCTTCGCCGGCAATGACTCGCTGACCCAGCCGTTCGCCAAGACCACGGACGGGGTGTCGTTCGCGGGCGATGCCGTCCAGCGCAGCCTGCAGGTCAGTTCGGTGCGCCAGATCCAGGCCGGCGATTCCGGTAAGCGCGTCTTCATGGACATTCCCAACGGCAACGGCAGCTTCGTAGTCCTGGACGGTAAAGAAAACGGCGATGAAGTTAATAAGGGAACGGGGGTGGTCTCGTCGACGGCCTTCTCTGGAGAGTGGCCAGGTGATTTCACCGTCGAATTCTTCGAAGATGTTGACGGGGAGTTGATGTATCTGATCCCAGATCCAGAAGACCCTGACTCCCCCCTTCTGGGCCCGCAAAGCTTCCAGAGCGGTCAGCCCATCGTATACGCGCCGGAAGATGGCGACTTTTCCATCCAGTTCACCATTGAGGGGCGCCCTGCGGACGGAGACAGCTTCCGTGTGATCCAGGCCGAAGGTCAGGATCTCTTTCGCACCTACAGTGAACTCGCCGACGCACTGGCGCAACCGGTGTCCGGGGCGTCCGACCAGGCGCGACTGAACAATGCCGTCAATCGCGCCCTGGTCGATCTGGACCAGGGGCTGGGCCGCCTTCTGGATGTCCGCGCCAGCCTGGGATCCCGTCTGCAGGCGGTGGAGAACCAGAACCGGATCAACGAAGACCAGCTGCTGCAACTGCGCAGCACGCTTTCGGAGATCGAGGACCTGGACTACGCCGAGGCGATCAGCCGCTTCAACCTGCAGCAGACGGCCCTGCAGGCCGCGCAGCAGACCTACGTGCAGATCCAGCGGCTGTCGCTGTTCAACTTCCTCTGACCGATGTGGGCCGGGCCTGCGCTGTGTCGGGCAAGTGTGGGACAGGCAACGATTTCTGCAGCAGGGAAACGCTGAGAACCAGTTGATTCCCTTCCTGGATCGACACGCTCACGAACGGAGCCATGCAGGGTTCGTCTGGCCCACCGCAAACGCTTCCGTTCATGGTTCGAAAGACCCACCTCGAACGGAAGCATCCAGGGTTCGTTCGTCCTGAGCCTGTCGAAGGACATCGACCGGCGCTTGCGTAGAGCCGGCCCCTGTTATTCGCGTCATGTGGTGTCGCTGGCACATGGGCTATGCTATTGCCGAGAGAGGTGGCCGAACCGCCGACCCTTGCTTGCGGGGTGAAGATGTCTCTCAGTCTGGAACAGCTCGTGGACCATGCGACCGGCATGGTGTCGCTCCCGGCCGTGGCCGTCCGCCTCAACGAGATGGTGGACGATCCGGGGTCCAGCGCGGCGGACATTGGTCGCTTGATCGGTCAGGATCCGGCGCTGAGCATGCGGCTGCTCAAGCTGGCCAACGGGCCCCTGTACGGTCTGTCGAGCGAAGTGGATACGATCTCGCGTGCGGCCATGGTGATCGGCACCTCCCAGATACGGGACCTGGTTCTGGCGACGTCCGTCAGCCGGGCCTTCCAGGGGGTCCCGAACGACCTGATGTCCATGGAGGGCTTCTGGAGGCACAGCATCTAATGCGGGATCGCCGCCCGATTGATCCACGGCGACCTGGATCAGCGGCGCGGAGAGTCGATCTTCATCGCCGGGCTGCTGCACGACATCGGCCGTCTGCTGATCTTCAACCGCGAACCGGATGAGGCGCACGAGGCGTTTCTGCTGGGCCTGCAGAGAGAGGACGGCCCGGAACCCCTGTATTGCGAACGCGAAGTGCTGGGCTACGACCATGCCCAGGTCGGCGGCGCATTGGCCGCGCGCTGGAAGTTGCCGGGGAAGCTCCAGGCCTGCATCCGCTACCATCATGAACCGGAGGCCGCCACCGAGCACGAGGTCGAGGTTGCGATCGTGCACATCGCCAACACAGTTGCGCACATGGCGGAGCTCGATACCCGGGATCCGCGGGATGCGCCGCCGGTCCATTCCGAGGCCTGGAAACGCACGGGACTGGCGCCCGATGCATTGCCCTCCGTGATCCATCGCGCGCAACTCCAGGTGGTCGAGGTGGAGTCGTTGCTGCTTCCGGCCTGAGCAGGCGCACGGTCGTTCCAGGATTCCGGGAACCGTTCACGGCGCGCCGAACGTCTCGGTTGCCGGCCCGTGGCCGGGTGTTGCCGTCAAAGACTGAACATGTTCTTGAGCGATCGGAATTCGTCCTCGCGATGGGTCAGCATCGCAATGGCCTCTCCCGGTGACGGTGGGGGAATGCCGAGTACCTCGAAGGCCGGTACGGTGTCCGCGGGCGGATGCGGTCTGCCCTCGCGCTGCAATGCGGACCAGCGGGCCAGCGTGGTGACGCTCGCATAGTCCGGTTGTTCGGCGCGATAGTCCCAGTGTCCGGAATGTTCGGCCACTGCCACGAGGTCTTCGCCCAGACCCCAATAGTTGATCACCAGCACGCCCGTGATGCCGCGCAGTTCCTCCACCAGGGAATCGATGACATCCGGCTTCGGGTCCGAATTCCGCAACGCGATGAACTGGATGATGGGCACCGCCCCGATCCCGGCCACGAGCCCGGCCAGCAGAGCCCGCTCACGATGCAGGATCTTCAGGGAATCCGCGAGCAGAAAGCTGAAGGCCGAGCAGAGTACCGCATCGGACCAGACCTGTTTCATTGCCTCCCGGGTTGCCTGGTGCCGGGCCTTGAAGGCGTGGCGAAGAGCCAGATTGGTGGTCAGCATCCGGGTGTTGCGGAAGCCCAGTCGCAGTACTGCATCGCGAACCGATTGAATGGGCGCTGCGGCACGGAACAGGGGGCTGTTGATGGCGTGCAGCAGGCCACCGGCAAGGGCCCCGTCGCGCTGGATGACCTCGGTCAACTCGGTGACGCCGGCATCCGGGTCGCTGGTGAGCTGCTGGATCTTCAACGCCACCTCGGGACGCGCGGGCAGTTCCAGGCGATGGTTTGCCAACAGTTCGTAGATCTCTGCGAGGAGTTTGCTTCCCGCCTCGTTCAGTTCGATGGCCTGCACCTCGAGTCCCTGCGGTCGCACTGCATCCAATGCGGCGGCAGGAACACGTAGAAACAGGCAAGGCGTCAGCGTGGCTGCCACCGCATCGACCGGGTTGTCCTCGAAGAGGGATATGGGCTCGTTCAGTCCCCGGTGACTCTCGAGATTGTCGGACACGCCATCTGTGAGACACGCCATGTGCCCATCGACGAGAAACAGGAGATAGCCTCCCGTTTCCGCTCCGCGGATGCGCTTTCGGGCGGGAACCTCCAGCAGGCGGCACTGTGCGGCCAGTTCCCGGCGCGCCGAATCTTCGAGACCACGGGTCAGTTCAATCTCTTCCAGCAGGGGAACGACCTCGAGCGCTGATTCCATCAATGCGGGCTCCCGGATCGAAGCAGTAACGAATGACTCGATACTCTAGCAGCATCCGATGGACTAGGAGCCGTGGAGTTGATCCAGGGGCGGCGTCGGGGGTCGTCGCAGGCGATCGCAAAGCCGCTGGCGACGCCCCCGATCTCACCGAGCCTGCATGCCTTTTCCTTCAGGGAATCAGAAGATCATGACCTGATAGCCGTCCGCAGCAAGGGCGCGCAGGCTGGGCAGCCCTGCCGTTCCGGGGGCAGCATTGTCCTTCAGCATGGCGAAGCCTGCCTGCTCGGCGCCGCCGGCCGCACCGAAGAAATCCGAGCATGTTGCCGAGACCCCGGCCACCTTGTCCTCGACCGACTTGTAGAGCGCGTTGAGCGGGTGGTCCGCGTTGGCGATCTGAGCGGCCCAGCGCGTCCCCGCGCCGAGAAACACCAGGGTGACCTCGTCGCCGTGGTTCTTGAAGTCGTAGGCCACCCCGAGCGCGTTGAATACCCGTCCCAGGGCTTCGTCGCTGTTGGCTTCAGGATCGGACATCACCACGATGGCTGCTTTCATGTACTGAACCTCCGGTAGGTAGGGTATCTGTAAAAAAACGCCTGAGGGGTCCTCAAATGGCGTCGCTCGAGTATAGGCCGTATACACCGCCTCTTTCTCCGACAGCGGCTTTCCTCGAGTTCATCCGCGCCAGAGATCGCTCATCGATCCGAGCTGCTACGTGCCTTCGAGTTGGTCGCCCGCCCCGTGTACCTTGCCGAAGGTGTGCCCGCCGGCCGTCAAGCCGTATTGACCCAGGGCAGGCGCCGGACCACTGTCTTCTCCAGTTCCACGATGAGGAAGACCGCGAGCCCGAACAGCAGGATGCGTCCCCAGTCGTGCAGCCCGATAGGGGTGGTTCCGAAGAGCGTGTTCATGACCGGGGCATAGGTGAAGGCGATTTGCAGCAGGATCAGGATGCCAATGGCGATCCACATGGCGCGGGATTGGAAGATGGCCCAGTCGCGCAGCACCGGCTGGTAGATCAGGCGCAGGTTGAGCAGGTAGAACGCCTGTCCGGCGACCAGGGTATTGATGGCGACGGTACGCGCGAGGTCGTCCGCACTGCCCACCACTTGCTCCATCCAGACGAAATGCCCGAAGGTACCCGCCCAGAGCAGCACCGCAACAAAGGGGATGCGCCAGAGGAGGAAGCCCGAGAGCAGCGGCGCGTTGGGATTGCGAGGAGGTCGTCTCATCACCCCGGGTTCGCCGGACTCGAAGGCCAGCGCCATGGCCAGGGTCACCGAGGTGACCATGTTGACCCAAAGCACCTGTACCGGCGTGAGTGGCAGCGCCAGGCCCATCAGGATCGCCATCATGATTGTCAGCGACTGCCCGGCATTGGTGGGCAGCATGTGCAGGATGGCCTTGCGGATATTGTCATAGACGACCCGGCCTTCCTCGACCGCATGGGCGATGGAGGCAAAGTTGTCGTCGGTCAGCACCATCTCCGAGGCCTCTTTGGCGGCCTCCGTCCCCTTTTGGCCCATGGCGACTCCGACGTCGGCGCGTTTGAGGGCCGGGGCGTCGTTGACGCCGTCACCGGTCATGGCCACGATGCCGCCGCCGTATTGCAGGGCCTCGACCAGGCGCAGTTTGTGCTCCGGGGTGGTGCGGGCAAAGATATCGGTATCCGCGGCGGTGCGGCGCAACGCCTCGGGGCTCATGGCGTTCAGTTCGTTGCCGGCGATCGCGGTGCAGGAATCCTCGCTGCCGATGCCCAGCATCTGACCCACGGCCCGCGCGGTAGCCAGGTGGTCACCCGTGATCATCTTCACCCGGATGCCCGCCTCGTGGCACTGCGCTACCGCGCGGATGGCTTCTTCCCGCGGCGGATCGATGATGCCGACGATGGCCAGCAGCGAGAAGCCTCCGCCCTCCACGTGGTTGTAGTTGAGTTCGGCCTGTTGCGGCTTCGCATCCCGGGCGGCCAGGGCCAACAGACGTTCGCCCTTCTGCGCCACCGCGTCCAGGGCTTCTTCCCACCAATCGCGGTCCAGTGGCTCGGCGCCTGCAGCGGTTTGCTGATGCGCGCACAGGTCCAGAATCCGCTCCGGCGCACCCTTGAGGTAGATCACGCTGCCGCCCTGATGGTCCCGGTGCAGGGTGGCCATGAATTTGTGTTCCGACTCGAAGGGAATGACGTCGATGCGGGACATGCTGGTTCGTTCGGTCGCGGGATCCAGTCCGGCCTTTTGCCCGAGCACGACCAGGGCCCCTTCAGTGGGATCTCCTTCCATCCTCCATTCGCCGCCGCGCTCGAACACCCGCGCGTCGTTGCACAGAAGCGCGACGCGCAGAGCCTGTGTCAGCACGGGGTCTTCGTCCGGCGTGAAATTCCGGCCTTCCACCGAAAATCCGCCGTGCGGCAAGTAACCCACGCCCTCGACCTCGACGGTGTGTTCGCGGCTCTTCAGGGTCGAGACGGTCATCTCGTTGCGGGTCAGGGTGCCGGTCTTGTCCGAGCAGATGGTCGATACCGAACCCAGCGTCTCCACCGCGGGGAGGCGACGAATGATCGCATGCCGCTTGGCCATCTTCTGTACGCCGATGGCCAGGGCGATGGTCAGAATCGCGGGCAGCCCCTCGGGAATGGTGGACACCGCCAGGCTGACTGCGGCGAGGAACATCTCGTTCAGCGGGTAGCCGCGGACCCAGTAGCCGAAGGCGAACGTTGCCGCGGCAATCACGATGATCACGCCGGCCAGCCAGCGGCCGAACTCCTCGACCTGGCGGACCAGGGGCGTCTGAAGGCTGTGAACCTCGCCGAGCATGCCGGAGATGCGGCCCACTTCGGTGTGTTCTCCAGTCGCCACGACGATGCCCAGACCGCGGCCGAAAGTGACCAGGGTGCCGGAGTAGGCCATGCAGAAGCGGTCGCCCAGGGATGCATCCTCGGTGACCGGCTGCACTGCCTTTTCTGCCGGAACGGATTCCCCGGTCAGTACCGCCTCATCCACCCGAAGGTTCTTCGTGTCAAACAGACGCAGGTCCGCGGGTACCTTGTCGCCCGCCTGCAGGACAACCACGTCACCGGGTACAACGGACTTCGCGTCCACCTCGATGCGATGGCCTTCCCGCACGACCACTGCGTGAGGGGAAAGCATCTGGCGGATGGCATCCAGCGCCTTCTCCGCCTTTCCTTCCTGGACGAAGCCGATGAAGGTGTTGATCAACACCACGGCGAGGATCACCCCGGTATCCACCCAGTGCCCCAGCAGCGCGGTGCCCAGGGCTGCCACGATGAGGATGTAGATCAGGATGTTATGGAAGTGGCGCAGGAAGCGGATCAAGGCCCCGGCCTTCTGCGGTGGCCTGAGCTCGTTGGGTCCGTAATGTTTGATCCGTTGCTCGGCTACCCGCTCACCAAGGCCGTCGCGATCGGACTCCCAGCGTGCAATCACTTCGTCGGCATCAAGCGCATGCCATGGTGTCGGGTCTCGAGTTTCCGCCTCGTTCGGGTTCGGTTCCATGAGCCAAGCTCCGTTTTGATAGGTTGCCGAAGATCCTCTTTGCTTCGCGAAGAGACCTCGATCAACCGGGAGTGCCGTCGAGACGATCCGCGGGAGGGTGGGCTTCGATATGCCGTTGCAGCGCCTCGATGTCGATACCGCCGGTGCCGTCCACGGGCAGGCAGAAAGCCAGGCCCTTGAAGGGTTCGAGTAACTGGAGTTCGACATTGAGGCGTTCGGCGATCCTGACTGCGGCGGCCTCATCAAGGAGCGCAAGCAGCATCGTCTCGGCCCCCAGGTAGGTGAGCCCGAAGAAGGTCATGTATTCGGGGAAGTTCATCCCGCGCGCGAACAGAAGGGTCATGCCGCGCGCACCTTCCTGCCGGGCGATCTCCCGCGCCGCCTCCTCCATGTCATCGGCGACGATGACGACCAGAAGTTTCGCTTTCAAGGCTTCCTCCCGCAAGAATCTGCCGACCTTTCGAGATTAGCAAAGAACCACGCGGCGAGTTGGATGCGATCGAGGACGGAAGAGGCCGAAGGCCATCATCCACCTAGTGGGCCATGCGCGAAGTTCGGTAACTATGGAGCACAGCCAGACGCGCTGGCCAGCCGCTTCCGGATGCGCCTATTCTAGGCTCTGCCGCGGGGGGGCAGAGCCGATGCAGAGCAGGGAGACGAGGCAGGACGTAGTGATCGACACCACAGGGCAAGAACGGAAGCCCGGGGCACGGGCCGTTCGGAAACAGGTCCCTTGCACGTGATCGCCGCGATCTGGAGCGGGGCACTGTCGACGGACTCCTGCGGCGCGATCGATCCGTGAAGTCCCATGATCCCGTCCGCTTTGAGCGGATCCGCTGGACGATCTACAGTGTCCTGATCGCCGCCTACATGCTGGCCTTCTTCCACCGCTTCGCTCCGGCGATGGTGGCGGCGGAGCTCAGCGAATCCTTCGGCATCACCGCGGCCGCGCTGGGGTCGCTGGCGGCGATGTACTTCTACATCTACACCGCGATGCAGATCCCGGCGGGGGTGCTGGCGGATACCCTGGGCTCACGCTTCTCCGTCACCATCGGCAACCTGGTGGCGGGTGCCGGCTCGATCCTGTTCGGCCTTGCGGAGAGTCTCGCTGCCGCGAGCACCGGCCGCTTCCTGGTCGGCCTCGGTGTGTCGGTGGTGTTCGTCGGCCTGATGAAGAGCAACACCGTGTGGTTCAGCGAGCGGCGCTACGGGACGGTCAGCGGCCTGACCCTGCTGCTCGGAAACCTGGGGGCCATCGCGGCCACAGGGCCCCTGGCCATGCTGCTGCTGCAGGTGGACTGGCGCACGTTGTTCGTCGCGCTGGGGCTCATCGCGATGGGCCTCGCACTGCTGTCCTGGTGGCTGGTGCGCGACCGGCCCGAGCAGTTCGGTTTTCCCTCGGTGCGCGAGATGGAGGGGCAGCCCGCCCACGCGCCCCGCAGCCGGCACTGGATTCATGACCTGCGCGCGGTGCTGGCCAACCGGCGCCTCTGGCCCGGCTTCGTCTACGACTTCGGCATCACGGGCAGTCTCTTTGGCATGCTCGGGTTGTGGGCCGTGCCGATGCTGCGTGATGTGCATGGCCTCAGCCGGGGCGAGGCGTCGGTGTACACGACCTTGGCGACGGTGGCCTTCGCCGTGTCCTGTCTCGCGGCCGGCAGCTTGTCCGATCGGCTGCAGCAGCGGCGCTCGGTGCTTCGGGCGGGGGCGCTGGTCTACCTGCTGGTCTGTCTTGGGCTGTTGTTCCTGCCCTGGGGGCCGGGACCCGGTGCCCTCATGCTGTTCGGCCTGCTGGGGCTCGGGGGCGGCTCTTTCGTCGTTGCCTATGCCCACGCGAAGGAAGTCACCGCGCCCGCGTTCTCGGGGATGGCCATCGCACTGGTGAACACGGGCCTGTTCCTCGGCACGGCCCTGTTCCAGCCGATGTTCGGCTGGGCCATGGACATCGGCTGGGATGGCCATCTCGCGGACGGTGTGCCCGTGTATGCGCTGGAGGATTACCGGCGAGGTCTCTGGCTGCTGGTAGCCTTCGCCACCATGGCTCTGTTCGCCTCCCGCTACCTCGTCGAGACGAACGGTCGCAACGTCAGCCTGCATCCCGAAACCTCCTGATGCCCTGGCTTGAATCCCCTGGGGCCATCCTTCAATCTTGACCGGTGGAAATGCCGTTCGCGGCCCAGGTGGAATGATGGGGCCTTCCCGCATTGGCTGCCATTTGGATGAGTGTGCCCGCTGCCGGTTTGCAAGAGCCCAATTATGAGCAATGAACGAGAGAGCGCTACCCGGTTGGTTCAACACGGTGAGCAGAGAGACGAGCGGCGCCATTCCGAGGGAAGCGAGTCTCAGAGCGACGCTCGCTTCCGCACGACCTTCGAACGTGCGGCGGTGGGCATCGCCCAGGTGGCTACCGACGGTCGCTGGTTGCGGGTCAACCAGAAGCTGTGTGACATCGTCGGCTATTCTACCGACGAACTGATGGCCTGCAGTTTCCAGGACATCACCCACCCGGAAGACCTGGATTCCGACCTGGAGCAGATGCGGGCGCTGCTTGCCGGCGAGATCGAACAGTACAGCATGGAGAAACGCTACCTGCGCAAGGACGGCAGCCCTATCTGGATCAATCTCACGGGCACCCTGGTGCGGGACGAGGCGGGCGCGCCAGACTATTTCATCGCCGTGGTCGAGGACATCGCCCGCCGCAAGGCAGCCGAGGCCGAAATCCTGCGCCTCAATACTGACCTGGAAGGGCAGGTGCGGGAACGGACGGCGCAGCTGTTGCAGTTACAGAAGATGGAGGTCATCGGTCAGCTCACGGCCGGCGTGGCCCACGATTTCAACAATGTGCTCCAGGGACTCGGGAACTGTCTGTTCATCTTCGACCCCTATGTGCCCGAGGGTGTTCCTCGAGACCTGTTGCATGCCGCAAAGCAATCCATCGAACAGGGTGCCAGGCTGACGCAGGCGCTGCTCGCCTTCGCGCGGCGCCAGCCGCTTGTGCCCGAGTCGATCGACCTTGGAGATCTGTTCGACGAAATCGGGCCGCTCCTGGAACGGACGCTGGGCGGGCAGATTCGCATCGAGGTCGATGTGCCGCCGACGGTAGCCCCGGTCCTGGCCGATCGTGCCCAGCTGGAGTCGGCGATCATCAATCTGGGGATCAATGCTCGTGATGCGATGGCCTCCGGCGGCACGCTCACCTTGCGCGCCGCCGCTGTGCGCGTGAGTGATGGTGATCGTGGTCTGCCACCGGAGCTTGCGGTGGGCGAGTACGTGACCATCACCGTCGCGGACACCGGTAGCGGCATGGATGAGTCCACACTGGCTCGGGTTTTCGAGCCTTTCTACACCACGAAGGAATTCGGTCACGGGTCGGGGCTCGGTCTGGCCATCGTGCATGGCATGGCGGTGCAGTCGGGGGGCGCAGTCTCCGTGAGGAGTGCGCCAGGCCAGGGAACAACCGTAACGCTGTATCTGCCGCCCGCCGTGCCCGTTGTTTCGAAGGTGTCTCCACTCGTGGCTGCAATGCAGCCGGTCGTGGGCAGGACGGTCCTGATCGTCGATGATAACGATGTCGTGAGAAGGGCCTTGGAGATGACCTTGCAGGCACTCGGTCACCGCGTGTTGGCCCGGCCCGATGGCGCAGCCGCTCTGGAGATCCTGGCTGGATCCGATGAAGTCGATGTGCTGATCACCGACTACGCCATGGAGGGCATGAATGGGGTCGATCTGATACACAAGGCCCGCAGCCTGAGGCCCAGCCTGCCCGTCATACTGATTACCGGTTACGCGGACCTGACGGATGACATGGATGACATTGTCCTCCTGCACAAGCCATTTCAGGCAGCGGACCTCGTGTCGAACCTGCACGAACTGCTCGGGGCGTCCCACGACCGCTGATTGAACTCGACGTGTTTCGCCCGACGGGCGGCGCGTTCGTTGGCCTCGCGTTGGCATACGTCGAAGCCCAACCCGAGCGCACGGATCGATTTGCAGTGATTCGGCCCGATCCGGGCCGTTGGGAGAATTGTTATTCCAGACAACTGGTTATTGCATTCTGGTGCCAGTATCTGTTGACACTTCGAACGAATGGGCTAGCGTCTATCAGATCCGGTCCTGTTTCTGCGGCCGGTCCAGACAGCCCGTTGCACGATCGTTGTCGGAAATCCAGGTGCGCCTGGTCCGAGGGTCGTGTCCCTTCAGAGGCAGAGAGGGATGCAAGCCATGGAGTACGCAGAGACCTACGAACGCGCATTGCGCGATCCCGAGTCCTTCTGGAGCGAGGCCGCCCGTGCCATTCACTGGGACGCACCCTGGGAGAAGGTCCTCGACGACAGCGGGGCGCCGTTCTACCGCTGGTTCCCGGGGGGGCGGCTGAACACCTGTTACAACGCGCTGGACCGGCATGTGGACGACGGTCGGGGTGACCAGCCGGCGGTGATTTACGACAGTCCCGTGACGGGAACCAAACGCAGCATCAGCTATCGGGAGATGCGCGACGAGGTGGCGCTGTTCGCCGGCGCCCTGGCCAGGTTGGGTGTCGGCAAGGGCGACCGGGTGATCATCTATATGCCGATGGTGCCCGAGGCATTGATCAGCATGCTCGCCTGTGCCCGGATCGGTGCCGTGCACTCGGTTGTGTTCGGTGGCTTCTCCGCCCACGAACTCGCGGCCCGCATCGACGACGCCAGACCCCGGGTGGTGGTGGCGGGATCCTGCGGCATCGAGCCCAGCCGGGTGGTGCCGTACAAGCCCATGCTGGACCGGGCCATCGAACAGGCCGAGCACAAGCCCGAACACTGCATCATCCTGCAGCGCCCCCAGGGGCCGGCCGCGATGGTGCCCGGTCGGGATCTGGAATGGAGCGAAGCCCTGGTGGGGGCCGAGCCTCAAGAATGCGTTTCCGTGGCGGCCACCGATCCCCTGTATATTCTGTACACCTCCGGCACCACGGGCCGGCCCAAGGGTGTGGTGCGCGACAACGGCGGCCATGCGGTGGCGCTCCAGTGGAGCATGGAACACGTCTACGGCATGAAGCCCGGCGAGGTGTACTGGGCCGCCTCCGACGTCGGCTGGGTGGTGGGCCACTCCTACATCGTCTATGGCCCGTTGCTGCGCGGCTGCACCACGATCGTCTACGAGGGCAAGCCGGTGGGCACGCCCGATCCGGGCGCTTTCTGGCGGGTGATCGCCGAGCACGGGGTCTCGGTCATGTTCACGGCACCCACCGCGTTCCGGGCGATCAAGAAGGAAGATCCCAGGGGCGAGTACCTCGCGCGCCATGACCTGACCGGGTTCCGTGCCCTGTTCCTGGCGGGCGAGCGTTGCGATCCGGACACCCTGAACTGGGCTGCGGCGATACTCGAGCGCCCGGTGATCGACCACTGGTGGCAGACGGAGACCGGTTGGGCGATCGCCGGCAATTTCCTGGGCATCGAACGGCTTCCGGTCAAGCCCGGCAGTGCGGGCAGGCCCGTGCCCGGATACGATGTACGCATCCTGGACGACCAGGGCGACGAGGTCCCCGCCGGCACGATGGGCCGGATCATGCTCAGGCTGCCGATGCCGCCCGGCTGCCTGCTCACCCTGTGGAACAACGACCGGCGTTTCCGGGAGTCCTACCTGGACCACGTCCCCGGGTACTACCTGACTGGCGACTCAGGCTACGTCGACGAGGACGGCGATCTGTACGTGATGGGCCGCATCGACGACACCATCAACGTGGCCGGACACCGACTCTCCAGCGGCGCGATGGAGGAGATCCTTGCCGCGCACCCGGCGGTGGCCGAATGCGCGGTGATCGCGGTGGCCGACGACTTGAAGGGCTCGCTGCCTCTCGGGCTGGTGGTGGTGAAGAGCGGCGTGACCCAGGAGCCCGACGCCCTGTGCAGGGAACTGGTCGCGAAGGTGCGCGACGAAATCGGCCCCGTGGCCGCGTTCCGGAAGGTGGTCGTGGTGGATCGGCTTCCCAAGACGCGTTCGGGCAAGATCCTGCGCGGCGTGATGCGCCGGATCGCCGACAATGAGGCCTACCAGACCCCCGCCACCATCGACGACCCAGCCATCCTCGACGAGATCCGCGCCCGTCTCAGGACCATTGGTTACGCGACCGTGTCTGCCGATGGCGAAGTCTGAGCCGTCCGTACAGGAGCACCGCATGAACGACACCGGATCACCGGCCATGACCCCTGGCGCCCGCCTGCGCCGCGCCGTCGACGAAGAACGGCCACTGCAGGTGATGGGCGCGATCAACGCCTATCACGCCACCCTCGCTGCGCAGAGCGGCTATCGCGCGCTGTACCTCTCGGGTGGCGGCGTCGCGGCCGGTTCACTGGGTCTGCCCGACCTTGGCATCAGCACGCTGCACGACGTGCTGGAGGATGTTCGGCGCATCACCTACGTCACGGACCTGCCCCTGCTGGTGGATGCGGACACCGGCTTCGGTTCCAGCGCCTTCAATATCGCGCGCACCGTGCGCGAACTCATTCGTGCCGAGGCCGCCGGCTGCCATATCGAGGACCAGGTGCAGGCCAAGCGCTGCGGTCACCGCCCGGGCAAGGCCATCGTGACCAAGGCCGAGATGGCGGACCGGATCAAGGCCGCGGCCGATGCGCGCGACCGGGACTTCGTCATCATGGCACGCACCGACGCGCTGGCCAGCGAGGGCCTGGAGGACGCCATCGAGCGGGCCGTGGCCTGCGTGGAGGCCGGCGCCGACATGATCTTTCCCGAGGCGGTGACGGAACTCGAGCAGTACCGGCGCTTCGTGGAGGCAACGGGTGTGCCCGTGCTCGCCAACATCACCGAGTTCGGCAGGACGCCGCTGTTCACCACGCTGGAGCTGAGGGACGCCGGCGTGGCAATGGCCCTCTATCCCCTGTCCGCCTTCCGCGCGATGAACCAGGCGGCGCTGCGGGTGTACGAGACCATTCGCCGCGACGGTACCCAGAAGGCGGTGCTGGACACCATGCAGACCCGCGACCAGCTCTACGAACACCTGGGCTATCACGCCTACGAGGAGAAACTCGACGCACTCTACAGCAAGGAAAAGCAAAGATGACTGACAGCGACAATACCGAGGCCGCGACGCCGCGCTTGAAGAAATCCGTAGCCCTTTCGGGCACGGTCGCCGGGAACACCGCGATCTGCACCGTGGGCCGCACCGGCAACGATCTGCACTACCGGGGCTACGACATCCTGGACTTCGCCGACCGGGCGGAGTTCGAGGAGATCGCCCACCTGCTGATCCACGGCCGCCTGCCGAACCGCGCGGAACTGCTGGACTACAAGCGACGGCTGCGCGCCCTGCGCGGCGTGCCTGCGGCCCTGCGCGACGTGCTCGAGAGGATTCCACCGTCAGCGCACCCCATGGACGTGATGCGCACGGCGGTGTCCATGCTGGGCACGCTGGAACCGGAAAAGGAAGACATGTCCGTCGCGGGCGCCCGGGCGATCGGCGACCGGCTGTTGGCCTGTCTCGGGCCCGCGCTGCTCGTCTGGTATCACTTTGCCCATCACGGCAGGCGTATCGAGGTGGATAGCGACGACGACAGCGTGGGCGGGCATTTGCTGCGCCTGCTGCATGGATCCGAACCGCCGGAGCCGTGGGTGCGCGCCATGCACACCTCGCTGAACCTCTACGCGGAACACGAGTTCAATGCCTCCACCTTCGCCGCCAGAGTGGTCGCCGGCACCAACGCGGACATCTACTCGGCCATCACCGGTGCCATCGGCGCGCTGCGCGGCCCGAAACACGGCGGCGCCAATGAGGCGGCCTGCGACATCCAGCTGCGGTACCCGGACCCGGACACGGCGGAGGCGGATATCCGTGAACGGGTGGGGCGCAAGGAGATCATCATCGGCTTCGGCCATCCGGTGTACACGATCGGTGACCCGCGC
>Ga0209498_1000358_pt1 | contig 27778 bp, 27 predicted proteins | sample WalLakDeSediment_FD_184131 | JGI IMG/M metagenome (GOLD analysis project Ga0209498, IMG submission 184131) | Lake sediment microbial communities from Walker lake, Nevada to study Microbial Dark Matter (Phase II) - Walker Lake 11/02/13 Deep... | ecosystem: Environmental > Aquatic > Freshwater >...
CTCCCCGGGATCGCCGGTGTAGATCATGGCCAGCACTACCACAGGCCGACCGTGCACCGATTCGGGCAGGAAGGGCAACGGCGGCGCCTTGCGCAACACGACCCAAACGTTCGCATCCTCGGGCATGGTGGTCATCAACTCACGGTACCGGGCCAGGATCTCCCGCCCCCGATCGAGCGGGTATACCACGAGCCCGCTGAGCACATTGGGCCCCACAGGATGGAGGGCGAAGGTGAAGCGCGTCACGACACCGAAGTTGCCGCCGCCGCCCCGCAGCGCCCAGAACAGATCGGCGTTCTCGGTGGCAGTGGCGGTGAGCGCGCGCCCATCGGCAGTGATGACGTCCGCGGCGACGAGGCTGTCCACGGTCAGCCCATGCTTGCGGGACAGCCAGCCGAACCCGCCGCCCAGCGTGAGACCCGCGATGCCGGTCGTCGAGTTGATCCCCACCGGTACCGCGAGACCGTGGACCTGGGTGGCCCGATCAACGTCGGCAAGCGTGGCGCCGGGAGAGACGCTCACGCGGCGAGCCTCGGGGTCGACCTCGACATCCTTCTGGCCCGAGAGATCGATCACGAGACCGTCGTCGCAAACCGCGTTGCCGGCAATGTGGTGGCCGCCGCCGCGGATCGAAAGCGGGAGCGAGTGTTCGCGGGCGAAGCCGATCGCCCGCACCACGTCGTTGTCGCTGGCGCAGCGGACGATGAGGGCGGGCCGCCGGTCGATGGTGGCGTTCCAGACGGCGCGGGCGTCATCGTAGCCGGGATCGTCCGGCAATAACACGGAACCCGCCAGATCGGAATCCAGCCGGCGCTCGGCATTCATGCTCATCGTCGTTCTCCTTCATTGATCCTGGCTCGTTGCCATACAGAAGATCTAGCGCAATCGACCAGGATTGTTCCGAAGAACCGGCGAACAAAACACGAAGAAACAGTTTTTCCCAACAGTTTCCGGGGCTTGAGTCGACCCTGATTGCCGTTCTTCGGGTTCTCCGCGATCCACTGAAAGGCGATGCTGCGTTGTGCAATTGATTCCGGGCTTACAGGTCCAGGCTCTTGAGCGTTGCGGCTAACCGCGCCGATTGCGCCCGATCAGTCATCGGGTAGGTTTGAAGCCAGGCGTCCACCTGAAAGCCTCCATCGAGCGCCAGGATTTCCTCCCTCTCCCAGGACGCGCCATCCTGGTCGCCGGCCGATGAACGCACCGCTGCGAGATAGATGTGGGTCTCCAGGTTCGAGGGATTGCGGGCCAGGGCCTCGAGCAAGTTGACCTCGGCCTGCTCCCAGTCGCTAAGAAAAAAGTAGGCGCGTCCGAGCAGCAGGTAGTACAGATACCCCGCGTCAGGATTGAGTCTGATCGCTGTGCGCATCGGGCCGAGCGTTTCTTCAGGCCGTCCGATATAGGTGTAGATGCCACCCATCAATGCATAGCCATCGGCGAAAGACGGGTCGAGGGATACCGCCGTATGCAACAGGCCGATGGCCTGCTCGTGCTGGCGCTGTTGCGCCTGCACGTAGGCGAGCACCCAATAGGCCTCCGGGATTCCCGGATCGATTTCAAGGGCAGTCTGCGCCATCGTCTGAGCCCGTTGCAGTGCCCCGGGACCATCCGCTGTCCACTGATTGCGAAAATCCGCCGCAAAGCTCAGCGCCAGCCCGCCATAGGCTCGCGCGAACGACGGGTCCAGATCGATCGCCTGTCGAAACAGTTGACGGGCCCGCTCGTTCTCCGCTTCCCGGCGCACCAGCAGGAGCGATTGACCTCGGACAAACGCCTCGTACGCCCGAATATTGAGCGTATAGCGTCGAGCCAGTCGACGTTTCTCCTCTTCATTCACTTCGATCGACAAGGCGGAGACGATCTGTCGGCTGATTTCTTCTTGGAGTTGAAACAGATCGCCCGCAGACTGGCGAAACCTTTCCGACCAGATCTGTTCTCCGGTTTGTGCGTCAACCAGGTGAACGAGCACACGCACCTGATCTCCAATGCGCTGCACTTCCCCCTGCACCAGGTAGCGCGCATCCTGCGTTTTCGATGGATCGGGCCGCACCCCCATGATCGATCGCGACCCGATCACCATGAGTCCGGACAGTTTCGACAGGTCGGTTATGAGGTCGTAGGTGAGGCCTTGCGCCAGGTAGGCCTGGGACTCGTCCTCCCCCAGCATTTGGAGGGGTTGCACCGTCAGTGTGGGTAATCCATCGACGGTCAGCGGGGTCGCTGGCGATGGGCGGATACCCGACCAGTGGATGCCGGTGAAGACCGCAGCGACGCCGAAGGCGACGATCAGGGCTGCGATGAAGACATATCGCCACCGGTATGCTGTGCCCGCCCAGGGAAGCGCCGGCGCGTCCGACACAAAACGGACGGCTGCACACAATCGATAACCGCCCTTCGGCACGGTCTGGATATACCGGGGGTTTCTCGCGTCATCCCCGAAGGCCTTGCGCAACTTGGCGACAGCCTGTGTGAGCGTATCGTCGGTAACGACGACACCCGGCCAAACAGCCTCGAACAGTTGCTCCCGTGTGGTGGTGCTGCCTGCATTGCGTGCCAGATACACCAGAAGGGACATGACCTTGGGTTCGACCTGGATCGAACCCGCCTCACAGCGCACCTGATTTTCGCCCGGATGAATCCGGTACTCCCCGACCCAAAACACCTCGGGTAGTACGACGGAGCCGGTCTCGATCTGTAGAGGAGCCATAGTGCATTTGAGCATACATCCCGTACATCACGGCGGGTCAGCAAAAACCGTACGGATGGTCTTTTGGCTGTTTCAGATCCCCCGAAGGTACCTGACGAGTGTCCGCCCTTCGCTCCACTGGAGACCCTCACCCATGCAGACCGAGTGCCCGCTCAGGGTCGGCTTCTGCCAGCACCATGTTTGGGGAGGGCTGGAATCTCGACCCTGAGCCGACAGTGGCTATAGTGGGCCAAGTGCTCGTAACCGGCACGCTGCCGGCCCTCACGAGCTGGTGTTAGCGCTTGTTACCGCCACGGTGATCTTCTACTTTGGCCTTTCGTCACCGGCCCCGAAGGGAACGCATCCGGCAACGTCTTTGGTGGGATGGTTGTGGTGTCTTGGCGGAACCCGGTTGCCGTGTTCTGACCCCGGCGAGATCCGGGGCATCAGCCGCCGCAACCGCCGAGGGTGACCTTCACCTCGCGGGAAGCGCCGTACCAGGCGCCGCTGGATTTCACGGCCGCGACCACGTCGGAGGTTTCCGCCATCTTGACGCGAATCGAGATCATCGGTTGGGCGGACGCGCCCAGCAGGAACGTGGCCGCCAGCGGCTGGCCGTTCTGGACCACGAACAGGGCAATCTCGCTGACATCCGGCATGCCGCTTTCGATGGTCACCGAGACCATTGCGCCGTTCTCGGCAATCTCGGGGGCGAAGATCTCGATGTCGCCTGCCGGGAGATCGGAGGTTCCGGTGATGGCCTTCACGGATGCTTCGTGGTTACGCAAGAGGAAGGCATCGGCGGGCCAGGCCCCCAGGACCCGGACGGGGGACAGCAACCCGGCTGCGGCAGCGATGCCGACAGCGCTGGCGGCAATACTGCCTTTCAGGAAAGTGCGACGCTTGTTATTCGGCATGGAGGCCTCCCGACAATGTATTGGAATCAAGCCAACTCTCACTTGATCAGCAGGAAATCGGATGCTGTGGTGGCACATTGCGCTCAACAGGGTCAGGGCGCTGGCGCCGTCCCGTTAGCTTCCGCGTCACCGGAGCCCCGTATCAGCGCCTGGAGCTGCCCGCGCAGATCGGGGCTGTCGAAATCGACCTCACCCACGGCGCCCAGGACGATATCTCCGCTCCGGTCGACCACCCAGGTCGTCGGCACCACGCGCGCATGCCACGCCTGCGACACCGAGCCGTCAGGATCCAGCAGCATCGGAAAGTCGGGAAGCACGGGGAGGGTCTGCAGGAAGTCCTGAATGCGTTCCACGGACTCGCCCACGTTCACGCCGACTACCTCGAAGGCTTCACCCTGGAAGTGCTGCGCCAGCCGTTGCAGCGCCGGCATCTCCTTGCGACAGGGGGGGCACCAGGTGGCCCAGAAGTTCACCAGGATCACCCGGCCCTCGAAATCCGCAAGACCGTACTCCCGGCCGTCCAGGGCCACGAGCCCCAGCTCCGGCGCCGTGTGCGGATCGGTCAGCGGCTGGAGGATCTGCGCCGGGGCCCCGGACTGTGCCCAGAGCGGCGCTACCGACAACAGCAGCAGGACCGCCAGAACGCCCCGATCAAACCAACGCGGCCAGGCACACGAGCAGCAGACCGGGACGCTGCGCACGGCCGGCTTCAGCAACCGTCGTCCTGCAGAACGAACATCCCGTAGTCATCCATCTGGGGCGCACCCTCGTCATCGGTGATGATGGTGCCGACGAACATCATGCTCCGAATGCGTCGCGTGTGGAGGGACAGCGCCGACTCGACCTGATTGTCGGTGAGGCCATCGTAGATCACGACCTCGCCCCGCGCCTCGCGCAGGAGTTCGCTTTCAGTGGGCTGCATCAGGCGCCGCAACTGCCAGTTGTCCGCGGACACCGGGGCCGCGGCGCCAGGCGCCTCCGCCAGAGCTGCGGAGGCTGGAATGGTCCCCATCAAGGCCACGAAAATCAAGTATTGCAACGGACGAATCAATCGATTCATGGAACCATCCCCGGTATAAACCGTGCTACCACGTCAAGGGCGACATGCACTTGTTAACGTAGCTCAACAAAGAGTACACGAAAATGGGGGCTCAGTGATAAAATTTGTAAGGACTCTTTTTATTTGTGTTCAGGAAATGAGTAGAAAAACAACGACCTATAAGTTAAAAGAACACCCCCAGTGGCACTGCAGATCGTTTTATAATTGCTGTTGACGAAATTTGCTTAAAAAATGTATTGGCAACCGCTTCTGGTTAGAGGTGAAGGCGGGAGCCTTGAATCACGGGCATGGTTCCTTTCGCCCGGTTTTCGAGGTTCAGTGGTGCCAACGTTCGACGCACCAAACTGCCAATGCGACTGCTTGAGAGAGGTGATCCGCACCACCTCCACCCGCCACGCTTTCGGCTCAGCATGCAGCACCAGGCAAGACGGTCGACCCCAAGGTGCGTGCGCGGGCGGCCGCCCTGGGTTCAGCACCCTGGGCCGTTCCCGCTGGTCGCCCGGCACACATAGGGTGTCCACGTCGGTTCTCGCGATGGCAGTGATGCGACGACTCCGTTCGATCAGCACCGGCACGTTGCCGAACCATTCTCCAGGCCGCAGCATGTGCAGAAGCACCGCATCTGGGGTCGCCGAGCCGGGAAAGGTTGCGCGCAACGCCGCCGGATTTCGCCTCCCGCTCGACGGGGGTAATCGTCCTGGCCGATGCCGAGCAGCTGCCGGATCAGGCCGCGAACCGCTATGCCGGACGCTCGGTTCTGGCGCAACTGCGGCAGGCGGATGTGATCGTGCTCAACAAGGTGGACTTGCCCAGCCCCGAACGGCTGCCGGAAACCCGCGCCCTGATCGCCCGCCCCCTTTCGCATCCGGCGTTGATCGGAATCACCCGGGTGTCAGCAAACAGTCGGATTGCTGACACCTGTTCGGATCTCTTCACTGCCCGCTCAGGGTCGGCTGGAGACACCGATGGCCGGTAGTGGCAGTGCTCGGCCCTGACCTGCCGCCTGTGTCTTGGCAACCTAAGATCGCACAAACTCAAGCAGTGGTCCGATGTCGTGATGGTCGGCGGCGCGCAGGGCATCGACGTAGCGTTGCCGTGTTTCGCCGGGGTCAACGAGATTGACCCGCCCCCAGGTAAAACGGGGGCGGCCCATCGAGACCAGCAGCAGGTCGGTCGCTATGCGAGCATGACGGCCATTGCCGTTCGGAAAGGGATGGATCAAAACCAGCCGGTGATGAAACCGCGCTGCGATTTCATCCGGCTCGTAGGTGCCGTGCTCGATCCAGTACCGGCAATCGTCGAGGAGCTGGCGAAGCTCGACCGTGATGCGGTAGGCGTCGATACCGATATTCCGTTCGGTCTTTCGGAATTTTCCGGCCCAGCGCCAGACCCGGCCAAACATCCGTTTGTGCAGGCCCGTCAGGAACCGCTCGTCGAGCACATCGCGCTTGCGCGCAAACGCCCATTCCTCCGCCTCCAGGATGTTGGCCTGTTCCGCTTCGTTCAGCTCCGGCCGCAGGGCGATATAGGACGGGATCAGGTCCTCCCGCTCTTCCTCCGTGAGCGGAGTGGAGGCATCGTCCTGTTCCTCCAGGGGATCTTTCATTCATCCTCCTCCCACAGCTTCGAGCCCGCTTTTTCGAGAAGCTTCTTGGTTAGGCGTTTGAGTTGTTCCTCCTGATCGGTGCTGGTAACGGTCTGCGCTTCGAGCGCCATGCTGTGGCTGGTCCATTGGAGGCGTTGCTTTGCCTTGGCCTTGGCCCGATCCTCGACAAGCTCATCAAGGGGTTTACGGGGGACAAGCGTATAGACCAGGCGGCAATCCAGCGCATGGGCTGCCCGCTCCAGACTGGCGAGCGTAATCGCCTTCTGCGCTTCCGCTTTTTCGATCGCGACCACGCGCGGCTGGCTGACGCCGAGTCGCGAGGCGAGCTGGGCGGTCGTCATCCCAAGCGCTTCCCTGATGGCCTTGATCCAGCCGCGCGATGGCCGCGTCAGCGCTTGCGTATCACGCAGTACGCTCAGTCGTTGGTCGAGTTGGCGGCGGGCAGTGGCCCGGTCTTCAGTGCGCATGGAAATAACCTTTATGTTATCATAAGGTTCAAAACGGATAACCGATAAGCTATCCTATGGAACTCCCATAATAGCCTTCGTGGTATTCCATAGCAATTATGAAATAACGCTTAGGTTATCCTTTTGAGTTGGCTCCGGCGCGGGGCGCGCCGCCCGGTGCGCACGAGCGACCTGGTGGCGCGCTACGGGGGCGAGGAGTTCGCAATCATCCTCCTCGAGACGGATGCGCGCGACGCCGTGGTGCTCGCGGAGCGGATCCGGCGCGGAATTGAGGCCATGGAAATCGATGTGGGCAACCACCAGCCTCCGTTAGGGGGACCGTGAGCCTGGGTCTCAGCGGCCTTCGCCCCGGTCATTCCGAGCACGCCCAGAGCGAGATGATCGAGGCGGCCGACAAGGCCCTCTATGCGGCAAACGGCAGCGGGCGAAGCAAGCTCGTGGTCGCCCGCTGACCGGTCGGAAGCTGTGTCTGGAGGATTGCCGCGGCTGCCCGGGCCGATGATCCTCATGCCAGCGGAATGTTGAAGGATGCGCCTGCTGTACTTCTGCACCGGTTGGATCAATCCGATTCGGGCGATCCTACCGGCGCCGCCCTACCCGATTAAGCAAGGGCCGCAAGACTGGAAGAACCCGTCCTCGTGACCGCCATCGAAGACGGCAAGGCAACGATCCGGGTAATAGTGGTGCCGGCGATCACGAGCACGAGTCGGAGACCGGCAGACTGCGCTGTGTAGCAGCGCGCCTCGTGTGACCCAGCTTTTCATGCTCGGTTGTACGGAACAATCGGCGAAATCATGCCGTACGGAAGTCTCTCGGCCGGATTTGTTCCGTACGAGTTCCGTATTTGCCAGAAGGGGTTCTATAAGTGATTGAAAATATGGCGTCCCCACGGGGATTCGAACCCCGGTCGCCGCCGTGAAAGGGCGGTGTCCTAGGCCTCTAGACGATGGGGACGCAGAGGCAGCGTCTTAACTGCGGTACCAATGTACTGCGGTACTAGACTTCGGTGCTACTCGGGCGGACCTTTCGGCTCGGACCCGCTGTCGGGACTGTGCAGAAGGGTCGTCACGACTCCATTAAAAACAAGCAAGAATCCGATGGGCACCATCGCGATCAGGGGCTTCGCCCAGGTATCGCCACCAGCGAACATCAGTCCAAAGCCACCGATCAGACCGATGGCAACGAGCACGAGGCCCAGGTATAGGGAAATCATCCCGAACTTGTGCATAGTGTTCTCGCACTTCACCCTTTGGTGGAGCCAGGCGGGATCGAACCGCCGACCTCCTGCATGCCATGCAGGCGCTCTCCCAGCTGAGCTATGGCCCCGAAAGGCGAGCGCGCAATGTACCCATGGGGCCGAAAGCTGTCAAGCGTGTTCGGCGGAAATCCGAGTCTGGGCCCGTTCGATCCTTGCGATGGTGCGATCCCGCCCGACCAGTGCCAGGGTTTCGTCGATCGCCGGCGAGGCGGTGCCACCGGTCAGGGCCACGCGCAGGGGCAGCGCAACCTTGCCCAGCTTCAGGTCGAGCACCTCGGCGGTGCGCAGCACGACCTGGTGCAGGGTCTCCTTCTCCCAGCCCCCCAGCGCGCGGAAGCCGTCGTGCAACGCCTGCAGCACAGGCAGGGTTTCGGGGGTCATGTTCTTGCGGAAGGCCTTTTCGTCGTAGTCGGAGAACTCGCGGTAGAAATAGGCGCTCCCCTCCGCCATCTCGCGCAAGGTCCGGCTGCGATCGCGCTGCGCGAGGACGACCTGGCGCGCCTCCGGGCCAGTGGATGGATCGATGCCGATCTGACCGAAGTGCCAGCTCAGCTCGCGCGCGACATGGTCTGGGTCCAGGGTCTTGATGTAATGCTGGTTCAGCCACAGGAGCTTGTCGGGGTTGATCGCCGAGGCCGACTGGTTCACGTCGCCGATGTCGAACAGCCGCACCAGCTCGTCGAGGCTGAAGATCTCCTGGTCCCCGTGCGACCAGCCCAGGCGCACGAGGTAGTTCAGCAGGGCCTCGGGGAGGAAGCCCTCGTCCCGGTACTGCATCACCGACACCGCGCCATGGCGCTTGGAAAGCTTGGTGCCATCGGGACCCAGGATCATCGGCAGGTGACCGTAGCGCGGCGGCTCCATCCCCAGGGCGCGCAGGATGTTGATCTGCCGCGGGGTATTGTTGAGGTGATCATCACCGCGGATCACGTGGGTGATACCCATGTCCATGTCGTCCACGACCACGGTCAGGTTGTAGGTCGGCGTACCATCGGAGCGGGCGATGATCAGGTCGTCCAGTTCGCTGTTCTGAAAGGCCACCTTGCCGCGAACCAGGTCGTCGACGATGGTGACGCCCTCGGCCGGCGTGCGGAATCGCACCACCGGCAGGACGCCGTCGCGGGGCTCGGAGCGATGCCGGCAGCGTCCGTCGTAACGCGGCTTCTCCTTGCGCTCCATCTGGGCCGTGCGCATGGATTCCAGCTCTTCGCGGGTGCAATAGCAGTGATAGGCGTCCCCCGAAGCGAGAAGCTGCAGGATCACCTCGCGGTAACGCGGGAAGTGTTCGGTCTGGTAGAAGGGCCCGCGGTCGTAGGCGAGGCCCAGCCAGTTCATGCCCTCGAGGATCGCGTTCACAGACTCGGCCGTGCTCCGTTCCAGATCGGTATCCTCGATACGCAGCACGAACTCGCCGCCGTGATGCCGCGCGAAGAGCCACGAGAACAAGGCGGTCCTGGCGCCGCCGATGTGCAGGTAGCCGGTGGGGCTGGGGGCAAAGCGGGTACAGATGCTCATGGGCGGCTCGCAGTGACAGGGGTAACCTAAGCCGCGTAGGTTAGCAAAGTCCCCCCGCAACAACAGCCTGACAGGCAGGGCGGGGAAGGCCGAAGACCGTCATTCGCCATCCGGGCACTCGGTGCCTGACGCATCCGCGTCTCGGTTTCCGGCCCGCGCCGCGTGGTGGATGACGCTGCCCTCTTCCAGCCTGCGCGAGGCTGCGCTCTTCCGTCTCGTCCCCTCGGTTACGTAGGGCATCCGCCTTTCCGGCGTCGGCTTGCCAGCCACATCCCCAGGGAGTAATGTCCGCACGCCGCCCATGGGAAAGGGCGTGTAACCAGTCGGCTTCATGCCGGTACCAATGACCTTGCAGGTGTTCCGTCCCAGTCCGACCGGGCGCGGAATGAAACGGGAAGCAGGTGAGAGACCTGCGCTGCCCCCGCAACGGTGAGAGGAAGTCCCGGGACAACATCCGTCCTGGGATTCGACGGGACACATGCCACTGCGCCGCAGGCGTGGGAAGGCGTCCCGCCGCATCGAAGTCCTTTTCGATGCTCTTCAAGCCCGGAGACCGGCCTGCAAGGTTGCAACCAGACTGCGGTGGGCCGTCTGGCGGATTCCGGCCGGCGCGATTGCCTGCCGCGGTTCGCTGTGTTCTGCCCGCCTCAGCCACTCCTTGGCTTGCGGAGGGCAACCATGTGGCACTTCAGTACGCTTCAACGTCTCGGAACCTCGACTCTTCTCCTTGTACCCGCGCTGGCGGCGGCTGCCGTCCATGCCGGTGACCGCCTTGACCCCATTGTCGTCACGGCGACACGCGTCGCGCAGACGGTCGACGAGTCCCTCTCCTCGGTGACTGTGATCGAGCGCGAGGAGATCGAGCGCCTGCAACCCCGGCAGTTCACCGATCTGCTGCGTGGACGCGCCGGCATCGGCGTCGCCGAGAGCGGGCCCTTCGGCAAGCTCTCCAGCGTCTTCATACGCGGCAGCAATTCCGGGCATACGCTGCTCCTGATCGACGGCGTGCGCATGGGTTCGGCGACCACCGGTTCGGCGAGTTGGCAGTACCTGCCCCCGTCCGAGATCGAGCGAATCGAGATCGTGCGCGGGCCCCGCACCAGCATCTACGGCTCGGATGCGATCGGCGGCGTGATCCAGGTCTTCACCCGACAGGGTCTTGAAGGACCGCCGCGCGTGAACGCCTTCGTGGGCGGCGGCAGCTTCAACACCCGTGAGTTCGGTGCCGGCGTGGCCGGCGGCACGCGGGATACCCGCTACAGCCTCTCGGCCAGCCGCTTCGATACCGATGGCATCGATGTGCTCACCGGCGTCGGGGATGACGACCGCGATGGCTACGACAACACCTCCCTGTCCGGCACACTGTCGCATCGGCTGGACAACGGCATCGAGGTCTTCGGAAGTGTCCTGCACTCCCGGGGCACCACCGCGTTCGACGCGAACGAACTCGAATTCGTGTTTGACCCCGACACGGAAAGCTTCGTCCCGGTGGTGTTGGGTCCCTATTCACCGGCCGAGAACGACTTCGTGCAGTCGGCGCTGCGCGCCGGTGTGCGAGGGTTCGTAACCCCGAATTGGCAAAGCCAGCTGGCACTTTCCCAGTCCCGGGACGAACTGGACTCTTTCGAGGGCGGCACGCTGGCGGATCGGGTCGCTTATTTCGACACCCGCCGGGATCTGATCGACTGGCAGAACACGGTCCGTCTGCCCGGGCCTTGGACCTGGGTCGCTGGCGTCGATGCCTACGAGGACCACGTCGACGCCAGTACGGCCTTTGCGGAGGATTCACGCTACAACGTCGGGGTCTATTCCGTCCTCCAGGGGGCGCTGGGGCAACACGATCTGGAGGCCAGCCTGCGCTTTGACGACAACGAGCAATTCGGCAGCAAGACCACTGGACAACTGGGCTGGGGACGGCGACTCTCCGACGCGTGGCGGGTGCGTGCATCGGCTGGAACGGCCTTCAATGCGCCGAGCTTCAACGACCTTTACTTCCCGGGGTTCAGCAATCCGGGGCTGGACCCGGAGAACTCGCGCAGCGTCGAGGTGGGCACGCGCTACGCGAGCGGCTCCTGGTTCCTGGATGCCGCCCTGTTTCAGACCGAGATCGACGACCTGATCGCCTTTGACATGGCAACCTTCTCCCCGCAGAACATCAACGAGGCGCGGATTCGAGGTCTGGAGGTGGAGGTCGGCTATCAGGCTGGGGATTGGTCGAGCCGCACCAGCCTGACCGGCCTCGAGGCAGAAGATCGGGCAACCGGCAACGAGTTGCCGCGACGCTCCCCCTTCAGCGCGCGAGTGGATGTGGACCGCGTGCTCGGCACCTGGTCGCTCGGCGGCAGCCTGCTGGGGCAAGCGCGCAGCTTCAACGATACAGCGAACGCTGACCGGCTCTCGGGCTTTGCCACGGTCGACCTGCGGGCCGCCTATGCCATCGATCCGCAGTGGACCCTCGAGGCCTCGGTACGCAACCTCTTCGACCGCGACTATGCGACGGTGCGGGACTTCACCGGTGCCGCCTACAACCAGCCCGGGCGCGGCGCCTTCGTGACCGTACGCTATCAGCAACAATAGGATGGCTCCGGCCCGCTATCGGCGCGAGGGCTCGACCCTGACGGACGGAGAGACAGCACAGGCACACCCTCTGGGCGCGAAAGAGTCTCACCACCGGCTTTCGCGCTCATCATGGTCCGACTTATGTTCATCCGATGGGAGATCTTGTAATGGGCAACCGACTCACCCGCATCACCACCCGCACCGGGGATGACGGCAGTACCGGGCTTGCGACCGGCACGCGCCTGCCCAAGGACTCGGCGCGCATCGAGGTCATGGGCGATGTCGATGAACTGAACACCGTGCTCGGCATGGTGCTGGCAAACACAATCCCAACGCCGCAGAAGAACTGGCTTCTGGAGATCCAGCACGACCTGTTCGACCTGGGCGGAGAGCTGGCGATGCCCGGCGAGTCGCTACTCCCGGATGACCGGGTCGCATGGCTGGAGGAGCGTCTGGAGGAGATGAATGCCGGGCTGCCGCCGCTGCAGGAATTCATCCTTCCTGGTGGTGGCCAGGCGGCCACCGTCTGCCATCTCGCGCGCGCCGTCAGCCGCCGTGCGGAGCGGCACCTGGTCCACCTCGCCCGGGACGAGGCGGTGACCGAGACGGCCCGGCAATACATGAACCGCCTATCCGACCTGTTGTTCGTGATGGCGCGAGTATTGGCCCGCGAGGCCGGGGACGGCGAGCTGTTCTGGCAGAGCCGGCGGGTGCGGGAATCCGGATGACGGCAGGAGCGGAAGGGTCAGGGTCAGGGTCGGGGCCTGCCCCCGCAGGCGCGCGCGCGCCGCGACGGCCCGTACCGTGGCCAGCGCTCGTCCTCTGGCTTTGCCTGCCGTTCGCGCAGGCTGGCGCCTCGGAGCGTGGCATCGTCGTGGTCGATGATCGCGGCCGCTCGGTGGAACTGGCGGAACCCGCGCAGCGCATCGTCAGCCTGGCGCCCCACCTCACCGAACTGCTGTTCGCCGTCGGGGCCGCAGACCGCCTCGTGGCGACCGTCGCGCATGCCGACTTCCCGGCAGCGGCGCGGGAAATCCCCCGGATCGGCACGGCCACGCAACTGGATCTGGAGCGGCTCATGGCCGCGCGGCCCGATCTGATCATCGCCTGGGACAGTGGCAGCCCCCGGGCGCCACTGGAGCGACTGGAGCACCTCGGGCTGACGATCTACTACAGCGAACCCAGCGACTTCGGAGGCATCGGCAAGGACCTGCGCCGGCTTGGACGGCTGACGGGCAGCGATGACCTGGCCGAGCGGGCCGCGAAGGACTTCGAGGATGCGATCGACGCCCTTCGTGCCCGCTATGCCGACCGTCCCCCGGTGACCATCTTCTACCAGGTCTGGGACCAGCCGCTGATGACGGTGAATGACGCGCACCTGATTGGCGAGGCCATCCGCCTCTGCGGCGGCCGCAACGTCTTTGGCCACCTGGAGGTCCTGGTGCCACGCCCCGGGAGGGAGACGGTACTCGCGGCCGACCCGGAGGCCATCGTCAGCGGCGGTCCGGGTGAGGACCGACCCGACTGGCTGGAACCATGGGAGCACTGGACAGGGCTCACGGCGGTACGCAGGGACAATCTGTTCTTCATTCCGCCCTCCCTCATTCAGCGCCACACCCCGCGCATCGCCGAGGGCACACGGATGCTCTGCGAGGCACTCGAAACGGCGCGTTCGAGACGGGGCCCGGAAACACCGCCGTGACCGCGGCGCTCAGGCCACGCCCCGCGCACAGCCCGCTGATGGTTCTCGGGACACTGGGCATCGTGGCGGCGCTCTCGGTGCTGACCTCGGTGATGCTGGGGAGTGTCCCCCTGTCTCCGGGTGAGGTTCGCGCGGTCTTCCTCGGCCAGGGCAGCGATCTTGCGCGCATGCTGATCCTGGATCTCCGGCTCCCACGGACGCTGGCTGCCTTCGCCACGGGTGGCCTGCTGGCCGTTGCGGGGGCTCTGATGCAGGTGCTGTTGCGCAACCCGCTGGCCGATCCCTACGTGCTTGGGATCTCCGGCGGGGCCGCGGTCGGCGCGCTGTTGGCGATGATCTCGGGTCTCGGGCTGGCCTGGGTATCCGGCTCGGCCTTTGCCGGCGCCCTGCTCTCCACGTTGATCGTGTTCGGACTGGCCCACGGCACCGGGAGCTGGACACCGACGCGCTTGCTGCTCACCGGCGTGGTGGTGGCGGCGGGCTGGGGCGCGGTGATCACCTTCCTGCTCGCCGTGCGGCCCAGCCCCGAGTTGCCGGGCATGCTGTACTGGCTGATGGGGGATCTCGCCCACGCCCGCGGCAACGCCCTGCCCTGGCTGACCCTGTTCGTGATCATCGCGCTTGCACTGCCGCTCGGGCGCAGCCTGAATGTGTTGGCACGCGGCCCCCTGCAGGCGGCGGTGCTCGGCGTGCCGGTCCGGCGGCTGGAGTGGACGGTGTACCTGTTGGCGGCGCTGGTCACCGCCGTGGCGGTCACCACGGCCGGGACCATCGGCTTCGTGGGCCTGATCATTCCTCACATGCTGCGCCTGGTCATCGGCAACGACCAGCGCCTGCTGCTGCCCGCCTCGGCCCTGGCCGGCGGCATCCTGCTGACCCTGGCCGATACCCTGGCCCGAACCATCATCGCCCCCGAGCAACTCCCGGTGGGTGTGATCACTGCCATGCTCGGCGTACCCGTGTTCCTCTTCCTGCTCTACCGGAGCCGGACATGAGCGCCGCGCTGCTGACCCTGGAGGGCCTGGTGATCGATATTCCCGGGCGGGCGGCGGGCATGGCGCTGGATTTCCCGGTGCTGCCCGGGCAGTGCTGGGGCCTGCTGGGCCCGAACGGAGCAGGCAAGACCACCCTGTTGCATACCCTCGCCGGGTTGCGGCGCCCGCGTGCGGGTCGGGTTCTTCTCGATGGCGCAGATTTGCACAGGGTGCCCCGGCGGCGCGTCGCGCAGAGGCTGGGGCTGGTCTTCCAGGACCATTACGACGGCTTTCCGTCCACCGTGCTGGAGACCGCATTGATTGGTCGGCATCCCTTCCTTCGCGCCTGGAACATGGAAACGGCAGAGGACCACGACCTGGCCCGGCGCGCACTGAGACAGATGGACCTGGCGGCCCTCGCCGGCCGACAGGTGCAGACGCTGTCCGGAGGCGAGCGCCAGCGCCTGGCGCTGGCGACGCTGCTGACCCAGGATCCGCCCCTATGGCTGCTGGATGAACCCACCAATCACCTCGACCTGCACCACCAGGTAGCGGTGCTGGACCTGGTACACCAAGAGGTTGCCGCCCAGCGCCGCGGCGCGGTGCTCGCGCTGCACGACCTGAACCTCGCGGCGACCTATTGCACCCACCTGGTGCTGATGTACCCGGACGGCGGCATGTGCTGGGGTCTTACCGAGGAGATCTTTCACGTGCAGGCGCTGGAACGGCTGTTCCAGCAGAAACTGGCGGTGATGGACACCCCGCAGGGCACGTGGGTCCGGCCGGTGCCGGGGGCGTGATTCGCGTCATCACGTGGGGTTACACTGCATTAACCCGACGTTCGAAGCCACTGTGGCGGCCCAAACCCCGGTCCTGCTCCACCCATCACGTGCTGCTACAATCGGTGCTCCGACACCACCATCACCGGCATGCCCATGCAACCCCAGGACGACGGCCCGCGGACCTATTTCATTCTCGGCAACGTGATCCTCGCGCTCGCGGCCGTCATGCTCCTCTTCTTCGGTACGCTCTGGGAACAATTCGGCATCTGGGCTCTGCTGCTCTGGATGGTGATGGCCGCACTGGGTGTCTACTTCATCTCCAGGAGCAGCGACCCCTCGCAGCCCGGCCCGCCAAACTGACCGCCCAACGATCCCGAACACCGCGGCTGCCGCTCTCCCACACCGAACCGACCGGCCCAACCCACGCCGCCCCCAGCAGAGATGACGCACGCAGCCACGGAGTTTCCCTCGTGAGATGCCTCGCGAAACGAACCGCGGGGCTTCCGGCGATGACTTGGCTGGTGGCCGCCGTGATCTGGGCCAATCCGTCCATGGCGCATCATGCTGTCTCCCACGAGATGCTCGTGATCCAGGCCCCCTGGGTGTACGCCGATCCACTGGCGCCGGACAGCGCCCGCGCCTTCCTGTCCCTGCGCAACCGCTCGCGGCATGACCATGCGCTGCTCGGTGCGGAGTCTCCGGCAGCAACGAGGGTCGAACTGCACATAGCCCCGGAGGCCGCGCTCGGTCTCGGCGACGAGGGTCCCGTCATCCCGCTACCCGCCCGTGCCGCAATCCACCTTGGGCCGGACACTTCCCACATCCGGCTGCACGGCATCCAGACAGAACTGGTCCCGGGTACTTCCGTTCCCCTGATCCTGCGCTTTCAGGATGACAGCGTGCTACGGCTGCAGGCCGAGGTGCGCATGGCCCGCTAGGCCGGAAACCCGCGGCTGCGCGGTCTTGAAGCGTGTCCCGCCAGCCGCTTTCCCCAAGTGGGTTCCTCCCCTGCCAGGCATCGCGCTTGAACTGAACGAGGGGGTCCGGCACCCTTGAGCCTCCCCGCAGCGGCCCGCGCCGCGGATTCCGGACCGGAATGGCCCGTCAGACGCCACCGGTCGATAAGAAACGACGTGACCCTCAGGGCGCGCTGGAGGATGGCTCGATGGATATGGAACGCATGCTCGGCCTGGGCGCAGCCCCGGCCGACCCCGAGGCGGAGCGTCGGAAGCTCCAGCTCTACATCAACCTGAAGCTCGCCTCGTCCGGACAGCCGACGTTGCTGACCGGTGACATGGCGGAGTTCCTGGGCACCGCGCAGGACCTGCTGAAGTCCTACCGCGAGAAGAACCGGCTGCTCTCGCACCACCACTGCCCGTCCGACCGGCGCATTCAGGGCTTCCTCGGGCGCTACCTGCAGGGCCTCGACATCGGCCCCGTTCCCTCCCTCCCGACGCAGACATTCATTCTCGACCGGCACGGGGTGGCGCGCGAACTGTCGCTGCCCATCGACGGTGACGCATTTCACTCGGAGATCCTGTCCAGCTACCGCGTGCGCCAGGGCGTGCTGCACAATCCCGACAAGGACCGGCGCACCACCGAGGGCTCGTTCCACATTGCCGAGGGCGGACTGCCGATCCCCGGCGACAAGAAGGCCGTTCCCCGCGAGACCTTCGCCCGCCTGCTGGCCCAGGCGCTGAATCCACCGCAGGATCTGCTGACGTTGCCGTTCACGAGCAACGCGACGCAGCCCGCGCGGATGTTCGTCTCCCTGCTCCTGCGCCCCACGGTGTGCCCCGAGATTCCGCACCGCGAGGCGGAGAAGACGATGGAGATCCGCTTCTTCGCGCCGGGCAACCTGGTCAGCAACCTGGACTTCGTGGAGAGCATCTTCGGTAACGGCGGCAACCCGAACCTCCCCGAGTTCGATGCCGCCCTGGATGTCGAACACTGGACCGGTCACACCGGCTGCGTGATCCTCGCCCCGCACCTGATCCGATTCACCAAGCGGGAGCTGGGACTGCCCCAATGGGAAGAGGCCAGTGAGCGGCAGCGCCAGGAGGGGATGTGCTGGCGCGACGAGGCCGAGCTGTACAACGAGGGCCAGGCCTTCAAGATCACCGCGCGCGACGAGTCCGGGGTCATCGTGACCCTGATCGCCGACAACTACTTCGGCTACTGCAAGAAGGAGGTGAAGACGCAGATCAGCTTCGCCGCCAACCTGTACGGTCTTGCCGAGGAGGAGCACGCGGGGGGCGCCCTCGCCTTCCGGCGCCGCAACCATGGCGAGGAGTACGGTGTGGACAGCCGCACCCGCGAGGCGGGCTACACCTTTGCGGAGATGGTCGAACGCTACGGGGCGATCATGGATGTGCGCCCGGAGGGCTACGCGGTGGACCGCCGCCATCCGGAGGTCATCTACGTCCCCCAGGATCTGCGCATGGCCCTGAACGCCCAGACCATCACCTGGGAGAAGGGCGGCCAGACGCAGACCATCCGGCTGCAGCCCGGGAAGATCTACATGCAGCCCAATGGCTATCGGGTGGAGATGTTGCGACACCCCGGTGCGCCGTCCTGGCGGCTGGTGGGCACCGACCCCGAGGGGACCTTCTGTCACAAGCCCTGCACTGTCTCCGGCGGCGGCAAGAGCGAGATCTCCAAGTCCATCGAGGATGCCGTAATCTTCGGCCCGCTGTTCGTGGACGACCTGCACAGGGACCTCGATCGCGTGCAAGAGATCTTCGACCGCGACTACAGCACCCGCTTCCGGCCGGGGCTGGAACAGGAGGACCGCGATCCCGCCCGCAAGCCGCTGAGCCCCAACCGAAGCCTTGGATCGGTGATCAAGCTCCTGACGCCCTCGAAGAGCTACACGGCCGCATTCAACCGATGGCTGGAATCCATTCCTCCGCGCATCCTGGCCCTGGTCTTTCTGATCAAGCGCTTCTACCGGCAGGAATGGGGAAGTGACTGGCGCCGGCACCTGTCGGTGGACGAGGTGGACGGCGCCCCCGGCCATGAACTGAAGCTGCACGGCCGGCGGATCATTGCCACCTACCTGCGCCTCGGCTTCGACACCGAGGGCAAGTGGCGCACTTTCAAGGTCCGCCAGGACTACATTCCGGCCGAAAAGGTGCAGATGGAGGACGACATCAGCGCCAGCGTGGTCGTCCCGGCGACCTGCCTGACCTCGGCTCCCCCGGGGGACGGCGGCCGGCGCAGCCACAAGCTGGTCAAGAACTGCGAGTACCGGCTGTTCCAGCGACCGGATGAGGCGATTCATCCCGGTTTCGATCGGCAGACCGAATTCGATATTGCCCAGATGGGCAGCTTCCTGGCCAATTACGAGCCCCTGCAGGGTGAAGGCCTCGCTGCCGTCACCGAGGACGTACTAACCCTGTCCCACTTCACCGATCCGATGCGTGAGCTTCTGCTGGACGCCGAATGCTCCGGGGGCTACGTCGTCTCATCGGCCCATCCGCGCCTGGTGGACGGCAAGCCCTCGAAGAACCCCCGGTACCTGCAGATCCGACCGGACCTGGTGCGGCCGGAGCGACGGTATGTCGCCGAGATGGGCGCGCGCTTCCACCGCAAGCTGCCCCCGGCGGAGACGCTGTGCCTGCCGGTGGACGCGGTGCTGACCGGCCGGCGCAACAACCCGCCGGAGCCCGGCATCCGTCCGCTGGCGGTGTACAACCCGATCCACTACCAGGAACTGCCCGAGCTGTTCATGGATTTCGTCTGTTCCCTGACCGGCAAATCGCCGTCGACCACGGGGGCGGGCAGCGAGGGGGCACTGACCAAGGGTCCGTTCAACGCCCTGCGGCCGACGGCCGACCTGAACAACGCGCTGGTCTCCTACATCCTGACCGGCTATGCCGGCTTTTCCAGCTCCGCCGGCCACATCGGTGCACAGGTGCGGGTCGACCACGACGTCAGTCTACTGATCCCGGAGATCTGGACCCGCCTGCACCGGCAGGAACGCGAGCCGGGCTTCCTGATCGAGAACGGCTACCTGGAGCCGCTGCACGACTTCGAACACCAGGGGCAGAAGGTGCTTGCCAGCCGACTCGGCTACCGCATCACCGACCGCTTCGTCCACGACTTCATGGGCAAGATCTTCGACAATCCCAGCGCCGTCTTCACGGATTCCATCCTGCGCCCCGAGACCCAGGACCTGGCCGTCTTCGCAGACGGCGTCGGCAACATCGTCGAGGCCCAGCAGCGGGTCGCGCAACGTTACCTGGAGGACGGCTGCCTGGGTGACGCCTGCCCGCCTCTGCAGGCTCTCCTGCACATCATGGCCGAAGGGGACTTCCAGGGCCGTGACGTGCATCATCCCGACATCCGGGCCATGTTCACCCGCGATTACCTGCTGGGTTCGGACTGGTACCGGGAACGGCTGGAGACCAAGCAACGGCGCGACAGCGCCCTGTGGGAGCGCCACGTGGAGAGTCTGCAGGCATTCCTGAACATGGAAAGCCACACCGACGAGGCCGAGCGAATGGGCATCAGCATGCGCCTCGACGCGGCACGGAGGAAACTCTCCCAGGTGCGGGGCGAGGACTACCTGGAGAGCCTGATCGGCACCATCGGCGCCGACCCGCTCCGCCCCTCACGCTGCCGCGTCGAGCTGCCGGTACCCCAGCGCCAGGTGGCCTGAGCGCGCCGGGGCCGGAAGCGTACGCAAGGGAAGCTGCGTACCCGGCCCGCTGCCTGCGGGCCGGCGACAGGCATCAGGAAACGCTGCCGAAGCTCTGGCTCGATGCCTCCGGGGGTGGCTCGAGACCGGCCAGCCGGCAACCCTGCGCGACCGGACCGCCGGGCATGAGTTCGTAGAGGTACTTCCGCCCCCCGGCCGCATGGAAGTGCTCCTCCAGTGCATCGTGCAATTCCCGCATATTGATGCGCGGGGAGTCCTTGTGGCGATGGAAGAACTCCTGCAGGGCACGGATCAGCTCCCAGTGCTCCGAGGTGAGTTCGAGGCCCTCCTTGCTGGCGACACGCTCGGCATCCTCGCGGCTCCAGTCGAACGGGGCATGGGGGAACTCGGGATCGCGTTTGATCGCCCCCGGGTTGAGGACTTCTTGCATCAGATCTTCGGCCATGGGTGCCCTCCTTGAGGCAGTTCGTTTGCGTGGAGACTCTCCATCATGAGTATAGACAGCCATCGATCAATGCCCGGATCCACGCCGGCCGCGCTCCTTCATCGCGGCCGGCAGGAACCGGTCAGTAGAGGAAATCGGGGAGATAGGATCGGAGGCCCTCCGGGTCCTCGATCTTGACGACGTTCTTGGCCACTTCCGCACGCACGCTCTGGGCGACCTGGCGATCCATGACCTCGCGCAGCGCACCGAGGAAGGACGGTGATGCGACGATCACCAGATGTTTGAACACGCCCTCGTGATGAGCCGACTTCAGCCGCTCGGCAACCATGCGTGCGAAACGATCGCGCTCGTGGTGAGCCGCATCCGTGGTTTCATCGAAGGCGTGGCGGGCGTCACCCTGGGCATTGGCCCACCCCCGCCCCGGCCGATCGGAAACCAGATCCTGATTCTGCGCACGGGATTCGCTGTGAGACAGCGCCTCCACATCCGTGATTCCATGGCAAGCCCGCCCTTCGCAGCGCAGGATGCGGGCTCGGGCGGCGTCGGCAACCACAATCCAGACAGTGTCCATTCAGATCCTCCATGTCGAAAACAATGGAAGCCCTTGCGGGCCTGACGGGTCGAACGAGGGTCACCGGCACGACAGGCGCCGGCCGATTCTTCCCGCTTTCCCCTCTCTAGAGTGTAGATGTTCGGGCGCCGACTCGGGCGATGGCCAGTGCGACCCGACCCGTCGCCGGAGTCCGGTTTCACCACCGGAGGACCCGCCTTCGCGGCCGAATCGGCAGCCGCCCACGCCAGTACTGGATCAGCAGCAGGCCGAACAGCATCCCGCCCAGATGGGCGAAGTGCGCCACCCCGGCAATCGTGCCAGTGATCCCCGCGAACAGCTCGAAGGCTCCGTAGGCGATCACGAAGTATTTCGCCTTGATCGGAATCGGCAGGAGGAGGAAGATCAGGCGCTGGTTGGGAAACATCATGCCGAAGGCAAGCAGGATGCCGAACACGCCCCCGGAGGCGCCAATGGTCGGATAGATCTCCGCGTTCAACACGCCATAGGAGGCCACCCCGAGCTGGATCAGACCGGCGCCCACCACACAGACGAAGTAATAGATCGCGAACAGGCGGGATCCCCAGGCGTTCTCGATCTGCACGCCCAACATCCACATCGCGAACAGGTTCAGAAACAGGTGCAGCAGGCCGCCGTGCAGGAAGCCGTAGCTGACCAGCTGCCAGATCTGGAACTGGGGCACCCAGACGAACTCTCCGTTCTGCTCGATGACCTCGGGGGTCCCGAGCGGCCAAAGCGCGAAGTTCACCAGCAGGGGTTCGAAGGCAAAGAGTTGCAGGATGAACACAAGGCCGTTTGCGATCAGCAGAAAGCTGATCACCGGCGGAAACAGCACGGGGCGTGGTTCGAACGATTCGTTCATCGGCAGGAGCCCTCGGGAAGCGGTCGCGGGAGCGAACCGGACTCGCTGCTCGGCGCGAGCCTTGGGTCCGTCGGCTTATCGACTCTGCCTGCCCGCGGTGGAAGGCGGATCGCTAATTCACTGGCAGGCGGGTCCGAAGTTCGTCCCGATCGAACCACCAGTGGTCGCCAACGATCGCATCGAGCATCCGGCCCAGCCGCTGTAACAGGGTATCGGTATTGTTCAGCTCGTACATCTCGATCCAGGTGTCCAGCGTTTCCTGATCCTCGATCCCACGGTGCCGTCGTGCGACCCTGGCGATGATCTGCGTGGTCAGAAACATCAGGCTGTCGCGCTCCCTGCCCTCCGTGCGCAGACCGGCAATGTAATGCGCCATCATCGCGGCGACGGCGGCGCCGTCGGCCTGCTCGGGCGTCTCATCCACGATGTGCCCGAGCATCGCGACCGTGGTCTGGGCCTTCACCGGGTAGGTCACACTCAGCCACACCCCCTGGCCCAGGGCGAGGATGGAATCTTCCTGCTCGGTCCGGTACAGCACATCGCAGGTCTCGACGGCCTCCTGCCAGTCGCCCGCGGCGACCAGCGGTTCCAACAGTGGTCGTACCGTGTCCCAGGCCTCTTGCCCCCGCTCCAGGCCGATCAGGGCTTCGCCCATGTCCAGCAGCACATGGGCGCGATGTACCGGGGCAGCGCCTTCGGGCAGCGCAGCCAGATGGGCGCGGTGCTCTGCAAGTTGTTGCTCCAGCACCGCCCGGCTCTCGGGACCGATGCTGCCGGAGAGGAAGCTCTCGGGACTGGGTTGTGGAGTGCGGTCTGCCATAGGAGGGATCTGCCTGATTCTCGAACGAGCCTGCTTTGTACCGAAGGAGCCTGGGCTTGGCAATATTCAGTGGCTGCCGTGACCGCCATCGCCACCAATCAGGGGCACGAAGATCACGGACAGCGCCCTGCGCTTCTTCAGGCTGCCATCCTCCTGCTTGACGCCGACGAACAGATCCTGCCCTGTCCACTGCGCATCCACCGGAATCACCAGGCGCCCCCCGGTCCGGAGCTGTTCCACCAGGGCCGGGGGAATCTCGTCGGCGCCGGCGGTCACGATGATGGCATCGAACGGCGCGGCGTCCGGCCAGCCGTCACGACCGTTGCCAGCGCGCACCCGGACGTTGCGGTAACCCAGGCGCTCCAGCAGAGAGGACGCTGTCTCGGCCAGCTCCGGCACCACCTCGATACTGAGGACCTCGCCCGCCAGCTCGGCCAGGATCGCCGCCTGATAACCCGAACCGGTCCCGATCTCCAGGACCCGGCTCTCCGGCGTGAGCTCCAGCAGCTGCGTCATCAGGGCGACGACAAAGGGTTGGGAGATGGTCTGACCGTGACCGATCGGCAGGGCCCGGTTCTCCCAGGCGCTGCGCGCCGCCGACGCTGGAACGAACTCGTTCCTGGGCACCCTGCGCAATGCCTCGACCAGTCGCGGATCCGGCGCGCTGACCCCGGTCGCGTACGCGGTCTCGCGAAAATCCCTGACGACGTCGTGGATCAGGGCCTCGACCCGGCGTTCCTCCTCGTCCGTCATGTCTGCCATGTCCCCTCTTGCACCGGTATCCGGCGGTGCTGTCCGAAGCGCATTACAGGCCTCGCTCAACTGGCGATGTAGAGTTCCAGTTGGGAAATGATGAACTGCTGTTCATCGATGATGGCCTTGACCAGGTCTCCGATCGACACCAGGCCGACCAGATGCCCGTCCTGCAGCACAGGCAGATGGCGCACCCGCTTGTCCGTCATCAGGGCCATGCACTCCTCCACGGTGCGGCTGGGGCTCACGCAGGGCACGTGGGTCATCATGATGTCCCGGACCCGGGTGTCGCGCGAACTGCGATCGAGCAGGATCACCTTGCGGGCATAGTCACGCTCCGAGATCAGGCCGACCAGCCGCTCACCGTCGACCACGGGCAAGGCACCGATCTCCTGTTCCGCCATCAGACGGAGGGCGTCCAATACGCTGTGATCGGGACCGATCCTGTAGAGATCATGTCCCTTTTCGTTCAGGATGTCCTGGGCGTTCTTCATCGGCGGGCTCTCCCTAGTTCCTGTGCGTTACCCCTCAGTCTAGTCGTGATTTTCGCGAACGGTGCTGCGGACGCCCAGGCGATCCACGCCCTCAGCGCCCGTGACCGTCCCAGTCGAAGCCCGAAAGCTGGGCGAGTTCGCGCGGCTGCAGCACCTCCTCGAAACGCCGCCCATAGATGATCCAGGTCGGGTAGGCGGCGATTCCGGCCGCCACGCACACCTGTGCCATCGGCGTTCCGCGCCCGCCCGGGCTGCACTCCACGTAGGGAAGGCGATCACTCGCGGCCCCAAACAGACGCGCCTGGTCCCGGCAACTCGGGCACCAGGATGCGCCGTAATACCGTACTCCGGACTCCTCCAGATGGGTTGCCAACGCCGCCAGCCGGGGGTTCTCGGGCCGGGACAGGAGATCGCTGGAGTAGAGATGCAGGGCCACGACGACGGCCAGACCGGTGCCGGCGCTGCGTAGCAGCCACGGACCCCAGGCCATCCCCGGGGCCGAGGCTGGACGCCGCAGGAAGACCAAGACCAATAGCGCACTGATGGTGGCCAGGGAGAGGAGGCACCAAGGGCAGAAGGCGTCCAGGACCAGCCAGCCGACGGCCGTCAGGTAGAGGCTGATGGAGACCCCGATGAAGGCGAGAAACCAGAGGCGGCGCCAACGCTTCAGCCTGGGTGACATGCCGAATGCGAGCAAGCCCAGCAGCGCGTACAGCAGGAGCCCCCACAGCGCAATCGGCAGGCCCAGCAAGGTGGACCACTCGCTCTGCTGGATCAGATCGCAGCCGGAGCCCTCCGCACAGAAGGCAGGCGCCGCGCTCAGCCAGGCGCCCGCGGTCAGGTACGCCGTGATCGCCACCCCGACCAGCGCCAGGCCGACGACCACCCAGTCGGGCTCTCTCCGGCCCGCTCCAACCGTTGCCGTGCCCTTTGCCGCCTGCGGCGAACCCTTCGACTTGCGTCTTGCCTTTGCCATCGACTTCTTCCTCTCCAGACCAGTCAGAATAAACGATAAAACCCGGTTCGTGGGTAGACCCGCGGCAATGTACACGAGGCCTGCATCAGCACCGCCTGGCAGCCCAATCGTTCAGTGTACGGGCTCTCCCAGCCTGCTGAGGTCATCCAGTTCCTGCTTCAGCTCGCCGATCGCGAAGGTCTCGATCATCGGTACTCCCCGACGGTGCAGATACAGGGCGAGGACGGCGCTGGCGACCTCGTAGACCGCAATACGCGCGCCGAAAAACCGGATCTCACCGGCGCGCGGGAGCCCGTCGATCGCACAGAACAGGTACTCCGGGCGCAGAGACCTCAATGCCGCGCGCTGGCGCCACCGCTTGATCACGCCGCCGAGCGCATGCCAGCCCACCGGCCCTGGCGCCCCCTCAAGGCGCTCGCGCGCAGCCGACAGGAGCGGGAGGGCAAAGGAAATCAGCACACAGCGATCCGCCACCGGCCGGAGTTCCGCGCCGACCGCATCCAGGACCCGGGCGATGCCAAAGCGCTTGATCGCAACCGCCTTGACCTCGACAAAGGCGATGATCCCGGGGTGGGTCTCGAGAAACCCGCGAAACTGCGCGAGACTTGCCAGACCCGTGCCGGCAAATCGAGTCCCGAAACGGCCCGGTTCCATGGCGGAAAGCCGTTGGAGCTCCTGAAACGAACGCCGGTGCACGGCGCCCGATACCGCACACATGCGCCGAAGACCTCGATCATGAAACAACACCGGCACACCGTCCGCGGAGAGCTGCACGTCCACCTCCACGAAACGGGCCCCGGCAGCTGCGGCGGCCTCCAGAGCCGGCAGGGTGTTTTCCGGAAACCGGGCGGCGTAGCCGCGGTGGGCAATCAATTCAGGCACCCGCATCACCGGACTTTAGCACCGCTCCCCCCGGTAGCCATGGACCGGCGTTCTTGAACCTCGCAGCCGGGAGGGGCAAACGCCTCGCTCAGTCCTCGTCGCGCGCCCAGTCCCTGGACAGGGCCACCGCCCGGTGCCAGCGCTTGTACAGGCGCTCCCGTCGGGACTCCGCGAGTTGCGGGGTATAGCGGTTGCGCACCCGCCACTTCCCGGCGAGTTCCTCTCGGTTTTCCCAGAAACCCGTCGCCAGGCCCGCGAGGTAGGCGGCGCCCAGCGCCGTGGTCTCGACGATCTCCGGCACCACCACGGCGCTATCCAGGATATCCGCCTGGAACTGCATCAGCATCGGGTTCAAGGCGGCACCACCGTCGCAGCGCAGTTCCGCAAGCCGAATGCCCGAGTCGCGCTGCATCGCCTCGAGCACGTCACGCGTCTGGTAGGCGATGCTCTCGAGGACCGCGCGGGCGACGTGGGCCCGGGTGGTGCCCCGGGTGATCCCGATCAGCAGCCCGCGGGCATAGGGGTCCCAGTGCGGGGCGCCCAGGCCGGTGAGCGCGGGGACAAAGTAGACCCCGTCATTGTCCTGTACGGAGGTGGCCAGCTCGGCCGTCTCGGATGCAGACCCGATCATGCCCAGACCGTCCCGCAACCACTGCACGGCCGCCCCGGTGACGAAGATCGCCCCCTCCTGGGCATACTCCACCGGCTCGTTGCCGATGCCCCAGGCAATCGTCGTCAGCAGCCGCTGCCGGCTGGGCACGGCCTCGGTCCCGGTGTGCTGCAGCACGAAGGAACCCGTGCCGTAGGTATTCTTGGCCATGCCCGGGCGATAGCAGGCCTGCCCGAACAGGGCCGCCTGCTGATCACCGGCGATGCCGGCGATGGGGATGGCCCGCGTGCCCAGGAACAGCTCCGGATCGGTCTTTGCGTAGACCCAGGAAGACGGCATCACCTCCGGCAGCATTGCCTTCGGGATGTCGAACAGCTCCAGCAGCTCGTCGTCCCAGCACAGTTCGTGGATGTTGTACAACAGCGTGCGCGAGGCGTTCGAATAGTCGGTCACGTGCGCCCGACGGCCGCTGAGACGGTAGACCAGCCAGGAATCGATGGTGCCGAAGGCGATCTCGCCCTGCCGCGCCCGTTCGCGCAGGCCCGGTTCGTGATCCAGCAGCCAGCCGATCTTGGTGCCGGAGAAATAGGGGTCCAGCAGCAAGCCGGTCCTCGCCTGCACCCAGGCCTCGAGACCGCGCTCGCGCAGTGCCTCACAGGCCGGCGCGGTGCGCCGATCCTGCCAGACGATGGCCCGACCCACCGGCTTGCCGCTCTTCTTCTCCCACAGCACGGCGGTTTCCCGCTGATTGGTGATGCCGATGCCCTGGATGTCCGCGGCACGCAGGTTGCCCTCGCGCAGGGTCTCCTCGATCACGCGAAGGGCGACCATCAGGATCTCTTCGGCATCGTGCTCCACCCAGCCGGACTGTGGATAGTACTGGGTGAACTCCGAGTAGCCCCGGGCGCGAATCCGGCCCGCGTGATCGAACACCAGGGCCGTGATTCCGGTGGTCCCGGCATCGATCGCCAGGATGTAGCTCTCCGTCATGTGTCCTTTCTCCCAATACCCGCTATGGTCGAGATGTTCACCTCAACCCTGCGCAGGCACTAGTGGGCCATGCGGAAAGTTCGGTGCCTATGGAGCACAGCCAGAGGCGCCGGAGCAAGGCGGGCAAGTGCAGGAATAGCCACCCTATTGCAAACTTGCCCAACGCAGCGCCGGCGTCTCTGGCGA
>Ga0209498_1000359_pt1 | contig 27776 bp, 23 predicted proteins | sample WalLakDeSediment_FD_184131 | JGI IMG/M metagenome (GOLD analysis project Ga0209498, IMG submission 184131) | Lake sediment microbial communities from Walker lake, Nevada to study Microbial Dark Matter (Phase II) - Walker Lake 11/02/13 Deep... | ecosystem: Environmental > Aquatic > Freshwater >...
AAAGTTTTCTGAAACGAATCGCTTATTTAGGCTAAAATTAACGAATGTTATCGGAAATCAGCCTCAACAAACTTAAAAGTATTTATACCTTTTTAACAAATATTATTAAAATGGAATAATTACAAATTAAAAAGTTTTGTAACTTTGTAAAAAATTAAATCATGCACAACATCCAGGAAATAGCCGGTAAACTTACGCAAAGTGGCCTTAAGGTTACCCCACAACGCATTGCCGTAATGCAGGCATTGCTAAAGTTTGACCATCATCCCACAGTAGATGAGATTTTTCGAGAGGTGTCGCAAACTATTCCTGGTCTTTCGCAAACCACCGTGTACAATACCCTTGATGTTTTTGTTAAAAAGGGCATCGCCCAACGCATTGCCACCGATGCCGACGTAATGCGTTACGATGTGGTGGCGGAATCCCACCATCATCTGTTTGGTGTCGGAACAGCAAGGGTGGAAGATTACTTTGATCCGGAGCTGGACAAAATACTCATTAATTATTTTGAGAATAAAAAGATAAAAGGCTTCAAGCCTGTTGAAATCAAGCTGCACCTTACCGGTGAATTTGACGAACAGAAATAAATCAAAATATTAACCCCAAAAATTTTTATTGAAATGAGTAAAATGAATAAAATTGGACTTGACAAAGAACAGAGCGCGGAACTGATTGACAAACTGAACGACCTGCTGGCCAACTACCAGGTTTTTTATCAGAACACCCGCGGCTTTCACTGGAATATCAAAGGCGAAAAATTCTTTGAGCTTCACGTGAAGTTCGAAGAACTATATACAGACCTCCAGGTTAAAATTGACGAGATTGCCGAGCGTATCCTTACCCTGAGCGGAACCCCGCTGCATACTTTTGAAGATTACCTGAAAGTGTCGAAGGTAAAGCCCGTTCAGAATGCCACCGAAGCCAGGGTGTGCATGGAGTCGATTGTTGGTGCATTCAGTGTTCTGCTTGAAAAGCAGCGAGTGATTCTCGATATTTCAGGCAAATATGATGACGAAGGAACCAACGCTATGGCCAGCGATTATATTCGCGAACAAGAGAAACTTGTTTGGATGTACACCGCATGGCTGGGCCAGAAATAACAACCAACAGTAATTTTTGATTTTTTCGAAAGGGCCGCTCTTGTGGCCCTTTTTTATGTCAGTTTTTTAAATTATTTAGCTTATGAAATTCAGGGAAATTTTATAGCTTTGCATTGGTTATTGTAAATGCTTAGTTTAAAACCATTTAGCTTTATGAAGTCGTTCGCTGGATTGCTTTTGATTTTCTTCCAGGCCCTGGCAGGCATTCCCAATTAAGGCTTTAGTTTTTTGGGGCGCTGCAAAAGGTCAGTGAGTAAAATCAGGGTAAAACGCGAACAAATTTTTGTTTAGCTCCTGATACTGCACTTTAATGAGCCGGCGCCTAAAAAAGGTTTCCGGTTTTTGTTTTTCTAAGAAAAACCATCTAACAAAATATACTTAAAGAATTATGAAAAAACTTTCAGTTATTGCTTTTGGCGGAAACGCCCTGCTTCGCGGCGATCAAATTGGCACCATTGATGAGCAGGAACAAAACGTTTATGATACCTGCCAGCACTTGGTGAGTTTGATTAAAACCGGTTACGATTTGGTGATCGGTCACGGTAACGGCCCCCAGGTAGGTAATGTGTTGCTTCAGCACGAAGCCGGTCACCGTGTTTATGGCTTGCCCAAGCAGCCCATTGATTTTTGTGTGGCCGAAACCCAGGGCTCTATCGGCTTCATGATTGAGCAGCAGCTGCGCAACGTGCTGGCCGAGAATGGTATTTCGCGTAATATTGTTACCCTTGTTACCCAGGTTATGGTCGATAAAAGCGATCCGGCTTTCCAGAACCCCACCAAGCCCGTGGGTCCATTTTATACGCTGGAAGAAATGGAAGAATTAAAAGCCAAGCAGCCCGAATGGGTCTTTCATGAAGATCCGCGCAAGCGTGGCTGGAGAAGGGTAGTGGCTTCGCCAAGGCCCATCAGCATTCCCAACTGGGAAGCTGTGGAGAAACTGGCTCGCACCGGAACCATTGTAATTACTGTGGGTGGTGGCGGCATTCCTGCATATATCGACGACAAAGGCAAAATGATTGGCATCGACGCCGTAATTGACAAGGACCTTGCTTCTTCCTTACTGGCCAATAAAATTAAGGCCGACGAGTTCTGCATTCTCACCGATGTGCCCAATGTGTTCATCAACTTCCATAAGCCTGGCGAGCAGAAGTTGGAGCGGGTTTCTATTCCTGAAATCAAGAAGCACCTGGCCGATGGCCAATTTACCGAAGGCAGCATGGCGCCCAAGGTAAGGGCTTGTGTTGAATTCGTTGAAAACGGCGGCAAGGAAGCCATTATTACCGAAGCTGCCCAGCTGGAGACACCCGGAGCAGGGACGGTGATTTATGGATAGGTTTCAAGGATAAAGTTGAAAGTATGCAGTATGCAATAGGCAGTAGACAGCAACCTAAACTTTGAACTTTAAATTAATTAAACTATTGACAATTAATAATTAACAATTAACCATTAATAATTTAATCATGGCTTACAATCTCAGAAACAGAAGTTTTTTAAAGCTGCTTGATTTCACTCCAAAAGAAATTAAGTTTTTGCTCGATTTGTCGTTGGACCTCAAAAAGGCCAAGTATGGCGGTTACGAGCAGCAGCGCCTCAAGGGAAAGAATGTTGCCCTTATTTTTGAAAAGGACAGCACCCGCACCCGTTGCGCTTTTGAAGTGGCTGCCTTCGACCAGGGCGCTCTGGTTACCTATCTTGGGCCCAGTGGCAGCCAGATCGGCAAGAAGGAATCGATGAAAGATACCGCCCGCGTGCTCGGACGCATGTACGATGGTATTGAATACCGCGGTTATGCTCAAAAAACCGTTGAAGAACTTGCAGCGTACTCCGGTGTGCCAGTGTGGAATGGTCTTACCAACGAATTCCACCCCACACAGATCCTGGCCGATTTCCTTACCATGATGGAGCATAGCGACAAGCCCCTGAACCAGATTAAGTTCTGCTACCTGGGCGATGCCCGCAACAACATGGGCAACTCACTGATGGTTGGTGCCGCAAAAATGGGCATGGACTTCCGCGCTGCTGCGCCTAAGTCGGTGCAGCCAAGTGAAGAACTGGTGGCCCAGTGCCGCGAAATTGCCAAGGAAACCGGTGCCAAGATCACCATTACTGATGACGTGGCAAAAGCCGTTAAAGACTGCGACTTCCTTTACACTGATGTATGGGTATCGATGGGCGAGCCAGCTGAAGTTTGGGTTGAGCGGATTAACCTGCTGAAGCCTTACCAGGTGAATATGGACGTGATCAAAAAGACCGGCAACCCCAAGGTGAAATTCCTGCACTGCCTGCCGGCTTTCCACAACCGCGAAACCACCATTGGCGAGGATATCTTCCAGAAGTTTGGCCTTGATGGCATGGAAGTGGTTGAAGAAGTTTTTGAATCAGAACATTCGATCGTTTTTGATCAGGCCGAAAACCGCCTGCATACCATTAAAGCCGTTATGGTTGCTACCTTGGGCAGCTAATCAATCGTGCAAAAATTAAAAAGAGCCGTCGCAGTTGCTGCGACGGCTCTTTTTTTTGCAAACTCATCTATTCAATCCTGGTGCTATCCTGAAATGCCTTTTCAATCGAATCCAGCACATCACGCATAATCTCTTCGATATTAATCTCTTTGATAGACTCTTGAATGGCAGGGCCAATTTTTTCAAGGTTCAGATTTAGTTCCTGCATGGCTTTGTTCAATTCGCTATTGAAATTTTCCCAGTCAATTTCCCTTAAGACCTCCTGGGCACTTTGAAGATCCATGCCTTCTTCTTGCATTTGCCGTTGAACATCTTCCATGGCTTTTTTGACATCTTCTCGCGCCTTTTGCATTTCCAGCCTGAATTCTTCAGAATGGAGATAGTCAGTCTCCCGTTTAACTTCTTCCATGGCTTTACGAACCTCTTCGCGGGCCTTTTGCATTTCGGTTTTGAACTCTTCCGAGTTGAAGTAGTCACTGGTTTCGCGCCTTGCTTCTTCCATTGCACTGCGCACTTCTTCCTGGCTGCGAATCATTTCTTGTCGGACTTCGCTCATTTGCTGGCGAAACTCTTCCGAATTGAATTTTTCGCGCAATTCGAGGTTAACTTCCTGCATAGCTAAGCGGACTTCTTCCATGGCTTCATGGAGTTTAGCACGGTCTTCTTCCGAAAGCTCATCCCAGCTAATGGTTCTTCCGTCATGCGTAAAGACTTTACGAGGCTGTCGTTGCGATTGAGGCTGCTCCTGGGCAAGTGTTTGCTCCTGGAATGTTGCTGGCGGCGTATCGGGTGCTTCCTCGACCGGGGCCAGATCACCAATGTTTTGGTAATAGGGCACTACTGAGGAATCAGGGTGGTAATCCGGTCCGGGATGCCCGTAATTAATGGTCATGGCCGGGTTGATCCAGGCCACTGAAACAGTTGCCGTAAGGATAACCAACAGGGCGGCAAGCTTTTGTCCGGGATTGAATGATCTTGTTTTCATGGTCATAATGTTTTTGATTCTTGTTAATAAAAGGGTTTTTGATTGTGTAGCAGCTACCAGCGGTTGCAGAGTGGTGCTGCGATTTTCTTCAAGGGTAATTAATGCTTTGGCATAATCGAGCGGTCTGGCAGTATGGTTAACCACCCACTCGTCCACGCACTTCTCTCGCTCCAGGCGAATGTGACGGCTTATCCACCAAGTGGCAGGATGGAAGAAGAATAGTATTTCCAGTAAATTCTGTAGCAGGTTTATGTAATGGTCGTACCTACGCAAATGATACATTTCGTGCATTAATATTGCCTCAACCTGGGCCACAGAAAGGGAGGAGAGCATGGCCAGTGGCAGAAGGATCACCGGTCTGAAGAGACCAACAACCGCAGGTACCGTGATTAACGCACTTTGCAATACCCTGACCTTACGTTTTAACCCCATTTGCCTTTTTAAGTTTTGAACCTTAATGCTCCAACTCTCGGGTAACGGAGAGGTGTTGCGGTGTTTTAAAGTGTAAAGTCGCGAGTAGTTCACCATGCTGTACAATGAGAACACCAGCAAACCGGTAAGATAAATCCAGACCAGGTGAGGGGCAATGGTTTCAAGACCCGACAAAAATGTCGGATAGCTTTTCTGGACCAGGAAAAAGCTACTGTTACCTTCGGCTGACGCAAAAAATAGTCCGTCTTCAAACTCCAGTGAAACAATCCGGGAGGCTTCCCTGTAAATATAATATTGCTTGAAAAAGGTGTAAACACTAACGGCCGGAACAGCTAGCAGGGCAAGCAGGGACAAATTGTAGCGTATGTTGGCCGAAGCCTTTCGTGCAAAATATATGGCAGAGCGCCAGATCAGGGCAACGATCAGAATCTGCCAGAGGGCATTGACAAGAGTCCAGCCAAGGGCGCTCACCAAAGGATGCGACAGGTTTTCAACTATGCTCATGACTCGCCGTTTTCGAATTGTTTTAAATAATCCTGTATCTCACGCAGTTCATCTGACGATAGGTTCTCCCCATCCAGGGCGCCGATTACCAAACGGCTGGCCGAACCCTTAAAAAGGCCATCGATCATTTTGCTTAAAAACTGCTTCTGTGTTTTTTCGCGGGTAACAAGAGAAATGTATACATGGGTGCGGTTGCTTGTGTCGCGCCCGAGCAGACCCTTGTCGGTCATGATTTGCATGGTTTTCAGGGTAGTGGTGTAACCAATGTCGCGCGTCCGTTCAAGCACTTCATGTACCTCCCGTACGGTGGCTTCGCCTTTTTCCCACAGTACCTGCAGTATTTCAAGTTCGCTTTCGGTAGGCTGAAATATTTTTTCTGAATTCATAGTACGATTGCTTTCGTAGACAAATTTAATACGAAAGTTTTCGTAATGCAAATTTTTTTTGATTTTTTTTAAAAATTAATATAATCCCATCAAGCGATGATTTGGTGTGGTGTATATGTTTATTTTGTGAATAAATAATAAATCAAGCGATTTTTGAGGCTGAATAGGGGGTCGAAAAATTCAACAAATGTTTTAAAATTCCCTTTTCGGTGGTGTTTTGTGCATAAAAATGTCATAATTTAGCGCCTCGTTTTAATCTAAACCAAACAACATTAAAACTATGAGAAAGATCTTTGTAATGTTGATGGCCGCAGTGCTTTTATCGAGCGCGGCTTATGCCGGTGGTATTATGACCAATACCAACCAGAGTGCATCCTATGTTCGCATGTTGGCCCGCGACGCTTCCCTTGGAATTGACGCTGTTTATTTTAACCCTGCTGGTCTGACCAGTTTTAACAATGGGTTTTACCTCTCGCTGAGCAATCAAACCGTTATGCAAAATCGTGAGATTACCAATGAAAATCCCTTGTTGAAAAACTCTGTTTATGAAGGTAAAGTATTTGCCCCGCTTTTCCCCAGTGTTTATGCGGTTTACAAATACGACAAACTGGCATTCTCCTTTGGTTTTAATCCTGTTGGTGGTGGTGGCGGTGCAGAATATGAGAGAGGTCTTCCTTCTTTCGAAACCCCCATTGCTTCTTTGGTTCCCTTGCTTTCCCCATTTGGAGTAACCGATTATCGCAATGATGTCTTTTTTGAAGGCTCGTCCATTTTCTTTGGTGCGCAATTGGGTGTTTCTTATGCCCTTACCGATATGATCTCGGTATTTGGCGGCGGCCGTTATGTTATGGCCAACAACACCTATAGCGGTTATCTGCGAAATATCGAGGTAAGCACCCCCTTTGGCTGGATGAAACCCGGTGATTACCTGCGCGCCATTGCGCCCGGTGCCCCTCCTGCTCAGCAGCCCGTTATTTTAGGCACTGCTGCAGTGATTGATGAACAAACCGCCGATGCCGAAGTGGATGCAAAGCAAAGCGGCAGTGGTTTTACACCGATTATTGGATTCAGCTTTAAGCCTAGCGATCGTTTCAACGTGGGTATAAAATATGAGTTTATTACCAAACTGGAGCTTGAAAATGAAACCACCGTTGATGGCACCGGCATGTTCCCCGACGGTGCAAAAACCAATAACGATATGCCTGCCATGCTTTCGGTGGGTGCTGCTTTTAAAGCTACACCCAAACTTAATATTGCCGGTGGGGTGCATTATTTCTTTGATAAAAGCGCCGACTATGGCAAGTCGCTACCCAATGATCAGGTTATTGATGATAACTATCTCGAATTTGCTCTTGGTTTTGAATATAACCTCTCTCCAGAATTCCTCGTTAGTCTTGGGTACCTCCGCACCCAAACCGGTGTGAATGAAAAATATCAGAGCGACTTGAGCCACAGCTTAAATACCAATTCCATTGGGCTTGGTGGTCAATATTCCATTACTAACAATATCGCCCTGAACCTTGGTTTCCTTTACACCATGTACGAAGGCGACGAAATCACCATTAATTATGGTACAGGTATTGGTGAGCACAAGGAATCTTACATCCGTAACAATATGGTATTTGCCCTTGGAATTGATTTCAAAATCCCCGTTCGCTAAAAAGAAAAAGCATATTTCAAATAAAGAGGCACCCAATCTAGGTGCCTCTTTTTTATTGCGCCGTAAATTATGTTTAATGGCGGGAATTTTCGAAATTTGAGTTTAAAAATCCATCATATAAAATCATGATCAAGCAATTTGAGATTACTCTTCCCGTCTTTTCGCGTGGCTTTCACCTTATTACCCGCCATATTGAAAATGCCCTTGGCAAGCTGCCTGAAACGGGCCTGCTCAATGTGTTTATTCAGCACACTTCGGCTGGTTTATGTATCAACGAAAATGCCGATTCATCGGTTATGCACGATCTGGAAACCAGTTTTAACCGAATTGCCCCTGAGCGCCTGCCCGAATACATTCACACTATGGAAGGCGATGACGACATGCCCGCCCATGTAAAATCTGCCCTTACCGGGGTTTCGCTCACCATGCCCATTAGCAACGGCCGCCTGAAACTGGGCACATGGCAGGGCATTTGCCTGTGCGAGTTCCGCAACCATGGCGGGCCCCGACAGCTCATCCTCACCATTTACAGCTAGGTTTTGGTATGCCTTTCGGGGAAAAGCAAACAATAGCCTGCACAGCTTGTTTTATATACGCATATTTACCTCTTAAAATACCAAAATGTCTGAACATCTTTTTAAAAATATTGAACTGAAGGTGGAGGGCATGAGCTGCACCAATTGTGCCCTCGGCATAAAGAAATCGCTCGAAAAGGAAGGCTTTTCCAATGTTAATGCCGACTTCACCACCGATTTGGTCACTTTTGAGCTGGCCGACGAAAGTCGCCTTCCCCTTGCCGTTAAGCGTATCGAATCGCTGGGCTATTCCGTGGCATTGCCAAACGAAGGGGAGGAGAAGCAGAAGAAATCTGGTCTTTCAAACATTGAAAAGAAATTCTGGTTTTCGGCCATTTTTACTGTGCCGCTCATTTTGGCAATGTTTGTCCCTGTGCCCCTTTTGCACAACGATCTGTTTCAGCTGGCCCTTACCCTCCCCGTTTTCGCGGTGGGATTCTGGCACTTCGGCCGCAGTGCCTTCAACAGCCTGCGAGCCGGCGTTACCAATATGGATGTGCTGATCTTCCTGGGCAGCACTGCCGCCTTTGTTTACAGCCTGATTGGCACCATTAACGGGCTTGGTCATGATTATATGTTTTACGAAACATCGGCCTCCATAATCAGCATTGTGCTTTTGGGCAATATGCTCGAACACCGTTCGGTTAAGAAAACCACCAGCGCCGTTGACGACCTGGTTCGATTGCAGAAAAATTCGGCAAAGCGCATTTTAAGTGGCGGCAATGGAATTGGAGAGCAAATAGAAGAAGTGGATGCTTCGCTCATTGAAACGGGTGAACGGGTGCTTGTTAATTCGGGTGATAAGATCCCTGTTGATGGAGAAATTTACTGGGGGCATGGCAGCATTGACGAGGGAATGATTTCAGGCGAAAGCCTGCCCGTTGATAAAGCCACCGGCGACAAGGTGGTTGGCGGAACAATCCTTGTTTCGGGCAACATTAAGGTAAAAACCACTGCCACAGGCAAGGAGACTGTACTTTCGCAAATCATTGAGATGGTGCGCAGCGCCCAGCAGGACAAGCCCAAATTGCAAAATCTCGCCGATAAGATCAGCGCTATTTTTGTGCCCACGGTGGTGGTGCTGGCCCTGTTAACTATGGGTGGCTGGCTGCTGTTCAGCGACCTTCCTTTCCGTGATGCCTTGATGCGAGGTGTGGCCGTGCTGGTAATTGCTTGTCCCTGTGCCCTGGGGCTGGCCATCCCCACAGCTGTGGTAGTAGGGCTGGGGCGCATGGCGAAAGGCGGTATCCTGATAAAAGGAGGCTCCTCCATTGATAAATTTGCGGGGATAGATACCATAGTATTTGATAAAACCGGCACGCTTACCACCGGAAAATTTGCTGTAAAGCGACTACAAACATTTGGTATTTCCGAAAACGAAGTCGCCACCATTATTTACAGCCTCGAAAAGCATTCGTCTCATCCCATTGCCATAGCCCTGGCCGATCACTTCCGCGAAAGCGGCGAGATAGAATTTAAAAGCGTAACCGAAGAGAAAGGGCTTGGCATTAAAGCGACAGGCATTGATGGCCGCACCTACCAGGCGGGTTCCTATTCCATTGCAGAAGCACTAACCAATGACGATGCGCACAATGTGTACCTGCTTGTGGACGGTGAACTTGCAGGCTGGCTCGATATTGAAGACGAGATAAAGCCCGAGGCCGCCGAAGCCATAGATTTTCTGAAAAGTAAGGGGGTTAAAACCGTTTTGCTCAGCGGTGACCGCCGCAAGCGCTGCGAAGAGGTGGCTGAAGCTTTGGGTATTGAAGAAGTTTATGCCGAGCAGCTGCCCGACCAGAAACTTGAGGTGATTACTGAACTGACCAAGCAAGGCCGTGTGGGTATGGTGGGCGATGGCATTAACGATGCGCCGGCTCTGGCACGCGCCGATGTAGGCATAAGCATGAGCGATGCCACTCAGGTAGCAGTGAAATCGGCTGAAGTGGTGCTGCTCAAAGGCAATCTTGGACTTCTATCAAAAGCCTTCGCTTCTTCCCGGGTCACCTTACGAACGATCAAGGAAAACTTATTCTGGGCTTTCTTTTACAACGTGGCCGCCATACCATTTGCCATGGCAGGATTTCTAACCCCAATTGTGGCTGCCGCAGCCATGGCGTTCTCAGACATTATCGTGGTAGGAAACTCTCTGCGGCTCAAAAGAAGAAAACTCAAATAAAAAAACCGCCCCGGAAATTGTCCCGGGGCGGTCTTATTTTTGTGCTGAACGGAATGATTAACTGTTCATCGACATTATAAACTCTTCGTTGTTTTTAGTGTGCCTGATGCGTTCGAGCAGAAACTCCATGGCTTCCATAGGAGTCATATCGTTGATGAATTTGCGCAGCACCCATAAACGGTTCATCATGTCCTTGTCGAGCAGCAGATCTTCGCGGCGCGTACCGGAAGAAACGATGTCGATGGAGGGGAAGATGCGCTTGTTCGACAGTCGGCGGTCGAGCTGCAGTTCCATGTTGCCGGTGCCCTTGAATTCCTCAAAGATTACCTCGTCCATTTTGGAGCCGGTGTCGATCAGGGCAGTGGCAATAATAGAAAGCGAGCCACCATTTTCGATGTTGCGGGCAGCACCAAAGAATCGCTTGGGCTTGTGCAAGGCGTTGGCGTCTACACCACCCGAAAGGACTTTTCCAGAGGCAGGTGCTACAGTGTTGAATGCACGGGCCAAGCGAGTAATACTGTCGAGCAGAATCACTACATCGTGACCGCATTCTACCATACGCTTGGCTTTTTCCAATACAATACTGGCCACTTTAACGTGCCTTTCGGCGGGTTCGTCAAAGGTGGAAGAAATAACTTCAGCCTTCACGTTTCGCGCCATTTCAGTAACTTCCTCCGGGCGTTCGTCAACTAAAAGCACGATAAGATATGCTTCGGGGTGGTTGGCGGCAATGGCGTTTGCAATATCCTGCAAAAGAATAGTCTTACCGGTTTTTGGCTGTGCTACAATCAGTCCGCGCTGTCCTTTTCCAATTGGAGAGAACATGTCGATGACCCTGCATGAGAGTGTTTCGCTGGCGTGCCCGGTTAGATTAAACTTCTCGTCGGGAAACAATGGTGTCAGGAAGTCGAAGGGCACCCTGTCGCGCACTTCGGCGGGGTCGCGGCCGTTAATTTTTTCAACTTTAATGAGGGGGAAATATTTTTCGTTTTCCTTGGGGGGGCGAATGCCACCACGAACGGTGTCACCTGTTTTTAGTCCAAAAAGTTTTATCTGGCTTTGCGAAACGTAAATATCGTCGGGCGAGTTCAGATAGTTGTAATCCGACGAGCGCATGAAGCCATAACCATCGGGCATGATCTCGAGCACACCTTCGGATACAATAATACCATCAAACTCATAAATGGGTTCGCCAGTGCGGCGGTCGAAACCTTTGGGTTTGAAAAGTTCTTTTTCCTGGTTCTGATTGTCGCCGTTTTCAGATTTTTGTTCTTCCTTTGGCGTTTCCCTGTTTTCGGGTTCTTTCTTAATTACCTCGGGTGTTTCTTCCCGCTGATTGCTTTCGTTTATTACTTCGCCTTCTTCAATTAGGTTGGTAGGCTCTTTAGTCAGTTCGTCCTCAAGGCGAACTCTTTTAGGCTGCTGCTGTTCGGCGGGGTGCTGTTCGCGTTTGGCTGGGACTCCTGACGGGCGCTGATCGCGCGGTTGTGGGTCGCGCTGCTGTGGGTCGCGCAGCTGCGGGTCGCGCTGTTGCGGGTCGCGCTGTTGCGGGTCGCGCTGTTGCGGGTCGCGCTGTTGTGGGTCGCGCTGTTGTGGGTCGCGCGGCTTCTGCGGGTCGCGTTTTTCCCAAGGCGGTCGCTGCTGGTTGCGCTGATCAGGACGCTGCTGATTATCGCGGGGTCGATTTTCTCGGGGTTGCTGCCGTTGGTCTTTGTTGTCGCGCGGTCCGCGTTGTACCGGGGGCTCCTGCTTTTCACGGGGCTCCTGTGATTCGCGTTTTTCTTTGGGCTCCTGAGGGTCTCGTTTTCCTTTTGCCTCGCGCTTGTCTTTGTCGTCGCGCCGCTCGGCCGCTGAAGAACCGGCGGGAATGCGCTTACGAGGACGCTGCCCGGCAGCATCTGGGTTATTTTCTGCCTTAAGGGCTTCCTGTGGAGGATTAACTGCCTGGGCATCTAGAATCTGATAAATAAGATCCTGTTTCTTGTAAGACTCAACCCTTTTAATTTTCAGCTCCTTGGCGATTTCGCGGAGCTCGGTGAGCAACTTACTGTTCAATGCAACAATGTCGTACATAAATTATTGTGATAAAATGATTGTTCTTTTTTAGCTTTTCTTTATAGTGAACACGAAAAAAACCGGAAAAAATGATTTAACCTGAATGCTGGCCATGCACATTTAAAGCGCATCAGCCGGGGCTGCAACCTGATATAAACAAAGGCTTTTGGTATTATTTAAAAGAAAAATTCAGAAACGAACGAAGGAATTGAAGTGCAAATATAAATATAATTCGAATTACAAAAAAATAATACGCTATTTTAAGCCCGCCGGCTTTGTAAAAGGAGTTTATATTTTTGATATTGAACATTTTTTTACTTTTGCATAAACCTGAACCCCAAAAAACTCCAAAACTATGCTTCAGCGCATTCAGTCTGTTTTTCTAACCCTGGTATTTGTTTTTGCCTTGCTTTTTGTGTTTCTGCCGCTTGGGAAGTTCGACCTTGAGGGTCTGAAGATTTTCCTTAAAGCAACGGGCATCGATGCTTCTGCCAATATTCCAGAAGAGTATGGCCAGGTCTGGTATGGTTATGTGCTTTTAATACTGGTGTTTGGTATAATGGTGCTTACGGTATTTTCCATTTTTCAGTACAAGCGCCGGTCCTACCAGATTCAACTTGGCAAGCTAAATATTTTGCTGCATGTTGGCCTGGTTGTTATTGCATTCTTTTTTGTTGATCAATGGCGTGATAACCTGCCCAATTTGCCCTTCAGTTATGGAGCGGGAATTATCCTTCCGCTGGTGGCCTTGATCCTGATTTTAATGGCCAATCGCGCTATAAAAAAGGACGAAGAGTTGGTGCGCTCGGCCGATCGCATTCGCTAATCAGTCCTCCACTTTCTTTGCTATATAGTCGGAGTTAAAGAGTCCCAGGGCCCCCATGTACTTTAGCTTGAACTTAATGTAGTCTCCAACCCTATATTTTTTTGGGTTGGTACCCAGATCAATTACCAAAATGTCTGAGCTGGCCCCGGCAATTTTAAGACTTTTGTCCAGGGGTATCAGAAAGTCTGGTGTAATATCAAGCAACCCAATATCCAGCAAAGCCCTGAAAGAAGTTTTTCCATAATCTTCGTTTCTTATTTCATAGGTTTCCCCGGATGGGTTTTCCTGAAGAACGCCTTCGGGAACCAATCGTTTTTCCTGCAATTCGATGATCTCGGCCCGGGTGGTTATCACATCGTCTTTCATGCCTTTGATGGTCTTGCCGGTAAACAGATTGGCACCGAAAAAGAGTGTTTCGCCAACACGGAGGTGGTTAACTCCGGGTGGGACCTGTTTTTTGAAAAGCAGGGGAATTGTAACCGAAGAGCCGCCCGATATCCATTTTATTTTTTTATTAAACCTCAACTCGATGATTTGTTTGTAAAGGCTCAGCTGCACCAGTTTGTCGTGCGAGGGCATTACCCCGTAAAGGCAGTTGAGGTTAGTGCCAAGGCCAATGATTTCCAGATTTGGCAGGCGAAACACTTTTTCGTAAAATTCCACCAGGTTTTCGCCCAAAACGCCTTCGCGCAGGTCGCCCATCTCTACCATGATAATGGCTTTGTGCTGCCTTCCCTGCTTCGCAGCCTCTTTCGAGATCAGTTCGAGCGTGTGATAATCGGTGTTGAAGCTTACATCGGCATATTTTACCAGGCTGCGGATGCTGCGCCGGGGCGGCGGCTTAATATAAACCGTTTGAACCTCGGGATTGAGTTGCTTGATATGCTTCAGATTGCTGACACGTGAGTCGTGTAATTCCTTAACGCCCAGGTCGATGAGCTCCTTTAGGAAAATCTTGTTACCACAGAGCAGTTTCGAAACAATGCCCCATTCAATATTGTTACTTTCCAGCAGGTTTTGCAGGAATTCAAAATTGTGCCGGAGCTTGCTTCGACTTAAACTTATTTCTGCCATTACTTTTTTGGGAATTAGCGCACAAGGCGCATTTCAAGGTATTTGCTGGTAAATCCAAGTTTCTCATAAAGGAAACGGGCCGGATTTTCTGGCTCCACATGCAGCTTAATGCTTCCTTTGGCCTGGTCGAAAGTTTTTTGCATCAAAGTTTTTCCAAGCCCTTTGCCGCGGTAATCCTTGTGCACGGCAATATAAACCAGAATATTCTCAGGAATATAGCCGGCCATCCCGGTTTTGTTTATCACAACGGCTCCTGCCACTTTTTCGTTTTCTTTTGCCACCACTGCAAAACCGCCAAATTTGGTTTCTTCGTCCATGGCAAAGTCGATGCAGCGCATAATAGCCTGGTGCTCGTCACCAAACTGATCGAGATGTTCGAAAAGGAAATCAGCTACTTCTTTTTTCTGAGCTTGAGAGATATTGTCCTTTGGTTTGTAAATCAGATAATCCATAATATGATTATTTTTTTAGCAAGTTAATAATTAAAAAGGTTAAAAAGGAAATGCTAATGCCAAAAATGTTGGCATCAAGTCCCAATGGCAGGTCCCAGTTGCCGGCAATCAGGGTTATGGTGGTGCCGCCTCCCAGCAACATGGCCCAGAATGCAGCGGCGTTTGATGGCTTTTTCATGAAAAGGGCGCCAATTACGGGTACGAACAATCCGGAAACCATAAAAGCGTAACTATAAAGCATCAACTCTAGAACGTTTGGCATTACAGATGCCAGCAGCAATGCCAATACACCGAGCACCAGAGTAAGTCCCTGGGAAATCAGCAGGAATTTTTTCTTTCCAGTAATATTTTTGGTCCACCTCGAGAGAATATCTGTGAGGAAATTTCCCGAAGAAGCCATCAGGCAACTGTCGGCGGTAGACATTATTGCCGAAAAATAAGCTGCCATCATTAGCCCCATAAGGCCAACGGGCAAAACGGTCCTGAGCAATAATGGCAAACCCATTTCAGCATCCATGTCGCTGGCGGCTCCATATCCGAGGTATTCAAACAATCCCTGTGAAACAGCCACGCGGGCGAACAAGCCGAGCAAAACGCCCATAAAGGCCATGATGGGCCATTCGAAAAGGCCCGCAACAAACCAGGCTTTTTGTGCCTCACGCTTGTTTCGCGATGCATAAATACGCTGGTAAAGGGTCATGCCCACAAACCAAATCGGAATTATGGTCACCCCCCAGTTGAGCAATTGTTGCCAGCTAATGTTGGTCAGGCTGAAAAATTCGGGTGGCAGCGCAGCCCTGATCTCTTCCATACCACCCACGCTGAAATATGCAACTGGTATGCCAATAAAAACAAGACCGAACATTAAAATGATCCACTGTATGGTATCGGTATAAATGACGGCCTTAATGCCCCCCATGGCCGTGTAAACGATTACAATAACGCCCATAATTATCAGGGCCGTTTGAATGTCGAGCTGAACAAAACTGGCTGAAGCCAGTTTGGCCCCTGCCAGTATTTGTGAGCTGGTAAAGCCAAGGTAGCCAATGGCAGAAATGATTCCCGCCATAAGGGCAACACGCTTGTTGTAAAAACTACCCAAAAATTGCGGAAACGTAAAGAACCTTCTTGTTTGCTCCAGCATTTTTACCCTTGGGATGAGCAAAACAGCGCTAAGCCAGGCACCAAGCAAGCCGGTAAACAGCATCCACGATCCTGCTATGCCCATGATAAACCCAAGGCCTCCCAGTCCAATCGAGAACCCTCCGCCCACATCAGTGGCTACCACAGAAAGTCCTATATGCCAGCTTCCAATTTTACGGCCACCCACATAATAATCTTCAATGCCCTTATTTAGGAGGAGAAAACGTACTCCTATCCCGATTACTGCAAGCATGTAAACGGAAAAAATGAGCAGGTCAATAAAATGCATTAGATTTTTTTACAGACAATTAGATTTGCAAATATATATAATATATACTAAAAAATCAAATTACATGTATTAATAAATTGAAATACAATTAATTATAAAAAATTAGTATTAAATAATAAAACAAAAAGAATAAAGATTTATTTGGTTTACTTTTGTAAAAAAGAAGTCGTTTTGATCTTTCCCTGGGGCAATACAAGAAGATTTAACTCATGGGCCGACCACTGCAAGCAGCTTTATGGCAGCCGCGTGCAGCGCGTTTCGGTTAATGCCGGATTTACCTGCCCCAACCGCGATGGTACGGTAGGAACCGGGGGGTGCACTTTTTGCAACAATGAAGGGTTCAGCCCATCATACTGCCACCCTGAGAAACCCATTCTGCAGCAACTTGATCAAGGCATTTCCTTTTTGAAGAAGCGCTATAAGAATCCCGATATTTTCGTGGCCTATTTCCAGGCCTATACCAACACCTATGGTTCGCTACAGCACCTCAAATTAATCTATGAGCAGGCCTTGTCGCATCCCGAAATTCGCGGACTGGCCATTGGCACGCGCCCGGATTGTGTGGATGAAGAAAAGCTGGATTATTTTGCAAGTCTCGACAGAGATTTTTTTATTACAGTCGAGTACGGCCTGGAATCGTGTTACAATAAATCCCTCCTCAGGGTGAACCGCGGGCATACCTTCGAGCAGAGTGTAAAGGCTATTGAGTTAACAGCCTCGCGGGGACTGCATACCGGGGTGCATATCATTTTTGGCCTGCCGGGCGAAGACCGAATTCAAATGCTCGATCAGGCTGCCATACTTTCGAATTTATCCATCAATACCATTAAGTTTCATCAGTTGCAAATAGTAAAGGGAACCCCGATGGCCGTCGAATATGCGGAGCACCCGGAGCTTTTCCAGTTTTTTTCCGTAGAGGAGTACATTGAGTTTATCGTTTCTTTCGTGGAAAGACTCAGGCCCGGCATTAGCATAGAACGATTTTCGGGTGAGGTGCCTCCTGCCTTCAATGTTGGCAAAAATTGGGGAGGTCTGCGCAGCGACCAGGTGATTCATCTCATTGAGAAAAAGATGCTGGAGCGCAACACATGGCAGGGGCGCTTGTGGGGCATGTGAACAGTTGCAGCAGTTTTTTTGTTGCATACTTGTTTAAAAGTTGAAGCTTAACATATATCGTTTTTTGTATTTTGTAGTTAGGCAGGTAAAACCATGCCTGTTACTTTTCTAATCACAAATCACATGGAAGATAACAACAATAAATTCGTATCGCGCATACTGGGAGGGATTGAGCGTGTGGGAAACAAATTGCCTCATCCGGGGGCTTTGTTTGCTTTTTTTGCTTTAGGGATCATAATACTGAGTGGCATTACTTCGCTGTTTACTATTTCGACTGTCCACCCCGGCACCGGGCAAATCATTGAACCTGTAAACTTGATGAGCCAGGAAGGTTTACATATGATTATGACCAACATGGTTACCAACTTCACCTCCTTTGCGCCCCTGGGTACGGTGCTGGTGGCATTGCTGGGTATTGGCATCACCGAGGCCAGCGGTTTAATGTCGACCGGGCTGCGGCTGCTGGTCATCTCAGCGCCCAAACGCCTGTTGACTTTTGCCATTGTTTTTGCCGGCATCCTTTCAAATACTGCCAGCGAAGTGGGTTATGTGGTACTTGTTCCCCTTGGCGGGATGATTTTTCTGGCCGTGGGGCGCAACCCCATAGCAGGTATTGCTGCTGCCTTTGCAGGTGTGTCGGGCGGCTATTCGGCCAATCTGCTGCTCGGAACCATAGACCCATTGCTTGCTGGCCTCTCGGAAGAAGCGGCTCATATTATCGACAAAGCCTATACCGTGAACCCGGCAGCAAACTATTACTTTATGTTTGTATCCACTTTTTTTATTGCCATAATGGGCACCTGGGTAACTGAAAAAATTGTGGTGCCCCGCCTGGGCAAGTATACGGGCGATGCTAAACCTGAAGAGATTAAAAAGATTGATGCAATGGAAAAGCGGGGGCTGAAATTTGCCCTCTGGGCATTCATCGTCGTGGTTGTTTTGCTTTTCTGGAGCGCTGCACCGGTGGAGGCAGGATTCTGGAAAAATATTCCCCTTTCTGGATTCATGCGTGACCCCGAAACGGGTGGACTGCTGCGCTCGCCATTTATGAGCGGCATTGTGGCCATCATTTTTCTTGCTGCAGCCATATTGGGTATTGCCTACGGTGTTGGTGCCAAAACCCTGAAAAGCAACGACGACGTAATTAATGGCATGGGAAAATCTATGTCCACGCTTGGCACCTATATCGTGCTGGTGTTCTTTGCGGCCCAATTTGTGGCGTATTTTAACTGGACTAACCTGGGGCTTATTTTTGCCATTAAAGGCGCCAACGTGATAAGCTCGCTGGGGCTTGGGCGCATACCGCTCATGATCGCCCTGGTGCTCATTGCAGCCTTTATCAACTTGGTGGTGGGAAGCGCCAGTGCCAAATGGGCCATTCTGGCTCCAGTTTTTATCCCTATGTTTATGCTGCTGGGTTATTCGCCCGAATTTACCCAGCTGGCCTACCGCGTGGGCGACAGCGTCACCAACGTGATAGCCCCAATGATGTCGTACTTCGCTATGATTGTGGCATTTATCGAGCGCTACGACAAGAAAGCAGGCATAGGCACCATTGTGGCCACCATGCTGCCTTATACCATTATTTTCCTTGCGGGGTGGATTATAATGCTTATTATCTGGATAACCGCCGGTCTGCCCATAGGACCTGGTGCACCCTTATTCTACGAACTCCCGGCATAACCAGGAGGACTTCCTTTTCTTTTTTTCATTAGTGGATGACTTAAACTTTTCGGTTGGTTGGAAGTTAACTTTTGCAGGAAAAATTTAGCTATTTATTTAGTTAATGAAATTATTTTCCTATATTTATCCTCGAAAGGCTGTTTAACCTTTATGAATATGTGTTTAAGCATGTTTTTTTGATCATTTTAAGTTTTAAAATAATTTAGTTAAATATTCCCTCCGGAAACAAACCATTAGGTTCTGATGAAGATTTGTGTTTTCTGTTCATCGAGTGATTATATTGACCAGAAGTATTTTGAGGAGGCCCGTGCCCTGGGAAGCCTTATCAGCAATAATAACTATGGATTGATTTATGGTGGCACTACTGTTGGGCTGATGGGTGCACTGGCACTTTCTGTTAAAGAAGGGCAGGGGCATGTCACGGGGGTTATTCCGGAGCTGATCTATAAAAGAGGAATCGCTTTTGAGGGTGTAGACAACCTGATCGTTACCCGTGATTTACGCGAGCGAAAAGCCACTATGGAAAACCTTTCTGATGCTTTTGTGGCCCTGCCCGGGGGGTTTGGCACCATCGAAGAGTTGCTAGAAATAATCACGCTTAAGCAGCTTCAGGTGCACCAGAAACCTATTGTTATGATCAATATCAACGGTTTTTTCAACTCGCTGAACGCTTTTTTCGAACATGTGTATCACCAACGGTTTGCATCAGAGCGCTTTCGCGGAATGTATTATTTTGCCAAAGACTCGTGGGATGCCATTACCTACCTTAAAAATTACCGCCCCGATTTTGCCGGCGACAAATGGTCGGTTTAGGTTGAAATAATCTGCAAGACGCGGCAAACATACTGAAAAAATATCTATATTTGTATTGTAATTCGTCTTTGCCGGCCCTTGTTTTTGCCGGAAGCCAGCAAGGGCATCATGCAGTGGCGCCATGGGATACTCCAGAAACAAAATCCTGGTTCCAGTCGATTTCGGCGAAAAGTCCGACCGGATCATTGAGCAGTCATATTCCGTGGCCCGGGTTTTCGATGCTGAGATTCTGCTGCTGCATGTTATTGAGGACCAAGCCGGTGTAAGCAAATTCCTTTCACCCGACGAATACCTCAACCGTTTGATGGGCCACGCCAAAAGGCAGTTCGACCATATTGAGGATTTTATTGAAAAATCAACGGCTGAGGCTAGAGTGCCGATTTCCTACATTATCAAAAAAGGTAAAGTTTACGACCAGATCATCGAAACCGCCCTCGATCAGGAGGTTATTCTTATTGTGATGGGATGTGATGCGGGCGAGTCGAAGCGCAGCCGGCGGTTTCTGGGAAGCAATACCTTCAACGTGGTGCGCGAAGCGCACTGTCCGGTCATCACACTGAAAGGCGACAAGGTTTTTCCCGCTTTTCGGAATATTTTGGTGCCGCTCGATTTAACCGGACAAACCAAGAAGCAGGTGCAGAAAGCCATTGAGTTTGGAAGATTTTTAGGTGCTACTATTCACCTCATTACGGTTATTCCTGACGAGAACAAGATTAAAAAGCTCATGAAGAATGTGCAAATTAACCAGGTTCGCAACGCCATTGCACGTCACGGTATTGAGTGCACTACCGAGATCATAAAAGACGATGTTACAAGGATTTCTGAAAGCATCTGTCATTTGGCTGCACGCAAAGAAGCCGATATGATAATTATCATGACCCAGCAAAAGAAAAATTTTGCTCGTTTTTTTGTTGGATCCATTGCACAGGAGATTATTTTCAGGGCCTTCGTCCCAGTGTTAAGCATTACGCCCCGGGCCGAATTCAGACCGCAGGTGGTCACCTCATTTATCGACCCGCTGGGGCTTATGAACCCCAGTCCAAAACATGAATAGGAACTGATTTAGCAGGGATTTTTTATCTGCACCAGAAAAAATTTCTCATTTTTTCTTACTTTTACTCGCCTTTTAAAACTAATACTCCCTTGGATGGCTAAACTGTTGCGCGATAATATTTTGGTTCCTACCGACTTTACTGATGTGGCAAGCTTCTCGATGGACCATGCCACTGAAATTGCAAAAATTTTCAACCATAAAATTTTGCTGCTGCATGTGGTTGGGAAAAAAGTTCTGGGCACACCCAAGGAAAAAGAAATTGAAAAAAAGCTTGAAGAAGCCGTGGCGCAGATAAAAAGCCGTGCCAAGCTTAAGGTTTCTTACCTGATAGAAGAGGGAAGCATTTTCACTACCATAAGCAAGGTGGCCGACCGCATCCGTGCAGAGTTTATTGTAATGGGCATCCACGGCAAAAAAGGTGTGCAGCATATAATGGGCAGCTATGCATACAAGGTGGTTTGCAGCGTGAATGTGCCCGTTATGGTGGTTAAGAATTTACACCACCATGTGGGCTATAAAAATATTGCACTGCCCATAGATTTTTCGCAGGAAAGCACCCAGAAGATCATAAAAGCTGTTAAGTTTTCCAATTATTTTGGAGCCAACATCAGGGTTTTTGGTTTTTTGGGTACCCGCAACAAGGCCACCATCTTTAAAAAGGAAGCTTTGCTTAAGAAGGTAAAGGACACCTTTGGCGACTTGGGGTTGGATGTAACTACCGATCTTTGTATCGATCCGAACATCGACTGGCCGGAGGCACTCATGACCTTTGCCGAAAAAATCGATGCCGACCTCATCCTGATTGTGGCTGAAAAAGGAAGTAGTATTCCGGATATATTCTCTCAAAATTCCACTGAAAGAATCATCGACAAAGCTGATGTTCCCATACTCACGGTGGTACCCACCCAAGAAGATGGCGATACTAGCCTTGAAAAAAGCTTGGTGGTGCGTTCTTTTATAGATCCCATGGGGCTAACGGGCAAGGTTTAAGGGTCCGGGGTTTCATAACCGGCAGCGAAAATCAGTTTAAATCCAATCTGTCTGAGGCAATCCCAATAGCCAGGAAATGACTTGCCCACCACTTCGGGGTTGTGAATGCCCACTTGTCCCAGTTTCAGCGCCAGAGGCGCACAGGCCATTGCCATGCGGTGGTCGTTGTAGGTCTTGAAAGTTACGCGCCCTGGCAACTGCGGCCAGGCGGTCTTTCTTAGTTGCCATATTCCTTCCTCGCGCGCAGCAAGCGAGAAGCCCAGTTTTCCCAGTTCGCCCTGCAGGGCCTTTATGCGGTCGGTTTCCTTTAGAGGCAGGGTTTCCAGACCCCTGAAAACAGCCTGGATATTGTTGCCGGCAAATGCCATGGCCATGGCTTGGGCCAGGTCGGGGTTTTCAATAAAACTGAACGAAACAAACTCTGGATGCCCTTTCGTCTTTTCGGCAAAAGCCCCCTCCTCAGAAAACCGCGTGGTAATGCCAAGATGTCCGAACCACTGCCATAATATCTCATCGCCTTGCAAACTTTTCGTTGAAAGGTCTGGAAAAAACAAGCTGCCCTTTTCTGAAAGCAACAAGAGTTCGTAGAAGTAGGATGCACCCGACCAGTCGGGCTCAATGGTTATTTCGTGCGGTTGATAGCTGCCTGGCAAAATTGTAATGACATTGCGCTCCCAGCGGGTCTCAATGCCAAAACGGCTCATAAGCCCCAGGGTCATTTTAATATATTCGGAAGAAACCGGAACGCCGCTGAGGGTGACTTCCAGCCCTTCGTCAAGGTTGGGTGCAATCAGCAACAGGCTACTGATAAACTGACTGCTGATGCCGGCATCGACATGAATCTTTCCGCCCCTGAGCTGTTGGCCTTTAATTTTCAGTGGTGGGAAACCAGTTTTTTCGGAGTATGAAATGTCGGCCCCCAGCTGCTGAAGGGCATTTACCAGCGGGGCAATGGGTCTTTGCTTCATGCGCTCCGAGCCGGTAAGATAAAAAGTACCCGGCCGCGTGGCCAGGTAAGCGGTGAGAAAACGCATGGCCGTGCCGGTATGTCCCGCATCGATGTCGTGCGTCACGCCTTCGGCTTCCAGGGCCTGTAAAAGCGTCCGGGTGTCTTCGGCCTCAGAAAGGTTGTGTATGGGGAAATCTTGCTGACACAAAGCCCTAATGATCAGCACCCTGTTTGAGATGCTCTTTGAGGCAGGCAACAGGACAGTTCCATTTATGACACCATCGGCCGGGGCATTAACCAGCAACAAATTTTCCATGACAATGGTTTAATTGTTTTTTAAAATGTCTTTTAACTCATGCAGAACGCTGAGAATGTCATCGGTTTTGCATTCCACGCCAGTGACCACCGGTCCCGGCCGGCGCAGCAGGCTGAAACCGGGTATGCCTCCCACGCTTTTTTTGTCGTGCTGCATAAGCTCGGTTAAAGAGTTGATGCAGTTGTTGTTAAGGTCGTAAAGAACAGCAAAGTCAATGAGTCCGGTAAGGATTTCCTCGGTTTCTTCGTTGCTCAGGAAGTTCATTTTTTCCGACAACATAGTTTCGGCCATCATGCCCAGTATCACCGATTCGCCATGCAACAGGGGGTTTTCGTCGTGAAGCAGTGAGTAGCTCTCCAAGGCATGGCCAATGGTGTGGCCGAAGTTTAGCGCCTTGCGGATACTTTTTTCCAGGGGGTCGCGCTGCACGATATCCGATTTTATCTCTACCGAAATCCTGATCTGCTCGGTGGTAACCTCCTCAGGGCCGGCTTCTGCCAGTTCTTCAAAAAACGAATACTCAGCAATCAATCCGTGCTTAAGCATTTCGGCAAAGCCGTTATTTAATTCCCTTTCGGGAAGGGTGCGCAAAAAAACGGGGTCTATAAATACGGCCATGGGCTGGCTGAAGGTTCCAAGAATATTCTTTAAACCCTTAAGATCGATGCCTGTTTTTCCGCCAATGCTTGCATCGGCCATGGCCATTAGGCTGGTGGGCATATGAATGAAGCGTATGCCTCTCTTGAACACTGAAGCGGCAAAACCGCCCAGGTCGCAAACCACCCCGCCGCCCAGGTTAATCAGCACCGAATTACGTTCGGCTAGCTTATCGGTCAATATCTCCCATACCGAATGACAGGTTTCGAGGGTCTTGTGTTTTTCGCCGGCAGGTACTTCTATAATTTTTAGCGGAAAGCCATCTGGTAGTTTTTTGCGCAGCAAGGGCAGGCAATGCTTATTGGTGTTTTGGTCGGTAAGCACAAAGAGGGTTTCACCTGACTTTACATGAAAATCGAGGAAGCGGGCAAAATGCGCATTATCGTCATCCTCAAAAAATACCGGATGGTTTAGCAAGCGGTCTTCCTGACTCATAGCAGCCTGATTTTTTCTGACAAATTTATTTAAACTTCATGATTTCTCACAATTTACGCAATTCTTTTCATACACTTTTGTAAATGAATAAATTTCCAAGCAGGGAATTCATTAATTTTGCCACAAAATTTTCGATCCTATGCTCTCATTTGATAATACACAGGTGGCTTTTCATGACAAAAGCAACCGAGAACTGAAAAAGGCCTGGTGGTTGTTTCGTATGATTGGCAACCCCACACTGGTAAAAGTTGGAGCAGGCCTCACCCGTTTTGCCCTCTCCACCGGGCTGCCCATTTCCTGGGCGCTGAAGCCTACTGTTTTCAACCATTTTTGTGGAGGCGAAAACATCGACTCCTGCGATCCCACCATCGCTCGTTTGGGGCGCTCCAATATCAAAACCATTCTCGACTACTCGGCCGAAGGGAAAGAAACTGATCGGGATTTTGACTACACCCGCGACCAGATTCTGGCCACCATGGAAAAGGCCAGGAATAACCCCGACATTCCTTATGCAGTTTTTAAACCCACAGGAGTGGCGCGCTTTGCCCTGATGGAAAAGGTGCAGGCGAAGGAAGCCCTTCCTCCCGAAGAGCAGCAAGAGTTTGAAAGGGTAAAGGGCCGCTACCTTGCCATCTGTCAACGTGCCAAAGACCTCAGCATTCCCGTAATGGTGGATGCCGAAGAAACCTGGATTCAGCAAATTGTAGATGAGATGGTTGAAGAAATGATGATCCGCTTCAACCAGGAGATGCCACTGGTTTATACCACCTTGCAAATGTACCGCCATGACCGCCTTGATTACCTAAAAAGATTGGTTGACCGCATGCGTCAGAAAGGAGTTTACACCGGCGTGAAGCTGGTAAGGGGCGCCTATATGGAAAAGGAGAGGGAGCGGGCAGCTGAGAAAGGTTATCCCTCACCCATTTATCCCAATAAGCCGGGCACCGACAAGGGTTATGACGATGCCGTGGCCTTTTGCATTGAAAATATTAAGGATGTGGCGGTTTGCGTGGGCACTCACAACGAGTTGAGCTGCAAGAAAGGGGCGGAAAAAATGATCAGCCTTGGCCTTGCCAATGACCATCCGCATGTTTCCTTCTCGCAGTTGCTGGGGATGAGCGACCATATCAGCTACAATATGGCTGCCGAAGGTTTTAACGTAACCAAGTATGTGCCATACGGACCGGTTAAAACGGTGGTGCCATACCTTATCAGGCGCGCAGAAGAAAATACCTCCGTTGCCGGACAAACCTCACGCGAGTTATTTTTGCTGAATGCCGAATTAAAAAGACGCAAACAAAATTAAATTGATGATTTATAAATGGTGGTTTATGATTTGGCACCCTGATTCATTTATGCCTGCCATTTTTTAAAATCATTAATTGAAACGCTGAAAGCGTGAGTTCAGCGAAGCTAATCCGAAATCATCAAATTGAAGTTCGTTGGCGAACGGCTTCGAATGTTACAATTGCCACGGAAGCCGACACATTCAGGGAATCGATTATGCCATGCATTGGTATTTTTATCACCTTGTCAGCCTGTTCGATCCAGATTGGGCTCAGTCCCTCGTCTTCGGCACCAAAGGCAATGGCGGCAGGTTGTGTGAAATCTGCATCACAATAAAGGTCAGGGGTTTCGGGTGCTGCTGCAAAAATGCGAATTGCGTTTTTTTGGAACCAGGCAATGGCTTCCCGGCTGCTGCAAATGATTACCTTTTGGCTGAACACGCAGCCCAGACTGGCCCTGATAGCGTTGGGGTTGTAAAGGTCGGTGCGCGCATCGCAAAGAAAAACGGCATCGGCGGCCGCTGCATCAGTGGTGCGCAATATGGCCCCCAGGTTGCCAGGCTTTTCAACGCCTTCAAGCACTAATACGAATGCTTTTGCTGAAGGCAGGTAATTTTCCAGGTTAATGTGCCTGCTCTTTCCAAGCAAAATAACGCCCTCCACGTTTTCGCGATAAGCCATTTTGTTGTAAACAGCTGTAGAAACCTCTGCCAGGCTTTGAGGAGGCAGTGTGTCGAATGGAATGGGATAAACGGCATCGGGATGGAAAATATCGCGGCACCATATCAGTTTTTCTGCTTCAATGCCATAACGCAGGGCCAGCGACACCTCACGCCGTCCCTCGGCAACGAAAGCACCGCTCGATTTTCGTTCTGAAGCTTTCTGTTGAAGCTTTACAATGCTCTTTATCAGCGGGTTGTGAAGACTGGTAATCAATGTGGTCATGATGTTTTTTACTTGCGCTAAGAAACAGAATTTTTTCGGAATATTTTGCTGCTGAACGAAAATGCCATGGCCGCCAGAAGATAAGCCAGCGCGGCGATAATGATTACGGCCTGAAAACCACTTTCCACAGCTAAAAGGGTAGCAAGCGAAGTGCTTATTACCGAAAGGCAGCCATTGATTCCCCAGGCCCAGGGAATTTGCTCCGGGTCGTGCCTGTCGAGAAAGCGAACGCCCAGCGGAAACAGCATTCCCATTACAAAGGCCGGTATGCCAATGGACAGCAGGCTGATGGCAATTTTCGATGCATTACCCAGGGCTATGCTGGCTTGAAGCAGGGGTGTAAGCACAAAGGCAAACAATAGTAGGAGGCCTGCCGCTAAAAACGCAATGTTTCTTATGTTGCATGGGCCTGCTTCCAGCTTTTGCGAAAGCCTGCTGCCCACCCCGCTGAATAGCATCATGGTGCTAATGACCGTGGCCACCGCAAACACCGGCTGCCCGAAATACAGTACAAAGCGCTGAATAAGAATGATTTCTGCAAACATATAGCCCAGGCCAAGTGCTCCAAAATACACGAGGGTGGCCGATTTTTTATAACGACTTTTTTTCAATGCAAACAATGGCACCACAATCAGAATCAGTGCCAGCAAAGCGCTTTGCGCAAGAGTTATGATCAGGGTCAGGTACCCAAGTTCCAGAAACGGCATTTGTTCGTCGCCGAAAATGCCGGCCATATGCCTTAAGCTGCCAAGCCTTAAAAACTGCGAAAAATAGGGCTTGTTGTCGGTGGAAGGTGCGATGGTAAAACCATAATCTTCAAGTGCCCGGGAGTCACCGGCCATGATCCGGTCGAGCCGGTCGAAATACTGTGGATCGTCTGTAAGGTTATACTGCTGCCGCTCCTCCGGGCGAAGTCCTGGAAGCAGCAAAGGATCGAAAAACATTTCGTCGCAGAAATGTCTTATGGCTCCAATTTCTGTTTCATTCAGGGGTTCTTTTTTGAGGATGAAGGTTAGAGTGCCCCACGAGCGTATGGCTGCAATGTGCCGCAGGGGCGCTTCTATTCCGCTTCCAAGGGCGGCTTCAACCAGTGTAGCCGGAATTTTCAGGCTGGTGCGAGGGGGATAGTCCAGCCAGGTTGATACAGCGATCATGCCCTTGGGGCTGAGCCGCTGCAGCATGAGCTGAAACGACTCAAGGGTGTAGCTGTATTCTTCGCGCAAGGCATTCAGGCCAGAGGTGCCACCAAAACCATCGAGCAGCGGAAGTACAATCAGATCGTAATCCCAACGGCTCTCTCCGGCCAAAAAGTTTCTTGCCTGCAGGGCATGGACCTCTACTCCACGTTCTTGAAACACCCCACCTGAAGCTTGTTTAAGTTCATTTTTTAACAGACTGACCACTGCACGGTTT
>Ga0209498_1000361_pt1 | contig 27741 bp, 25 predicted proteins | sample WalLakDeSediment_FD_184131 | JGI IMG/M metagenome (GOLD analysis project Ga0209498, IMG submission 184131) | Lake sediment microbial communities from Walker lake, Nevada to study Microbial Dark Matter (Phase II) - Walker Lake 11/02/13 Deep... | ecosystem: Environmental > Aquatic > Freshwater >...
AAAAATGGGCATCATTTATCGATATTGGGACGGGCCTCTATCCAATTAACATCATCTTAAGCCCACAATTTGTCAGGTCGGGTCAAAAACAAAAGCCCCACGTCCCTTTCAGGGAAATGGGGCTTGTTTTTCGCTGGGGATTCTATTCATGACGGCAATTGGCGACTCTCCCGAGCCTGATATGAATTGAGTCAAGCATACATAAAGGGGGTCCGGAAAGCAAGAAACTCAGGTGAAGAAGGTTCAGCCGGGCTAAAAGAAACTCAAAGAAGAATACAGCCGCCTTCGTCGGAGACTTCGGCGCGCCAGGGGAGCCCCCAGTGAAATGGCGCTGACGCAAATTCACAGGGCAAGCTGGAGACAGAATGAGAAAAGGGGGAACGCCGGGGAGAGGCCTCGAAATGTAGTTCAGGAAGGCATTCTCGACCTGGAAATGAGCCTTCCAAACTCGAGACGGGGACTCGCGCAAAAATAGCTTTACAATTCGGCGAGGATAGGCGTTCATGCTGGGATATCGAAGGATGAAACGAATGATCAAGTCGGGTGGCGTTGCACCTGCGCTTCAAGGATCCCTCCAAGGCCAAGCGCCCAATGAAATGATGGGGTAGCTCTAAAACGAAGATGGAAACCCATATGGAATCCCAAACAGAAGGCAAAACGCGAGATTCCGCGCATGAAACCGGGGAGAGTGCGGACCACCGGTTGCTGGCCCTCATTGAAGAGAGCGGCGACGGCGTTTATGAGACGGACCACCACGGCAATTTTGTGACCTTCAGCGACTCCTTCTGCAAGGTCATGGGATACCTGCAAGAGGAGATCCGCGACAGGAATTTTTCGAAGTTCATGGACCCCGCTGATGCGAGGAAGTTCAATGAAGCCATCAGCAAGGTCTGGGTCAATCACCAGGGCTTTTCCAACCTCATCTGGCAGGTCAGGGATAAGGAGGGCAATCAAAGGCTCATCGAGCTCTCGGCCTACCTTGTGGAGAACCACGAGCGGAAGAAAACGGGGTTTCGGGGAATCGCCCGCGATGTGACCCAGAAATTCAAGACGATCGATGCGCTCGAAGAGGCGGAGCTACGCTACAGGCGCGCCTTCGAAGAAGGGAGAAAGGCGAAGCGTCGAACCCGAAACCTTCTCGATTTCGTGCCCTACCCACTGATCATTCTCTCCCTGGATGAAAAGGTGACCTACGTAAACCCCGCCTTCCGGGAGGCGTTCGGGTGGTCGATCGAAGAGCTGATCGGTCGGGACATCCGATGGATTCCTCCCGGGCTCAAGGAGGAGACAAGGGAAGAACTCGCACGGCTCCTTCAGGAGAAAGACCGCACCATTGAAACAAAGCGAATGACCAAGGACGGCCGCACCCTGGATGTCATCATCCGGGGCCAGATCTCTTCAGAGGGCGAGAACGACGGATTCGGAGCGATATTCATCCTGCGGGACGTAACTGAAGAGAGAAGGATGGAGCGAACCAACGAGGCCCTCTTTCAATTGAGCAAGGCCTTGCCGCAATACCCTGAGCTCGAGGATCTCCTGGATTACATCAGCAGGGAAGTCAAGAGGCTGTTGAACACAGAAGCGGCCACGGTGGGCCTCTATGATGAGCAAAAGAACGAGTTCTATTTTCCCGGCGCCGCCTATGACAACCCATCGGCCAAAGAGCAGATCAAGAGGACACGACACCCTGTCGGGAAAAGCGCTTCGGGAAGAGTGATCGAGATGGGTGAAGCCATCATCGTATCCGACACCTCAAAGGCCTCCGACTTCTACACCCGGTTGGACAAAGCCATCGGTTTTCAAACCCGCAACCTGCTCATTGTGCCCCTCAGGGCGAGGGAAAAGATCATTGGTGTGCTCTCCGCCATGAACAAGAAGGCGGGGCCCTTTGACGAAAAGGACCAAAAGCTCCTCACGATGATGGGGAGCACGGTGGCCCTGTCGGTGGAGAACGCACGATACTCCAAAGCGCTGAAAGAAGCCTATGACGAGGTCTCGAGCCTCAACAGGGCAAAGGATAAGGTCATCAACCACCTCTCCCACGAGTTGAAAACTCCTGCGGCGATCCTCATGAGCTCCCTGCACCAGTTCTCGAAAAAACTGGAATCGTTTCCAGGCACGGAATGGCATGCGACGTACGAAAGAGCCGAAAGAAACCTTCGCCGGATCATAGAGATCCAGAGCCAGGTCGCCGACATTATGAGGGGCGGCGAGTACAGGGCGTACTCCCTGCTCCGGTTTGTGCTCGGAGAGTGTGCGGATGAACTGGAAGCCCTGGTCGCTGAAAAGGTGGGCGAGGGCGAAATCGTTCAATGGCTGAGGGAACGAATAGAAAAGGAGTTCGGCCCAAAACCGAGCCCCAGTGAAGCGATCCGCCTTGATGATTTCATCCGGCAGAGAATCGACGCCCTGACCCCCGCCTTTTCGCATCGCCGAATCGAAATAATCAGGGACTTCCAGAAGACGTCCGCCATATTCATCCCTCCTTCTGTCCTGCAAAAAGTGGTGGACGGTCTGTTCAAGAACGCGGTGGAGAACACCCCTGACGGCGGAAGGATCTTGCTTTCAGTGTACAAGAAAAAAGGGGGAGTCGAACTCATGGTCAGGGACTTTGGGGTGGGGATCACTGCCGAAGACCGGAAAAGAATCTTCGAAGGCTTCTTTCCCACCCAAGAGACCCTGCTCTATTCAACAAAGCGGCCTTTTGATTTTGACGCGGGAGGTAAAGGCGCCGACCTGCTCAGGATGATCGTCTTTGCTGAGAAATATGGGTTTCAGCTCAACATGGAATCCACCCGGTGCTGTTTTCTGGAGGAACACGGCCGAGCCTGTCCAGGCAACATCGATGCGTGCGAAGACTGCAAGAGCGCTCATGACTGCCACGTCTCCGGCGGCACGGCTTTCACGGTTTTCTTCCCGGCCGAGGCACTGCAGGGTCTGAGGGACGGGCATCACTAAATAAGAAATGTCGAAGCAGAATACAGCATACAGGAGACAGAATGAGAAAAGGGAAGAATGGAATAGTGGATTGTTGGAATAAAGGAAGCATGGGGCATGGAGGAATGAAGGGGTCGCCCCCCTGCCCTCTTTACCTTTTCCGATTTATCCCGTATAAGCTGTTCTCCCGTCCAACAATCGACAAAAGGAGATGGAAATACGAATGGGACTTCTGATCATCGACGAAAGCAAGTGCAAGAAGGACGGCATCTGCGCCAGTGAATGCCCCATGGTCATCATCAAGCTCAAGGACGGAAAGGGGTTTCCGGAAATGGTCCCGGGCGGAGAAAAGGTATGCAACAACTGCGGCCACTGCGTCTCCGTCTGTCCGCACGGCGCCCTCTCCCATGCGAAGGTGCCCATCGACAAAAGCCCGCTGATAGACAAGAAACTGGAGATCAGCGAGGAAGAGGCGGTCCAGTTCCTTCGCTCCCGCCGTTCCATACGCTTCTTCGAGAAGCAGCCCGTGGAAAGGGACAAGCTCAAGCGACTCATCGAGATCGCCCGCTACGCCCCGACCGGAGGGAATCGCGAAATCGTGGAATGGACGGTGTTCACCGACGGGGAGAGGATAAGCGAGATCGCGGCGCACACCTTGGAATGGATGCGCAAGGTCATGGCCAAGGCACCCCAATCGGTGCCGCCCTACTTTCCAGGGATCATCGCTGCATGGGACATGGGATACAATGCCGTGACATGGAGCGCACCGGTGCTGATCGTGGCCTCCGCGCCCAAGGAGGCGAACACCGGCATGGTAGACGTGGCGCTGGCTCTTTCCTACCTGGATCTGGCAGCCCCGAAACTCGGGCTGGGGACCTGCTGGGCCGGCCTGGTCGAAGGTGCACTGCAGGGCTCCGCCGCGCTCAGGGAGTCGGTGGGGCTGCCGGACGGGCATCCGTACCACTATCCCATGATGGTCGGTTATCCAAAGCCGAAGTACTTCCGCCTGCCCGAGCGCAAGGCGCCTAAAATCAACTGGATATGACCACAGAGCGGACGCGACAACGCCTTTCGGGAACCCGTTCGGCAACAGGCTTACGACCCTGTCGCAGACCCTGAGTGAGAACGAAAGGCCCCCGCAAGGAGGATCGAGGGGAGAAATCAAGGGGCGCCTCCCTCCAGCCGGGAACGAAGGAAAAGAGTCGAAAAACACCCTATTTGTCATTGCGAGCGAAGCGACGCAATCCAGTGCGAAGCACTGTCCCGAGAGTAACGAGGGATCTCCTCTTGATACGGAAAGATCCTTCGATCCGCCTACGGCGGCCTCAGGACGACTTGCGTTGCAAGTCGGATTGCCACGGCGCTTCGCGCCTCGCAATGACGGAGTGGGACTTTTTGCGAGGCCGTCAGTCTTGATGATCTCGTAAAAAGTCCGAAAATGCCTTTTTCTGTCATTCCCGCGAAGGCGGGAATCCAGTCTTTTCAAGGATTTCTGGACTCCCGCCTTCGCGGGAGTGACGACTGCTGGGACTTTTTGCGAACGCATCAGTCTTGGGCCACAAAAAAAGGACTTAAGCGGTGTTGCCTAAGTCCTTGTTTTTACTGGCGGGAGCGACGAGATTCGAACTCGCGACCTCCGGCGTGACAGGCCGGCGTTCTAACCAGCTGAACTACGCCCCCGTGGAAAACTTTGTTTTCACTATTAGCCACCGGCCAATAGCTCCTGGCTATCGAGAAAGCAAAGACCTTCGGTTTCTTAGCAAAGAGCTATAGGCTATAAGCCAACGGTGAATGGCCTTCAGCCATTCCCGTGGTAGGCGGAACAGGATTTGAACCTGCGACCCCCGGCTTGTAAGGCCGATGCTCTCCCGCTGAGCTATCCGCCCGCGTGAAACGATTATTATCCACGGTGGCGGCGGCCTGTCAAGAACAAAAGACGGCTTCGTAAAAAGTTTCAAGAGTCGTCCCTCCCGCGCAGGCGGGAGTCCAGAAGTGCTTGAAAAGACTGGATTCCCGCCTTCGCGGGAATGACAGAAAAGCGCTGTTTCCGACTTTTTACGAAGTCATCAGAATTAGTGGGCCATAATTTCGTCAGGTCCGGGCGGTTTGGGTTCCAGCATCCCTTCAATGCAAATGGGCCGGCACTCCTCTTCCGTGCCGAAAAGCGACTCTTCTCCCTCCCTCAACACAAGAGCCTCTTGCAACACCTGGTCCATGTGGGCGACCGGAATGAGCTCGACCCGCTTTAAAACGCGCTTGGGGATTTCCTCGATATCCTTTTTGTTCTCCTCCGGGATCAAAACCTTGGTCACAAGACCCCGGTGTGCGGCCAGCACTTTTTCCTTGAGCCCGCCGATGGGCAGAACCCTGCCTCTGAGCGTGATCTCACCGGTCATGGCCAGGTCTCGTTTGACAGATCTTCTCGTAAGAGCCGACACGATGGACGTGGCAAGAGCAATGCCGGCGGAAGGGCCGTCCTTTGGCGTGGCCCCTTCCGGGACATGAATATGGATGTCAATGTGCTCGTAGAACTTGTCCGGCAACTTCAATTGCCTGGACCGGGACCGGACATAACTCAAAGCAGCCTGGGCCGACTCCTGCATCACCTCGCCCAGCTTGCCCGTGAGCACCAGCTTTCCCTTGCCCGGCATGATGGCCGCCTCGGTCTGAAGGAGCTCGCCTCCCACGTCCGTCCATGCAAGGCCCGTGGTCAATCCGATCTGGTCATTCTCCTCGGTTTTGCCGAAGCGAAACTGGATGACTCCCAGGTACCGGTGAAGGGAGGTCCCTGTGATGCTGATCTTGGTGTCTTTTCCGTTTTTCAGGACCTCCTTGGCCACCTTGCGGCAGATCGAGGAGATTTCCCTTTCCAGGTTTCGCACTCCCGCCTCACGGGTGTAGTTCTGGATGATGGTCAGGATGGCCTTGTCCGAAAAGGTGATATCCACCCCGGCAAGCCCGTTTTTTTCCACCTGTTTCTTGATCAAAAACTGCTTGGCAATGTTGAGCTTCTCGATCTCGGTGTAGCCCGGCAAGCGGATGATCTCCATCCTGTCCTGCAAAGGCAGGGGGATGTTGTGGAGGGTGTTGGCCGTGGTGATGAAAAGCACTTCGGAGAGATCGAAGTCCAGGTCCAGGTAATGATCGTTGAATGCGTTGTTCTGTTCCGGGTCCAGGACTTCCAGAAGAGCCGCCGAGGGATCGCCCCGAAAATCGGTGCTCATCTTGTCCACTTCGTCGAGGCAGAAAACCGGGTTTCTTGACTTGGCCTTTCGAATGTACTGGATGATCCTCCCTGGAAGGGCGCCGATATAGGTCCGCCTGTGGCCCCGGATTTCGGCCTCGTCCCGGACACCGCCCAGGGAAAGGCGCACGAAATTGCGAGCCGTGGCCCTGGCAATGGATTTTGCGATGGAGGTCTTCCCGACGCCCGGAGGCCCCACAAGGCAAAGAATCGGGCCGTTGATCTTCTTGGTCAACGCCTGAACTGCGAGGTACTCCAGGATTCTCTCCTTGGGTTTCTTAAGACCGTAGTGGTCTTCGTCCAGGATTCTTTCCGCCTCCTTGATATCCATCTTCTCCCGGGTCCGCTCTGCCCAGGGAAGAGAAAGGATCCAGTCGATGTAATTGCGAACCACCGTCGCCTCGGCCGACATGGGCGACATCATTTTCAGCTTTTTGAACTCCTGCCAGGTCCTTGCATGGGCTTCCTTGGAAAGTTTTTTTCTCTTGATCTTCTTTTCGAGCTCGGCCAGTTCCGTCTTGAAATCGTCCTTGGTGCCCATCTCCTTCTGAATGGCCCGCATCTGCTCATTCAGATAGTAGTCTTTCTGGGTTTTCTCCATCTGTTTCTTGACCCGCTTCTTGAGGCGGTTCTCGAGCTTGATGATATTGATCTCGTTGCGGATCTTTTCAAAGAGCATCTCCAGCCTGGGATTGAGTCGCTCCACCTGCAGCAGTTCCTGCTTATCCCTGATCTTCATCGTCAGATGGGCGGCGATGGTGTCGGCAAGACGGCAAGGATCTTCGATCGCAGAGACGGTTGAAACCAGGTCCTTCCCGAGCTTTTCGTTCACCTTGGCGTACTCGTCGAAACCGTCGGCGATCGCTCTGGCTAAAGCAAGGGACTCGGCGTCCGCTCGGTCCTCCACGACCTTTTTCACCCGCACCATGAAAAAATCAGGATGGTTCGCAAAGTCCTCGATCTTGGCCCTCTGCTTGCCCTCGATCAGGGCCTTGACCGTCCCGTCAGGCAGCCTGAGAAGCTGGAGGACCGTACCCAGGGTTCCGAAAAGGAAAATGTCCTTGGCGCCGGGGTTATCCACCTTGGCATCTCTCTGGGCCGAGAGAAAGACCTCTTTATCCTTGGACATGGCGTATTCGAGGGCTTTGATGGACTTGTCCCTGCCCACGAAAAGGGGAACCACCATGTTGGGGAAAACCACCACATCCCTGAGGGGGAGGAGCGGAAAGTCGAAATCTTCGGACATTTCAATCAATTTCTTTTTATTAAGATTGAACATAATTAAGCGTAGCCCACCTGGTTTTCATATAAAAGCAACGGCGCACCTTTTCTGATAATCACGTCCTCGTTGATCACGCATTCCCGGACGCCGTGCATGCCCGGAATGTCGTACATGATCTCCAGCATGACCGATTCCAGGATGGCTCTCAGGCCCCTGGCCCCTGATTTGCGTTTCACCGCGTCCTTGGCAACGGCCAGAAGCGCCTCCTCGGTGAATTTCAGCGATACGTCCTCGATCTCGAAAAGCTTCTTGTATTGTTTCGCCAGCGCGTTTCTCGGCTCGGTCAGGATCCTGACCAGGGCTTCGAGACTCAGCTCGCCCAGGGTGGCGAGGATCGGCAACCGGCCGATGAATTCCGGGATCATGCCGAACTTGATGAGGTCTTCGGGCTGCACCATGGAGATGATCTTGTTGAGGTCCTCCCCCGTATTGCTCTGGATGGCGGCCTCAAAGCCCATGGTCTTGTTCGCGATCCGGTTCCTGATGATTTTGTCGAGGCCGTTAAAGGTCCCTCCGCAAATGAACAGGATGTTGTTGGTGTTCACCTTCACGAAATCCTGCTGCGGGTGCTTTCGCCCTCCCTTGGGAGGAATGCTGGCCATGGTCCCCTCGATGATCTTGAGAAGGGCCTGTTGCACCCCCTCCCCGGAGACGTCTCTGGTGATCGACGGGCTGTCCGACTTTCGGGCGATCTTGTCGATTTCGTCGATGTAGACGATTCCCCTGCCGGCCGCCTCCACATCGTAGTCCGCATTCTGAACCAGATTGAGGATGATGTTCTCCACGTCTTCGCCCACGTACCCGGCTTCGGTCAGGGTCGTGGCGTCGGCAATGGTGAAAGGCATTTTGAGTATTTTTGCAAGGGTCTGGGCAAGGAGGGTTTTTCCCGAGCCGGTGGGACCGATCAGCAGGATATTGCTCTTTTGGATCTCCACCCCCTCCATGTCCACCTTGGTGGCTATCCGCTTGTAGTGATTGTGCACGGCGACGGATAGAATTTTTTTGGGTTTTTCCTGCTCGATCACATATTCGTCCAGAATGGACTTGATTTCATAAGGCTTGGGCAGTCTTCCCGTGACATCCGCATCCAGCTCCTGCCCGTAGTCCTCTGCGATGATCTCGTTGCAGAGCTGGATACACTCATCGCAGATATAGACGGAGGGGCCTGCAATGAGCTTCTTCACCTCGTCCTGGCTTTTGCCGCAAAAGGAGCAAAGGAGCTCCTCGTTGGCGTCATCTTTTCTTTGCATAACCTGCTTCTCCTCACGAACGCTTTATGGCTTTCCCCATTTCCCTTTCCGTAATAATCTTGTCCACAATGCCGTATCGAACGGCCTCTTCGGCGTCCATGAAAAAATCCCGCTCCGTATCCAGCCGGATCTTTTCCAGGGGCTGGCCTGTGTGCTTGACAAGAATCTTGTGGATCAGTTGCTTAATCTTCATAATCTCTTTGGCCTGGATGTCAATGTCCGTGGCCTGGCCCTGGGCTCCTCCCAGGGGCTGGTGGATCATGATTCTCGAATGAGGAAGAGCATACCTTTTCCCCCCGGCGCCGGCGGCAAGAAGCAAGGCGCCCATGCTCGTGGCCTGCCCCATGCAAATGGTGGTCACAGAGGGTCTGATGTACTGCATGGTGTCATAGATCGCCAGACCTGCGGTCACGGAGCCGCCCGGCGAATTGATGTAGATGTTAATGTCTTTGTCCGGGTCTTCGGATTCCAAAAAGAGCAACTGGGCGATGATCGTATTGGCCATACCGTCATGCACCTGCTCTCCGATAAAAACAATCCGATCCTTCAGCAGCCTGGAGTAAATGTCGTAGGCGCGCTCGCCTCGACTTGATTGTTCGATTACAATAGGTATCAGCATAGCGTTTTTTTCCGTCATTGAAAGGAATTATAACGGGAATATGCAAGGAGATAAACTCCTTCTCATTCCCGGGGGGCGACCTCTTCGGGATTTGGCCGGCTTGCGTCAATCTCGGTGATCTTAGCACCCTTGACCAGGAAATTCAAGGTCTTTTCCTCCAAAAGCCTTTCCCTCAAGGTGTCCACCATTTCTCTTGCCTCGTAATAGCGACGCACTATCGAAGGCTCCTGCCCCATGCTTTGAGCCAGATCGTTGAACCCCTCGTTCAGCTCGATTTCGCTGACGCTCAGGTTGTTCTGCGATGCGACCTCAGCCAGGATGAGCAAATCCTTCACCCTTTTTCTCGATGGGACCATGAAATCCTGCCGGATCTTCTCCTCGGTCACCCCGGTTTTCTCAAAGCTCGATCCTATGCGCTGAAGGTTCTGTCTCACGTTTTCCACCGCAAACCGCAATTCCGCTTCCACAAGGCTCTCAGGCAATTCAAAGTTCACACTGTCCGATATTTTGTCAAGAAGTCTCCGCTTTACCTCCCGCTCCAGCCGCTTTTCTTCGCGAGCCACGAGATCTTCTTTGATTTTTTTTCTCACCGTCTCCAATTCCGTGAACTCCCCGCCCAGACTTGCCGCAAAGGCATCGTTCAGGTCGGGAAGCTCCGTGACCTTGATGTCCGTCGCCTTGACCTTGAAGGTCGCCTTCTTGCCTGCAAGTTTCGCATGCTGGTAATCGCTTTCGAAGTTCACGAGGATTTCTCTGGATTCCCCGGCCTTCACGCCGAGCAGCCCTTTTTCGAAATCCGGATGGATGGCGCCTGCGCCGATCCTGACCATGAAGTTCTCGGACTTGATGCCTTCGATGGGCTTGTCTCCTTCAAAGGCCTCGTAATCAAGGATCACGGAGTCCTCCTGGCGAGCCCCCCGATCCTCCTCGAGGGGCTTGAGTTTTGCGTTGGATTTCCTGATCTCCTCGAGCTGCCGCTCCACATCCTCGTCGGAAACCGAGATTCTTTCCTTTTCCACCTCAAGACCCATGTAGTCCTTGAGCTCAAAAACAGGCTTGACTTCGATCACCGCGGCGTACTTGAAGCCCTCCCCTTTTTTCAGGGCGTCGTTTTCCACAAGGGGCATGGTGAGAGGATAGCTTTTCGTCTCTTCGAAGGCCCGGGGCAGGGTTTCGTTCACAAGATCCTTGGTGACTTCCTGCGCGACCTGCTCGCCGTAGTACCTTTCGAGAATATTGCGAGGCGCCTTTCCCGGTCTGAAACCGTGAATTCTGGCTTTTTTCTTAAGCGAGCTGTAGGCGTCGTCGATTTTCCTGTCCACTTCCTGGGCATCCAGCTCGACTGTCAACCTTCTCTTTACCGGATTAATCTCTTCAACACTCGTCTTCATGTTCATGCTCACTAAAGTCCATTGAAACGGGTAGGGCTAAGCTAAGAATCAATTCTCGGGTTTCAAGCAAAAGGGTCATTATAGAAGGAGAATCCAGGTTGTCAACCCATACGAGCACACAAATTGTGAAAACTTCCCGGCAGGGAAAAACAGGAAGAGAGCATCCATCACTCCGTTCTTTTTTTCATCAAATCGATGAAGGTCTCCAGATTGCGCTGCGATCCGAAAACCTCTTCATAGAGTTTGTCGCTCCAGGCCCGCAGGCCCATCTTCAAAATCTGATGGATGATCCGGTCCGCCTCCTCGGGCCCATGGAGATTGACCAGTTGGTAGAGCAGATCTTCGGGGACCCTTAAGGGGTACACAGCCGCGCTCGCTTCCGTGTTCGCCTTGAGGTATTGCTGGATGCTCTTCAGCATTCTGAGGTGAACGTACTTGTTTTGAAACTCTTCTTTGTCCATTCTTAAGGCCCTCTTCGAATGAAAAGGATTATAGAATCCGCGGAGGGCATAGTGCAAGAGGTTTTTGCCACACGAATCAAAGATAACGAATAACTTTTCCCGTTTCCTGCTCCTCCCCTTATGAACTCATGAACTCACGAACTCATGAACTCTCTCTTTGAGCGCCTCGTGGTTTCGTGGTTCCTCTTCCACCTCGATCCGTTTGAATCTACTGCGATTCCGTTTCCCTGCATTTGCGCTTTTGAGCTTTTTTGCTTTACAAAGAAAAAATTCTCGGTACATTGGAAATTTGGTATCACTTTAGCTTTTTGAAATGCAGATCTGGTGTCTCCGGGCACGGGCCTTTTTCAAAAAGCTAAAATGTTCCAGAAATTTAAGTTTTTCGAGAGGCCCTATGCCGATTTACGAGTACCAAGCGACCGCCTCCGAGAAAGCGTGCAAGCACTGCCGCTCTCCTTTTGAAGTGCTGCAGGGAATCAGAGAGGAACCCCTGCGTGTGTGTCCTGAGTGCGGCAGGGCTGTCAGGAGGATCATTTCCCGCTGCCGCGCCGCCGTGGTCGAGGCTTCCGACGAACATCGGCGGGTGGAGTCCAGGATCAAAGAGTACGAGACTTCAGGCATGTGGAGCCATGCCGCTGAACTGGCGGACAAACACTCGGAAAAAATCAAGGACAAAGGCCTCAAAACCAGGGCCCTTGACAACTATAAAAAGGCAGGTTATGACGTAAATTCACTTTCGAAACACGCCGACGCAATCAACGATTGAAGGGAGTTTGGTCTTATGAAAGGAAAAAGGGATGGTCTTTGGCTTTTGACGGCAATGGTTTTCTTTGTGTTCACCCTGTGGACCGCGCTTCTGTCTCCGTCCGGCGCCATGGGCGAAGAAAATGACAAAAAGGACTTGCCGCCCAGGGCTATTAACGTGGCGCCTGAGTATACGGGGGTTATCGTGCCGGTCGGGGACGATGTGAGCATCGACATCACCGTTGCGAACCAGGGAAGGCAGGACGAGTTCATCGAGCTCAGCCTCACAGAGGTTCCGAAGGGTTGGAAAGGGCGGATCAAAACCTACAGCTTCGATGTAACCGGGGTTTACTTGGGCAGCGACAAGAGCCGAAGCCTGACCCTCAAGGCGGAACCCGAGGAAGGCACCGGGCCGGGCACGTACACCTTCGGCATCCAGGGCCGGACCCAGGACGGAAAACTCGTCTCCACCAGCCAGGTGGTGATCACGACCACGAAAAAAGAGGAGGAAACCAAGGTCAAGGGAGTAAACCTGAACACCTCCTATCCGGTTCTGCAGGGCCCGACAGACGCCCGATTCGAGTTCTCCGTGGAGGTGGAAAACAAAACCGACAAGGACAGTATTTTCAACCTTTCCGCCACAGGCCCCCCCAACTGGGAACTGAATTTCAAACCGGCCTACGAGGACAAGTTCATCTCCAGCCTCAGACTGAAGGAGAGGCAGAGCCAGAGCGTGGCCCTGGAGGTCAAACCCTATCTGCTGGCCGAGGCGGGGACCTATCCCATTTCCGTAAAGGTCTCCTCCCCCGAGGCCAAAGGCGAGGTCGAATTGACCGTCACCCTGACGGGAACCTACAAGATGGATATCGGGACGCCCACAGGCCTTCTCTCCCTCACGGCCATGCGGGGGGAGCCCGGCAACGTCTCTTTTTACGTGAAGAACAGCGGTTCCGCGGTTCAGAACAACATCCGCTTCATGTCCATCAAACCTGAGAACTGGAAGGTGGAGTTCAAGCCCGAAAAGCTGGAAACCCTCCCTCCCGGGGAAACCAAGCAAATCGAGATGACGGTCACCGCTGCAGGCCAGGCCCTGGTCGGCGATTACTCGGTCAATGTCATGGTCGAGGGAGAGAGAACGAACAAGAACCTGGAATTCCGGGTCTCTGTCAAGGCATCCAGCGTATGGGGATGGATCGGCATCGGGATCATCGTTCTCGTGCTTCTGGGCCTCGTCGGGCTTTTTGTATATGTGGGAAGGCGATAACCATGACAGAGGCGGAATCGATTATCACGACAATCGGTCTCACGAAGCGCTACGGCCGCCAGAACGCGGTGGACTCCCTCAGTTTTCAGGTCAGGGATGGGGAGATCTTCGGGTTCCTGGGTCCCAACGGGGCAGGCAAGAGCACGACCCTTCTCATGCTTCTCGGCCTGACCCGGCCGACTGAAGGCTCTGCTCTGGTTTGCGGTCTTAACCCGCAGCGAAGGGCCATGGAAATCAAGCGCATGGTGGGATATCTTCCTGAAAACGTCGGATATTACGGCGACATGGATGCTGTTCAGACCCTGGAATTTATTGCCGACCTGAACGGCATCGCCAGGAAAGAGGCAGGAGACAAGATCCGGGACGTCCTCGAGCTGGTAGGTCTTGGCGAAAACGGAAGAAAAAAAGTGGGGGCCTATTCCAGGGGCATGAAACAGCGCCTCGGCATTGCAGAGGTCCTGATCAAGGACCCGAAGGTGCTGTTCCTCGACGAGCCCACCCTGGGGCTGGACCCGGACGGCGCGATCCGCCTCATTGAACTCGTCCAGTCTCTCAACAGGGAAAGGGGAATTACCGTGCTTCTCTCTTCCCATCACCTGCACCAGGTGCAGAAGATCTCACACCGGGTCGGCATCATGATCCGGGGTAAAATGATGGCTGAGGGAACCATCGACACGCTCGCCAGGGAGAAATTCGGCTTAGGAGATGAGAAGTACACCCTGGAAGAGATTTATATGAAGTATTTCCAGGAGGAGTGATTCATGGGCGGTTTGATGGCCATCTATCGAAAAGAGCTCGGGGACTATTTCAGCAGTTACCGCTTTGTCATTCTCTTTGCCCTGATCGCCATGGTGAGCTTCATCACCAGTTACATCGCGGCGATCAGCCTGAGGGAGAGCATTGCCCAGGATGCCATGCGCGGTCGTTTTCTTTTTCTCATGCTCTTCAGCACCGAGGGCGCCAGGTTCTCCATGATCCAGTTCGTCGCCTTTTTCGGGCCCCTTATCGGTCTTTTCCTGGGTTTTGACGCCATCAACCGGGAGCGGGCCCACGGGACCCTGGTCAAGGTGGTGTCGCAGCCCATCTATCGCGATGCGGTCATCAACGGGAAATTCCTGGCCGGTGTCACGGTGATCATCGTAATGATCGTCGCCATTGTGCTGGTCATTACCGGGTTCGGCCTCACCCTTCTGGGCGTGGTGCCGGAAGTGGAAGAGATCCTTCGCATGGCCGTCTACGTGGTGATCAGCATCTTCTACATCTCCTTCTGGCTCGGCGTCTCCATCCTCTTCTCCATCCTCTTCAGGAGCACGGCCACCTCGGCCCTGGCCTCTGTGGCGGCGTGGATCCTTCTCTCCTTTGTCGTCTTTTTCGGGGCAAGCGCGGTGGCCAATGCCGTGGCGCCCGTGGACCAGAGGGGAGGGGTCGACATGGAAGCGTTGATGCGCAACGTCCGGATCACGGAAAACGTTTCACTCTTCTCTCCCATGGTCCTGTACATGAACTCCACAGCAACCATCGTGGATCCCAGTGTCAAAACAACCAAATCATTCATCCTCCAGGGGCCCTGGGAACAAATTCTCTCGGCACGGTTTCAGAACCCTCTGTCTCTGGGCCAGAGTCTTGTGGTGGTCATCCCTTATCTCATTTCTCTGGTGGCCATCACCTTCATATGCTTTGCCGTTTCCTATACCGTTTTCATGGTCCAGGAGATCAGGATGTAAAGCAGCCCGGAGCAGAGAGCGAAGAGCATGGAGAGAAACGCTTCGATAGGACACAGGAAGGCAGATCTGATTAAAAAGAAAGGGACCCTGGCAATGGAGCTAAAGATTGTGGAAGTGATCGCGGGCAAAAGAGAGGAGGAGAGCGTGAATTTTGACGGTTTGTCCGCTCCGGTCGCAGCCCTCAAGAATCTCTCCAAGGAGGGCTATGAAAGCATGAGGGTTTACAAAGACAACAAGACCTTTTCCCTCTGGGGCAAAACCTGCTCGGCCTGTTTCAGCCTGGAGCATCTCCAGGAGAAGGGGAAGTCAAAATAAATTTCAAGTACCTTCCATCCAGATCGGCTGTGGCGACCCAGGCGTATTCCTCCGTGAATTTGTCCCAGATTATGGAAAGAGCCGGCCGAAGCGCTTCCATGCTCTCCGGACCCAAGTCCCTTCCATAGGCCGCCAAGTCTTCGACAAAGATCTCTTTGAACTCCTTCATCCCGAAAGGCGGGCTGTCTGCGCCGGATCGCAGCAAGCGGAAAAAGCGTGTCACCTCCTCAAGAGACAGGGGGGCAAAACCGGGTTGGATGTTGAGCTTCTGCCTCGCCCAGAAGTTAAAGATCAGGGCATGAAAGGTGAAAAAAGGCTCCTTGGCCCATTCTTTTTCCACAGGATGAGTGGATGAGATTTTTTCGAGAAGACTGTCCAGGGCCTTCATTTGCCGGAGGATCTCCCTGCACCTCTGCAGGTCCGCGGAACCTTCGAAGTGCGAGTACGCGGGGTGTGAAGAGGCGCCCCTGTAAAGGAGCGGCCTTTTCTGCAGGAGGCCCACCAGAAACCCGCCCCACTCACCCCAGAAGGCCGGCCTGAGATCGCTCCGAACGAACCAGGCCTCCTTCAGCCAGCGCTCCGCCTCCCATCTGACCTGCAGAGCCAGGCTGAAACCCACACGGAAGAGGTGTTGCAGGGGGGTTTCCATAAGATACTTCCGGCACCGTTCGGGGCTCGCTCCCGCAAGCCGCTCCAAACCTGCGTTAATATAATCCGCCGCCTTCCGGCACACCCTGACCAGATCTTCGGCATCACTCACCCGGATGCGGTCCGCGGAAATGACCTGATTGCACAGGCCGGCGAACTCGACGCGAATCCTATCAAGGAGCGCCGGGTCGGAGTCCCGTTCGAGAGCTTTCAGGACAAGGCTGTTCTCTCCCAGATGGAGGATCGGGGCGAGAGGAGAGGGATGCGGATCACTCGCCGGGCCGGGGTGAGACAGAAGGCCTTTTTCGGGTTTGAGAGCATCGGAGCCGAGATAAGCGTACAATGAAACAGCCTCTTCATAGGGCAGAAAACCATCCTCCGCGATGCGGACGTTTCGAAGGCGATAGATCTCCTCTTCCAGCTCGTCACGCAAAGTCCCGGCCAGGCCCAGCATGATCGCCTGGTAGCCCAGGAGGTCTTTTTCAGCCAGGCGGCGCAGCAATTCCTGGATCAAGTCCCCCTCTTCCGCGTCGCACACCCGGAAATAATAGATATCATCAAAGGTCAGGAATGTCGTATCCTCAAAAAACTCATCCTTTTCCCTGACGTGCACCTCGATCTTGTTGGAAAAGTAGCAATAGGTGAACAGTTCACCCTGTGTAAGAAGCCAGTTCAAGACCCGTTCAGGGTCGGCCTGAAAAAGCCTGCCCAGCCAGATCGTGGCCTGCTCCATGTCGAGCCTGTCCCGGTCCCATGTTTCAAGGTCCAGAAGGAACTGCCATTGTTCGGTAGAAGCCAGCTTCAGGAGAGGCCATGCGTCGCTTTCGCCGATCTTTTTAATGAGCCAGTAAAGGTCCGAGTGAGGGAGCGCTCGTACGGCCTCTTCAGCCTGTTCCAGGTCAAGAATGCGATTGATGACCTCGCTGCCCGGCAGCGAAAGAAGACTTTTCACCAGGTCCGAAGGACCGGCTGGACCTCTTTGGGCTTTTCTTGCCGGGCTCACTTTGATGACGGCCGGCTTATTTTGCTCTTCCATGCCCATGAGAATGCATTAAGTCTTGCAGGCGTGTCAAGAGAGGAAAGAGATTCCTGATTACCGGCTTGACTTTCAGGGAAGTTTTGACGATGATGATCTGCAATCCCGGGGATTCAACAACTTGCGGAGACGGCGCTGTGATCGACCTGATTGTCCGAGGCGGGATATTCATGTATCCCATTATCTTCTGTTCCGTTGTGGCCCTGGCGGTGTTTCTGGAACGGCTCTGGGTGTTGAGGCGAAAAAGCATCCTCCCCCCGGAATTCATTCGTAATGTGGAGGACCTCATCAGGAAGCAGAAGATAGCCGATGCCCTTTTCCTATGCCAGGGAGACGCCTCATCCATTGCAAAAATCTTTTTTGCCGGTCTGAAAAACGCCGGACGGGGCATGTGGATTGTCAAAGAATCCATAGAGGAAAGAGGCGGCAGAGAGGCCGCCATGCTGGAGAAGCACGCCGGCATCCTCTCCACCATTGCCAACCTCGCCCCCCTTCTCGGCCTGCTCGGGACGGTATCGGGGATGATCAAGACCTTCAATGTGATCTCGGTCCAGGGGGTGGGAAATCCGGCGCCCCTGGCGGGCGGCATTGCAGAGGCGCTCATCACCACGGCCGCAGGCCTTACCGTAGCCATTCCGACTCTGGTGTGTCACCGGATCGTAAGGGACAAGGCGGGGTCTCTCATCTTTGAAATGGAGGAGCATTCCATCAGGATGATCGAGCTTATGGAAAAATCGACCAATCAAAGCTGACGGCTTCGTATGAAATTCCAGCGCACCAGACACGAAGAGCCCTCGCTGGGCATCGCACCCCTGATCGACATTGTTTTCCTGTTGCTGATCTTCTTCATGGTCACCTCCCACTTTGATGTCGCATCCGGTGTTCGCATCAAGCTTCCCCAGATCTCAAGGGTCATCTTCGATCAGCAGGAGAACAAGGTGACGGTCCTCATCGACCAATCGGGCCAGGTTTATTTTGAAGGCAAGGCACTCGACCTCAAAACCCTGGGTGAAAGACTCAATGAGCTTGTGTTGGAGAAAAAAACAGTGCAGTTGATTTTGCAGGCCGATAAAGAAGCAAAACACGGCGTTGTTGTCGAGGCCATGGACGTGGCAAAAACAGCGGGTGTGCAATCCATTGTCATCTCGGCCCAATGGAAGCCTCAAAGGCCCCTTTAATCTTGACACCGGAGTTGTCTCCTTTGGCTTTAACAAGAAAAGACGCGTTCAAACTGACCGCACTGGGTCTTCTGTTCCTGACCCTCATGGTTGCCTGGCTGGGCTTTGGAGAAAGGGGTTTTATTCACCTTTACAAGATCGAGAAAGAACGACAGGCGTACGTGGAAAAGATCCGGGACTTGGAGCAGGAGAGCCGACAACTGCTCGATGAGATCAACCGGCTCCGCTCGGACAGGGATTACATCGAGTCCCAGGGAAGAAAAGAATTGGGCCTTCTCAAGGACGGGGAGGTGCTGTACCGTTTCAAAAAGGATTAGAATTGATGGACACGGATAAATGCCGACCAACTTTCCGCTAGCAGATTGCTGAAAAACATCTGGTGAACAGGCTGTTGAAAAATGTCCAGATGCAAGGCACCCGAAATTCCGAGGAATGAGGCGTACATGGAAGTACGCCGCAGTGACGAGGAACGAGGGTAACGCCGCAGATGGGCGTTTTTCAGCAGCCTGCTAGAGAGGAGTTAGAGATCATGACCAATCAGGATGCCCTATACGATGAGATCGTCCAACACGGCGCCTCCTCTGAAACCCTGCGCATTCTCCTTCATGAGTTGAAAAAGAAAGACGCGCCGGGAAAAGTCCTCCAGGAGTGCATCAAAGCGGTCCGGCGCTACCCCCGGGACCCATTTCTGAGAAAGATGCTGGCCGAGTCCTACGCTGAGGTGGGCTTCCTGTCCCAGGCGGAAATGGAACTGGATAAACTCACCTCACAAATGGGTGACCTGATTCAGGCTTACAAACTCCAGGCGGACATCTATGAAAAGCAGAATCGTCGCGAGGAAGCCATCAGGAGCTTGCGGATTTATCTTGCTCATCGACCGGAAGATCATGAGTCCCTCGATCTTTTCGAGGCCCTTCACACCCCCCACCAACCGCTCATGGAAGCACCTGCCCCTGAAATCGTGGAAACGGCATCCGTGGACCGGGTGCAACCCCCTGCGGAGGAAGAGCCCCGGCTTCCTGAAGAAACGGTCCTTCCGGAGATTGCCACATCCACCCTCGCTGAAGTCTATGTCAATCAGGGGGAAATCGCAGAGGCCCTGGGCATCTACCGGAAGGTGCTCACCCGAAATCCCCTGGACGAAAAAGCCCGGATGCGCATCAAGGAACTCGAGGCCATGCTTCCGGTCGAGCCTGCGGCCCCCGAGAAGACGCAGGACCGGGCCAGGAAAAAGAAAGAGCGGGCCATTGCCATCCTCGAAGCCTGGCTGACCGACCTCCGCAGGATGTACCGGGAATCCGCGACCACCTGAGAAAGATGCGCGAAAAGCAGGAATCAGGAATCAGTGGTCGGAAATACAGTTCTTAAAAGAACAGAATCCGCGCCGCTCCCCCGATGAGGATGATATTTCCTCCCGCATCTACGGACCCCACTTTCCTGCCCCCCACGTTGTACACGTTGCCATCCTCGTCCACTGAGCCGAACCGCGTGCCGGACTGGTTGAACACGTTCCCGCCCTCATCAACCTTGCCGATGAGGATGTTGCTCACGTTGTAGATGTTCCCGCTCGAGTCCACGGACCCGAGCCTTGTCCCGAAGAGGTTCGAAATGATCCCTTCCTCATCCACGGCCCCGATGGGCCTTCCGTAAAGATTCAGGACGTTTGCCTGAGTCTCCTTTTGCTGAGCGAAGGCGCCTTGAGCGGCCCCCGTGATCACGCTTACAACCAGCATGAAGACCACCCAGCCCAATCTCTTATTGATCATCATTTCCATGGTATCGCCTCCTTTCATGATCAACATGCCACAGCCGGGTGAACCCACCCGCCTCCATGGCCCTTTATCAACGGATTAAAGGAGATGAGTTCGTAAAAACTCGCAAAATGCCTTTTTCTGTCATTCCCGCGAAGGCGGGAATCCAGTCTTTTCAAGCATTTCTGGACTCCCGCCTTCGCGGGAGTGACGACTGCTGGAGCTTTTTACGAGACCATCAAAGAAGAGGGCTCAAAAACATGGAAGCCCCAGGGTTCCAGGGCCACGAACAATCCCGGATCGACCATCTCATCGCCCTCGCGCTCATAGGCCGACCCATTCAGGGCATCATGGAGAATCCACGTTCTCCCGGCCGGTTCCTTCCAGGGCATTTTTACCCGGCCCTGCGATTCCTGATCTGAAGCATTCACCACCACAAGGACCCTTTCCTCATGGGTGCGCCAGCACCACGCAAGCAGGTTCCGGTTCGTGGAGTTGTCGGGCCAGCCCCTGATCTCGCAAAGGCGCCACTCGCCTTCTCGAATAGACGCCGATCGGACGATGCTCAGGAGCTTCCGGTAAAAGGCGCCGAGCTCATGGTCCACCGCTTCTGCAGGTCTTCGCCCAAGCTGGACCGGAAGCCTGGTCCTCCTTCCCTCAAACTGCCCTTCGTGGAAGAGTTTGGCCCCGGGCAAGGTGGCCATGACAACGGCGGCGGCGCGATGCCTCGAATCCGGAAACACCGAAGCCGCACGGGGCTCGTCGTGGTTCTCGATAAAGCGAATCAGCCGCTGCTGGAAACCCAGGCCCGCCGACAGATGAAAACGCAGGCTTTCCGCGTCTCCGCGGATGAGTCGGTCATAGAGACGTTTGTCGTAACAATAATCAAAACCCTGCTGCTGGAGCTCCCATTCGAGGTCCCAATAAGTTTCCGCTATGAAAACAAATCCCGGGTGCCGTGAGCGCAGTGCGCGGATAAGCTCTTCCCAGAATTCTTCTTCAGGCCGGGCCCCTGCCCTTTTCATCCATGTTTTTTCAAAGACGGCATTGACGAACAGCATGGCCATGTCGCACCGCACGCCGTCGCACAGGGAGGCGATCTTGAGAAGGGTTTCGACCGCTGCCTTGCGAAGATCCGGGTGAAAGGCGTTGAGCTGCGCCGTATCCGTCCAGGGAGGGAAAAAAGGATCTCGACCGCAGGCCATGATTCTCCCCCCGGACACGTAGAACTCATAGGGCGCCCGGACAAGGTCTTCACCGTTTCCTTGCACAAAGTACTCGGGATGCTCCTTCACCCACGGATGATCGGTCGCCACGTGGTTCGGCACATAATCCAGGACCAGGCCGATCCCCCTTGAGGAAAGCCTGTCTCTCGCAAGGGTAAGTCCCGCCGCACCACCGAGCCCCTCCTCCACCTCGTAGCGGTGTATGCTGTAAGGGGATCCGACAACATCCTCGGGAGAAACATCCGGGAGTGCCAGCGCGTATTCCTCTTGGAGCCCTTGAGAGCTTTTTGCAATGCGCACTCCCCTCGGGCTCCTCTCCCAAATGCCCATCAGCCACAAGGCATCGGCCCCCAGGGAAGCGACGGCATCCCATTCTTCCTCGGGCACGGTGCCGAGCGTGACGGGCCGCCGGTATTTCCTGCCGAGATCATGAAGCCAGACCCAGGTGTTGATTTCATAGATGATGGGATGAGGGGGCAAAGCCATTTTTTCCTCCAGGCTCCATCGGTGGGTTTCGCTTCTCAACCTACCCTACGGATTTTTGCTGCAGGGCGAAAAGTCCACAGGAGACAGAATTCAGAAGACAGGAGAGAAAACGTTGTTTCAGCCACGACAAAGGGTGGCCCTCCATACCCTTCTTGTAAGGTGGAGAACACATATAACGTGTCCGTGCCACGATTTTTCATCATAGCGGTGCCGTGCTCTCTGCCTTCACGGACAAACAGAGTTTGTCCGTGCCACCTTATTTCCGTGCACCGTGTGCCGTGCACCGTGTACCCTCTTTATATCGCACCGAAGGGCCGGTGAGAAGCAATTTGTGCAGGCCTTGCCAAATCCTCCCTCTAATTTTCCTTTATTCAATAACTTCGGAGGCTTGCACTGAATTCCTGATCACCATCAAGGCGTCAGATGCAAGGCTTCCGAAATCCCGAGGAATGAGGCGTACAAGCTGGTACGCCGCAGTGACGAGGGATGAGGGTAACGCAGCAGATGATGTCTTGATGGTGGATCAGGGGCCTTGCCCTTTCCTTGACAGTCTCCTGCCGGTCCTATAATCTCCCTCTCATCCTCCATGCCCCGGACCAAGGGAAGGGGAGGGAATGGAGAAATTTTTCGGAAAGGAAAATCGAGCATGTTCAGAAATTTCAGGATGGTCTCCCACATTGTTTTCGGCAGGGGCAGCTTCAATCAACTGGACGAGATCCTATCCAAGCAACGAAAGGACAGGGACTCGGTCATGGTCTTTTGCGTGGACGATGTTTTCAAGGATAAACCTCTCAAAGACCGACTGCCGCTCAACAAGCGGGATCTTCTGCTCTGGGTGAACGCGGATGTGGAGCCCAAGACATCGTACGTGGATAGCCTTACGCAGCAAATCAAGGATGAGACGTCTGCGGTCCGCTTCGGCCTGCCGGTCGGGGTCATCGGCATCGGCGGCGGGAGCACGATGGACATCGCCAAGGCGGTTTCCCTGATGCTCAACAACCCCGGCTCTTCGGCAGACTATCAGGGCTGGGACCTGATCAAGAACCCCGCCGTTTACCACGTGGGCATCCCAACCCTTTCCGGGACCGGCGCAGAGGCTTCCCGCACCGCCATTCTGACAGGGCCGCAAAAGAAGCTGGGGTTGAACTCCGATTACACGGTCTTTGACCAGATCGTCCTGGACCCTGAGCTCATCACCGGGGCCCCGCTGGATCAGTGGTTTTACACGGGCATGGACTGTTACATCCATTGCATCGAGTCCTTGACCGGCACCTATCTGAATGCCTTCAGCAAAGCTTACGGAGAAAAAGCCCTTGACCTGTGCCGGGAGGTATTCCTGGAAGGAGGTCCGCAGAGCGAAGACAAGCTCATGATGGCGTCCTATTGCGGCGGCATGAGCATCGCCTACTCCCAGGTGGGCGTGGCCCACGCCCTTTCCTATGGTCTTTCCTTTGTGCTGGGTTTTCGCCACGGAATCGGCAACAGCATTGCCTTTGACTACCTGGAGGAGTTCTATCCCGAAGGGGTTGCGGAGTTTCGCAGGATGGTGGAAAAGCATGGAATCCATCTTCCGAGGAACATTACGGCCGATCTGGACGAAGACAAACTCAACAGGATGATCGACGTGGCCCTGATCCTGGAGCCGCTCTGGGAGAACGCCCTGGGTAAAGACTGGAAAAAGCGCATGACAAGAGACCGGATCGCGGAACTTTATAGGAGAATGTGAGAGAGGAGATGAGAGAAGTTCATCAAGGATGAAATCTCAACGCTATGGCTTTAAAGCACAAATGAACTCCTCCACGGCAGGCTGGAGTGACGATTCGGGGGACTTTTTATCTTGAATACGCTTGTGTAGGGGCGGGCTTGATGCCCGCCCGCGGGCGCACATGAAGTGCGCCCCTACGGACTTTTTCATGTTGGGGGGGGATGCCGGCGCCCACGCCATGAGGATTTACGAGAATATCAAATCTGCCACGGCAGGTTTCACAGTTTGGCGGCCATCATATTGGCCAAATCCGCGGTTCGCACGCTGTAGCCCCACTCGTTATCATACCAGGTGACCACCTTGATGAAATCCCCTTTTCCGCCCAAGGCCAGAGTAAAAGGCAGGTCCACGGACGAGGAATGGGGATCCCCTTTGTAATCGATGGACACCAGGGGCTCGTCCACGGCGGCCAGGATCCCCTTCATGGGTCCTGCGGCTGCATCCCGAAAAGCCTGGCGCAGTTCCTCGGTCGTGGTGGCGACCTCGATTTGGGCCGTAAAATCCACCACCGACACGGTGGATGTGGGAACGCGCAGGGCATAGCCGTCGAACTTGCCCTTGAGATCGGGAATCACCAGAGAAATTGCCTTGGCCGCGCCCGTGGTCGTGGGGATAATGCTCATGGCCGCGGCCCTGGCACGTCTCAGGTCGCTGTGGGGCAGGTCCAGGATCTTCTGGTCATTGGTGTAAGCGTGGACCGTGGTCATCAGGGCGCGAACGATGCGGAACTTATCATGAACCACCTTCGCAGCCGGGGCCAGGCAGTTGGTGGTGCAGGAAGCGTTGGAAACGATGTGGTGTTTGGCCGGATCATACAGATGATCATTGACCCCGAGCACCACGGTCAGGTCTTCATCCTGGGCCGGGGCGGAGATAATGACTTTTTTGGCGCCACCCCGGGTGATGTGGTTCTCGGCGCCCTGGACAGTCTTGCCTTTCTTGTTGACCCCGTCTTTTTTCAATGTGAAAAGGCCGGTGGACTCCACGACGATGTCCACCCCCGCCTCGCCCCAGGGGATCTTGCCCGGGTCGGTTTCCTTGTAGGCCCGGATGGTTTTTCCGTCGATGACCAGGGCATTGTCCCCCACTTCAACGGTCCCGTTGAACCGGCCGTAGTTGGAATCATACTTGAGAAGATGGGCCATGGTCTTGAGGTCGCCGATGTCGTTGAAAGCGACCACTTCCAGGGTCTTGGGATGAAAATCGCGAATCGCCTTGAGCACCTGACGCCCGATCCGACCGAAACCGTTGATGCCGACACGCACTGCCATGGGAAAATCCCTCCTTTGTTCGATGATTGGAAACGCCGAGATTCTCTGCCTTTCAGAATTGATCCATGAAATATCACATCTCTTACTGCGCTTCAACCAGAAAGCCGCGAACTTCCTGGTGCTTGTCGGGCGCAACGGCCAGGAGGTGATCTTCGATTCTTCGACCGTCCACATAGTCGCCGAGAAAGAACTCCGTCCCGTCCATCTTGAAGATCTTCCCTCCTGCGGCCTCCATGATGACGGCGGCCGCGGCAAGATCCTTGTACGACTCATAGGCAAGGAGCGCCGCCTCGGCCCGGCCCATGGCCACGTAGCAGATATGGGCGGCCGTGCAGCCCAGGGCGCGGATCTTGCCGGGAAAAGTGGAACGATAGCGCTCATGAAATCGGGAATAGGTCAGCAGCAGGCTTTCGTCGTTGATCTCTTCCTGCGGCGAAATGCGGATCTGCCGCTCCCCTCGGAACGCCTTTTTGCCTGCCCCTGCATGGAAAAGGTCTCCGGTCACAGGCATGTAAAAGACACCGAGGACCGGCCAGAAATTCTCAAGAAGGGCAAGGGAGGTGCCCCAGATGGGAATGCCCGCCTGGAAGTTGGCCACCCCGTCCACGGCGTCGTACACCCAGAGATATCGCTTTCCCCCATGGCTATATCCTGCCTCTCTTTCTTCGTTTCTGTAAACCTGATGGTCCGGGAAGTTCGCAAAAAGCCGATCTCTGAAGAAATCTCCCAGATGAAGCTCCGCCTCCGTGACAAGGCCCTCATCAAATTTCGCATCAGGACTACCTTTACCGTAATAAGCCAGGGCCTCTTCGCCTGAACGGCGGATCACTTCAAAGGCGAATTCCGACAGATCCTCAATGCCTTCATCCCTTTTAACCACGATCTCTCCTCCTTGTAAGGTTGGACCCTAGAATCTCCCCAATTGGTGCAGGCAATGGTACACCACAATCCCCACGGCCGTTGATAGATTGAGACTCCGCACACTTCCCCAGATGGGAATCCGGTAACAAGGGTACCTGTCCCCGATTTCCCTGGGCAGCCCCACGCTCTCTTTTCCGAAAAGAAGGTAGTCCCCCTGCTTCACCGCCGCCTTTGTATAGTCTTGCTCCGCCCTGGCGCTGAAGCCGATGATCCCGGCCCCTTGGTCCTGCTCTCTGCTTTGCAGAAAGGCCTCCCACGTAGGATGGTGCCGGATATCAACCCGGCTCCAGTAGTCAAGACCGGCTCTTTTCAGGTGCTTGTCATCCACCTTGAAACCCAAAGGATGAATCAGGTGGAGAGGAAGTTGGGCGGCGCCGCAAAGCCGCGCGATATTGCCCGTATTGGCCGGGATCTCAGGCTCATGAAGCACGACATGAAGGAAGGGAGCAGGCACGATCCGTGAGCTCACGTCATTCCCTGTTTCTTTGTTCCTCGATAACCGCCTCAATTTCCTTGACCAGGGGACCGTTCTCCCGCCACAGGCTGCAACTGTTGATCAGGTAAGGCAACCCGTCGATGTCTTCGAAAGAGCGGGGCGGAATCCCGGGTTTCCGCATCTTGTGGGTCCAGTACCCGTGGAGCGCTTCCTGGGCCATCACAGTCAGGAGGTGGGTCAGATGAGCGCACCCCTTCACGCCGCCGATCGTTTTGTGAACCTGCTCTCCAAAGCCGCTGCGAATCTCGATCCCGATGACGGTCTTGATGCTTTTCCGGGTCCCCGTGCAAAGATCCCTGGGAACATGGAGCATCTCCGCCTCGGCATCAAGAATCCTGAGGGGCGAGCCTCCCACCAGAAGCCGGATGACCAGGTCGTGGATGACCCCCTTATCCCTCTTTCGGCCGGAGAGCTCATACACGGGCCTGAAGCGCTCATCCTTCAACGATCCCTCGATAACGATTTCATCCTCTCCGGCAGGATAGCTCGTGAGGGTCAGCAAACGGCGGTGAATGGGGTCACCGGTGATTTTATTTTTAAGAGAAGGCATAAGAAACACCGGAATAATGGGGGACTGGAGTCATGGAGCCTATCCTCTTTTCTTTCCCTGTGATCCCTGTGAGAGACATCCTTTTCCCCCGCCTTGGCCTGTTCCGTTTTTTCCTTCTTCGCTTATGGACTCATGAACTTATGAAATCTGCCGGCCCAGATTTCATACAACGCCCTTTCAGGTCTCTCACGCTTAGTGCTGCTTGTTCACATCTTACCCGCGCCGGCCTTCGGGAGCAGGAGCTCCCTCCTACCTCCATTCCTGAACGCTGAACACTGAACACTGTTTACTGATTCCTAGAACGGCCTCAGGGCGCCGCAGTCCGGGCACTGCCAGTTCACACCGCTGCACGTGAACCCCCAGAGGTTTTCTTCCATGCAGGTGTTGCAAATCTGGAACCCGCAAGGACAGGTCCAGCAGAAAGGCTGGTCTTTTCCGCAACACGTGCAATGGTAGGAGACTTTCCGGCGCGTTCTTCTCTTCTTGCCTTTATCCTTTTCCTCCACCATCCGGCCCTACAGTCGAACCATAGGCGTGGGACTGTGCTGGGAACTCACCATCACCCTTGTCCCCGCACCTCCAAGAGCGCTCATGCACATCTTCAAAGCCTTCTCGGGCAGGTTGTTTTTTTCGCTCAGGTGAGCAAGGACTACCACGGCCAGGTCCTGGTGCGAAAGGGCCTTGAGCAGCGCCCCGGCCTGAGCGTTGGACAGGTGCCCGTCCGGTCCCCGAATCCTCCGTTTGATTTCCAGCGGATAAGGCCCCTCTTCCAGCATCCGCTCATCGTGATTGAACTCCATGATAAGGGCTTGGCACCCCTTCAACCGCGTTTCCACCACAGGGGTGCTTCTGCCCAGGTCCGTGATAAGGCCCAGCCGCGCACCCCGGCAGCTCATCAGGATGCCCATGGGGTCCGCCGCATCATGACACTTGGTGAAGGTCTCGAGCAAGAGGTCCTTCACGCTCAGGGGCCGGCCGGTTCGGATGATCACAGGCCGCGCAATGTCGCCCAGGCTCGTCGAGGCCTTACGCAAGGTGGCGCCGTTCATGTACACAGGGACACGCAAACGCCTTGCCAGGACCCCGGCCCCACGAATATGATCGATATGCTCATGGGTGATGACAATTCCTTCCAGGCGCCCCGGATCCACACCCACCGCCCTGAGCCGCCTCATGCACTCC
>Ga0209498_1000362_pt1 | contig 27740 bp, 19 predicted proteins | sample WalLakDeSediment_FD_184131 | JGI IMG/M metagenome (GOLD analysis project Ga0209498, IMG submission 184131) | Lake sediment microbial communities from Walker lake, Nevada to study Microbial Dark Matter (Phase II) - Walker Lake 11/02/13 Deep... | ecosystem: Environmental > Aquatic > Freshwater >...
AACCGCCAGCTATGCCATGATGGGCGACCTTAACATTGCTGAGCCTGGCGCGGTGATTGGCTTTGCCGGCCGAAGGGTAATTGAACAAACCATTGAAGAGAAGTTGCCCGACGACTTTCAAACTGCCGAATACTTAGTGGATCATGGCTTTGTGGACAGTATTGTGAACCGCAAGGATATGAAAGACTTTCTTGCCCGGGTGCTGGCCTATTACAACCGTTAATTTAATCATGAAGCATTTCAAAAAAAAATCATAGAGAATGACAGAATCCAAGGATAAAAGGTCAAAGGCCAAAAAGCTATTAGCGCCCTGGGATATCGTAAAGATCAGTCGCCACCCGCAGCGCCCTGTTTTTCAGGACTACCTGCAACGCATTTTCACCAATTTCATTGAATTGCAAGGAGACAGGTATTTTGGTGATGACCGTGCCATTATAGGAGGCTTTGCCGAGATAGGAGGGAAGCGGATTGTGTTGATTGGCCACAACAAGGGCAAAAACACCGAAGAGCAGCTTGAGCGCAATTTCGGCATGGCCAAACCCGAGGGCTACCGCAAGGCCCTGCGGCTGATGAAGCTCGCCCAGCGATTCAACCTGCCTGTTGTGACCGTCATTGATACTCCAGGCGCTTTTCCCGGTCTGGAGGCTGAAGAAAGAGGGCAGGCTGAGTCCATTGCCCGTAACATCACAGAGATGGCTTCGCTAGAAGTGCCGGTGGTGGCAGTTGTGATTGGCGAAGGGGGCAGCGGCGGTGCGTTAGGCATTGGCGTAGGCGACCGCATACTAATGCTGTCAAATGCCATTTACTCGGTGATCTCGCCCGAAGGTTGTGCGGCCATTTTATGGCGCGATGCCAAATTTGCCCCTGATGCCGCCGAAGCATTGAACCTTACCGCCGAAGCCCTGCTCAGGCATGGGGTGATCGATGAAATCATACCCGAACCCGGCGAAGGAGCCCATACCAATTATGAGAAAACGGCAGAAAGCGTTCGAAAGGCTATCCTGAAGAATCTCGATGAGCTGAAAAAAATCTCAACGCCTGAATTGCTCGACCAGCGATTTGCCAAGTACTCAGCCATGGGAAAATTTGGCGTCGAATAATTAATTGTAATTCAACAATTTCAGATAAACGCTGTTGAAATTAAACAAACCAAGAACCATCAGGGCTTTGGCCCATGAAAAACCCAAATTAACGAACAATGGAAAGCAAGAACATTCTGCGAATTACTGATACTACACTCAGGGATGGTCACCAGTCGCTGTGGGCCACCCGCATGCGCACCGACGACATCCTGGGGATTATTGACACCATTGACAATGCCGGCTTCTACTCTCTGGAGGTTTGGGGCGGTGCCACCTTTGATGTGTGCCTGCGCTTCCTGCGAGAGAATCCTTGGGAGCGGCTCAGGCTCATAAAGCAAAGGGCCAGGAAAACACCCCTCCAGATGCTTCTTCGCGGCCAAAATGTGGTAGGCTATAAAAACTACCCTGATGACCTGCTCGACCGCTTCATTGAACTGGCCCACATTAACGGGGTGGACATATTCCGCATTTTTGATGCGCTTAATGATACCCGCAACCTTGAAGCGGCCATTAAATCTGTGAAAAAGCACGGCGGCCACGCCCAGGGTGCCCTTTCTTACACCATCAGCCCTGTGCACACGGTTGAGAAGTACGTGCAGTATGCCCGCGAAATGGTACAAATGGGCGTTGATTCACTGGCCATAAAGGACATGGCTGGGATCCTTGCGCCGGAAATGTCCCGCGAGCTGGTCACTGCCCTGAAATCAGAATTTAATTTGCCGGTTCAGGTTCACTGCCATGCCACCAGTGGCATGTCGGAAGCTGCATATCTTGAGGGCGTGAAAGCGGGGGCAGGCGCCATTGATGGCGCCGTGGCTTCCATGTCGGGCTTCTCATCACAACCCGCTGTTGAGACCTTGCATGCCATTTTTTCTGGCTTGGGATATGAAACAGGGCTCGACATTGATGCCATCCGAAAGGTAAACCGCTACTTCGAAGAGCTGGCTCCACGCCGCACCAAACCTCACGGACACGGTGCCCCCGTTGATTCGGAGATCCTGGTACACCAGATTCCCGGTGGCATGATATCAAACTTCCGCTCGCAGCTCGAGCAGCAGGATGCCCTCGATAAACTCCCTGAAATGCTCGAGGAGGTCACCCGCGTGCGTCAGGATCTGGGCTACCCGCCGCTGGTAACGCCCACCAGCCAGATCGTTGGAACCCAGGCCGTAATGAACGTGTTGGCCGGCGAACGATACAAAATTGTTCCTCAGGAAGTCAAAAGCTATGTGAAGGGAATGTACGGCGTGTCGCCGGCACCAATCTCAGAAGACTTTGTGAAAAAAATCCTGGGTGATGAGCAACCCATTACCCACCGGCCTGCCGATGACCTTAAGCCCATGCTCCCAACCATTACCAAATCCATTTCGCAGCCTGAGCTGCTTCAGGAAGAGGAAGACATCATTTCTTACTGCCTTTTCCCGGAGGTGGCCATGGAGTATTTCAAGTGGAGGGCCATTCCCGAAGGGCAGCGGCCAAAAACTCCCGCCGATATTGAAGTTGAAGAAATGCTGGGCACCGGAAAGAATGGTTCTTCTGAACCTGCCGCCACACCCCAAGGCCTTGACAAAATGCTGCATGCTGAAGATTATGCTGGCATTAATGCCATTCTTGAGCATGCATCTTATCTTCAGCTCAATGAGCTGGTTATCAGTAAGGGCGATTTCAGCCTTTCGCTTTCTGGAAATGGACAAGGTAAGGCCGCGCCGCGCCCACTGAGGCAAGCTGCTCATGACACTGAGGTAGCGGCAGCTGAGAAGCCTGCTGCCAAAGTTCCGGCACAGAAAACCGAAGAAACTGTTGTTGCCGGAGAACCTATAAATGCCGTGATGGCCGGTACGTTCTACCGCTCGCCCGGCGAAGGAAAACCTTCCTTTGTGGAGGAAGGAAGTGTAGTTGAAGCCGGTGATACCATTTGCATACTCGAAGCCATGAAGCTTTTCAATGAGATCAAGGTACCCTTTAAGTGCCGCATCGTGAAAATCGTGGCCGAAAATGCAAAAAAGGTATCCAAAGGTCAGCCGCTTATGCTGGTAGAAAAGTTGTAACATTTCGGTTTAATAATAATAGGATATCCAAAGCCGCCCAAACCGGGCGGTTTTTTTTCCTGTTTTCCGGATTGAATTTTTTCAAAAAATGCAATCACCTTATTATCAAGTTTATACGGATTTTTTCTTTGAAAAATGGGTGTCCCGTGGTATCTTTAGAGCATGTTTGTGCGAAAGAAAAAGAATCGGAGCGGGAGCGTTAGCATCCAGATTATCAAAAAGATAAATCGGCTAAACAAGGTTATAAAAACTATTGGTTCATCCAAAGATCCTGATGAGATTGACCGCTTATTCCAAAAGGGCCTCTATGAGCTTCCCCGATTGTTTGGAGCTACTTTGTTTGATCAGATTCAAGAGCCTACTATCAGTGAGTTAAGCAATGACAATATTCGGGTTGTTGGGCCAGAACTTGTTTTTGGCAGGATTTTTCATCACATTGGGTTTTCGGTCATTAATGATCCAATTTTTAAGGATTTGACTATTTCAAGAATTACACATCCTGGCAGTAAGTTGGAGTTATCAAGGTACTTACGTGAAAATAACAAGCAAGACATATCCGAAGACAGGATTTATTATTTCCTGGATCGCCTTAATACCAGGTATAAAGATCAGGTAGAAGAGATCAGTTTTAGATATACAAAAAAAGTATTAGGTGGAGATATAGGGATTGTCTTTTACGATATGACTACCATCTACTTTGAAAGCGACCATAGCGATGAATTCAGAGAGACGGGTTTTTCAAAAGAAGGAAAACATCAGCATCCACAAATTTACTTGGGATTGCTGGTGGGAAAAAATGGCTATCCTATTGGCTATGATGTGTTTGAGGGGAGTATTTATGAGGGTCATACCTTAATTCCTGTCCTGGAAAGATTTGAAAAACGGTTCAACTTACAAAAACCTATTGTAGTGGCAGATGCCGGATTATTGTCATCGGATAACATTGAAGCTTTAAAAACCAAGAAATACAGCTTTATATTAGGTGCAAGGATCAAAAACGAATCTGCAAAAGTTAAAAAGCAGATACTGAAACTGAGCCTATCAGATGGGCAAATTGAAAAGCTAACCAAGGAAGACAATACGAGCCTGTTTGTAAGCTATTCGCAAAAAAGGGCAAACAAAGATGCACACAATCGCCAGAAGGGCCTAAAACGCCTGGAAAAAAGCCTGAAAGCAGGTCGTCTTACAAAGAGTAGCATCAATAACAGGGGCTATAATAAATATCTTAAGCTGGAAGGTGAGGTTAAAATAGAGATTGACTATGCGAAGTTTGAGAGTGACCAGCAATGGGATGGTTTGAAAGGATACATTACCAACACTGGCCTTACCGGGTCAGAGGTCATTGAAAGCTACAATAACTTATGGCTGATAGAAAAAGCGTTCAGAATTTCCAAAACAGATTTGAAAATCAGGCCGATATATCATAGACTACGGGAGAGAATCGAGGCTCATATCTGTATATCCTTTGTTTCTTACCTGATTTATAAAGAGTTTGAGCGGGTATTAACAGAAAGCATTGGCAATTTATCTGTGAATCAAGCAATAAAACAAGTCAACAAAATGCATGAGCTGGTTTTTCAGTATTCTAACGGAAATAATCAGCGGGTTTTGTTGAAAAATAACCCAACTCAAGAACTAATAATTAAAGCTATTAATGGTAATTTTTGAAAATGGGTGTCCTGTCCGGAAAACAGGTGTGGAGTTTCAAAACACCACAATCGTTATGGAATAGCAGAAAAGCCCGCCTTAAATGCGGGTTTTTTACCCTTCCGGGGAAAATTTAAAAGCCGCTCCAAAACAGGAAGCGGCTTTTTCGTTATTCATGAGAAGGTTGATTTTACATCATTCCGCCCATTCCACCCATGCCCGGGTTCATTGGCATGTCGGGCTTATCTTCCTTAATCTCGGCGAGTACGCACTCGGTGGTGAGCAGCATGCCTGCAATGGAAGCGGCGTTTTCAAGGGCCACGCGGGTTACTTTGGTTGGGTCAATAACACCTGACTCATAAAGGTTTTCGTAACGCTCAGTGTGTGCGTTGTAACCAAAGTCTTCCTTGCCTTCCTTCACCTTTTGAACCACGATTGAACCTTCAATGCCAGCATTCTCAACGATCATGCGCAGAGGCTCTTCGAGAGCGCGGCGAACGATGGCCACACCAGTGGTTTCATCTTCATTGTCTCCCTTAAGGTTATCAAGGGCAGTAATGGCGCGGATAAAGGCCACGCCACCACCAGGAACGATACCTTCTTCAACGGCAGCACGGGTTGCGTGCAGGGCATCGTCAAAGCGGTCTTTCTTTTCCTTCATTTCTACTTCGCTGGCGGCACCCACATAAAGTACTGCCACACCACCGGCCAGCTTGGCAAGACGCTCCTGCAGCTTTTCGCGGTCGTAGTCGCTGGTGGTGTTTTCCATTTGGGCTTTAATCTGGTTGATGCGAGCCTTGATCATTTCCTTGTCGCCTTTTCCGCTAACCAGAGTCGTATTGTCTTTGTCGACGGTAATTTTTTCGGCGCGGCCGAGGAGCGACAGGTCAGCATTTTCGAGCTTATAGCCCTGCTCTTCGCTGATCACGGTACCACCGGTAAGAATGGCAATGTCTTCGAGCATGGCCTTACGGCGATCTCCAAAACCGGGAGCCTTAACGGCAACGATTTTGAGTGAACCGCGCAGTTTGTTAACAACCAGTGTGGCAAGTGCTTCACCATCCACATCCTCAGAAATGATAAGCAGGGGCTTGCCAGTCTGAACCACTTTTTCCAAAACGGGCAAGAAGTCCTTCATAGTGCTGATCTTCTTGTCGTAGATCAAAATGAAAGGATCCTCATAAACGGCTTCCATCTTGTCGGTGTCAGTAATGAAATAGGGGCTGATATAGCCGCGGTCGAACTGCATACCTTCAACCACTTTCACGCTGGTTTCAGTACCTTTTGCTTCTTCAATAGTGATCACGCCCTCTTTCTTCACCTTGCTCATGGCCTCGGCAATCAGTTTACCAATGGAGCTGTCGTTGTTTGCCGAAATAGTGGCCACCTGCTCAATTTTGTCAGTGCTGTCGCCAACTTCAATCGATTGCTTGCGAAGGTTCTCTACTACTTTTCCAACGGCCTTGTCAATACCGCGCTTAAGGTCCATGGGGTTGGCGCCTGCGGTTACGTTTTTAAGGCCGTTGTTAAAAACTGCCTGGGCAAGAACGGTAGCGGTAGTGGTACCATCACCAGCCACATCGGCGGTTTTGCTGGCCACTTCCTTTACCATCTGGGCGCCCATGTTCTCTACAGCGTCTTCCAGTTCAATGTCTTTTGCTACGGTAACCCCGTCCTTGGTAATGACCGGTGGGCCAAACTTCTTGTCGATAATCACGTTGCGGCCTTTGGGGCCAAGGGTTATTTTTACTGCATTCGAAAGCTTATCAACGCCAATTTTTAGCGATGCCCTTGCTTCCATTCCAAAAATGATGTCTTTTGCCATATTCTCTGAATTTTGAGTTTTTCGATGAATTTTGTTTTAGAAATTAGATGATGGCCAGAATATCTGACTCACGCATGATCAGATAATCTCTTCCTTCGTAGGTCAGTTCTGTTCCTGCATATTTGCCGTACAGCACCTGGTCGCCGACTTTTACAGTCATGGGTTCGTCCTTCTTGCCATTGCCAACGGCAACAACAGTACCTTTCTGTGGCTTTTCCTTGGCGGTGTCTGGAATAATAATGCCGCCCGAAGTCTTTTCTTCGGCGGGAGCGGGTTCAACCAGAACGCGATCTGCTAAGGGCTGAATTTTAATGTCTGCCATTTTCTCTTCAATTTTATTTGTTAAACAATTATGATGTAATTTACGATTTCAAGAACTTGCACACGGCATTTTCATAATCCGTGCCAAAGGCCCCTGATAGGTTTTTTCAGGACAATTTTGCAAAAAAAGAAGGGCTTCAAAAAAAAATGTCAGAATGGTCTGCCATTCTGACATTTTGTATGGAAAGAAAATTTACTTTAATCTTCCACCTCTTGAGCACCTTGCTGGACAGGTACCTGGAAGTCGGCAGGCGGAAGTTGCTGCGCCGGGATCCTGTCGCGGATCTCGCTCTGCCGAACCTCACGGTTTGCCGAACGGGGAATGACGAAAGTGGAAACCAGGGTCAGAACGACCAGGATTATTGCCAGAGTCCAAGTTGATTTCTCAAGAAAATCTGTGGTCTTCCTTACGCCCATTACCTGGTTGCTCGAAGAAAAGTTGGAGGCCAGGCCGCCACCTTTTGAGTTCTGAACCAGCACAATAAGTACCAGCAGTATACAGGTGATAAGGATCAGGACTGAAATTAAAACATACGCACCCATGGGTTACTTCTTTAAATTGATTTCGTTTTTAATGGTGTTGATTTTTTCTGCAAAGTAACTGCTTTTTTCCGGAAATCTCAAGGATAATTTTTGATAGATATCTAAAGCCTTTTCATGTAAGCCCTGATTCAGAAAGATCATGGCCAGGGTTTCGGTTCCTATCTCTTCCGGGCTAAGCAGGTTTTTCTCTGCCAGGTTTTCATTAAAGTTGGATCCGCGAGTTGGCTTAATGCGAGGTTCCTCCTTAAGAAACTTTTCAATAAGGGCATCATGCTTTCTGATAGCAGTTTCGCAGGGTTTTTCAACGGATTGAGAACGAGTGTCCTCCTTTCCTGCAGTTTTAGCTTCATGGGTCTTTTCATCTGTCTTATCAGGCACAGTAGCGGCATTTACCAAAGTAGCCGGGGTTTTCTTTTTTAAGAATAATTGTACGAACCAGGCAGGAAAAAAGGAAGTTCTCTCTTTTTTATTTGCTGGTTTTTCAATTTCAGGCACAGGGGTTGGCATCACCACCGGCTTAATACGCCCCGAAATGAAAACCTGAAATTGTTTGCGGTCGATGGCGCAGGCTGCAGCCTGATTAACCTGCTTCTCGAAATCGGAGCGCTGCAGCTGCTGCAGGTTTTTTGCAAGCAAAATGCGCAAGGGCTGGCTATATGGAAACTTTTCAGCCAATTGCCGCAGCTGCTCCTCGATGCCCTTGTCAAGCCTGTCTGTCTGGCTCAACATTTCAAGAAATTTTTCGGCTTGCATTTTACTTGGGTTAGTTTACCAGTTTACAACAGCCTGGTTAAAAATATCTTCGACAAGAGCCTCGGTAATGATTGTGATGGCTTCGTCTTCTATTTCGGCAAGTGAGCGGGTACTTGGATAATCCCAATAACGCGAAAAAGTTCTTTCGAAATCATTTTCGGGTTCAAATTCGTTGATGAATTTCACCCTCACACTAATGGTCAGCCTGTTGAGTGCGGCGCGGTCGTCGCCACCAATGGCGGCTGGTGCAGTGGTGTAGCCTGTTATGCTTCCATCAAAATGAAGGTCGCCGCCACCATCAACAAGGCGGAGGTTGGTTTGCTTAAGGAACTTGTCTTGAAGAGCCTCTGTAAAACGAGCGCTTAGTGTAGGCTGTATAAGCTGGGCATTATTTGGGAAATAGCTTACCGAAAAAGTTTTTGCTTCGGGCGGAATGCTTGCCCCGGTAAATGAATAAATGCCGCATGAAGGCAAGAATGCCATGATGGCCAAGCCAACAAAAAAGCCAACTATTAGAATACGATCACGCATTTGTTTATAATTCTTTGACAACCAGCAAAAATACAAAAAAAGCCTTTACCCGATGCCGTATTCCTTGATTTTGCGGTAAAGGGTTCGTTCTGATATTCCCAGCTCTTCGGCAGCCTTCTTCCGGCGGCCGTTATACTTTTGAAGCGCCCTAATGATCAGGTCTTTTTCTTTTTGCTGAATGGAAAGGCTTTCTTCCACCTCTTCGTGCGGAGCTTCCTCGTAGGTTTCAATTTCCTGGTCTATATCAGGCTCCTTAATCTTAATACCCGCATTTTCATTGTACATCTGGGGCAGGTCTGTCTTTTCATACAGCTTTTGCAGGAGCTGTGCATGCTCTTGCTCAAAAGAGCCTGAAACCTGCCCTCCTTCAACCATTTTGCTTACGATTTTCTTCAGGTCGTTGATGTCGCGCTTCATGTCGAACAATACCTTGTAAAGAATCTCCCGTTCGCTGAGATCAGGGGTTAGGTGACCCGACCCTGCCATGAGAACCGGAAGACGGTTGTTGAACTCGGGGGGCATGTATTTCAGGATGGTGTCGGAAGTAACCATTCGGTTGCTTTCGATCACAGAAATTTGCTCTGCCAGGTTTTTAAGTTGCCTTACGTTTCCTGACCAGCGCTGCCTTAACAAGAATTCTTCTGCATCCGTAGTGAGTTGCAAGGGCGGCATTCGGTATTTTTCGGCAAAGTCGGATGAGAACTTCCTGAAAAAGAGCACGATGTCTTCCTTGCGTTCGCGCAATGGCGGCACATGAATAGGTACGGTATTCAGCCTGTAAAAAAGATCTTCGCGAAAGCGACCGGAAGAAATGGCATCCTGAAGATTGACGTTGGTGGCTGCCACCACCCTTACATCGGTTTTCTGCACCTTCGATGAGCCCACCCTGATAAACTCGCCCGACTCGAGCACGCGAAGCAGGCGAACTTGGGTTAACAATGGCAGTTCGGCCACCTCATCCAAAAAGATCGTGCCACCATTCACCACTTCAAAATATCCTTTTCGGGAGTCGTGTGCTCCAGTAAAAGCTCCTTTTTCGTGACCATAAAGCTCTGAGTCGATGGTGCCTTCGGGTATTGCACCGCAGTTAACAGCAATGTATGGGCCATGCTTTCGCGAACTAAGCTGATGGATAATCTTCGGGAAAACTTCTTTTCCGGTTCCGCTTTCGCCGGTTATCAATACCGTAATATCGGTAGGCGCCACCTGCCTTGCCACATCAATGGCGCGGTCAAGGTGAGGTGAAAACCCAATGATTCCAAAACGTTGTTTTATGGTCTGAACATCAAACATTCTTGATTATTTTTTAACCCGATCTTTCAAAACATGAAGACCAGTCAGGAATATGCCAATAAGTCAGTTTATTTATGCAAAGTTAATTCTTTTAAGCCGATAATTGATTACCTTTGTGCCTTGTTTTGCGACAAGCCGAACAGTTTACTAATCAAAAGATTACCATTTTTGTTTTCGACCATATGACCAAAAATAGCTTCAAACGATATACTGTTACTTCTGCGCTTCCCTATGCGAATGGTCCTGTTCACATCGGCCATTTAGCCGGGGTTTACGTGCCTGCTGACATTTATGCACGCTACCTTCGCCTGAAAGGGGAGGATGTGGTTTTTATCGGCGGCAGCGATGAACATGGTGTGCCCATCACCATAAAAGCCCGGCAGGAAGGCATCACCCCCCAGCAGGTGGTAGACAAGTACCACGGCATGATCAAGGACTCCTTTGAGAAGTTCGGCATTTCGTTCGATGTTTACAGCCGCACTTCTGCGCCGATTCACCACGAAACAGCATCGGCTTTTTTCCGCAAGCTATATGAAAACGGCCAGTTTATTGAAAAGGAGAGCGAGCAGTATTATGATGAAGAAACCCGGCACTTCCTTGCCGACCGGTACATAACAGGCACTTGCCCGCACTGCGGTTTTGAGCGCGCCTACGGCGATCAATGCGAGAACTGCGGCACATCCCTTAGCCCCACCGATCTGATCAATCCAAAATCGGTACTTAGCGGAAACCCGCCAGTAATGAAGCCAACCAAGCATTGGTACCTTCCGCTCGATCAGTATGAGTCATGGCTTCGTGAATGGATTATTGAAGGGCATAAGCACGACTGGAAGTCTAATGTTTACGGACAATGCAAATCGTGGATCGATCAGGGCCTGCAGCCCAGGGCGGTTACACGCGATCTGGACTGGGGCGTTAAGGTACCCATTGAAGGTACTGATGGCAAAGTGCTTTATGTATGGTTCGATGCCCCCATTGGCTATATTTCTGCCACCCGCGAATGGGGCGAAGCCACAGGCAATGACTGGGAGAAATACTGGAAAAGCCCCGACAGCAAGCTTGTGCACTTTATCGGAAAAGATAATATTGTGTTCCACTGCATCATTTTCCCCAGCATGCTCAAGGCAGAAGGATCCTACATCCTACCCGACAATGTGCCCGCCAATGAGTTTCTGAACCTTGAAGGCGACAAGATTTCCACTTCTCGGAATTGGGCAGTTTGGCTGCACGAATACCTTGAAGAATTTCCCGGCAAACAAGATGTGCTGCGCTATGTGCTTTGCGCTGCCGCACCCGAAACCAAAGACAACGATTTTACCTGGAAGGACTTTCAGGCGCGAAACAACAGTGAATTGCTGGCCATTTTCGGCAATTTTGTAAACCGCACCCTGGTGCTTACCCATAAATATTTTGATGGTAAGGTGCCGGCAGCCAGCCAGCTGAGCGATGAAGACAAAAAAACACTTGAAATCCTGGCCGGTTTCCCGGAAAAGATTTCGCAAAGCCTTGAAAACTATCGTTTCAGGGAAGCCCTGGCTGAATTTATGAATGTTGCCCGCCTCGGAAACAAATACCTTACTGATGCCGAACCCTGGAAGATTTACAAAACAGATCCGGAAAGGGTAGCAACCATTTTGAACATTAGCCTTCAAATCTGCGCAAGCCTGGCCATTTTGTCAGAACCTTTCCTGCCCTTTACAGCAGATAAGCTCAGGTCGCTGCTTAATCTTAACGGCAACCTATGGTCAAAGGCAGGCGGAAGCGATGTGTTGGCCCCTGGACTTGATATAAAAGAGCCATTTCTTTTGTTCGAAAAAATTGAAGATTTACAGATAGATGCCCAGGTTCAGAAACTGCATAGTACCCGCGAGAATAATGTGAAAGCGGCAATAGAATCAGTGCCTCCAAAAAGCCCGGTAAGCTTCGATGATTTCGCTAAAGTTGACATAAGGGTTTCTACGATTATTTCTGCTGAAAAGGTGGCAAAAACAAAAAAATTGCTGAAACTGGAAGTGGAAACCGGGATTGACCGCCGCACAATTGTTTCAGGAATTGCTGAGTTTTACAGCCCTGAAGAGATCATCGGGAAAAAAGTTGTTGTTTTGGTAAATCTTAAGCCTAAGGCCATTAAGGGCATTCAGTCGCATGGAATGTTGCTGATGGCAGAAGATGATAATGGAAATTTAAGTTTTGTGGTTCCTGAAAAGGGATTTGATGATGGTAGTATTATTTGTTAAAAAGTAACTACTTTTAGCTACAAAGACATTAATAAATATTTTTAATTTATGGGGCGACAATATAAATTTATAAAAAAAATATTTATATTTGCTGCTGTTTGGCCCCGTAGTTCAATGGATAGAACGGAAGTTTCCTAAACTTTAAATACAGGTTCGATTCCTGTCGGGGCTACAATTTTTTTGAAAATTATTTTTTTACGTTTTTCACTTAGATAATATCTTTTGCGATTCGGGTCGCAATTTGTCAGAAAAGGAGCATCCATGAACAGAAAAGACGAAAGGCCGAGCAAAATTTCTTACGAACGCCATCTCAACCAGATTGGTATTCCAGAAGGACAGAAGAAGTCAAACGGGGGAATCATTCCTGACTATGTAAAATATGGCACCTGGCTCAGGGTAAATGATGTTGAGCTGTTTGAAAAGGGTTACCGGGAGTGGCAAGCCAAGGTCAGGGCTGAAGAAGCAAAGAAGGGCTAATCCATTCTGAGCAATTTTACCCAGGTTCTTTGCCCTCTTTCTTCAGTTATTACCTCCAACAGGTAAAAATTACCTCCAATTCCTGATCCGGGTTCAATCTCCGTTATTCTTTGGGTAATTGTGCCCTGCATTATTATTTTTCCATCTGGGCTCCAAAGCCTGTATGTTCCTGCTGGTGCAAAATCTTCAATATAAATACTAAATTTATTGCCGAATGGGTTTGGGTATGCTTTTACAAGTCTTCCCCAATCAGCGGTGACCTCCTTCTTTAAACTCGCTTTTTTAAGCAGCCACAACTCTGGGTCAAATACCACTCCCAGTAAAGGCATGCCAACAAAAACACTGAATGTTTGGTCGGGCTGGCTTTGGAAGAAGCGCACATCAATGGGCTTGCCTGTTGTGGTTAACCTGAAGTCAAGACTGGTTTTAAAAAAAGCCGGGTAGTCAGCAGAACCTTGCTGAACCGACCTGACATAAAGACTGTCATTTCGCATCCACCAAAAAATTTCAAACAATGGATGCCCTTCGCCGTAATACCACTGATCGAAGAAAAACTCCCAGCTTCTCCCGCTTATCCGGTCGGCAACCTTCCTGAAATCATCGCCCGTGGCTACACTGTCGGCAAATTCCTGCCTGAAGTCATGCAGCACTTCGAAAAACACATCATCATCGTTTATTTCTTTTCGGAGCATATGCAAAATGGCTGCGCCTTTGCGGTATGAGAGCCGCCCGTTGAAAATCCGCCAGACATTGGCCGTTTCAAGCGGGGGGACATATACGCTGCCATCGAGAGCCGAAAGCACCGAGTTGTGGGCATTGTTCAGCCAGGTTTGCGCCGATGCCTGCCCTTGCAAAAATTCGCGTGCAAGGTACTCGCCGTATGATGCAAACCCCTCGTTTATCCATATGTCGCTCCATGTGGCGCAAGTAACACTGTTTCCGAACCATTGGTGTGCCAGCTCATGGCTCACCAGATCGTAGCTGAACCCGCTCATGGTCGACATGGTCTGATGTTCCATTCCGCCACCCATTGGCGCTGTGACATGCCCGTATTTTTCACCGGCAAAGGGATAATCGCCAAAAAGTTGTGAAAACACCCGCATAAAATCGGCGGTACGATCAATGTTTGCCTTCTGGGAAGTCAGGTATGCGGGGTTGTCGTAAATGAAGTTTTGAACAAACACCTGGTTAGACTCCTTGCTTAAAGGAGCAAAAAAACTGTACTCGGCATATTCAGAAACCGCGAGAGAAATAAGGTAATAGGCAATGGGGTAATGTGATTTCCAAATGTAGGTTTTGGTGCTTTCTTCGGGTTGAAAAACATCAACCAGCAAGCCGTTCGACCCGGCCATGTATTGTTTCGGAGTGGTAATTTTAATGGTTACGCTGTCGGCCTTGTCTTCGAGCACTTGCTTTACAGGCCACCATTGCCGGGCATTCAGGGGTTCGCTGAGTGTCCACAATACGGGTTTGCCATAAGGCGTAGTGCCAATCTGGAAGCCCGAGAAAAACCCCGATGCCTGCGGCACACCCTGGTAAAACACCCGCAGGTCTATCTCGTCATCTTTTTCGAAAATCGCAGGCAAAACAATAAGCAGCTCATTGCCTGCATGTGAAAACGTTAGATGCTGGCCGCTCATTAACACGCTGTCTACCTGCATGTTGTTCATTAGTTCGAGCACAAAGGTTTGGAGCGGCCCATGGGTTACCATTGCGGCCACTCTTGCGCTTCCGCTAATAAAGGCAATGGCCGGGTCAACTAACACATCAAGGGCGTAATAATGCACATCGTAATGCCACAAAAGGGGGTTTTGAGGATAGGTTCCGCTGCGGGCCGAAATAGTTTTGGTGTGGGCGCAATCGTGATGATTATGACCGTGTTGATCTTTTTCAGGCAAAACCTGCTGGCCACAAAGCCAGGCATGAATAAAAAAGGTAAGCGCTATGGTGAGAAAAAAACGCACTTCAGAATTTTTCTGCAATGTACAAAAACCACCAGAATTTTTCCAAAGCAAAATGATTCTGCTTGCTTATTGAAATAATTTCGCAAATTTGCATGAAAAAGCCCATGGCGGTGCACCCCATTAAGCGCCTTGCCGGTCAAACGGTCATTTACGGAATGAGCAGCATTATCGGACGCCTGCTCAACTACCTCCTGGTGCCGCTGTATACCCACCTGATTTTCGCAACCCAGGAATACGGGGTGGTTACGCTGATGTATTCTTACGTTGCCTTTTTGTTGGTTATATTGACCTATGGCATGGAAACGGCCTTTTTCCGTTTTCATGAGAATCATCCTGAAAACCGACAGACAGTTTTCAGCACCACCCTGTTTTCGGTGCTTTCTACCTCAACGCTTTTTATCCTGGCCACCACCTTTTTCAGGCAACCGATTGCAGGTCTGCTGGGTTTTGAAGACCACCCGGAGTACATTGCCTGGCTGGGCATTATTGTGGGACTTGATGCCTTGGCGGCCATTCCTTTTGCAAGGCTGAGGGCCGAAAATAAACCCCTGAAGTTTGCCGCCATCAAGTTTGTAAATATTGGGGTAAATATTGGGCTCAACCTGTTTTTCCTTTTGCTGTGCCCCTGGATCATGGAAAAGGGACCCGAATCCCTAAGACCAATTATCGGCAGTATCTATGATCCGGCAGTCGGGGTAGGGTACGTGTTCATATCTAACCTTATTGCAACCAGCGTTACCCTGCTGCTATTGCTGCCCGTTATGCTGCGCAGCAACTTCGGGTTTTCGGGTGGCCTGCTTCGTAAAATGCTTGTGTATGCCCTGCCACTTATGCTTGCAGGCCTGGCAGGGGTTGTCAACGAATCGCTCGACAAGATCCTGCTAAAATATTTGCTTCCGGCCGATGTGGCCATGAGCCAGGTGGGTATTTATGGCGCCTGCTACAAGATCTCTATCATGATGACCATTTTCATTCAGGCATTTCGCTTCGCTGCCGAGCCATTTTTCTTCTCACAGGCAGCCAGCAAGAATGCGCGCGAATTATATGCCCAGGTCATGAAGTATTTCGTAATTGCATGCCTTTTCATTTTTCTGGGCATTATGCTTTTTATTGACATTGTGCAACATTTTATTGGCGAAGCCTACCGCGAAGGATTAGGAGTGGTTCCTGTTTTGCTTTTGGCGAACATGTTTCTGGGTATTTATTTTAACCTCTCAATCTGGTATAAACTCACAGGGCAAACACGCTTCGGGGCATGGATTGCCCTTATTGGCGCACTGATCACCATTGCACTCAATATATGGTGGATACCCCTGATCGGCTATTATGGTTCGGCATGGGCAACCCTGGTTTGTTACCTGTTCATGACATTCCTGTCGTTTGCCTGGGGGCAGAAATACTACCCCATTCCATATGAACTGAAGCGCATCGCATTATTTATCGTTTCAGCGCTTGCTGTTTATTTTATCAGTCTTATTACCCAAGGCTTTCCCGCCGGATTCAAATATTTTTCTGCCCTCTTGCTGCTTGTGGGTTTTGCTTTTTCTGTATTGCTGATCGACCGATCATTGATGAATCAACTTAAGCGAACCATAGAAAGCAGATAAACAGCTTGATTTATATAACTAATTGAATGTCAAAACAGTAATGACTATTTAAGAAGTTTTTCTGCAAAAAAGCCCCTGAAATTTCGTATCTTTGCATTAATATTAAGGTTTTTACTGAAAACCTTTCTTGGTCCCATTCCGGGTAATTCGCCTTCTGGTTTATGTAATAATCTGGCAGCCATTTGTTTGAAAAAACCTGAAATGATTTGCCGCCTTTCACATAGATTAAATATTTTATTCTTTTTGAGATATGATAGAAAAACAAGTTCAGGATTCTTTAGAAAGCAAGATTTCGCCCCATTCAAAAAATGTGTTGAATAAATTGTTGAAAGAAAACCCTGAATTGCATGCTTTGCTCGACATTGCCAACAATGAGCATGAAGTAACTGAAGGAGTTCGGCGCATGGCATTGGCTTATTTAAACGATTACCCTGATGCGCTTTTGTTTTATGAAGGCAAAGTGCACGGGCGCGAAGCCATGGAAAAACTTACCTGGCAGGATTATGCGGCCATTCGTTTACTCGATTATTGCGATCACGCCAGCCGCGAATACAAGGACCTGAACCTGCGCGGAAGAAAAATTGACAACAATCCCTATAAAATGCTTTGGGAAGCAACCAGATTCGGAATCGGCGGTGCACAGGCTAACTTCTTCAAGGACATGCTTTATTTACTCAGGCAGTTCAGGGGAAAGCTGCAACATAAAATTCCTGAACGCGAAAAAGTATTGCAATGGATGGAAAGATTCCCTTCGGGGCTTGACCCCCGGGTGATAAAAATCCGTGAAGAAAACAAGAAAAGGATTATTCGCATACTGGTTGAAAAAATGGATCAGAAACTCATTACCAGTAAGCGATTTGCTTTCCCGCAAGGGATCGGCAAAGAAGAAAAAATTAGAATGGCTGAAAAATGGTGGGACAATCACCTCTTTCACCTGCGTTTTGCCATTCGCGATCCTGATTTTCTCAACGAAATGCTCGATTATTCGCTTGACACGGACACCATGGATGTGCTCCAGAAAGCCAAAAAGCGTGGCATACCTTTTTTTATCAATCCGTATTACCTTTCGCTGCTTAACACCAGCAATGTGCCCGAGTTTGCCCGCGACAAGGAGCAAGCCATTCGCTATTATATAATTTATTCGAAACAGTTGGTTGAAGAATTTGGGCATATTGTTGCCTGGGAAAAGGAAGACATTGTTGAGCCGGGCAAACCCAATGCCGCTGGCTGGATTTTGCCCACCCGCCACAATGTGCATCGCCGCTATCCTGAAGTGGCTATTCTGATTCCAGACACCATGGGCCGGGCTTGCGGAGGACTTTGTGCATCATGCCAGCGCATGTACGATTTCCAGCGCGGCAGGCTTAATTTTAATCTCGACAAATTGCTGCCAACCGATTCATGGGAGATCAAGCTCCAGCAGATCATGAATTACTGGGAAGAGGATTCTCGTTTGCGCGATGTTCTTATAACCGGTGGCGATGCCCTGATGAGCCGCGATGAGTCGCTGAAAAAGATACTTGATGCAGTGTATGATATGGGTCTTCGCAAAAAGAAAAAAAACAAGGAGCGGCCAGCCGGACAGAAGCATGCTGAAATGCTCAGGGTAAGGCTTGGCACACGTTTGCCAGCCTATTTGCCACAGCGGATCACCCCTGAACTGGCACAAATCCTTGCAGACTTCAAGACCAAAGCATCAGCCATTGGCATTAAGCAATTTGTGGTGCAGACGCATTTCCAGTCGCCCATGGAAGTAACACCTGAAGCCAGGCTTGGCGTATCGCGCCTGATCAGCGCCGGCTGGACCGTTACCAATCAGCTTGTGTTTACTGCACCGGCATCAAAAAGGGGACACACCGCACGATTGCGCCAGGTGCTTAACGATATTGGCGTTTTGCCCTATTACACCTTTTCGGTGAAAGGGTATCGCGAAAACAGCGAAAAGTTTGCTACCAATGCCAGGGCCGTTCAGGAACAAATGGAAGAAAAGGCAATCGGCTTCATACCGCTTAAAGACAGGAAGCGAATCAAAGCCTTTCCGCTTGATGCCGAAAATATGGTTGAAAACATTGACCAGCTCCGCCACGAAGCTGACATCCCTTTCCTTGCCACCGATCGTAACGTGCTGAATTTGCCCGGTGTGGGCAAAAGCATGACTTACCGTGTCATTGGCATTACCCGAAAGGGAAGAAGGATCCTTGAGTTTGACCATGACCACACCCGCAGTCACAGCCCTATTGTTGACAAAATAGGCAAGTTCGTGATCATTGAATCAAAATCGATTGCCAACTACCTCGACCAGCTCGCCGACTTTGGTGAAGACATTAGCGAGTATGAAAGCATATGGGGCTACTCAATGGGCGAAACCGAACCCAGGATGTCAATTTACGAATATCCTGATTTCGACTTTGATCTGACCGAAGAGATCACCAACTTCAGGGGTTGATTATTTTCGCTTTCGCGGAATTATTCGTATTTCATCGAATCGACGGGATTTGCTCTTGCGGCTTTCCAGGCATGGTACATCACCGTTAGAAATGCAATAAGCGATACCGCTGAAAGGGCAACAGCAAAGTGCCACCAGCTCAGTTCAATGCGATAGGCAAAGTTATTGAGCCAGTTTTTCATAAAAAGCCAGGCAAAGGGTGCCGAAATGATAAAGGCAATAAACACCAGGCGCAAAAAGTCCTTTTGCAAATGAAGAATGATGTCAGTAATTCTTGCACCATGCACCTTCCTTATGCCAATTTCCTTTCTTTTTTGTTCGGCAACGAAGGCTGTCAGGCCATACAAGCCAAGGGCTGAAATAATGATACAAAGCCATGAAAAATAATTGAAAACCTTCATGGTGTTTGACTCGGCACGGTACTGACGTTCAATGTTTTCATTTGCAAATTCAGGCTCAAATGGTAATGCGGGAAAATATTCGTTCCAGATGCGCTCTGCATGGTTAATCGCTTCGCTTCGCTGTTGCTCGTAATAACGAATAACAATGGTCCGAAACCTTTCGGGGTGCGAAAGGTAGAATGCCGGCTCAATGATGCCATGAAGCGAATAATAATTGTAATCGTGCACCACGCCTACCACCTCAAGTTGCTCTTGGGGATTGAAGGGGTTTTCGAACCTTCGGCCAACTGCATCGCTCCAGTTCAGGGCATTCACGGCAGCTTGGTTTAACATGACTCCCCGGGCCTGATCGCTCCGGAACTCGCTGCTGAAGTTGCGGCCCTGCACAACCGGAATTTCCATGGTTGGAAAAAAATCCTGATCAACATAACCGTAACGCACCATCAGGGGGATATTCACGCTGTCAATGGCATTCACGGGGCCCTGGCTTCCGGCCACACCATTGGTGCCGCTGGCCATGGCCACCTGGGTAATGGCAGGGCTTGAAATAAACCGGGCCTTCAAACCTTCCATTTGCATTTCATCCAGGTTGCCCTGGTGTATGTGCAGCGAGATAATGTTTTGGTAATTAATGCCCATATCCTTGTTTACCATAAAACGCCACTGGCTGAAAATGACCAGGGTGCTGAAGATCAGCATTACCGAAATGCTGAATTGAAAAACAACAAGGACTTTTCTCAGGAGTCCGGCAGATGATTTGCCGCTTACGGTAGCATTTTTCAGCACCGCCACCGGCTGAAACCGGCTCAGGAAAAGGGCGGGGTAGGTGCCCGCCAGGAGTCCAACCAGCATAAGCAGGCCAATAAGCCCAAAGTTAAATATCCAGTTGCCCAGGAAGTCAACCTTCAGGTTTGTGCCAAGCAGGGTGTTAAAATCGGGCAGAATGATTTCAACCAGGCCAATGGCAATGATCAATGAGAGAAAAGCGATAATTACTGATTCGCCAATAAACTGGGAAATAAGATTACGGGGTCCGGCCCCGAGCACCTTGCGTATTCCTACCTCCATAGCCCGCTTGGCTGAACGTGCCGTAGAAAGATTAATGAAGTTAATGCAGGCAATTACCAGAATCAGAAAAGCTACTAGCGAAAACAGGTAAATGAGCCTGATGTCGCCCCGGGTGTTGTAAATGCTGAATTTTATATGATGAGATTTCAAATGAATTTCACGCATGGGCTGAAGGTACATTTCTGGCCTGGGAGCGTCCTGCATGCCCATCTCATTCATTTGCTGTTCGATCATTTTCAGCATGTTTTCCTCGGCATGCTTATTCGAGATGCCTTCCTGAAGCAGCAGGTATGTCGAGAGATAATTCGACCCCCATACCTTAAGGTCAGGAATCATTTCTTCGGCGCTGGGATAACTCAGAATGATTTCGAATTTCAGGTGTGAGTTTTTGGTCTGATTCTTCATCAAGCCAGTGATCTTATATGGCTGGTTTCCGTAGCGGAAGGTTTTTCCGATTACATCGCGGGTGTTGAAAAAATTATCAGCAATACGCTCGGAAATAACTGCAGTGTGCAATTCTGTCAGGGCTATTTCCGGGTCGCCTGCCAGCAGTTCAAGGTTAAAAAACCTGAACACCTCATTTTCGCCAAAATAGGCGTATTGCTCACCAAACACCTTTTCATTCACTTCATACAAGCCACCCCATACGGGCATTAACCTTAAGGCAGCAGCCACTTCAGGCAGGCTGCTTCTCAGCTCCGGGGCCCACGGGCCACTGGTAATGGCCACATGTTGTACATCGATGCCCGCAGGGCGCTGTATTTCAACCAGCCGGTAAATTTGCCCCGACTCGGGAATGTGCCGCTCATAACTCAGCTCGTTTTGAAGAAACAATAGAATCAGAACAAAACTTGCCAAACCTGTGCTCAGACCAAGAATGTTAATGAGAGAATAGACTTTTTGACGGTAAAGATTGCGAAATCCTGTTTTCAGATAGTGTTGCAGCATTTAGATTTTTTGTTTTATAGGGTAAAACAAGCAATAAAATTATGCCATTTTCTTTATTGCGCTGCTATTCAGGCATTTAATTTTATTTCTCAATTTTTTGGCCCCTCCTTACGTTCGCTGCCGGACAATCTGTTGTGCGAAAACGAACAATTTGCTTAATTGGAATTTTAAAACGAATTTGGTTTTCTGGGTTTTGTTAAAAAATATTTTCATTTTCAATTGCCTGTTAATTCAGCAATTGTAACTTTGAAAAAAAATAATTAGAAATTAACGGCATAAATAAACTAAAAGGCATAACTTTTGTTAATAATGCAACTCTTTTTTGAACCAATGGACACCCGGACAAGAATTATTGAAGAATCTGCGGCCCTGTTTATGAAACAAGGCATCAGGGGGCTTACCATGAGCGAAATTGCCCAGTCGATGGGAATTTCGAAACGTACCCTTTACGAGCACTTCTCAAACAAGGAAGAACTGCTTGCCGCATGCATGGATTTCTGGCATCAGGATAGTTGCCGAATGTACGAATCAATTAAGGAGACTGCGCCCAATCCTCTTGAAGTGATTCATCAGCATTTCAAGCAAACGGTTATCGTATTGGGGCAGGTTCACCCCAACCTGATTTCTGATATCAGAAAATACCATCCTGCCATTTGGCAAAAACAATATCAGCTCATGCAGGAGACACGTCATTCTTTTACCATAGAGTTTCTTGAACAGGGAAAGGAACAAGGGTTTTTCAGAAAAGAAATCAATAATGAAATTGCCAGCAGGCTACTTTATGCCCAGGTTGACCATTTGCATGACTCAGAGTTATTTCCTCCACAAAGGTTTTCAAGGGCCGATGTCTTTCGCGAGATCATTTTTGTTTTCCTTCGTGGCATCTGTTCAGAAAAAGGAATCAAAGAAATGGAAAGAATTTTTGAAACCCCAAATTATTAATTCATTATGAAGACAAGTTTTAATTCAATAATTATTGCTTTGTTGGTTTTTTTGAGCACTTGGTTTTTTTCAGGGCCAGCCAGTGCACAAGGTCAGGCAGGCCCCATGGTCATTGGCCTTGAAGATGCCATGCACCTTGCCATGGAGCTGAACCCAACGCTTAGGGTGGCTGAAATGGAAGTGGAAAGAGCCAACACGGGTATTAACATTGCCCTTGGCCGTTATTTGCCCAACGTTTCGGCTTCCGGGGGTTATACCCGAAACCTTAAAAAGCCCGTGATTTTCCTTCCGCCGGGCAGTCCTTTTGGCGATGTACTTGAGATAGGCTCCGATAACAGCTATTCGGCCATGTTTGTGGCAGGCATGCCGGTTTACAACCCTGCCCTGAATGCCTCACTGCGGGCAGCAAGGGCTGAGCGCGAACTGGCCGGCGAAGATCTCAGGGCAAGTAAAATAGACCTGGAATATTTTGTCCATTCGGCCTTTTACGATGCTTTGCTTGCCAAAGAGTCGAAAGAAGTCATGGAGCAAAGTTTTAAAAATGCCCAGGAAAACCTTGAGCTGGTTCGCCGCATGCGGCAGCAGGGCCTTGCAGCCGAATTCGACCTGATTCGCGCCCAGGTACAAACCGAAAACCTGCGCCCAACCGTGCTACAGACCGAGAATGGTTACAAAATGGCTGTAAACTATCTTAAAGCCCTGATAGGCCTGCAAGCAAGCCAGGAAATTGAAGTTTCAGGAAACCTGACCCAACTGGCAGAAAGATCGCTGACCGATTTCAGCATTCAGCAGGCAAGCCGCAGCTTAAACCGCAACACTGATATGGTAAAACTTAACCTTCAAATGAACCTGATTGAAAGGCAGGCACACAGCATCAGGGCTTCCGCACTGCCTTCGCTTTCGCTTGCAAGCAATTACAACTTCCAGACCGAAGCCAACGACTTTAAAATTACCGACTACAACTGGGTTCGCACCTTTGCCGCCGGCCTTCGTTTCAATATTCCCATTTTCGGGGGATTTACCGTCAGGAATCAGGCCCGCCAGCTCGACATCCTGGGCGAGCAAATTGCACTGCAGCGCGATTACCTGAAAGAAAATCTTTCCATTCAGCTTGACAATATCCTTAAGACTATGACTGTGGCCGTTGAAAAATCGAACACAACGCAGGCTACTGTCGAAATGGCTGAAAGGGGTTACCAGATTGCCAGAGTAAGGTACGACACCGGGCAGGGCACCCTGCTGGAAGTGAATGACAGTGAGCTGGCCCTTACCCAGTCAAGGTTTAATCTTCTTCAGGCGAAACATGAACTGCTGAAAGCCCAGGCAGAATACAAGAAATTTATCGGAGAAAACAAATAACCACCTTCAACATCGAATAAAAATGAAAACACCAAATAAATCTCGTCGAAACCTTTTAATTCTGGCTGGCCTTGTGCTCTTTTCAGCTGCCGCTTGCCAGTCGCGCAGCCAGGAAGAAGCAACCGAACGTCCGGCTACCCTGGTTCAGGTAGCCCCAATCAGCGTTCAAACCATAAACAATGAACTTGATTATACCGGCGTTGTGCAGGCATACGAAGAAGCTCACATTGGTGCGGCCCAGCCTGCCCGCATTGAACGCATACTTGTGGATGTGGGCGACCAGGTTAGCAAAGGCCAGTTGCTGGTGCAGATGGACCGCACCCAACTTTTTCAGGCGCAGGTGCAGCTTCAAACCCTTAAAGCCGATCTGAACCGCCTCGATACGCTGCTGAGCATGGGTGCTGTTACCCAGCAAAGCTACGACCAGCTTAAAGCTCAGTATGAAGTGGCCAAAGCCAGCTATGAGAACCTGGCGAGCCATACCGAGATCAGGGCTACCATACCCGGTATTGTTACGGGCCGCTATAACAGTGCAGGCGAACTTTTTTCGATGACTCCAAGCCCTGCAGGCAAGCCCGCCATAGTAAGCATTATGCAGATCAGGCCGGTTAAGATCACCATAGGTGTTTCCGAAAGGTATTACCCAAGGGTTAAGAAAGGACAGACCACCACTGTGGTGACCGACCTTTTCCCCGGAAGGGTTTTTGAAGGCAAGGTGTATAAGATATACCCCACGATTGACCGTGCTTCGGGTACCTTTAAGGTAGAAGTCCTGATCGATAACAACGACCTGAGTCTTAAACCTGGCATGTTTACTCGTGTGGCACTAAACCTTGGTGAAACACAGGCCCTGCTTGTTCCGGCGCTTTCGGTGCTTAAGCAGGTGGGTAGCAACGAACGCTTTGTATTTGTGGTGGAAGAGGGGGTTGCCATACGTAAAACCGTAGTGCCCGGAAGAAACATTGGCGACATGCAGGAAGTGCTTTCAGGCCTTGAGCCCGGCGAATCTCTTGTGGTTTCTGGCCAGCACAATCTTACACACTTGGGCAAGGTTGAAATCGTAAATTAACGAACCTGTAAACAAGCATTGTTATGAGTTTGTACAGCACAGCAGTAAAAAGGCCCATCACCACCATGATGGTTTTTGTGGCCATTATGGCCTTTGGCTTGTTTAGCCTAAGGAACATGCCCATTGACCTGTATCCTGAAATTGACCCCCCGTTCATTAGCGTATTTACGGTTTACCCGGGAGCAAGTGCCGCCGACATTGAAACCAACATTACCCGGCCCATCGAAGATAACCTCAGCACCGTTACCAACCTGAAAAACATTACTTCGGTTTCGCGCGAAAATGTTTCGAGCATCAACATGGAATTTGAGTACGGAACCAACCTTGATGAAGCCACCAACGAAATCCGCGACATCATCGGCCGCATCATTCGGTTCCTTCCGGAAGATATTGATCAGCCTACCATCTTCAAGTTCAGCTCAGCCATGATACCGGTAATGATGATGTCGGCAACGGCCGAAGAAAGCTATGCGGCTCTTTCAAAAATTATCGATGACGCCATCATTAACCCCCTCAACCGCATTGAAGGCGTGGGTACAGTGGTGATGTTCGGCGAGCCCGTGCGTGAAGTACAGGTAAACGTCGACCCACAAAGGCTTGAAGCCATGAACCTTACGGTTGAACAGCTTGGAATGGTGCTGGCAGCCGAAAACATCAACCTCCCTTCGGGAAACCTGAAAATGGGGCAGGTCGACTACCCCTTGCGCTTTACCGGCGAATTCAGGGAAAGTGATCGCATCAGGAGTATCGTGATCGGAAACTTTATGGGCAACCCCGTTTATGTGTCGGATGTGGCCGAAGTGAAAGACACCCTGCGCGAGCTTACCATTCAGGAAACCATGAACCGCAAGCAGGGGCTCAGGTTTATGGTGCTCAAGCAATCGGGAGCCAACACCGTGCTGATCTCACAGGAAATCAACAAGATAATTCCTGACCTGAAAAGAAACCTGCCTCCTGATGTAACCCTCGAAAAGGTATTTGATGTTTCTGACTTCATCGTAACATCTATTAATAACCTTTCGAGCGTTTTGTATTACGCCGCAATTTTTGTAACCTTGGTAGTGTTGTTTTTCATTGGAAGATGGCGCGCCACCTTTATCATTATCCTTACCATACCGGTTTCGCTCATCACAGGCTTCATTTACCTTTACCTTACGGGAAATACCATCAACTTCATTTCGCTCTCGTCGCTTGCCATTGCCATGGGTATGGTAGTTGACGATGCCATTGTGGTGCTTGAAAACATTTCCCGTAAAATTGAGCATGGCAGCACGCCCAAGGAAGCCTCTGTTTACGGAACCAACGAAGTTGGTCTGGCTGTTGTGGCTTCAACCCTAACGGTTGTTGCGGTATTTTTGCCCATGACCATGATCGGTGGCCTGATGGGCATCTTCTTCAGGCAGCTCGGCTGGATCGTTTCCATTACCGTAACGGTTTCAACCATTGCAGCCCTGTCGCTTACGCCAATGCTCACCTCGCAGTTCATGAAATTTTCGCCCGGCAAGCGCAAGGGGCTTGGCCCCAAAGTCAGCGGCTTTATTGACAAAGTGCTTGGTGGCCTTGATAACTTTTACGAAGCGACCCTTGCATTGGCTATCAGAAACAAATGGAAGACCATTGTTTTTGCTATCCTGATTTTTATTAGCGGCTTCTTTCTGATGCCTTTCATTGGCACCGGTTTCTTTCCGCAAACCGATGAAAGCCGCCTTAATGCCACCATTGAACTGCCTACAGGCCTTAGGCTCGAGCAGAGTGTTGAAGTTTCCAGCCGCATGCAGGATATTTTCGAGCAGAAATACCCTGAAATTGACATGATCAGCAACAGCACCGGCTCAGCCACAACAGGCATGATGATGGGAAGCCAGGCCGGCTCAAACGTGATCAATTTCATATTACGTCTTGTTTCGCCCTCCGAGCGCGACCGCGATATCTGGGAAATTGCTGACCTGATACGCAAGGACATTGAAGGCTTTCCTGAAGTGGTGAAATACACCGTGACCGTTGGCCAGGGTGGTTTTGGCGGAAGGCCTGTTGAGATCGAGATTTACGGCGACGACTTCGATATGACCAGTGGCTTTGCCAATGAGCTTGAGCGGCGCATGCAAGATATTGCAGGTTTGCGCGACATTGCCATTAGCCGCGGCGACGAAAGGCCCGAGCTGCGCATTGTGCCCGATCAGGAAAAAATGGCCCTGCTTGGAATCAATACCAGCACCGCGGCCCAGGCAGTCCGCAACCGCGTGGAAGGCATGATCGCCACACGTTTTCGCGAAGGCGGTGAAGAATATAATGTGGTGGTTCGCCACAAGGAAGATTTTCGCAGCTCCATTGATGATGTTGAGAACATTCCGGTCAGGAATCAAATGGGACGCCTGGTCCGGGTAAAGGAGTTTGCATCGGTTGAAGAAAGCTTTTCTCCGCCCAACATTGAGCGCAAAAACCGCCAGCGTTACCTGCGCATTACCTCCGATCTTTCTGGTCGCTCGCTGGGTGAAGTGACCGCCGATATCCGCACTGCTATTGCAGAAATGGATATGCCACAGGGCCTTGACTACGCCTTTGGCGGTCAGATCAAAGAACAGCAGGAAGCATTTGCCGACCTTGGCGTACTTCTTTTGCTCAGCATCTTCTTGGTGTATGTTGTAATGGCGGCCCAGTTCGAGTCATTCCGAATGCCGGTTATTATCATGATGGCCGTGCCTTTTGCCTTTACGGGAGTAATTCTTGCATTATTCATTACAGGCATGGAGCTTAATGTGATCTCGTTGATCGGGGGGGTGATCCTGGTTGGGATTGTGGTGAAAAACTCCATTGTGCTCATTGACTACACCAACCTGATGTTTGCCCGCGGCAACCACGTGGTAAAAGCAGTTATGCTTGCCGGAAAATCGCGTTTGCGCCCGGTACTCATGACCACGCTAACCACCATGCTGGCCATGATTCCGCTGGCGGCCAGCCGTGCTGAAGGTTCAGAGATTTGGGCACCCATGGGCGTGGCCGTGATTGGTGGCCTTGCATTTTCAACCTTGATCACCCTGGTGTTTGTTCCGGTAATTTACGTGTTGTTCGGAAGCCGCAAACACCGCAAAAGAAAAGAGAAGGAACAATTGGCACCCGATTTTTTAACCAACTAACAGTTAAGTCATGAAATCAGTATTCATAATATATAATCAGGCCTT
>Ga0209498_1000363_pt1 | contig 27665 bp, 22 predicted proteins | sample WalLakDeSediment_FD_184131 | JGI IMG/M metagenome (GOLD analysis project Ga0209498, IMG submission 184131) | Lake sediment microbial communities from Walker lake, Nevada to study Microbial Dark Matter (Phase II) - Walker Lake 11/02/13 Deep... | ecosystem: Environmental > Aquatic > Freshwater >...
TCAGAAGGTAGCCCGGCTTGGGCCCACCTTTCGCTCTCAGTAGCTGCAAGTACTCCCTCTCACGCTTGAGTTTCCTGTCAATAGTTGCCGGACTCATTACTTTCAACTTGACAGCCACCTCGTCATCTATCGCAATCTCCCCAAACCCCCTTAGCCTGTCTACTTCTGTCTCCAACAGAGGCTTGAGCCTCTGCCCACAAGAGTAATCGAAGATCGCCCATATCTTGGCCAGGGCAGCTCTCACCCTGCCGTCATATGTCTCCTGCCTCTTATTCCTTCGCTTCGGATCGGGGCCTGCCCTGTGTATCTTCCAGATAACGTACTTCCTCGATTGTCCCGTGTTGAGGCAGTACTCATCTAAATAGCTGCCCGTGTTGAGGCAGTACTCATCTAATAGCTGCGTCTTCTCCTTCCTGGCCCTGGCCTTGAAGTACCTCTCCTTAATCACCCTCAGATACTCGTTCCTTGAATGCATGTCCATCCTTTCCATAGCCCGGCGTTACCTCCTTCGTTTCGATACCAAACCGGGCTATATCTTATAAGTTCGGTTAGATTTTTCATGAGTCAACAACTACCCCTTCGGTTAGATTATAGATGATTCAAATCGCGGGGAAGACCAAATCCGCCCCGAGGTGTTATAATAGGGGCCGCATGACCAGGGTCGACATCTACCGGGGCTGGTGCAAGAGATGCGGCATATGCATCGCCTTCTGCCCCAAGCATGTCCTGGAAGCCGATCAAGATTCCTACCCCACCGTGAAGGACCTTGAGCAATGCTCGGGCTGCAAACTCTGCGAGATGAGATGCCCGGATTTTGCCATCGCTGTGACAAAGGATGAAAAGCACAAAGCAAGGCCAAAAGCAAGACTCGATTCTCCTGCAGGGTAATGAGGCTTGCGTCAAGGGCGCCCTCATGGCGGGCTGCCGGTTTTACGCAGGCTATCCCATCACCCCTGCTACTGAGATAACCGAGGTGATGGCGAAGGACATGCCCGAGACCGGGGGAGTCTTTATCCAGATGGAGGATGAGATCGCAAGCATGGGGGCAGTCATCGGCGCCTCTCTCGCCGGAGCCAAGAGCATGACCGCCACGAGCGGGCCGGGCTTTTCCTTGATGCAGGAGCACATCGGGTATGCATGCATGGCTGAGGTTCCCTGCGTCATCGTCGACGTTATGCGTGCCGGACCGAGCACAGGCCTTCCCACCCAGCCATCTCAAGGGGATGTCATGCAGGCACGTTGGGGAACACACGGCGACCACTCCATCATCGTCCTCTGCCCCTCATCGGTGTACGAGTTCTTCGAACTCACGATACAGTCGTTCAACCTGTCAGAGAGATACCGCACACCGGTGATCCTGCTTGCAGACGAGATAGTTGCCCACATGAGGGAGGGGATCGTTCTCCCGTCCCGCAACGACATTCAGATCGAGAACAGACCCAGACCGACGGTTCCCCCGGAGTGGCACATTCCCTACGGTGACCCGGGCACCGGGGTGCCGCCCATGCCTGCCTTTGGCGAAGGATATCGCTACCACGTCACAGGTCTGCACCACGACCTGAGGGGCTATCCCACCACCCGAAAGGATGAGGTCGAGGCCTTGATGAGACGCCTGTTCTCGAAGATATCCAATGATCTCGATCGCCTGCAATGGTTCGACTCATACTACACTGAAGATGCGGTCATGACCGTGGTGGCCTACGGATGTGTTGCCCGGGCCGGGTTGCAAGCAGTGAGAGAAGCCCGGGCAAAGGGACTGAAAGTGGGACTCATCAAACTCCAGGTCCTCTGGCCATTCATGCGGCGTACCATTACAAGCATCCTCGACCGTTCACAGAAGGTGCTCGTTCCGGAGATGAATGTCGGCCACATCTCCCGTGAGGTAAAGAGGGTCAACCGTGGCAACTGCGAGGTGTTGACGCTTAACAAGATCGATGGAACGCCGATAACCCCGGGTGAGATACTGGAGATGCTAGAGGAGGTCTACCCGTGATAGAAACCGGCCACTTCGTCCACAAGTATCTCCGCTCGAGCAAGAGGTTCCCGCATATCTGGTGTGCCGGGTGCGGCATCGGTATCTTCATGCAGGCACTCATGAGAGTTATCGACCGCCTCGGATATGGCAAGGATGAGGTAGTTCTCGTATCGGGCATCGGTTGTTCCAGCCGTCTGCCTGTGTACGTAGACTTCAACACTCTGCACGCCACCCACGGCAGGGCCCTCACCTTCGCTACGGGCGTGAAACTGGCCAACCCCCGCCTGAGGGTCATCACAATCATGGGCGACGGAGACGCCGTTTCCATCGGGGGAAACCATCTTATCCACGCCGCCAGGCGCAATGTGGAAATCGCCAGCTTCATAGTTAACAACCAGGTCTACGGAATGACCGGTGGACAGTCTTCACCCACCACCGCCTACGGCACGAAGACCACCTCCGCGCCCTTCGGAAACCTGGAGGCCGCCTTCGACATATCGGCATTGGTGCAGGCTGCCGGGGCGGCCTTCGTCGGCCGAACGAGCGTCTACCATATCCCGTTGATGGATCGCCTGATTGAGAAATCCCTAACTAAGAAGGGGTTCAGTATGGTCGAAGTGCTCGCCCAGTGTGTAACCTACTCAGGACGCTGGCTGGGTCTCAACTCCCCTGTCGACATGATGGCATGGCAAAGGGACAACTGCGTGACCGTGGAAAAGGCAAGGGAGCTGAGCGAGGATGAACTCGCCGGAAAGACCACTATCGGCGTCCTTGTAGATCGTGAGAGGCCATCCTACGATGAGGAGTATGCAAAACTCACCGCAGAAAAACTCAAGGTATGAGATAAGGATCGCCGGATCCGGGGGGCAGGGCATAATCCTGGCCGGGATAATGCTGGCCGAGGCTGCCATTATGGATGGCAGATACGTTGCCCAGAGTCAGAACTATGGCCCTGAAGCCAGGGGAGGGAACTCGATTTCAGAGGTCATAGTGAGCGATGCCGAGATCGACTATCCTCAGGCCGTACGGTTGGACCTGCTTGTCGCCCTCACGCAGGAGGCATGTGTCAAGAACCTGGCTGCCATGAAAGAAGGCGGCCTCGTTATTGCAGACTCAAGCCAGGTGCGCTGGGTTCCCTGGGACAGGGTAGCCCGCCTGCCCTTTCGGCAGATAGCCACTGACGTGGGTGAGCCCAGAGCAGTCAATATGGCTGCGCTTGGTGCGGTAGCAGCTCTCTGTCCTATCGTATCGGTCGATTCGTTGATCAAGGTCATGGCCAAGAGGCTCCCTGCATCGAAGGTGGAGGCCAACCGCAAGGCGTTTCACGAAGCCCTGCAGGCAACTGACAGGGTGAAGGAGGGGCTCATCTCCCTTAGACCCAGGGACGCGTTTGAGCTCTGAGCCTGCCGGGTCCACCGGCACGCGTGACCTTACACCCCCGGCAATCATGATATACACAGGATCATTGAAGAACGTGCAGCGACAGGATACCCCACGCGCCGCGGCTCAGCCACATCAGCAAGAGCCTCCGACGAACGGTATCCCGACACCCCAATAGCGGCACATCAGCCGATGTCGCAGTCAGGACTCCAGCAATGAAGGTTGATAGACGAAGCAGATTCGACACCATCTTCCACCCGAGAACAGTAGCCGTGATCGGAGCCTCCGATCATGATGGCTTCTCACAGGCCTTGATGAGCACAAAGCTAACGGACCGTGTGTTCCTGGTCAACCCGAAGTACAGCGAACTCCACGGCAGGACTTGCTACGCCAGCATACTGGATATCGAAGATGAGGTCGACTACGTTGTCATCGCAGTGCCGGCGGCGAATGTCCCCGAAGTGTTGACCGACTGCATCGCTAAAGAGGTGAAGACCGCCCACGTGTTCACGGCCGGCTTTAGCGAGACCGGCCTGCCGGAAAGGAAGGCCCTCGAGGACGAAGTCAAGGAGATTGCCAGAGGCAGAATCAACCTTATCGGCCCCAACTGCATGGGAGTGCAGTGCCCGAAGTCCGGTCTGGCCTTCATCCCCGACGCATCAACAGAAGGAGGGACGGTGGGAGTGATCTCTCAAAGCGGCACCTTCGCCGAGCAGTTCCTCTCCGTCGGCAAGCTGAGAAACGTGACGTTCAGCAAGGTCGTTAGCTACGGAAACGCCGTAGACCTGGACTGTCCCGACTTCCTCGAATACCTGGCACAAGACCACGAAACCAGTGTCATAGCCCTCTACATGGAGGGAACACGGAACGGTGATCATCTGAGGCATGCACTTGCAGAAGCAGCACGGGTCAAGCCCGTAGTGGCACTTAAAGGAGGGATAACCGCGGACGGCAGACGTGCCGCAGCTTCTCACACAGGTTCGCTGGCCGGTTCGCCCGATACCTGGAGGGCACTGTTCCGGCAGACAGGGGTGATCCAGGTAGAAGACTTCGATGAACTGCTCGACGCCACCCTTGCATTGTCCTGCGCCCGACTGCCAGCAGGGAAGGGCACAGCCATCATCACCAACTCCGGCGGGTTCAGTGTGCTCGAGACCGACCTCTGCGTCAAGGCAGGATTGGAGGTCCCCCCGTTCACCGATGAGACGATTGCCGCACTGCGCAAGATGGTACCTCTGGCGGGAACGAGCATCGGCAATCCCCTCGATGCCTGGCCGATATACTATAATCTGCCGGGAAAGCCGGGAACACTCGCCGACGCCATCCGCATCCTGTCTCATGACCGGAGCATTCACTCGATAGTGCTGCACTTCGACGAAGTCAGCTATCTGATGCGGATCCTGGGAGACAAGGTCGAGGGCCTCCTCAATGAACTGATCCCGGTGATGGTCGAGGGATGCAGATATGCTCGGGACACGATGGACAAGACGGTCATGGTCTGCGTCGCGCTCGATGCGTACTCAGAAGATGAGGATGACAGAAGATATCACTTGATGGCAAAGAAGGCCTTCGAAGACGCACGTTTCCCTGTCTATCCGGCGCTCGGCCCATCGATCAAGGCTCTCTTCAACCTCTATCGATACAGCGCGAAGCATGGCCAACCGTAGATCATCAGCGGATCTTCAGATGACTTACGGTCCGGGCTGAACAGCATGCGCCACACCCCCATCAGGCCATCCCGAGCTTCACGGGCGATTAGTTTGACACCCTAGCCGCAGGGTGCTAGAATGCTTCGTTGTCCGCGGAGGTGAGAACATTTACGCTGTAGTTGAGATAGCCGGCAAGCAGTACAAGGTAGCGGCGAAGCAGACTATAGAGGTTGAGCGGCTCGGCGTGCCGGAAGGCGACGCCGTCGAGTTCGACAGAGTGCTGTTCATCGGCGGAGATGGCGATACGGTAGTCGGAGACCCAACAATCAAGGGAGCGAGGGTGAAGGCCACATCTCTGGGAGAGGCCAAGGGTGATAAGATCATCGTGTTCAAGTATAAGCCGAAGCGCCGGTACCGGAACAAGAGGGGACACCGCCAGATACACACGAAGATACAGATCAACGAGATAGTCAAGGGTTAAGGAGATCAAGCATGGCTCACAAGAAAGGTGGCGGCAGCACCAAGTGCGGGAGGGATAGCCAGTCCAAGCGCCTGGGCGTAAAGAGGTTCGGGGGCGAGCAGGTGCGCGCGGGCACGATAATCATTCGCCAGCGCGGCACACGCATGCTGCCCGGCAACAATGTGGGCATGGGCAGGGATCACACCCTCTTTGCTCTGATAGACGGTCACGTCAAGTATGAGCCGGCAACCAGATACAAGAAGAAGGTAAGCATCTACCAATGAAGGAGAAGATTCACCCCAAGTACAACGAGGAGGCCACGGTGAGCTGCCTCTGCGGCAATACCTTCACCATCGGTTCTGTCAAGCAGCAAATCAAGGTCGAAGTGTGCAGTCAGTGTCACCCGTTCTACACGGGCGAACAGAGAATAGTTGACTCCAGGGGCAGAGTCGAGAGGTTCAAGCAACGGTACAAGATGAAATGATTGCGGTCTCCTCGCCGCAACGGGCGATCGCGCCCACACGTATCATCTCAACCCCGGTACTCATACAGTGTCGCTGCTACCAGAGGCAGAATTCAGATTATCGAATCGTACGGTGTTCCCATCATAATCCTTCCCGCGGTGATGCAGGCCGCTCCGATCCCCCATCCTATTCCCCGGTCCGGACAACAGGCGACATGAGGCCCTGATGGCAAAACCATTTCACTACGGCGGCCAGGCAGTAATCGAGGGCGTCATGATGCTCGGCAAGAAGGGTCTGGCCATGTCCGTGCGCCAACCCGACGGCCGGCTGAACACCATAAGGCAACCCCTGGCCAGGATATACAGAGGTCGCCTCAGAGAAAAACCCTTCACAAGGGGACTGATCTCTCTCAGCGAGACCATGTTTCTCGGCACCCGGGCACTGCTTCGCTCCGCCGAGATCGCCGCGGCGGAGGAGGGAGATGAGAAGATACATCCCGCCCTTCTGGGGGGCACTGTGGCTTTGAGCTTTGCCTTTGCTGTTACCCTCTTCTTTCTGGTCCCCCTGCTCGCCACCCGCTACCTCATCGATCCTTACATCAGTTCCGCCCTGTTGAGCGTCACTCTTGAGGGGCTTTTCCGCATCGGCCTCTTCATCGCTTACATCAGGCTGATAGGGCTTATACCCGATATCAGGCGCGTGTTTGCCTATCACGGTGCCGAGCACAAGACGATAAACGCATATGAATCCGGCACTCCACTAGAGGTGGAAGCGGTTAGGCACCACCCCACGGCGCATCCCCGCTGCGGTACATCATTCATCGTGATCGTCCTCGTTATAGCCATCCTGGTATTCGCCCTCATAGATGTCCTGCTGGGCCGGCCACCACTCTGGATACGCATGCTGTCCCGCATAGCCTTCATCCCGGTCATCGCCGCCATCGGCTATGAGGTGATGAAGTTCGGAGCCGGCCATGTCAGGAACACCCTGGTCCGCATTATCATCGCTCCGGGCCTGATGCTGCAGTCTTTAACCACAAGGGAGCCTGACGATAGCCAACTGGAGGCCGCCATATCAGCGCTGAACGAGGTGATCGCCATCGACGCAGATACCGCACCGGACGGTGCGGCAGAACAACCAGGCGCAGACGGATTGGCCTCCCCGTAAAGGCCGGCACTCCTGCCGCCATGGGGCATGCCGCGGCTTTGGCCGCTAACAGCATCTCCGGCAGACACACCGTCAGCGCCCCGACCTCACACATAGCTGTCATAGAGGTGTCGGCCACAGAGATGGTATGATATCGACCGGAAGCACCTCACGTAAGGGCTTCCCCAAGAAAGGAGCGAACGTATGGACGTCATCGAAGCGATTGGCGCTCGCAAGAGCATAAGGAGCTTCAAGGCCGAGCCTGTGCCCAAGGAGGTGTTGGAGCAGATACTGGAGCTGGCGACCCGGGCCCCCTCGGCCATGAACACCCAGCCCTGGGAGTTCACCGTGCTCACCGGCGATGTACTGGATCGTGTGCGGCGGGCCAACGTTGAACGACTCAGGTCAGGCACTCTGCCTAACCCCGAACATGAGGTGGTGGCCTGGCCGAAAGAGAGCATCTACCGCCAGCGGCAGGTCGACCTCGCCAAGCAGCTCTTCCGCGCCATGGACATAGCTAGAGAGGACAAGGAGAAGAGGGCACAATGGACGGAACGTGGGTTCCGCTACTTCGATGCGCCGGCAGCCATTATCATCTCTGCCGATCGCTCTTTGAGCGAGTCCGGTCCGCTACTGGACATCGGCGCCGCTATACAGACTATCTGCCTTGCCGCACTGCACTTCGGCCTCGGCACCTGCATTGAAGACCAGGGAACGATGTACCCCGATGTGCTGAGGGAGTACGCCCGAATACCCGACTCCAAGCGCATAATCATGGCCGTTGCCATTGGGTATCCCGACCCGGATTTCGCCGCCAACAGGGTAGAGAGCGCTAGAGAGCCTGTAGGCAACATCACCAACTGGCTCGGTTTCGACTAGAGTGACCTTGGTTTGAGTTCGGGCGGATCTCCTGTCAAGGGTGGACGGTTCACTGACAGGCAGCGCGGCTTTCTTGTCAGTTCCACAGTAATAGGTCAGCGCGAAGCTTTTCGCCGGGCTGTCAACGAAGAAGAACCTCCGTTCACCCCCTCCATGCCGTCCTCCTGAAGGTGAATAGTTCCTCTACCTCTGCACCGCAGATACACCTCCGTACGTTACTATGGATAAAACAAGTCTTTGCTAGTACACTGTAACACGGAACGCGATCGCCTTACTCCGGTGACACATATGGACCTGGAAAGAGAAAGAGACCTTGTGAAGCAAGCGCAGAGGGATCCCACTGCCTTTGCCGAGTTGTACGACCATTACTACCCCAAGATATTCGGCTACGCTCTCAGGCGAACGGCCAATCTGGAAGCTGCGCAGGATATCACATCCGAGACGTTCTTCAAGGCATTGAAAGGCCTGTGGCGGTTCCGCTGGCGCAACATATCGTTCTCCGCGTGGCTCTTCAGAATCGCCAGCAACGAGACCGCACAGTACTTCAGACAGGCTGATTACAGGAAATCGGCATCGCTGGAAGTCATGCAGGAACAGGGATTCGAGCCCGCTTCGCCCGACGATCCGCACGTAGAACTCGTCGAAGCACAGGAAGCACTCGACCGGAACCGGGAATTCCGGCAGGTACAGGAGAGGATCGCCCGTCTTCCCGCGAAGTACCAGGAAGTGATCGCGCTGAGGTACTTCGAGCACAAACAACTCAAGGAAATCGCCCAGATACTGGGCAAGAAAGAGGGAACGGTGAAATCCCTGCTCCACCGGGCCGTGGAGAAACTAAGAGAAACGGAATAATGCAACCTTTTTTGGCCATGCGCGTTACAGTGATGAAGGACAGAGAACATGAAAGAAGAAGACCTGATCAGCAAACTGGAGGATCTGGAGACACCCGACATTGATCTGCCCGGCCACAGGAAGGCCCTGAGGGCGGCACTCATCAACTCCGACCGCTTCCAGAGAAGAACTGCCATGGGCTGGGCCAGAATACTGGCCCCCGTGGCGGCAGCCGTGGCCCTGATGGCCGTCTTCGGGTTTTTCAACATCATCCAGCCCCAGTTGCATATTGCGCAGGCCAGGGAGATCGCCTCCACCGATGCCCATGTCCAGGCCCTGATGACCGAGTACGGACTGGCGATCACAGAGGTCCAACTGCAGGACGGCGAAGCGTATGTTTTGCTCGCTCCTCAGCCTGCCAGAGGGTACTCCGAAGGAGTAGTCTACGACACAGATTCAGCCTCTGCACCGCATTCTCAAAGCGCAGCATCATGGAAACTGACCCGCCTCTTCGGACGGATGTTCCCCTGTCCTGTAGATGAACACCGGACCACCCCTGCTCCTGCAGGGGAGCTGCCTCCTGACGCAGAGGATTCCTTTCCCGGATATGTGCTCAGGGTTGACCTCTCCTCAAAGAAGGTGAGCGGGTTCCTGGAGATCAGCTATACCGTTGCCCTTAGCGACATCGAGCTTCAAGACGCGCACTTCACCGAGGCTGTGCTACCGCGGGACATCGGCGGCGAGGAGCCAGACCCCGATATGTAACACCCTGCCTTCGGATTGGACATAGACAGATACGCAATGCAACGCGAGAAATGAAAAGGAGCTACTAAGAATGAAACACAGAACAGCGAAGTTCATTGTATGCATGTTGTTAGTCGCCATCCTGCTGGTCACACTCCAGCACGTGGCTCACCGACCGCCTCCTGTGGGCGCCGGCGAGATAGTTACGTTTTCCTCGTACGAAGAGCTGAAGCAGTTCGTGAAAGCAAACACAAAGGGGGGCCATGCGCCCCGGCCCGGCTTCTTCATGGCCCGGGCTGAGATGGCTTTTGACTCCGCAGGCTCCTCGGCACCCGACTACTCTGCCACCAACATCCAGGTTGCCGGAGTAGACGAGGCGGATGTCGTCAAGACCGACGGCGAGTATCTGTACGTGGTCTCGGGCAACAGGGTAGTCATCATCCAGGCATACCCGGCCGGAGAGGCCCGAATCCTCTCTGAGATCGAACTCGACGGGATGCCCATGGGCATCTTCATCAGCGGAGACAGGCTGGTCATATTCGAGGGAGGGGCGTTCCACTACGATATGCCCGTTATGAGGGAAATCTACATGCCCTACTGGTCGTCCCGGACTCTGATCAAGGTGTACGATGTCTCAGACCGGCAGAGCCCCTCGTTGCAGAGGGAGTTGTCATCCGATGGCAACTACGTGAGTTCACGGATGATAGGCAACTACGTCTACGTGGTGTTGAGCGAGCCGGTATACGAGCGGGAAGGCGAAGTGCGCCTGCCCGTCATCTCCTTCGACGATGACGAGAAGGAGATCCCCGCCGAGGACATCTACTACTGTGACGTCTACGACCACTTCTACATGTTCACAAGCATCATCGCCATCAACACCCAGGACGACAGCGAGGCGCCGACTGTGGAGACGATCCTGCTCGGAGCCAGCAGCAATCTATACGTTTCGCGGGACAACATCTACCTGACCTTCCCGGTGTGGGGCTGGGTGATGTGGGAGTCTCAGAAGACCGCCATCCACCGCATCCAGATAGATGGCAACGCAATCAACTATGTCGCCAGCGGCGAGGTTCCGGGCATGGTTCTCAACCAGTTCTCCATGGACGAGCATGATGGGTACTTCAGGGTAGCCACCACGACCCATGGACGCGAATCCTTGAACCACATCTACGTCCTGGATATGGAAGACCTTGCCATCGTAGGCAGACTGGAGAACCTCGCTCCCACTGAGAGAATCTACTCCGCCCGGTTCATGGGCGATAGAGCGTACCTTGTGACCTTCGAGATAATTGACCCTCTGTTTGTCATCGACCTGAAGGATCCCCGAAACCCCGAGGTTCTCGGTGAACTAAAGATAACCGGCTACTCGGGTTATCTACACCCCTATGACGAGAACCACCTGATAGGCATAGGCAAGGAGGCCGAGGAGTCGGACGACGGGACCTTCGCCTTGTTCGGAGGGGTGAAGATCTCCCTATTCGACGTCAGCGACGTCAACAACCCGCGTCTCGTGGATGACTATGAGATCGGCGACAGGGGAACCGACTCTCCGGTGCTCTGGGACCACAAGGCCTTCCTGTTCGACAGATCGAAGAACCTTATGGTGATTCCCGTCTCGGTTGCTGAGATAGACGAGGCGGACTTCCCGGATGGAGTTCCCGACTGGGCCTGGGGCAGGCCGGTCTGGCAGGGCGCCTACGTGTTCAACGTCACTCCGGACACCGGCTTCACGCTCAGGGGAGGAATCACCCATGTGGATGAAGCAGCCGGCCCCGGCGAGGATTATTACTACTACTGGTCGCCCTTCTCGGTCACCAGGTCACTCTACATAGGCGATGTTCTCTACACCATCTCGGATGCCATGATCAAGATGAATGACCTGGCAACCTTGGACTACATCAACGAGGTGGAGCTTCTGCCGTGAACACGGCCGGCGTTTCGCCCGCCGTAACGAGCTAATCCGTACGGTATGAGACAAGGAAACAACATAGACGTCTGAAGGAGGCAAGATGAAAACGAAGAACAGGATGCTTAGCGTGGCCCTGTGCCTGGTGCTGATTGGGTCTGCCCTCATCAGCCTGCAGTGCTCTGAGCCCGCCGGAGCGAAGGAGATCAGGAAGTTCTCTTCCTATCAGGAACTGGAATCTTTCGTGAACGACAACACCAAAGACATCGGCCGTCTCTGGTATGGCAGGGCTGAGTTCGATGCGGGTGCTCCCGTCCCGGCCCCCGCCCCCGGCGACTCTGGCCCGGACTACTCTGGCACCAACATTCAGGTGGCCGGGGTGGACGAGGCGGACATAGTTAAGACCGACGGTGAGTATATCTACGTCGTCTCTGGGGTTCGGGTCGTCATCGCGAAAGCCTATCCACCTGAAGAAGCCGGGGTCCTGTCTGAGATCGAACTAGAGGGATGGGCCGCAGGCATCTTCATCAATGGAGACAGGCTGGTCGTTCTGGAGGTAGGAACGCTCTATTACTATGACGATGCACCTGTGGGGCTCAGTATGTGGCCCTACGTGCCTTACACACCCCGGACGTCTGTCAAAGTATACGACGTGTCGGACAGGCAGAACCCTTCGCTGCAGAGGGAGATCTCTGTCGAGGGCGATTACATCAACTCACGCATGATAGGTGACTACCTCTATATGGTGATCAATGAGCCTGTGTACGGGCAGGAAGGTGAGGTTCGCCTCCCCGTGATCCACGTGGACAATGAGGAGAAGGAAACGGAGGCCACCGAGATCTACTACTACGATGCCTACGACTACTTCTATCAGTACACGACTATCATTGCCGTAAATATCCAGGACGATGATCTAGAGCCCGCTGCTCAAACGATCATGGTCGGCGCGAGTGGCACCCTGTATGTCTCTCTCGATAACATCTATCTGACCTTCCCGGTGTGGGGCAGGGTCATGTGGGAATCTCAAACGACCGCCATCCATCGCATTCAGATTGACGGGCTTGAAATAGAGTATGTCGCCGGCGGCGAGGTCCCGGGCATGGTTCTCAACCAGTTCTCCATGGACGAGCATGATGGGTACTTCAGGGTAGCCACCACGACCCATAGACGCGAATCCTTGAACCACATCTACGTCCTGGATGTGGAAGACCTTGCCATCGTGGGCAGACTGGAGAACCTCGCTCCCACTGAGAGAATCTACTCCGCACGGTTCATGGGCGATAGAGCCTACCTTGTGACCTTCGAGATAATTGACCCTCTGTTTGTCATCGACCTGAAGGATCCCCGAAACCCCGAGGTTCTCGGTGAACTAAAGATAACCGGCTACTCGGGTTATCTACACCCCTATGACGATAACCACCTGATAGGCATAGGCAAGGAGGCCGAGGAGTCGGACGACGGGACCTTCGCCTTGTTCGGAGGGGTGAAGATCTCCCTATTCGACGTCAGCGACGTCAACAACCCACGTCTCGTGGATGGCTATGAGATCGGCGACAGGGGAACCGAGTCTCCGGTGCTCTGGGACCACAAGGCCTTTCTCTTCGACAGATCGAGGAACCTGATGGTGCTGCCCGTTTCGGTTGCCGAGATAGACGAGGCGGACTTCCCCGGAGGAGTTCCCGACTGGGCCTGGGGCAGGCCGGTCTGGCAGGGCGCCTACGTATTCCACATCTCCCCTGAAACAGGCTTCACTCTCAGGGGCAGAATCACCCATGTCGATGAAGCAGCCCACCCCGGCGAGGATTACTACTACTACTGGTCGCCCTTCTCGGTCACCAGGTCACTCTACATAGGCGATGTTCTCTACACCATCTCCGAGGCTAAGGTGATGATGAACCGCCTTGAAGATCTCACATACATTAACGAGGTGGAGCTTCCCTACTCAACCTGGGAACCTGATGACTATCTGCCCGAAGAACCCCCTGGCGACGAACCGCCCGTCGTCGATAACCCGGACGGTCGAGAACTCCCCGGCGGCTAGTGTGAACGATGAGAACACCGGCGGAGCCGCAGCACCTTGATGCACCAAGATGTAGTGCGAGGCTTCAGCCTCGCGCAGCAGAAACCTATAGGGGCACAGTACAGAACACGGAGGTGAGTTGAATGAAGAAAAGACTGATTTCTACACTGATCGTGGTAGCGGCGGTGTCGCTGGCGACAGCACTGGTGCTGTCGCCGCCGTGGGACTCCATTAGACCGGCGGTAGCCGAAACCATCAAGTCCGACCTGCCGCGCATTGAGTCACCGGACATCGATCCGGCCGAACAGGCACTTCTGATCGAAGGAAACAGCGCCTTCGCCTTTGACCTGTACCGGCAGCTCCGGGATGAGGACGGCAACCTCTTCTACTCTCCCCACAGCATATCGGTGGCGCTGGCCATGACGTACGCCGGAGCCCGCGGTGAGACGGCAGAGCAGATGGCCCGTGCCCTGCATTTCATCCTCGAACAGGAAGACCTGCACCCGGCCTTCAACTGGCTCGATAGGGAACTGGCCGCGAGGGGTGAAGGCGCAAGAGGTAAGGAGGGCGAAGGGTTCAAGCTCAGCATCGTCAACGCCATCTGGGGCCAGAAGGACTACGAGTTCCTCGAATCCTTCCTAGATGTCCTGGCCGAGAACTACGGCGCCGGGCTGAGAATACTGGACTTCATCGAGGAGACCGAGGAGTCGCGTCTTGCCATCAACCAGTGGGTAAGCGACGAGACCGAGGGCCGCATCAGGGACCTGATCCCCCTGGGCGCCATCGATGAGTTGACCCGCCTCGTTCTCACCAATGCCATCTACTTCGACGCCGCCTGGCAACACCCCTTCAAGAAGCGCAATACTTCGGATGGCCCGTTCTACCTGCTCGATGGAGATCAGGTCACCGTGGCCATGATGAAGCAGACCGAATCGCTAGGTCATGCTAGTGGGCGGGGATATCAGGCGGTCGAACTGCAATACGACGGCGCCGAACTCTCGATGGTCATCCTGCTTCCCGACTCCGGCCGATTCGAGACGTTCGAAGAACAACTCGACGCTCAGCTGGTGGCATCGATAATAGACGACATACAGCCAACCCGCGTTGCGCTGACCATGCCCAAATTCGAGTTCGAGTCCGATTTCGGGCTCAAGACCCCCCTCCAGGCCATGGGCATGACCGACGCCTTCACCTGGAACATTGCCAACTTCTCGGGCATGACGGGCGATCGTGACCTGTTCATCACGAATGTCGTCCACAAAGCATTCGTGGCCGTTGATGAGGAAGGCACTGAGGCAGCCGCTGCCACCGGAGTGATCATGGCCCCGACATCGATGCCGGCCGAACCCGACGTCAAGGTCACCGTAGACCGCCCCTTCATCTTCCTCATTCGCGACATCGAGACGGGCGCCATCCTCTTCGTCGGGCGGGTGATGAACCCTGCCGAGTAAGGCGCCACTGACGGTCCCGTCAAGAACCGGCCGGCGTCATCCGACGGTGCGACCCTTGAGAACCTGCCCCGACCGAAGGCGCGGGTCGTGCCCGTGTCCTCACCCGAAGGAGCTGTGGTTCGACCCTTCAGGGTCGTGCACCATCCATCATATCTCCCCAGCGGGAGAGAGATAGCATGAGGGGAATTATCACGTGGCTTTCAACGCTGAACGCCTTCCCAATATGGGAGCCACTCCCTCTTGACATTCATCATGCAATATGGCATGATGGAAGCACTGTCTATGCGGCCTCAATAAGGAGGCGCGAAGGAGGGGAAATGACAAACGGGAAGAAAGCTGAGAACCCGAACCTTGAGACGTTCCTGGCACTGCACCGGACACGTGACCTGCTTTTCAGGTGCCATGACCGGGTGGTCCAGAAGTTCGGTCTTACCGCGGAGCAGTACACTGTGCTCCTGGCTGTCAAGCACCTGGATGACCCCGTTAGAGCGACCGACATAGGCGGGTGGATGGAACGCAAGGTGAACAGCGTGAGCATGATAGTCGACCGCATGGTCAGGGCCGGCCTCGTGGACAGGACAAGAGATCTGCCCGACCGCAGGGAGGTGCGCGTCACACTTACGAGAAAGGGAGAGAAAGCCCTTGAGCAGGCAACTCCCGGAGTGATGAAGCTTGCGGACGAAATGCTCTCGCCGCTCAAGCAGCAGGACCATCGCACCCTGACCAGTCTACTCGAGAGGCTCATGGCCAGAGCCCACAAGCACCTCAGCCCGACAACCCGCACCCGGCGATAGGTACGTGTGGTTCGATCCCTCAAATTGCCAGCGGGACACTACGTCACCGCTTAACACCCATGTAGCGCGACCCTTCAGGGCAGTGCCGTTGCGCTGTAGTCGTCATTTCGAGGGCGCAAGCCCGCGGCAAGTTGACGCACTCGCCCTATCTGGAGTAGATTTACCGGCATGAAGGCCGTTATCCTGGCCGGCGGCGAAGCGACCAGGCTGCGCCCGCTGACCTGCAATACCCCCAAGATAATGGTTCCCATACTGAACCGGCCCTACCTCGAACACCTCGCCGAATACCTCAAGAGACACGGGATCACCGAGATGATCCTGGCGGTGGGAAAGGTGCCCGACCGGGTCAGGGACCATTTCGGTGGTGGCTCAGCGTTCGGAGTCAGGATAGACTACTCGACTGAGAACGTCCCCCTGGGAACTGCGGGAGCAGTGAAGAACGCAGAGAGACTCTTGGACGGCCCGTTTCTCGTGTTCAACGGAGACATCGTTACCGATATCGATCTCAGCGCCATGATTCAGGCGCACCGCCAGAACAAGGCTATGGCCAGCCTCGCCCTCACGCCGGTGGACAACCCCACCATCTACGGAGTGGTGGAGACCGATAGCGAGGGCAGAGTACAGCGCTTCACCGAGAAGCCGAGCTGGGACAGGGTAACCACCAACATGATCAACGCTGGCATCTATGTCCTGGAACCGGACATTCTGAGCCACATCACTCCCGATACATTCTCCATGTTCGAGCGTGATGTCTTCCCTCCACTCCTGGAGAGCGGACACGCCATCTACAGCTATCCATCGCACGACTACTGGATCGACATAGGCACCCCCGACAAGTACCTGAAGCTGCACCACGACCTGCTTCGCCGCCCACGCGACCATGCGATCGAGTTCGAAGGAGAGTCGTCGGTTCACCCTTCGGCCCGCATCGAGGCCCCTGCCATAATCGGCGAGGGTTGTTCCATCGACAGGAACTCCGTCATAAGAGGGCCGGCCGTCCTCGGGGCCAGGTGCCATGTAGGAGCAGATGCCATCATAGAAGGCGCAGTATTGTGGCCCGACTGCAGGGTGGAAAGCGGAGCCAGGCTCAAGAACTGCCTGGTCGCCTGCGCCTGTCATATCGGGGAGGAATGCGAAGTTTCGGAGGGCTGCGTGCTGGGCGACGATGTCATGATCGAGAGAGGCAGCAGGCTCTCCGAAGGAGTCAAGGTATGGCCGGCAGGCTACCCCGAACCCGGCACACCCCCATCCTGAACACCACTTCCCCGCTCAGTGCCGGCGGACTCTGCGAACAACAATAGCCACACCGGACAGACTAATCGTCGGAGGACTCCGCTTTCGGCCTCACGAGCAGGACCGGCCTTGATGACCATTCGACAATCTTAGAGGCAACGCTGCCATAGGCCCACCTGGTTATGCCTGAATAGCCGTGGGTTGACATGGCTATGAGGCCAACAGAATTGTCTTCGGCATATTGTAGTATGGTTTCGGCCGGCCTCCCCGAAAGCACCGTTGAGCTAACCCTCGCACCCTTCTCCCGTAATGCAAGCTCCTGCCCGCCCAGATAGCGCTTTGCTTCCTCCTCCGCCTCACTCGCCAGGTCCTTTTCATACTTATCAAAGTCAACCCAGTGCCCGTATGATTCCATGCGAGGGAGCTTCACCGGCTCAACAACCGTCACCAGTGCAGCTTCGCTGTCCATGCCTCTGGCCAGCCCTTCGACATACGGGATGATGGCCTCGGCGAAGTGCGAACCGTCCAGTGATACCAGAATGCTTCCTAATCCGTTCTCACCAGATACCGTGTCCGATTCGCTTGACTTGACCAAGAGCGTGGGTGTGTGCGACCTCTGCAGTACCTTGCCGGCTATGTTACCCAGAGGCCAGCGACCGATGCCGCTGAATCCATGAGTAGAGATGATAATCAGGTCAACGTAGTCGGTCTCGGCCAGATTGAGTATCTCCCCGGCGGCATCACCCTCCACAACCAGCGGGCTCACCTTGATACCCAGAGACAGGAACTGATCCGCGCTCTTCTCCAAGTACGCGGTCAGGGGACGCTCCAGGCAACCCCCGGGTTCGCATACTGTGAGTAGTACGATCTCACTCTTCAGTCTCTTAGCTATCGCCCCGGCATAAGTAAGCGCTCGCTCGGCCAGTTCCGAGCCATCAAGGGGAACCAGTATTCTCTCGTACATCGTGTCGCCTCCTGTATACGATATTCACCAGCGCTCGCAGACGGCCGTGATGCGGCCCTCTGTGTCGATGGAAGTCAACCACCGAGGCCTTAGTATATCAGCATGGCAGATGATTTCTGAAAGGACGTAGCTAACCGCGTCAAGATAACGGGCCCACTGGAATCGGGGACACCGCAGAATCCGCAGGCACCTACACATTGAACAGGAAGGTAACCACGTCTCCGTCCTGGATGACGTAGCTCTTGCCCTCCGTCCGCAAGAGTCCTCTCCTGCGCGCCTCGGCCATGCCACCGCAGCTTTCGAGTTCATCGTAGCCGACCACCTCGGCCCGGATGAACCCTCTCTCCATGTCGGTGTGCACCTTCCCCGCCGCCTTCGGTGCCGGGGTGCCCGACGGGACAGTCCATGCCTTCAGTTCCGCGGAAGCCGTCGTGAAGAAGGATATCAACCCCAGGAGGCTGTAGGACAGCTCGATCACACGATTGAGCGCCGCAACGTTCAGCCCCATCGATGCGCGGAACTCGCCGGCCTCCGTATCACTCAGTTGACCCAGCTCCATCTCGAGCTTGCCGCAGAACGCTGCCACGGCAAACTGCGGGCAGAGCCGGCTGTTCTCACGTTCCATACGTGAAGCCTCCACCAACTGGCCCTCCCCCACGTTGAGGACTACCAGCATGGGTTTGGCGGTAAGAAACTGGTAGTCGGACAGTACCTTCAGTTCTTCTACGGCCAGACTCTGATCTCTTACAGGTATGTCGCTCTCCAGTTCGGCCTTGACCCTCTGTAGCAGCGTCTGCTCTTTCAAGAGTGCTTCCCGCTCCGAGGCTGTGGCCCCTTTCAGGCTCATTCCCAGCTTCTCCAGCCTCCTCTCCATTATGGCCAGGTCGGAAACCGCGAGTTCGAGGTCCAGCGCCGACATGTCCCGCTGCGGGTCTATGCTCCCCTCGGGATGAGGTGTTCGTTCGTCGGCGAAAGTGCGGACTACCTGGAGCAGGGCGTCGGCCGTGATCAGATAGTTGAGAAACTCGCCCCCGAGGGCCTGCCTGCCGAAGCTCTTCGGGGAGCCGGCGATATCGGTGTAGGTCACCTCGGCAGGGACCACCTTCTTCGGCTGGAACATGTCCTGCAGCACTACCAGCCGCGGATCGGTCACCTTGGCCACACCGGTCCTGGCCGCAAGGGTAGACGAGTGCCCGTCAGCCTCAGCACCACCCCCGGTCAGCGCGTTGAAGACGGTGGTCTTGCCACTCCCGGGCATCCCGACGATGGCTATCTTCATGCTCATAATCCTACCACGTTTCGACTCACAAGGAACCTATCGGGGGAACCGGGAGGGGACGAGTCCCGCCCCTACGAAACTATGGTATCTGCCAGAGGGAGCGGCTGCTGTGATAGAATACACGCCAAATGCTCCACGTTCTGTACGGTCAGGACGGGTTCTCTCTCAGTCAAGCCCTGGACAGCATCAAGGCCGATCTCGGTGATGGTGACATGATGGCCACCATTACTGTCCGGATTGAGGGCCGCGGCCTCACTCTGAGCGAACTCAAGAACAACTGCGGCGCCCTTCCCTTCCTGTCCTCACACCGGATGGTTATTGTGGATGGCCTGCTAACCCGCTTTGAGGCGAGACAGCGACGGCCTCGCTCCGCCAAAGCCAGGTCTGAAAGCGGCCTCGGAGAGTGGGAAGGCCTGGCCGATTACATCAAGCAGATGCCGGATACCACCGTGCTCGTGCTTGTAGATGGCGCCGTGAAGGACGGCAATCCTATTCTGAAGCAGCTTTCTCCGCTGGCAGAGGTGCACGCCTTTCCCTCATTGCGGGGCAAGCAACTCAAGAACTGGATACAGCAAAGGGTGAGGGAGGAGGGAGGCCAGATCACCTCCGACGCAGTGGACCTGCTGGCCGAGTTCATAGGCGGGGACCTCTGGGCAATGAACGGCGAGATCCAGAAACTGACCCTGTATTGCCGGGCGCAACCCATAGACGAGGATGACGTCAGGCAGCTTACGACTCACGTCCAGGAAGCCAACATCTTCGCCCTGGTCGACGCCGTGGCCGAGCGACGCACCGAGCTGGCTCAGAGGACGCTTCACCGTCTGTATAACGATGGAATGGCACCGACACATATACTGGTCATGATCACCAGGCAGTTTCGCCTGATGGCCATGGCCAAAGACCTGCCGCCCGGATCGTCGCGCTCACAGATCCAGGACAGGCTAGGGCTGACAGGCTATCCGCTGGACAAGACCCTTCGCCAGGCGAGGGTGTACGACCTGGAGGATGTGAAAGTGGTCTACCGCAGACTCCTGGAGACAGACCTGGCGATCAAGACCGGCAGGTACGGTGATAAGCTGGCTCTCGAGCTCCTGGTGGCGGAACTGGCCCGCTCATAGTCGACTGTACTAGACCCCGATTCTACTCCGCCACCAACTACGCAGCACTGTGTAACTAGGTCAGCTTCACCGCAACCACATCTCTCCTACGCAGTCAGCTGTCACACCTTGCGGACTACCCGGAAGCGGCGTCCTTGAGCATGCTCTGCAGCTTTTCGTGTTCTCCTTCCAGCATTCCGTAGCAGTGTCCGGCCTCCGGGAACTTGCCCGTCCTCACCTCGTCCCTGAACGCACCAAACGCCTTCTCTATGGTCGCACCCAGATCGGCATACTTCTTGACGAACTTGGGAGTGAAGGCCTCGAAGTATCCCAGCATGTCGCCCACGATCAGAAGTTGACCATCCGTATGCATACCGGCACCTATGCCCAGCACCGGGATCTTGAGCGCATCGCTGATGATCCTGCCCACCTCTGGGGGAACCGCCTCGACGAGCAGTGCAAAGGCGCCGGCATCCTCGATTGCCCGGGCATCCTTTACCAGTTCCATCGCCGCCTCCGCCGTACGCCCCTGCGCCCTGAAGCCACCCAACTGACCGGAACTCTGCGGGGTCAGGCCGATATGCCCCATCACGGACATCCCCCCTTCCACTATCCCCTCGATCTGCTTGATGACGCGTCGCCCGCCCTCCAGCTTGATGGCGTCGACGCCCGCCTCTTTGAAGAACCGGCCTGCATTCTCGATGGCACCCTCCCTGGACACCTGATATGACAGAAACGGCATGTCGCCGATGACAAAGGTGTCGGGAGCACCTCGCCTCACGTCCTGAGAGTGCTGGATCATCTGGTCCATGGTCATGGGCACCGTTCCGGGTAGGCCGTGCACCACCATGGCTGCGCTGTCACCCACCAGAACCATATCCATGCCCGCCCTCTCGCAGAAGCTAGCCATGGGGAAGTCATAGGCAGTGAGGAAGGTGATCTTCTCACCCTTCCTCTTCATCTCCATGAAATCTAGTACGCTCTTCTTGGGCATCTTGCCAGCCTCCTTTGTCATCTCGGCAGGGGCACCCTGAGGTCTTCCGCACCATGCTTCGAAACCTTAAGCCCGGGCTGCGTATCTTCTATGAGTTCAATGATGTTCTTGATCGAGCGGATCTTCTCTCTCGCCAGCTCCGCCAGCCCATCCTCAGACGTGCCCCAGGGCATGTACATCCCCAGGCCCGGCCCGGGCTCCATCTTGAAGTAGCAGGGCGACGTCACCCGGGCAATATCCGGGGTCTCGTAGATGCGGTTATAGCCACCCATAGACGTCCAGAGCTGAATGTGGACATCCAGGGGCAGGTCTACCACCTTCCGTATCGATGCCAGTTGCGGAAGAGTCAGATCGGCCACGGGGTTGCAGCTTCCGGCGCCCAGCGATTCCACCAGCTTAACCCCGGCGGCGTTGGCATGCCCGGCGAACACCGAGACCTTGAATATGACGTCCAGGGGCAGGTCGCCGTTCTGCTTCATGATGTCGAGCAGAGACAACACTCCCTCGTCCCAAACGAGAAAACCGCGAAAACCGAGGTCGACGCACCGGTCGATGTCCATGAGATAGTGCTTGACCGTCTCCATGCCCCTCATGCGCAACCCTGAAATGGCCCCCTCCGGAGTCGCTATCTGACGTCCGGTGTACCAGGTGGGTCTCGGCCCGGGCGTCATTATCACCTCCACCTCGTTATCATGTGCGATGCGGGCGAACTCCTTCAGTTCCTCCCTGGTCAGCATGGAGGCTCCCCGCACCACCGAGACCGACCGGTGGAACGGCACCCCCTGCTTCCTGGCTTCGTCGATGGCGGCCACGAGAACCTTCGGAGTCTCTATTCCGGAGAGCTCGACCCGGTAGTGCGCCCCGTCGGGAAACGTCTTCACCGACGCGGGCAGGTCGTAGCTGTCACCGCTGGGGAATCCGGCCCTCTCCATGGCCTGGGCAATCTTGTCCATTCTTCTCCCTCCAAAGATTTAGCTAGCAAGTCGGTACTAGCGTAGCTTTCGGTAATCGTGAGCCTATACTATATCACGCCCCCCGTAGTGTCAAGGGTTGTCGGGCCCCTTTCAGCATCTGTGACCTTGTTGGCCCGCAGTGTGAACACAAGCGGTAGCATCCCGGGATACTGCGCCAGCCTGTACTGACGGCCATCTTCCGACGTCATGCTGGGGAATAGCTTGAAAAACAGACGGTCATATTCGTTCAAGAACTTAATCTCAAGCCCGGCTCCGATCAAAGCGTTAACCACGTCGCTAAGCGACCAGACCCATTCGTACGACGGATGCCCCACTGTATGAGTATCATCCGCATAGTCGGCGCCGCCTGCCTCCCATCGCGTGGCGTCGGTGCGATGGAAATAGGGGTTGGCAAACGTGAGAGACCCGGGGGTCTCCTCTTCGAGGGCGTTAAGCACGGGATGCGACTCCATGAGGTAGAAGAAGCCACCGGGAGAGAGAAAGCGACTGACGATCGAAGCCCACTCGCGAAGATCGCGAAGCCAGCACAGGACGCCGCGCGACGAGTATACGATATCGAACTCACCGGAGAGCACCGACGGCAGGTCGTATACATTGGACTGTATGAAAGTGGCCTTCAGCCCCAGTTCATCGCGCAGTTGTTCGGCGCAGGCGATCGCCTCGGCCGAGAAGTCGACTCCGGTTACGGTCGCCCCCTTCCGGGCCCACGCCAGCGTATCCGTACCGATGTGACATTGCAGGTGAAGCAGACTCTTGCCCCTCACATCACCCACCTCGCACAGTTCGATCTCGTCCAGAATCTCCTTGCCATCACGAAGGAGTTGGACTTCCTTATATGCATGGACGTGTACCCGCGCCAGCGCATCCCACCAGACGCGGTTCGAGTCCTCGGCGTCACGGTGCCGTTCGGCTCCCGTCATGAGTTCACCTTCATCCACAATCTGAGACTCCATCTAACGCAGGGAGGTTCGCAGCATCCTCATGCGATCAACCAGGCACACATTGAACGGTCGCCGGTACCCGGACCAGCCGATCTGACATCCTCCCTCAAAGTCGATCGGCAGATCTCTCACCTGATGCCACCGTCCGAAACACGCGCCTGCACACACCGGGGATTACTATATCACAGCCACGGAGTACCAGCGACAACCGGCGATCTGGTGACACTGATCATTCGAGACATACTTCCTCATCCTTCACTACGCCACCGGGGGCCACAGCATCCCATCGCCCCCGATAGCATGAGCAGGGCTGTGTTGCTTTTCCGAGAGCGCGCTTTCTGCTATAATTCTCCACCGCGCAATGGGTTACTATCTGGGCGTAGATATCGGCTCGGTCAACTCTGGGCTCGCACTAGTAAATGAGAAGGGCGAAGTCGTGCGCCTCGACACGGAGCGAGTAAGCTCCGGCCCCAGAACTGCAATCAACGCGCTTATCGCCCGTCTGGGCGAACAGTTCGATCTCAATGACATCATAGCCGCCGGCGTATCCGGCTCGGGCAGGGAAGCGATACCGGCTGAACTTGAATGGACGCAGTACAGTAGCTCGCTGGCCACCATCTCAGGGGTACTCCACCATCATCCCGATGCCAAAACCATCATAGGAATCGGAGGCCAGAGCACCCTGGTGATAGAGATGGAGGACGGCCTGAAGAAGCCCTGGAAGGTGGAGTCCAATCCTCTCTGCGCCGCCGGGACAGGAAGGTTTCTGGAGCAGCAGGCATACAGACTCGGCATCAGCATGGAGGACTTCGCCAGCATGGCTCTGAAGTGCCAGGGCACTCCACCCAGAATAGCCGCCCGCTGCAGCGTCTTTGCCAAGACCGACCTCATACACCTCCAGCAGAAGGGAGCTCCGCTGGATGCCATGCTCTATGCTCTGTGCGAGAGTGTAGCGCGCATGGTGGCCTCTCTGAAGAAAGGGGAATTTCTGGAGCCGGTCTACTTCGTGGGAGGCGTCGCGGCCAATGCTGCCGTGGCCAAGTCGCTCAAGGACATGATCTCGGCCAGGAACGGCCACCCGGTAGAGGTGATAGTGCCGGAGAACTACCTTCACACTGAAGCCCTGGGTTCGGCACTGCTGTCTATAGGTAAGACCTCCCGCGGCGTCATACTGCCGGAGGCAGACATCAGGCAGAGCTACTTCGAGATGCCGAGCCTCGAGCCATTAGCAGGGCAGGATGGTCAAAGCGACCTAAAAGTAGAAGACCAACAGATCGGCTACCTCGGTGTCGACGTTGGCTCGACCAGCACCAAGGCCGTCATCATGGATGAATCAGGCACCCGTCTGCTGGCCAAGCACTACCTGATGACCGCCGGCAGGCCCGTCGAGGCCGTCAGGCAGCTTTTCAGGAACCTGCTTAAGGACGGTGCGGACAGGGTCAGGATAGCAGGCGTCGGCGTTACGGGCTCGGGCAGATACCTGGTGGGAGGCTTCATCGGGGCAGACCTGGTTAAGAACGAGATAACCGCTCAGACCAGGGCTGCGGCGGAGCAGGACCCCGAAGCGGATATCATCGAGATAGGTGGACAGGACTCCAAGCTGGTTATCAAGAGAAACGGCATCGTCGTTGACTACCACATGAACAAGGCCTGTGCCGCCGGAACCGGCAGTTTCATCGATGAGCTGGCCGAGATGCTCGGTGTCTCTGTGACCAACGGCGAGTTCGCCAGCCTGGCGTTCGCCGCACCATACACCATCGACCTGGGCACGCGGTGTGCCGCCTTCATGAGCCAGGCGGTGGCATCGGCACAGCAAGAAGGCGTACCCCTGGAGATAGTCACCGCCAGCCTCGCCAATTCAATCGTCAACAACTACATATCGAAGGTGGTCGAGCACCGAAAACTGGGCGACAGCATCATCCTCACGGGAGCCGTCTTCTACAACATGGCAGTGGTGTCCGCCTTTCACCAGCAGCTGGAAGGAAAGACGCTCACTGTAGCGGAACACAAGGAGGTTAGCGGCGCCATAGGTGCAGCCCTTCTGGCCAGAGAGGCCACGGACGGTCGGCAGTCGACGTTCTACGGCTTTCAGGAGGTTGTGGACCGGGAGTGCAAGCTCACTACGTTCGTGTGCAAGGCATGCGACAACAACTGCACCATAACCCGCATGGAGATGCCCGATGCCGAATCGACCTACTACGGCAGCCGCTGCGACAAATACGACGCCATAGCCAGCCACGCCAGGATAGAAACCTTCTTCGACAAACGGGAGCAACTGCTCTTCAGGGAGCACAAGAAGGACTCGGGTTCCGGACCGGCGGTGGGAATCCCGAGAGCCTTGCTGGTATACGACTACGCCCCCCTCATGATAGGGTTTCTGAATTCCCTTGACGCCCGGGTGGTGCTCTCCAGTCAGACCACTCACGAGATCACGGATAAGGCCATCGAGCTGAGCTACACCGACAGCTGTTTTCCGATGAAGCTGCTCCACGGCCACGCAGCCATGCTCAATGATGTGGACTACGTTCTCTACCCCTGCGCGATCCGCCTGGGTGGTAAGGACGATGATGCCGACCAGAAGTACTCGTGTCCCCTGGTCCAGGCCTCCCCCTTCATAATCCGCCAGGCTGTTGACCTGGGAGACCGCATAGTGATACCCATAATCGACTTCAGCCGCGGCGACGCCGACGTCATCAACAGCCTTGCCGATGCGGCGGTCAAGATGGGCTTTAGCAAGAGGAGGGGCAGGGAAGCAGCCCTGGCCGGCATACGGTCTCAACGGAGATTCGAGGCAGACCGGGTCGCGCTGGGCAAAGAGTTACTGGAGCAGCTACGCAAGAGCGGCCAACTGGGGGTTGTCCTCCTTGCCAGGTCTTACATGTTTCAGGACGCCGGCGCGAACCTGGGCATAGCTGAGAAACTGGCTCACCTCGGGGTAGTGCCTGTGCCACTGGACTTCCTGCCTCTCGAGTCGGTCAACCCGAGAGACTACTCGGATCGGCCGTACTGGCTCTATGAAAACAAGTTCATAGCCGCTGCCGCCATAGTTGCCGCGGATCCACAGCTTTACGGCCTGTGGCTGACCAACTTCGGATGCGGTCCCAACTCCTTCATCCTGCACCTTGTAGAGGACATCATGGGCGGCAAGCCCCTCGGCCAGCTTGAGATAGATGAACACGCCGCCGAGGCCGGCATCGTCACACGCCTTGAGGCTTTCGTCGATACCATCACAGGGTTCGCCGATGCAACGGAACCCCGGGCAGTACCTCCAAAGGAGATCTACCGATCGGCATCTACGGTCATAAACACCGAGAAGACCTTCATCATACCCAGGATGGCGCCACACATCGAGCTTATCGGCGCCTTGCTTGAGGGCAGCGGCGTGAGGACCATCGTGCTACCCGAGCCGGACGAACGCAATCTACACTACGCCGATAAGCTGACATCTGGCGTGGAGTGCCTGCCCTACCGTGTTACGCTGGGGGACTTCCTCAGATTCAGCTACGAGGACGGGGCCGGGCTGAAGAACGTGGAGGCGGTTATGGCAGGGGCCTATGGGCCCTGCCGGTTCGGAAAGTATGCACTCGAACAGCGCAGGATACTGAAGGACGTAGGCATCGACCTTCCCATACGAACCACGGTGTCGAACAATGCCTACCGGGATACGAACATCAGCCCGCGCTATGCCCGTCTCGCCTGGAAAGGATGCGTTGCCATCGACTGCCTTCAGCGATTGGTCTGGCGCACCCGTCCCTATGAAAGGCAGCCCGGCTCTGCCGACGAGATGTTCGACGTCTACGTTGCCAGATTGGTGGATCGCGTCCGTAAGAGAGAGGGCTTCAAGGACCTGCTGCAGCGGGCAACCCCGGACTTCAGGGCTCTCATTGACCCCGACCGGCCACGCAATCCCCTGGTGGGCATCAACGGCGAGATCTATCTGCGCTCAAACAGATTCAGCAACCAGGACCTTGCCAGGGAATGCGAGAAGGCCGGACTCGAGGTAGTCATATCACCAATGGGCGAGTGGATGAAGTACATCGCCTACCGACACGTGGAGGACGCAGTGAGAGACCGAAAGATTCTGAAGGCTTTTCTCAGCTACATCATAAAGCGTATCTGGGAGCATGACGACCACACTGTGGCCGGGTATTTCTCCGACCTGGTTGGACCTGATGGCAAAGAGCCATCGATAGAGGAACTACTGTCGGAGACGAGCCACTGGCTTTCACCCAGGTGCGGCAGCGAGGCAGTGCTAAGCATAGGGGCCGGAATCGACTGGATGAAGAATGCCAACTTCGCAGGCGTCATATCGGTCATGCCCCATGGCTGCATGCCTGGTGGAATCGTCGCCGCCATGTCCGAGAAGTTCAGCACCATGTATCAGAAGCCCTGGATCAACCTCACCTATGACGGCTTCGCCGAGAGCACAAATCTGAACAGGATCAACAACTTCGCCGAGGTCATCAGGTTCTGCCGCCAGGCAG
>Ga0209498_1000365_pt1 | contig 27633 bp, 21 predicted proteins | sample WalLakDeSediment_FD_184131 | JGI IMG/M metagenome (GOLD analysis project Ga0209498, IMG submission 184131) | Lake sediment microbial communities from Walker lake, Nevada to study Microbial Dark Matter (Phase II) - Walker Lake 11/02/13 Deep... | ecosystem: Environmental > Aquatic > Freshwater >...
GAAGGTACTTACTGGATTCAATGGCAGGTTGGTGGAACATTGGCTTCAGGTCCCTGGTGCCCTCCGGTAACTATACTTGGAGTTGCAGTAACTGGTGACGCATTGCAGTTTGCTTCTGGTGCATGGGCACCAGCATTGAATGGAACTTCACCAAATGGTGCTCCATTTATTCTAACAGGTACCGTTGGCGGTGGTGGAACTTCATTCTTCGAAGACTTCGAAGGATTCATCGTTGGTCAGCAGCTTGCATGCCAGGATCCTGTAAATTGGACAACATGGAGCCAGCTACCTTGCAGTCCTGAAGATCCTGTCATTTCTTCAAACTATGCTCATAGCGGAACAAAGTCATTCGTAATAGTTCAGGTGAATGATCTTGTTAAACCAGTAGGCAACCAAACTACAGGTGAGTGGTATATGAGCTGGTGGATGTACATACCAACCGGGAAATATGGCTACTTTAATGTATTGAACACTTTCCCGGCAACGACATCGGGACACTGGGGAATGGAAGTTTATTTCGGATATGCTGGTCCCAGTGGACCGCCAACTCCAGGTATGGCACACTTATTAGCATTTAATCCTGCTCAGACTGACTTTCCATTCTCGCACGATACTTGGTTTATGGTTACTGTCTATGTTAACCTCGATACCGATATTGCTCAGCTCTGGCTTGGAAGCACAATGATTCATCAATGGCAGTGGACAAGAGGCAACCCGGGAACTTATGCTCTTCGTTTAGCAGCTCCCAGTTTCTTTGGTCCATCTCAAACAGCAAATGACGAATGTTACTATGATGATTTCTGGTTTGCTGATTTCCCAATTCCAGTTGAACTAACGTCCTTCATAGCTAATGTCAACAACCTTGGTCAGGTAGTACTAAATTGGGAGACTGCTTCTGAACTTAACAACCAGGGTTTTGAAATTGAAAGAAGAACAGAATCTTCTGAATTCAGAACCGTTGGATTTGTTGAAGGTCATGGAACAACAACTCAACCAAGAAGCTACAGCTATGTAGACAAAACAGCTGAACAGGGAGTTACTTATTACAGACTGAAACAAATTGACTTCAACGGAACATATGCGTATTCAGATGTAATTGAAGTTGATGTAACCGGTCCGTTAACATTTGACTTAGCTCAGAACTATCCGAACCCATTCAACCCATCAACAAATATTAAATACAGTGTACCAGAATCTGGTAACATCAGACTCTCTGTATTCAATATTGTTGGTGAAGAAGTTGCTGTATTAGTAAATGGTTTCTCACAAGCTGGCTTCTTTGAAGTAACATTTGATGCTTCAAATCTTTCAACAGGTGTTTACCTCTACAAATTACAGTCGGCTAATTCAGTTCAGACAAAGAAGATGATGTTACTCAAGTAATTTCATTTTTCCTTTGTGATATTAGAGTCCGGCGCAAGTCGGACTCTTTTTTTTGTTGAATCGCTCTCAAAAAAATGGTATTTTATAAGTGAGGATATATTAATCTGCCATTTTATTAAGATATTGAATTACAAAAGTAATTCGATTTATTAAATCAACATTTCTAAATAACTGAAAGGAGATCCGTTATGCAACGAATCTTTCAAATTCTTTTTTCACTTCTTGTTATTTCCGGACTTACATTCTCCCAGGTAGCAAGTAGGGATTTATCCCAAACTCCATCCAATTTTAACAATCCGGAATATGTTTATGGTCCTGAACTCGAAAACCCAACTCTAGGTTTTTCTGAAAGTTTTGAGGGTACAACATTTCCACCAGCAGGTTGGATAAAAGCCAATCCAGACGGAGGAACTGGCTGGAACAGACAAACAGTTGGTACAACACCTATTCCTGGCTGGACAGGTGGAGTCATCACTGCACCTCCTGGAGGAGGAAATGCAGTAGCTTTTTGCACCTGGAATACTGGCGGACCAACTGCAAACGACCAATGGTTAATCACTCCTCAGGTCATGAATGTTCAAGCTGGAGATGTGTTAAGCTTTTGGATGCTTATCTTTGCTAACGATGCATATCTTGAACAAGTTGATATCAGAATATCAACAACAGGAACTAATGTTTCAGACTTCACAACTATCGTGCAGGCTTTCGTATGGCCAGTTGGTACAGCAGACACAGGTTGGGTGAATTACACTTATAATTTAACTAATCACGTAGCTGCTGGTTCAAATATTTATATTGCATTTAGGGAACATGTAGCTGATAATTTCAATGATGGTGCAGCAGTTCTTTTGGACTTGGTTGAAGTAACTCAAGGCGGTGGTGGAACTTCATTCTTCGAAGACTTCGAAGGATTCATCGTTGGTCAGCAGCTTGCATGCCAGGATCCTGTAAATTGGACAACATGGAGCCAGCTACCTTGCAGTCCTGAAGATCCTGTCATTTCTTCAAACTATGCTCATAGCGGAACAAAGTCATTCGTAATAGTTCAGGTGAATGATCTTGTTAAACCAGTAGGCAACCAAACTACAGGTGAGTGGTATATGAGCTGGTGGATGTACATACCAACCGGGAAATATGGCTACTTTAATGTATTGAACACTTTCCCGGCAACGACATCGGGACACTGGGGAATGGAAGTTTATTTCGGATATGCTGGTCCCAGTGGACCGCCAACTCCAGGTATGGCACACTTATTAGCATTTAATCCTGCTCAGACTGACTTTCCATTCTCGCACGATACTTGGTTTATGGTTACTGTCTATGTTAACCTCGATACCGATATTGCTCAGCTCTGGCTTGGAAGCACAATGATTCATCAATGGCAGTGGACAAGAGGCAACCCGGGAACTTATGCTCTTCGTTTAGCAGCTCCCAGTTTCTTTGGTCCATCTCAAACAGCAAATGACGAATGTTACTATGATGATTTCTGGTTTGCTGATTTCCCAATTCCAGTTGAACTAACGTCCTTCATAGCTAATGTCAACAACCTTGGTCAGGTAGTACTAAATTGGGAGACTGCTTCTGAACTTAACAACCAGGGTTTTGAAATTGAAAGAAGAACAGAATCTTCTGAATTCAGAACCGTTGGATTTGTTGAAGGTCATGGAACAACAACTCAACCAAGAAGCTACAGCTATGTAGACAAAACAGCTGAACAGGGAGTTACTTATTACAGACTGAAACAAATTGACTTCAACGGAACATATGCGTATTCAGATGTAATTGAAGTTGATGTAACCGGTCCGTTAACATTTGACTTAGCTCAGAACTATCCGAACCCATTCAACCCATCAACAAATATTAAATACAGTGTACCAGAATCTGGTAACATCAGACTCTCTGTATTCAATATTGTTGGTGAAGAAGTTGCTGTATTAGTAAATGGTTTCTCACAAGCTGGCTTCTTTGAAGTAACATTTGATGCTTCAAATCTTTCAACAGGTGTTTACCTCTACAAATTACAGTCGGCTAATTCAGTTCAGATGAAGAAGATGGTATTACTCAAGTAATTTCATTTGATCTTTGCGATATTAGAGTCCGGCAACCGCCGGACTCTTTTTTGTACTAATTTGAATTTGATTAGAAGGAATACCAATATTATATTTGTTGCCCGAAATTGAGAATAAAATTTTTGTTCTTCATTTTGATATTTACGCAGGAATCAAGCAGCCCGTTTCACTTTGTGATACGAGGTCTCGACCGAGTCGAGACGGATTGGTAGAGAGCGATTTGATTAATCTTAAGAATTGTTCATATTTAATTTGATTTAATGCGGGAATAGCTCAGCCCGTTCCGTTTAACGGAACGAGGTCTCGGCTCGACATAAGTCGAGACGGATTGGTAGAGCACTCCCAAATTCTCACAACTAAATTATTTGTGATGTAAATTTGCGGGAATAGCTCAGTTGGTAGAGCGCAACCTTGCCAAGGTTGAAGTCGCGGGTTCGAGTCCCGTTTCCCGCTCAAATCCGGCAGCTGCCGGATTATTTTTTAGGCGGCGTTGCCAAGTGGTCCAAGGCGAAGGTCTGCAAAACCTTTATTCGTCAGTTCGAATCTGACCGCCGCCTCAAATTATTATTTAATAATAAGTAAATAGTCAAATGGTCTAAGGCGAAGTCTGCAACCCGCCATTTGGCGGGCGAATCTGACCGCCGCCTCAAATCATCTCTTCCGTTTTCATTGATTATGTATTACACATACGTACTACGCAGCTTAAAAGATCATAAACGTTATATTGGTTCAACTGATAACCTGATAAGAAGAGTAGATGAGCATAACGATGGACTTGTTAAATCTACAAAAAACAGAAGACCACTTGTATTAATCTATTCTGAAGAATTTCATTCAAAGACTGAAGCGTTAAAACGAGAGAAATTTTTCAAGTCAGGTTATGGAAGGAGTTTCCTTAAGAAAATTGGTAAATAGTCAAATGGTCTAAGGCGAAGTCTGCAACCCGCCATTTGGCGGGCGAATCTGACCGCCGCCTCAAATCATCTCTTCCGTTTTCATTGATTATGTATTACACATACGTACTACGCAGCTTAAAAGATCATAAACGTTATATTGGTTCAACTGATAACCTGATAAGAAGAGTAGATGAGCATAACGATGGACTTGTTAAATCTACAAAAAACAGAAGACCACTTGTATTAATCTATTCTGAAGAATTTCATTCAAAGACTGAAGCGTTAAAACGAGAGAAATTTTTCAAGTCAGGTTATGGAAGGAGTTTCCTTAAGAAAATTGGTAAATAGTCAAATGGTCTAAGGCGAAGGTCTGCAACCCGCCATTTGGCGGGCGAATCTGACCGCCGCCTCTCCTCTCACACCTCTTTTTAACAAATAAAATCAAGCTGAAAATCATTAAATTTATTTATCTATTAGGATAAATTTATGGAATACTTAATCAGTTCAACAATTGGCTATCTGCTGGGATCAATTCCTACAGCTTATCTCTTTATAAAAAAATCCAAGGGTATTGATATTACCAAAGAAGGTTCAGGCAACGTTGGAGCAATGAATTCTTTTGAAGTTACAAACTCAAAGTTCATCGGAATCCTGGTTTTTCTGATTGATTTTCTTAAAGGTGCCGCAAGCGTACTGATTCCAATTTATATTTATCCAAACCAATTTATATTTCCTGCTATTGCACTTCTTTTTGCTGTTTTCAGTCATTGCTTCAATCCATGGTTAAAATTCAAAGGTGGTCGCGGGCTTGCAACTGCTGCCGGAGGAGCAGCAATTATTTTTCCATTCCTTTTAGCTGTTTGGTGCGTGCTTTGGGTAATCTTTTATCTGATGAGAAAAAATATTCTTTTAGCTAATATTAGCTCAACGATATTTACATTATTCGTTGTCTTTGGAACTTCTGAAATCGCAGTAAAGTATGCTTATCCAAAACCTGTAACTTCTGAGATTCTGATCTTGATAAGTACTGCGGTCTTAATAACTATTTTTATAAAACATATAAGTCCATTATTAGAACTTATTGAAGAACAAAAAAATAACCGGAAGATTAAAAAATGATTAATAGACAAAAAACATTTATCATAGTTGGCGTAATGATTACCGTTTTACTTGCTGTTGTTGTATTAAGCAGCAAGTACAACCTTGTTAGCATCGATGGAAATCCAGAACAAAATGAAAATTTAGTATTCGCTCAACTTCAAAATCAAAAAGATAAAAACAATGAAGAAATCACTAATTCAAGAAGAAACATAATAACTGAAACTGTCAAAAATGTAAGCCCATCAGTTGTTGGAATCAATGTAATTGAAATAAGAGAGTACAAAGATCCTTTCTTTTCTTTTTTTGATGACCCCTTCTTCCAAAGATTCTTCGGTCAGAGGGGAACTTACAACCGTGAGGTTAAAGGACTTGGCTCAGGCTATATAATTTCTTCAGATGGTTACATCGCAACGAACGATCACGTTGCAGGTAATGCTACTAAAATTACTGTAACACTCACTGACGGGCGTCAATTTGATGCAAGAATTATTGGGACAGATAATGCAAGCGACATTTGCCTTCTTAAAATTGATGGGAATAATTTACCCAATATAAAATTTGGTAATTCAGATGATATAATTATCGGTGAGTGGGTAATCGCTCTTGGCAACCCCTTCGGACTTTTTGATTTAAATGATAAACCAACCGTTACCGTTGGAGTGGTTAGTGCAACTGGAATGAATCTCGATGCAATCAACAATCGTTATTATTTGAATATGATCCAGACTGATGCTTCAATCAACGGCGGTAACAGCGGAGGACCTTTGGTTAACAGCGAAGGCGAAGTTATCGGGATGAATACTCTTATCTTCACCGCTGGTCAAAGCACTGGCAACATCGGTTTAGGTTTTGCAATTCCTGTAAACAAAGTAAAAAAAATTGTTGAGGAGTTAAAAGAGAAAGGCAGTATTGACCGAAATTTTGAAATTGGAATGAGAATTCAGACTATTGATGATGGGATAGCAAAATATTATCATCTGAAAAGTGCAAAAGGTGTTATCGTAACAAGAATTTATCCGAACACGCCTGCTGAGCGCGCAGGCATTGAAGTTGGCGATATTATCGTAGAAGTCGAAGGATTTAAAATCAACAATGAGAATTCAATGTTCTCAGTCTTCCACGAATTTAGAACCGGACAGACTGTTAAACTGAAAATAGTAAGAGATGAAAAAGAATTAACCAAACAAATGAAGCTGGTGAAAGGATGATTAGCCGTTACACATTACCCGAAATGGGAAAAATCTGGGAGGATGAATTTAAATTCTCAACCTGGTTAAATATTGAAGTACTTGCCTGCGAAGCGAGAAAGGAAATGGGAGAAATTCCCGAAGAAGACCTCAAAACAATTAAAGAAAAAGCTGCATTCGATGTAAAAAGAATTCTTGAAATTGAGGAAACTACAAAGCACGATGTAATAGCCTTCCTTACTAATGTTGCTGAATATGTCGGACCAGCTTCCCGACATATCCATTACGGAATGACATCTTCAGATATTCTTGATACTACCCTCTCCTGGCAGATGAAATCTTCCGGTGAAATTTTAATGAAACAACTGCTGGAACTGAAAGAAACTCTGAAAGCCAGAGCAATTGAACACAAAAATACTGTTTGCATCGGAAGGTCACACGGAATTCACGCTGAACCAACAACAATGGGACTTAAGTTTGCTCTTTGGTATGAAGAGACAAAAAGAAATATTAAGCGTCTTCAGAATGCAATTGATACGATAAGCGTCGGACAAATTTCGGGTGCAGTAGGAACTTTTGAGCACCTCTCACCGAAAGTGGAAGAATTCGTTTGCAAAAAAATGGGATTAAAACCTGCGAGCGTTTCAACTCAAGTTATTCAGAGAGACAGGCACGCAGAATTCATGAATACGCTTGCTGTAATCGGAGCAACACTTGAAAAAATTTCAGTTGAGATAAGGCACCTTCAAAGAACTGAAGTTTTAGAAGCAGAAGAATATTTCTCTAAAGGTCAGAAGGGATCCTCTGCAATGCCGCATAAAAGAAATCCCGTTATCAGCGAGAGAATTGCTGGTCTTGCAAGAGTATTAAGAGCCAATGCTGTAGCAGCTCTTGAAAATGTAGCGCTCTGGCACGAGCGCGATATTTCTCACTCATCTGTTGAACGAATAATTATTCCTGACAGCTGCATCGCATTGAATTATATGCTCGATTTGATGATCAAACTAATCAGAAATCTGCTCATCTATCCTGAAAATATGATCAGGAACCTTAACCTCACACGTGGCTTGGTTTTCTCGCAAACGGTTTTACTGAAACTGGTTGATAAAGGAATTTCCAGGGAAGATGCATACCGTATTGTGCAATTATCGGCGATGGATGTCTGGGCAAACAAGGATAAAAATCTTAAAGATGAATTACTAAAATCAGAAGAAGTAATAAATTACCTTTCACAGAATGAGCTTGAAGAAATATTTAACGCTGATAAAATCCTGAAAAACGTTGATTATATTTTTCAGAGAAGTATTAACTCATCTGATTAGGCAATTTTCTTTCAGTCATAATTGAAGACATCCCCAACATTAACACATCAATTATGCATTGATATTTTATTATCCTATTTGTAACTAACTTGTAAGTAAAAGAAAAACATTTAATGAACAGAAGAAGAATAATAAATATTATGAAAGCAATACCAATAATAGTTTTGATAATCCTCACTGCTAACTTCTTTCTGGCAGAATCTAAAAAAGCAAAATCTGAAGATGAAATAATTATCGATTCACTCAGAGTTATTGAGCCAATAAATCATTTTGCTCTCGAAAATCAGTTAATCACCACGATGCTTTCCCGTTATCATTTTAAGGATTTCAGTCTTGATGATTCTTTATCTTCTCTTATGTTCGATAAATACTTAAGAAGTCTCGATTACAGCAAACTATATTTTTATGAATCTGATATTTCTTTATTTGAAAAGGACAGGTATTCATTTGATGATTATTTATTAGCCGGGAATGTGCAGCCATTCTTTGACATCTTTAATGTTTATGAAGAGAGGATGTTAGATCGAATGAAATATGTTGACACTATTCTCGCCCGAGGGTTTGATTTCACTAAAAATGATTCGGCAGAGATAAATCGGGAAAATGCTTTATGGACAAACTCAAGAGAGGAAATGAACAGGCTTTGGGACGGAAGAGTAAAGAACGATGCTCTGAATTTACATTTAGCCGGCAGAGACGAAGAAGCAATCAAAGCTAATCTTAAAAAAAGATATGAAAATTTCACAAGAGCACTTTATCAATATAACAGCGAAGATGTTTTTCAGATTGCAATGGATGCTTATACAAGTTCTGTTGATCCGCATACAAATTACCTTTCGCCAGCAACATCAGATAACTTTAAAATTGATATGAGTCTTTCACTCGAAGGTATAGGCGCAAGACTAATGAGTGAGGATGGTTATACTAAAGTAGTGGAGGTTATCCCCGGAGGTCCTGCATTCAAATCGAAAAAAATAAATGTTGATGACAGGATTATTGCAGTTGCTCAGGGAGATGAAGGTGAATTCGTTGATGTTATCGGCTGGAGAATTACTGAAGTTGTAAAGCTCATCCGGGGACCGAAACAGACTACTGTCAGATTGCAAATCTTAAAAGCAAAAGACGGTGCCGCAGCAAAGCCTGAAGAAATAAGCCTTATAAGAGAAAAAGTTAAGCTTGAGGATCAGGCAGCTAAGAAAAAAGTAATTGAAGTAGAAAATGATGGACTCACATATCAAATTGGTGTAATTACTATCCCGAATTTCTACACGGACTTTGATGGAAACCGAAGCGGCGATAATACTGCAAAAAGTACTGTTGTTGATGTTAAAAAACTTCTTGAAGAATTAAAACAGGAAGAAGTTGATGGAGTAGTGATAGATCTTCGTAATAATGGCGGCGGTGCTCTGTCAGAAGCAATTGATGTTTCGGGACTGTTTATCGAAAAAGGACCAATTGTCCAGGTTAAAAATGCTGATGGATTTGTTGAGGTTGGTGAAGACCTTGACCCAACTTTAGTTTACACCGGACCACTGGCGGTTATGGTTAACCGCTTCAGTGCTTCAGCTTCTGAAATATTTGCTGCTGCTATTCAGGATTATGGTCGCGGTATCGTTGTCGGTGAGCAGACCTACGGAAAAGGAACTGTCCAGAATTTGATTGATCTCAACAGGATATCGAGAAACCCTTCGAACAAATTCGGACAACTAAAACTTACTATTGCTAAGTATTACAGAATTAACGGCGGCAGCACTCAGAGTCTTGGTGTTATTCCGGATATAGCATATCCTTCATACATTGACCCGCAGGAATTTGGTGAGAGCTCACAAACATCAGCTCTGCCCTGGGATCAAATTGATGCAACGGATTATCAGCCGTTCATTAATCTTTCTAAAATTATTCCTGATTTACTTAACTCATCTCAAGCAAGATTGCAGTCTGATTTTGAATTTCAATATCTTCAAGAGGATATAACTGAGCATAAGATATCCAGAAATCAAAGATTCATTTCACTCAACGAAAAAGTCAGATTGCAGAATAAGGAAGCTCAAACTGAAAAAGAGTTTGAACGTGAAAATGAAAGAAGAGCAAAAAAAGGTTTGAAGCTGCTTGATAAAGGTGAAGTTCCAGAAGAAAAAGAAGAGGCTGATGATATTTTTTTAACGGAGACAGCAATGATTATCACTGATTTGATTAGTTTATCAGGCGGGTTAACTCAGGTACGTTAACAGCTAAGATGTTTCAGAAGTTTTTCTTCAGCGATAGGAAAAATAGTTTCCCTGAAAGGAAAATCAAGATCAGTTTCAAAAATGTATGCGACTGGCTCGTGTAAATCCTGTGAGTAGGTTATAAAATTCATCATAAGCTCTTCAACAGGATTATGAACTACTTGCTGCGGAATTGATCTTACAAGATTTGAAGTGATCCGCTGATAAAGATTTTCCTGTGACCAATCCCATATAATTTCGTAAAAGTAAATATTTAAAATTGAATTCTTATTGTCAGGCAAACAGAAATATCCTTTACCGTGGTAGTTTCTTTCAACTCTCGATATTCTTGCGATTGATAAATTTTCCTCAACAAAATTCTTTATTATTCTGCCTTCTTCGAGTACAGGACGGTTTAACTTTAACGCCCAATCAATAAAGTTTAAGAGCTTATCAAGCTGATTACCAACCTGGTGAGCTTTTTCATAAACAATTGCCCGCTCGTTAATCCTTCTGCCGCGGATCTCGTTATCAAACCAGAGCTTACATTCAATGTTTTCTCTTAATAAATCTTCAAGAGCAAGATTAAGCTGTATTGCTTCCTCGATAGATGGAAACACTTTGTTCTTATTAAAATTTGACAACCACTCCTTAACTTTAATGAGAATTTTATACTGGTTCGATTCCCAATCAGAACCACACGATGTGAGCTTTTTTAAGTCAAGGGTTGTCATTTCTTTTTTCAATTTATTTATCTGTCAGTTTTAGTATTGGTTTATACTAAAAGCCTGCCAAAAGAATTTTAAGTTCGACTATGAAATACAATTATTGAATTGATACATTGAAAAGAAAGAATTGCAGGTAAGTCCGGATTATTCAGGTAAAAATTCCTTAATAATTCTCGTATTGATATGATAATGATGAAGGTAAGTAATAAGTAAAATTCGGATGGAATAATTACATAAAAAAAGGAACGGAAAATAATTCCCGTTCCTTGCAAAAATACCTTATGAAAAATATTTTATAAATCGAATTTAATACCCTGCGCCAATGGCAGCTGAGTTCCGAAATTTATTGTGTTAGTTTGCCTGCGCATATAAGCTTTCCAGGAATCTGAACCGGATTCTCTGCCGCCGCCGGTTTCTTTTTCACCACCAAAAGCTCCGCCAATTTCAGCGCCTGATGTTCCTATGTTCACATTTGCAATACCGCAGTCGGATCCTGCACACGATAGAAATCTCTCCGCTTCCAATATATTATTTGTGAAAATAGATGAGGACAGTCCCTGCACAACACCGTTCTGCAAAGCGATTGCTTCATCGACACCTTTCTTATATTTCATTATATAAAGTATTGGTGCAAAAGTTTCTTCCTGGACTATTTCAAAATGATTTTGTGCTTCCACAATTGCCGGGGATACATAACAGCCCGATTCATAATCTTTACCGCTAAGTATATCTCCACCAAATATGATTTTGCCCCCCTCTTTTTCAACACGTTTAAGTGCATTAGTAAAATCATTAACAGCATTTTTATCGATTAGTGGCCCCATATGATTTTTCTGGTCAAGAGGATTACCAATTCGCAGACTCTTGTAAGCCTTTAGCAGTGTATTTTTTACTTTGTTATAAATTGATTCGTGAATGATCAATCTTCTCGTTGAAGTACATCTTTGTCCCGCTGTTCCGACTGCACCAAAAACAACTGCAGGAATAGCAATTTTTAGATCAGCGTCTTTTGTTATTATAATAGCATTATTCCCTCCAAGCTCCAGAATTGTTTTTCCGAATCTAGCTGAAACAACTTCTGCTGCGTGCTTCCCTACTCTCGTTGATGCTGTTACAGAAACCATTGCTACTCTTTTATCATACAATATTCTTTCACCGACAGTAGAACCTTTACCTATAATCAAGGTAAAAATACCTTCGGGCAGATTATTTTCTTTCAAAACTTTTGCGATAATATTTTGAGTTGCAATCGCACTCAACGGAACTTTTGATGATGGCTTCCAGATATTAACATCTCCGCAAACTGCAGCAAGCATGGCATTCCAGGCATAAACTGCTACGGGAAAATTGAACGCAGAAATTGTGCAGACAATTCCTAATGGGTGATATTGATCATACATTCGGTGCATCGGTCTTTCTGACTGCATTGTAAAACCATAAAGCTGTCGCGACTGCCCCACTGCAAAATCACAAATGTCTATCATCTCCTGAACTTCGCCCAAACCTTCCTGAAGTGATTTTCCCATTTCATACGAGACGAGTTTACCCAAAGGTTCTTTATACTCACGAAGCTTACTTCCAATCTGTCTGACAATTTCTCCTCTCTTTGGTGCTGGTACCATTCGCCAGAATAAAAAAGCTTCCTCCATACTCTTCATAATTTTTTCATAATCCTTTTCAGATCCCTGGTAGACAGATGCAATGAATTTTCCATTAACAGGCGAATGAATTTTTAATTCACCTTCTGTTTTTGTTTGCATCCACTTTTGCCCTGTAGATGAACCAAAATTTGTGTTACTGATTCCAAGTTGTTTTAAGAATTCCATTTTAACTCCGAATTATTTTTATTAATTATTATTTATTTTATTTATGATTGATTGTAATGTTATCTTTTTCATTTTATCTTCTATATCAACCTGAACCTCTGCAAATAAATCCAGAAAGTAAAAATTTAGCTTCTCTGGTAAGCTGTTTTTTTTAATTGAATCCTTTCGAACATCCAGATGAAATGCTTTCCTATCCTCAATCGCACAGTAAATCTCTTGCAGATGAATTTGTGCAGGTAACTTTTTTAACTTAAATCCTCCTTTTGTCCCTGAATTACTTTCAACAATTCCGTTCTTCACAAGTAGTGACAAAATTCTTCTAAGCTTAGAGGAATTTATTCCGATAGATCCAGCTATCTCAGAGCTCGAAACTGGTTTTGGATCAACCTCTTCAAGATAGCATAGTGCTTTAACTGAAGTGGATAATTTTGTTGAAGCTGACATAATTTTTTTAATTTGTTACTGTAAGTGTAACAAGTAATATTAAAAAAACAAAGGAAATTCATTATTTGAAAGAGATATAATTGCAATTCAAAGGATTTATAAAAGTTTTTTTTTGAATTTTAAATTAAAATTTATAATATGTTATTGAAAATTCATTCTTTTTTTAAAGGATTGAAAGGAGGGTTCCCCGCACAAGAAAAGTCTACACTCTATCTTTAGTTTCAAAAATCGAAACAATTCGAATCTAATTAATTATTTGTTCAATTAACTTTAAGAGGACACTATTATGAATAAAAATCTGCACATTTTTTTTCTTTCTTTTCTCCTTTTGTGTTTTTCAGTAACAATTGCACAGGAGGATGCGGTTGAAGATAATCAGGCAATTTTTAATCCTGCACATCAGCAGTTTGCAGGATACAGCATTTTTGATTCTCAGCCTATAATTAATTCTCCCTGGGAATGGTTACACCAAACGCCTCAGGGTAATACTCTTCGCTGGGTAAAAGCTTGGGATGCCAATAACTGGTATGCTTGCGGATTTGGCGGAACATTCTTAAAAACAACCGATGGTGGTTCATCCTGGTTAGTTAACAAGATGATTAACGGCGGCGGAACAACACAAAGTAATTACCCCATCTATGATATGCACTTTTTTAATATGAACACCGGTATCGGGGTTGGTAGTTTTGGTACTATTGTAAAAACAACTGATGGAGGAGTAACCTGGGATTCATTATCAAATTTTCCAACTGCTGCAACAGCTTACGATGTGTATTTTGTTGATGATACCCTTGGTTTTGCCTGCGGTACAACCTCAATGAGAATATACAAAACCATTGATGGCGGTAACAACTGGACTCAAATATGGGGTGATCTTCCAAGCACCACCTGCTATTCAGTGTATGCATCAGATGAAAATAATATTGTGATGGGAACATCTTCAGGTAACATGCGAATCACCACAAATGGCGGAGTTAACTGGACATCTGTCAACGCCGGCTGGACTTCAATACCTTATTCACTTAAATTTTCTGATCCTTTGAATGGTTGGGTTTGCGCATCAACAGGAAATGTTGCCTATACAACAGATGGAGGTGCAACCTGGACTAATGCAGGTCCCATCCCGGTTACTTCTACCTTGTATGATGTTGACTTACTAACAACCACAACACAAAAGTTAAACGAAAGTTTTACTGATGTTACTTTTCCGCCTGCAGGATGGCATACTAAAAATATATTAGGACCTATTGAATGGGCAAGATTTACAAGTAGTTTCTACACTCCCCCTGCTTGCACTAGAATTTCATGGCAATCAACAGGCGGCGAAGATTGGCTGGTAACACCACAATTAAGTATTGCTACCGGAGATTCATTAAAATTCTTTGCTCGTAAAATATTTTCATCCGTATATGAACCTGATACACTTGAAATAAGAATATCAACAACAGATACTTCTGTTGCTAGTTTTACCGATGTTATCTTTAAAGCGAGTGTTAACGTAGCTTTTCAAATAACATATGAACAATTTAGTTTTGATTTAAGTGCTTATAATGGACAGAATGTCTATATTGCCTTCAGGCATTATGATGTTGATGGAAATGGGATGTACCTTGATGATATAACAGTTGGCGAACCTGTGCAATCCAACCAGGTTTTTGTTACTGGTAATCCTTCAGACATTTATACTACTACCGATATGGGTGTAAATTGGACACCGGTTCCATTTTTAGATCCCACTCAACCCTGGACAAGCACATATTATTCAACTGATTTTATTGCATCTGATAATTTTGTAACTGTTGGTGCTTTTGGTTTAATAAATGAAGTTACTCCAACAGATGCTGCAACTACATATACTAACTTTATCAAAGCCGGCGTTCTCTACGATGTCTGGGCAAGCAGTGCAACCGGAACTGTTATTGCAGCTGGTCAAGCTTCTTCTACTACAACTTTTGATCAGTCAATATATTCTACTGATGGCGGTGAAACCTGGGCAGTTTCTGCGATGCTTGATTCGGCAGATCTGGACTTTAATAAGCTCAGTATGGTTAGCGCAACCACTGGATATTCCGCCGGTGAAGATCACAGGGTAATGAAAACCACAGATGGCGGAGCTTCCTGGTTTAAGGTAACTGATCCCGCAACAACAACAAGTGATCTTGAAACACTTTCTTTTGTTGATGAAAATAACGGATATGTGTTTGGTGCTTCTGGTGCCGGCTTCAAAACTACTGATGGAGGCACAACCTGGGCAGCGCTGACCACAACCATTACCGGTACGATCTGGGCTTCCTATTTCCTTGATGCACAAACCGGCTTCATTGGTGGTACAAGTGGTGCATTACTTAAAACAACAGACGGTGGAACTACGTTTGAAACTCTAACCTCTACCGTTACCGGAACAATCTACTCTATTTACATGGTTAATGCTAATGTTGGTTATTTTTCCGGTTCGTCCGGATCAGTTAGAAAAACCACTGATGGTGGAACAACCTGGACAGATGTTAGTGTTGGAAATACATCACCTGTATTATACGAAGTCGAGTTTAAAGATGAAAATTATGGTATGACAGTCGGTAGTATTGGAAGAACTTACTACACATCAGATGGCGGTACAACCTGGAATTTTGAAAATACCAGCATGAGTACTATTTATGGATTATCAATTGAAAGAACCAGTGCTGATACAGCCGCAGCTTATGTTGTAGGTACAAATTCATATGTTATGCGAAATCACAAAGTGATTATTCCTGTTGAACTTGCAAGTTTCAGTGCATCTGTCAATGGTAGTGATGTTACTCTTTCCTGGATCACTGCAACTGAATTAAATAACAGTGGATTTGAAGTAGAAAGAAAATCAACTGAAGAGGAATGGACAATGCTTGGTTTCGTTGAAGGTAACGGTACTACTACCGAGAGCAAGGTCTATACATTCTTTGATAAAGGACTGGTTTCAGGAAAATACAATTACAGGATCAAACAGATTGATTTCAATGGAAGTTATAAATATTACGTTCTGCAGGAAGAAATTGAAATAGCTGCACCAAACAGCTATGGTCTTTCACAGAATTATCCAAATCCATTCAACCCATCTACTAAGATCAATTACTCAGTCCCGGTTGAAGCATTAGTAAATATTGCTGTTTACAACGTACTTGGTGAAAAAGTTGCAGATGTTGTTAACAGTGTTCATAAAGCTGGTAACTATGAATTTACGTTTGATGCTACAAACCTGGCAAGTGGTATGTATATCTACAGAATGGAAAGCGGAAACTATATTTCTATTAAGAAAATGATGATTCTGAAGTAAAAGGAAGTAATTTTCCTCTTAAAGTCCCGGTCCGTTTGGGCCGGGATTTTTTTTGAAAACTTGTTTTAAACCTTCATTTCAAAGATAGGCTTCTGTTTTGTTGATTGAATTTACTCTCAGCCTTTTGTATTTTTGCGCTGTAATTAAATATTATGAAAAAGACATATTTACATATAATTCTTACTTTATTCTCTCTCAGGCATAGAAGCTATTTTGTTTCTGCCTACGAATCCGTGTTTTAATTCTCCACTTTCCCTTACCAGCAGGTTTAACAGCCTGTTGCACAGTTCTTGTAATAAATATTTATTCATTTTTTGTCTTTAGGTGATTATATGTATACAGAAACAATTAACCCCGCTGAAAGAGTCAGAGAAGTTATTGGAAAGCACATTCTTGCTGATGGTTTCCAATTAATTCTTGATTTAAAAAACAGTTTTAGAAATAAAATTGTAGATGAAAGAAATGGTGACGAGTACATCGATTTCTTCACATTCTTTGCTTCTAACCCGCTTGGAATGAATCATCCAAAGTTGAACTCAGATGAGGCAAGAGAAATTTTGGGCTATGCTGCAGTAAACAAACCTTCCAACTCTGATATTTATACAACACATATGGCTGAGTTTGTTGATACATTCAGTAAAGTAGCAAAACCAGATTATATGAAGCATTTATTCTTTATTGATGGTGGTGCACTTGCAGTCGAGAATGGTTTGAAGGTTGCTTTCGATTGGAAAGTAAGGAAGAATTTCAAAAAGGGTTATAAGCAAGAAAAAGGACAGCAGGTAATTCATTTCAGGGAAGCATTTCATGGAAGAAGCGGCTACACAATCTCATTAACAAACACCGATCAGAATAAAGTTCTTTATTTCCCTAAATTCAATTGGCCAAGAATTATAAATCCCAAAATCACCTTCCCTCTCAATCAGCATATCGATGAAATAATAAAACTGGAAAAGCAAGCCATCGAGGAAATCAAATCTGCTATTAAAAATAATCCTGATGATATTGCTGTTTTAATAATTGAGCCGATCCAATGTGAGGGTGGAGATAATTTTTTCAGAAAAGAATTTCTGCAGGAATTAAGAACGATTACCCTTGAGAATGATATTATGCTGATGTTTGATGAAGTTCAATCAGGATTTGGAATAACCGGAAAGTTCTGGGCTTATGAACATTATGTGCAGCCTGATATTATTGCATTTGGAAAAAAATCTCAACAGTGCGGTATAATGGTGTCCGATAGAGTTGATGAAATAGAAGAGAACTGTTTTAATATTTCAGGCAGAATAAATTCTACCTGGGGTGGAAATCTTGTTGATATGGTTCGCTCAAAGCAAATTCTGGATGTAATGAAAGAAGAAAAACTCGTTGAGAACTCTGCAAATCGTGGTAAGTATTTAATAAAACGACTCTACGAAATCCAATCACAATATCCCAATCTTATCAGTAACACAAGAGGATTAGGACTTCTTTGTGCATTTGATTTTCCAACACCTGAACTAAGAGAACAATTCAGGATTACTGCTGAAAAAGAAAAGCTGCTGATACTAGGTTGCGGTGCTAAGACTATAAGGTTCAGACCGATGCTGAACATTACGGATGATGAACTGGAAGAGGGCTTGCAGGTTATTGAGAAAGTTCTTAGAATTATGTCGTCAATTAAATAATTATCTAAAATAAACTACTTGCACAGGCGGCTCCTAAATTGGAGCCGTTCCTGTTTTTCAGCCGAAGGCTGATGAGCCTTTGGCTCAAAATTCGTTTCTTCTATTAAAACAATTAGTTTTGCGTAAAAGATTTTTATCAACTTTATCTGTTGCATATTAAGACCCTGAAATAAATTCAGGGTGAAAACTTGAATAAATGACAGGGAAACTTTACATAGTAAGCACACCAATTGGAAATCTAAAAGATATTACTCTTCGGGCAATTGAAACTTTGAACGAAGTTGATTTTATTTTATGCGAGGACACACGTGTTTCCTCTATACTTCTGAAGCAATATAATATCATTAAACAACTCATTTCTTTTAACGCTGTAAGTGAAACAAAGAAGATTCCCACCATCATCGAGCGACTTCAAAACGGACAGAGCTATGCACTCATTTCAGATTCAGGTACTCCTGCTATTTCTGATCCCGGAATACGTTTAGTTTCAGAAGCAATAAAAAATGGAATTGAAGTTAGCTCTGTTCCTGGTCCAACTGCTTTGATAGCGGCATTAACTATCAGCGGTCTGCCGACAGATTCTTTTGTATTTGAGGGCTTCCTTCCACAAAAAAAAGGAAGACAAAAAAAGCTTGGTGAACTAAGTGAGGAAGAAAGGACTATTGTTCTTTATGAATCTTCACACAGAATCGAAAAGCTGATTGACGAACTGGTTCAATATTTTCCTGAAAGATATGTTGTTGTTTGCCGTGAACTGACAAAAAAATTTGAAGAATCCTGGCGAGGTTATCCTGCCGAGTTAAAAGAAAAATTAAATGAGAAAATTATAAAGGGTGAGTTTGTGGTTGTTATAGCAAGTAAAGACTGGAAAAATTAGTTACTTCCCTTTTCACTCACTCAACAAATAATTATAATCCTTCAATACTGTATCCAGAAAAGTAATTGGTCGTAAAGTTGAATTGATTCCTGTTTTCTTTTCAACAGCACCTTTTGCTTTTTGAAGCATCTGCTCATATAAAAAAATATCAGGATTTTTATAGTTCATATCCAGAACTGCTTTAACAATTGCGATGTCCTTATCGCTTAGAGCACTTACCTGCGGGAATTTAACTTCGTAGTTAACTGGAGTTGCTCGTAAAATAGTGTCATCAAGTTTTGCTTCAGCTTTAAGCTTGACAACTGTGGTTCCAGCAGCAAGATCACCAAGTCTTTGTCCTTTTCCATTAACTAACAATGTAATTAAACCAACTGCTCCGTAAGTAAAATAGATATCAATCGGAGCTAGTATCCATCTCAAAAAATAACTTCCGATCCCTGCCTGGCTACCATCTGTTTTTACTACTCTCATCTTCATTATCTTCTTTCCGAATGACTGACCGTTCAAAAATGTCTCACATAAAAGATGATAAAAGAAAAGCGGCAGAAAGAAAATTATGAAATAAGCTACAGGAAAATATACAGCGCTGCCTTCTGTTAAATTTAAAAGCCAGATGTAAAGAAAAAATATTGCAATCAGGTAACCTATCATAATAAGTTGATCAATTATTGCAGCAACTACCCGATCACCAATACTGGCTACCGGATATTCAATGTTGACGTTTTGTGCAGTCTGAATTTCTATCGTTTGCATAGCAATAATTAAATCAATCCCCGTGCCTTTAGCTCCAGATATTTGTTTATTGTATTTACTGAAAGATTCTGAGGAGTTGTAAGTATTGACTGTATGCTGTACCTCGCAAGCTCCTTAACAATTAACCGCTTTTCGAAAGAAAATTTTTCCGCTATCGTTTTTCGATATATCTCTTCTACGTTGTTTGAAGGTTTGTCAATGATTGCAAACAGTTCTGTATTGATGAAGAAGATTACTATAACAAGATGCGCTTGCGCTAATCTTCTCAAATAAGCAAGCTGACGCTGAAGGGCATTCAGGCTTTCAAAATTTGTATAAAGAAGGATCAGGCTTCTGTGACTAATCTTCTGAAGTACTGTGCTCGTCAGGATTTCAAAATCCGATTCAAGGAAATCTGTTTTTTGATTATAAAGAAGCTCAAGGATGTTTTGCATCTGGCGTGCTTGTCTGTCTGCCGGCAAAACGTTGCTGACCTTGTTCGAGAAAGTAATTATACCTGCTTTATCCTGCTTGTGCATTGCTATGCTTGAAATGACCAGCGAAGAATTAATTGCATAATCCAGCAGACTCATTCCTTCGAAAGGCATTTTCATCACGCGACCGATATCAATGACGCTGTAAACCTGCTGTGATTTTTCGTCATCAAAATGATTTACCATCAACCTTGTTTTTCTTGCTGTAGCTTTCCAGTTAATTGTCCGGTAATCATCTCCTCTTACATAATCTTTTATATGATCAAATTCCATTGAATGACCAATTCGACGAATTCTTTTAATGCCTGCTTCAGTTAATCTATCGGAGATTGCCATCAATTCATATTTTTTCATCTGAATGTATGAAGGATAAACGGGAACAATCTTCGCCCCTTCAATACTGAATCGCCTTCTCACAAAACCGATTGGCGAGCTTACAAATATATTCGTGCTTCCGAAATTATATTCGCCTCTCTTTACAGGTCTGAGATTATACGAGAAAACTTTTGTTGTGCCTGCTTCAACCGTTAACCTGAATAAAAGATCTCTTATCTGAAATTCAAAAGGTATTTCATCAATTATTTCACAGGAGATTTTAAATGCGTATTTATTTTCCAGAAAGATTTTTATTTCGTTGTCATCACCATTTGATAAGCGATTTGGTGCCGCCCTGTATGAAAATATTCCCTTCTTATTTAAGAAAAGAATGAACGAATCAGATAGAAGTAAAACTAACAAAGCAGCAAACAGCAGATTACTGATTACCAGAAGTGATGGGATGAAATACGAAAAGACAAAAAGTACCACAAGCCCAGCAGCTACAATAAATAATCTCGAAGAAAGATAGAAAGACTTTGGGAATCCATCCCTTCGGGAGAGAACTTTCACTACCTTGGAACCTCAACTCTTTCCAGTATGGTTTTGACAATGTCGTCGGGAGTTTTGCCTTCCATTTCTTTTTCAGGAGTTAGAAGAATGCGATGTCTGAGAGTTGGATAAACTACCATCTTCACATCGTCGGGAGTGACGAAGTCTCTGCCGCTAATTGCAGCAATTGCTTTTGCTCCAATCATAATGGAAATAGATGCTCTCGGTGATCCACCAAGATACAAGTCACTGTTGTTACGGGTTTTGTTGACTATTTGAGTGATGTAGCCTGCAACTTTTTCATCGAGGTGAGCTGCCCGCACTTTTTCTCTTAGTTTTCGAAGAGTTTCTTTTGTAAATACTGGCTGAATTAAATTCAGATCATTGATGTTTTTTCTACTGTGAAGATCAAGCAGGATTTTAATTTCCTCTTCAGGCAATGGATAATCCATTTCAACTTTGAACAGGAAACGATCAAGCTGTGCTTCAGGAAGTTTGTATGTGCCTTCGTGCTCGATCGGGTTTTGTGTTGCAAAAACTGTGAACGGACTATCCAATTTGTAAGTCGCTCCATCAACTGTAACCTGACGCTCTTCCATCGCTTCAAATAATGCGGATTGAGTTTTAGCAGGCGCACGATTTATCTCATCAATTAAAATTATGTTAGAAAAAATCGGTCCTCGGTTAAATTCAAACTCCGAGTTTTTCATATTAAAAATAGAAGTTCCAAGAATATCCGATGGCATAAGATCAGGAGTAAACTGAATTCTTGAAAAATCTGCCGAGATTGTTCTTGCGATAATTTTTGCGAGAAGTGTTTTAGCGATTCCGGGAACACCTTCAATCAATACGTGACCATCAGCCAGAACTGCTGCGATCATCATATCAATAATACTTCCCTGCCCGACAATTATCTTTTTTACTTCTGCCCTTACTTTTTCGATTGATTCTTTAAGTTCAGTTAAATCCGTGCGCGGAGCGAAATTTGTTTCTTCCATTATTTAGTTCTTTCGTAAAATTTTTCGATTTGATAGTTAATGTTAATTAATTCTTCTTCTGTGATCTTATCGCTGTAACTAATTTTTTCAATTTCTCTGAATAAAGATTTTACTTTTGCTTCGGGAACAGAGGACTTCTCTGCAATCTTTTGAATAGTCTCGCTGTCAAACGTACTTGTTTTGATGGAATATTTGTTCCTGATAAAATCAAGAAAGTATGATATTTTCTTCTCAGCGATATTCTTGTAATCTTTTTGCTGATAATAGAGATTGCCAACAGTTCCCACGAACTCAAGCGTTGCGTTGGTTAATGGAGGAATTACAGGAATTATTCTCTGCTTTCTCCTTCCGTAAAACACAATAAAAAGTACTACTGAAACAAGTATAATGTAATAAGCCCATTTGAGCGATTGCTGCGAAAGAATGTACTGCAATGTTGATGAGTTAAATTTATTGCCAACTTTATAATAATCATCCCATAAAGTTTCCTGATATGGTAAATGAGACAGAGCCTTATAAACATATTCGTTATTGCCAGATTTGAGCAGATAGTAATTTGTGAATGCCATTGGAACTGTATTCAGAAAGAAATTTCCATCACCATATTTTATTCTAATAAAATTAACATTACCATCTGCATTCTTCCCTAAAATATGTACCATTGTCGAATCATACTCGCTGAAATATTTATCAAAGTCAAAGCGGAAATAAGTGTAACCCTCTTCAGTCATCAAATCAGGTAAAGTAAAATTAATGTTCATTGAATCCTGAGAGAAGAAAACAAGTGAAGTTTTAAATTGTAATGAGTCAGCTAGTGCTCCGCGAATTTCTAATGCAGAGATAAAAACATTGTTTCCTTCTGCCACATAATCAAGAAGGTATTCAGTATCCAATCGGTCAGGGGAAAAATACGAGTTTATGAAAATGTAATTAGTATAATAATAATATTCATTCTTCAGAATATTATAGATGGGTAATTCTTTTACAAATAATTCACTCTCAGGAAACAGTCCGGATGCAATATCATAAATTATTAAACCGCCGTACGGAGTTTTATCCTTTCGCGCAAAGCTTTTAATCCAATCAATTTCTTCAGGCTCGGCAATTTTAATAATTGTGAGGATTATCAGAGTAATAATAAGCGGCACTAAAAATTTTATGTTCTTTTTCTTCACTATGACCTTATCAATGCAAATAATTTATTAAAATCAGTTTGGGAGTTTGTTATGGTTTCTTCATCAACAGGAAAATCTCCGTACCAAATCCACTCAAAGGTGTTAGTTGTAACCTGGAATGCATCGGCAATCTGATTGCTTTTTATTTCTTTTAAGTATTGAAAATTCGTTTTATTATTTTTTAACTCAATCAATCCTTTTTCGGAAAGCATCTTAAGTGATTTTAAGTAGAAATACCTGACTGCAAGTTTATATTGTTTACTGTCTAATGCATTTGCAATCAACTCATCAAAATCAATTTTGCTGATGTCTTCCTCCGTATCGATGATGTTTATTTCATTTGACTTTACTTTGCCAAATAACAGCCCTCTCCTGTCAGCTTTAATCAGCCCTCTGATAATCAAAAGAATTGCAATCACCATCAAACCGTAATAGAGAATATCGAGTAAAGTAGAATAAGCTTTTGTTGAACTGAGTATTATCAACTGCTGACGAATCCAGTTTCTGATACTGGTAATCCAGTCGTCAGCTTCTCTTGGACCGCCTTCATAATTGAAAGCTGGATCATTTTTATATTTATCAAAAATTTCATCTGGTATAATTCTTATATCTACAATTAATTCTTCTTCAGTTGCAGGTAAAACTTTTCTGGTTGAGTCTAAATAAAAATTATAATCTGGCTCCAAAGCCGATGCAGCCCTTTGACCAAAGCATAACTGTGCAATAAATAAAATTATTATTGAAGCTAAAACAACTGATCGAATTGAAAATATCATTTATTTTATTTCATCAATTTGTGCTAATAAGCCCGGAGCTTCCTTACGTTCAACCAGGTTGTAGTAATGGAAAGCGATCGCAATGGTGCTGATTGTATAAAGCATTGCACCAAGCGAGGAAATTATTGATGTGAGAATGTAAAGAATTCTATTAATACCGCTCGTTTCCGAATCAATTCCAGTGAATGCAGCAACAAACATCATAATATAATTTGGTATGTAAAGAGCATACATCAGAAATCCCTGGATCATACCAACAACCAAAATTAACACGAAAGTAAACCACCAGTTGTCTTTAATTATTTTTATACAGCGGCTTACTGCATCAAAGAATCCAAGTTCTTCTTCTAGTCTTACAATAAAAATAAGTGCAAGAGCGATTGAAAGATAAATACCAGGAATTATCAGGAAAATAAACCCGAATCCGACAATGAATGAATAGCCTATTCCTGTTAAAAAAATCAGAAAGAAGTTTTTCTTTGCCATCTGCCAGACGTCGTCTAATTCGAAGGCTCCTGTTTCCGATTGTTTGTAAAGCATCAAATGAGAATATGTTACTACAGTGATTATCACATAAGATATAATCATAAAAACCATCGCCAATAGAAAAGGAATACCAATCGACTCGAAATCCTGATCATAAGCAAAACTGAACATCGATGACTGGTAAATCCCCATAAACACTCCAGCCAGCAAGATGAAAGGTGAAGCAATAAACAAATTCGATTTGAATAAAAGCTTGAAGTTCTTTCGTATGTAGTCGAAGGTTACATTAAGCAGAGCGCCAAAGTCTCTGACTTTTCTGAATTCAATTTTTGCCTGATTCACTTTCAGCCTCAATGGATTTAAATAATTTGTTTGGATAGATGATGAAGTACCACACTACAAATGCGAGCGAACCTAAAATAATAGTCAGGCTTAAGAATACGGGCATCCCTGTATGCCGTGTAACAAATGACTCAAGAAATCCTGCTGTGATAAAAATTGGAATAAGACTTACAATTATTTTCAAACCTTCTTTTGCTCCGATCATAAAGGATTGTCTCCGCGAATACGTTCCGGGAAATAAAATGCTGTTGCCGAGAACAAGTCCGGCGGCGCCAGCAATGATAATAGCCGATATCTCAAGTGTGCCATGAATCCAGATAACAAGAATGGATTCGAATAATAAATCGTGAATGTGAAAGAAGTACTGAAAAGCTCCGAGCATAATACCGTTAGACAAAAGCACCCACGCAGTTCCAAACGAAAGCAGCAGACCAAACATAAAGGCAATAAAAGAAACTCTTATATTATTAAATGTGATTCCAAGGAACATATCTACTCCATTCATCTGCTTGTAAACAGCTAACGGATCACCCTTATCAATGTTCTCAAGAGTCATATTAACATAGGCGTCGCCCATAATTAGTCGAACAAAACCCGAATCACCCGCAGAAGAAACCACACCAATCAGCATTGCAAGAAAAAAAATGGAGAATGAAATTATAATCTTCATTCGATGTTTATAGAACAGCAGCGGCGCTTCGTATTTCCAGAAACGAATGAATCTTTCTTTTCTTTCCTTTTTACTTTTGTAGATTGATTGATGAACCTTTGCAGTTAATGAGTTAAGGTATTCAGTGGTCTTGCTTCCAGGATAAAATGTTCTTGAATAGGAAAGATCATCGGTAAGCTGGATAAAAAGATCGGCTAACTTATCGGGATTAACATTTTCTTTTGAAGAAAGAAATGCTTCGACTTCTTTCCATTTCTCAGCATTCTTTTTCAGGAATGTAACTTCTCTCAAATCAAATCTTTCATCTAGTTTTCATCTTCATAAGTTACGAGAGAATTCACACGATAGTTTCTAAGCTTTTCTCTTCCATTTAAAAATGCAAGTTCAACTATAAAGGATAGCTGAACTACTTCACCGCCAAGTTTCTCGACTAGTTTGCAGGTAGCTTCGGCAGTTCCTCCTGTGGCTAACAAATCATCATGAATGAGAACTTTATCTCCTTTGCCGATTGCATCTTTGTGAATTTCAATTTTATCCAATCCGTATTCAAGCTGATAGGTTTGCGATTCTTTTTCCGCTGGAAGCTTTCCGGGTTTTCTTACAGGAACGAAGCCTGCTTTCAACTCATTGGCAAGCATCGCTCCGAATATGAATCCGCGTGATTCGACACCAACTACTTTATCAATCTTTTTATTTTTTGCATAAGACAGCAATTGTTTCAACGTCTCATTCACAGCCACAGGGTCTTTTAGTAGTGTAGTTATATCTCTGAACATGATTCCTTTGATAGGGAAATCCCGTATGCTCCGGATGTATTTTTTAAGATCGGCAGGCATAATATTTCCTACTTCTTTGTGAGAAAATTGTTTAATCCTTTTTTGAAGTCATCAGTTGTTCGACTAATAGTATTTAATCCTATACAATATTCAACTGCATCATCAACAGATAAGCCAGAAACTTTCCTGGTAAGGTCCTTAGTCATTTTCATACTTGCTGATGAGTTAGTTTTAAGTTTAGACGCTAAATCCAAAGAAAGTTCTAATGTATTGTTATATATATAGTTAGCAAATCCTATCTCATAAGCTCGTTTGGCTTCTATAATTTCCCCGGAGAGTAACAATTGCTTTGCCATTCCCTCACCTACTCTTCTAATCAAAAATGTAGAAACTATGGCAGGTATGAATCCTATTTTTACCTCTGAATAGCCAAACCTGGCATTCAATTCATCCGCAACAATTATGTCACAGACAGAGGCTAATCCACAACCACCAGCAATGGCTGATCCATTAACGGCTGCGATAACTGGTTTCGGAAAATTGTAAATGGTAACAAATAGTTCTGCAAGTTCTCTTGAATCTTTTTCATTTTCCAGTGAAGAATAGTTTTTCATTTCGTTCAGGTATTCAAGATCAGCCCCTGCACAGAATGCTTTTCCTTCACCAGTAATGATTAAAACTTTGACTGATCCATCCTCCGCAGCTTCCTTAAGTTGTGATTTCATTTGCCTTACTAATTCAGGATGTAACGCATTCCGTTTTTCTGGACGGTTGAGCGTCAAGATTCCTATTTCATTTTTAATTTCATATTTGATCATAAATTCACCATAATTAGTTATTCGAAGAAGCGAACAATTAAATAAATCTGCAAATAAGTTGAAATAAAAGCAAGCAATACACCTGCCACTACCTGGGCAAGCGTATGAACTTTTAGTTGAATTCTTGACCACCCAACTAATAATACAATAACAGAAAATATTAAAGCAATTGGTCCGAAAGTATATGTTACTGCAGCTAATGGTCCAGCCGCACCCATTGCGTGCGCGCTTATTTTCCACTGCTTGTTAATTAAGATTGTAACTAACGTATTGGAAATATAACAAAACCAAAACGCGATTGAAATAATGTTAACATTAAAAATTATAAGTAAGAACAGACCAACTAAATAGAATCCGACCGAAATTAAGAAAGGAATTGTTCTCTCTTCTTTTATTGATGCATCAAGGTCAACAATTTTATTTCGCTTTCTGAATACAATGAAAAGAAAAATTGGCGCAATAAATCCAAATAAAAATGCAAC
>Ga0209498_1000366_pt1 | contig 27628 bp, 19 predicted proteins | sample WalLakDeSediment_FD_184131 | JGI IMG/M metagenome (GOLD analysis project Ga0209498, IMG submission 184131) | Lake sediment microbial communities from Walker lake, Nevada to study Microbial Dark Matter (Phase II) - Walker Lake 11/02/13 Deep... | ecosystem: Environmental > Aquatic > Freshwater >...
GGTGCCCTGGCCAATATGCGCTTTATGGCCGAAGGCATAACCCTCGACATGACCCAGCAGGAATGGTTCTCGTGGAAGATCTCCGAAATCTCCGTTAAGCAGGTGGACAGTTGTAAATAATGAGGTTTTTTGGGGTTTGTGGCTGATACCTCCCCGGCAAAATGTGTAATTTTGCAAAAAAACTTCCGTATGAGCCTGTCTGACTTTCAACGTGCCATTTTGCAGGGCATCCCCGGCGAATTGCCCGCTCCCAAAGCCTTTGACCCTTCCGTTAACCACGCGCCACGCCGCAAGGATATCCTTACGCCCGCCGAGAAAAAACTGGCTGTAAAGAATGCCTTGCGCTATTTCTCCGAAAAGTTTCATGCAGAACTGGCCAAAGAGTTTGCACAGGAGCTCAAGGATTACGGCCGCATTTACATGTACCGGTTCAGGCCCGATTATCCCATTTCGGCAAGAAGCATCGATGACTTTCCGCACCAAAGCAGACAGGCAGGGGCCATTATGCTGATGCTCAGCAATAACCTGGATTATGCCGTGGCCCAGCACCCGCAAGAGCTGATCACTTACGGCGGCAACGGGGCCGTGTTTCAGAACTGGGCGCAATATCTGCTCACCATGAAGTACCTTGCCGAAATGACTGACGAGCAGACCCTGGTGCTTTACAGCGGGCATCCCATGGGCTTGTTCCCCTCGCACCTCGAGGCACCCCGCGTGGTGGTCACCAACGGCATGATGATACCCAACTACTCCAAGCCCGACGACTGGGAGCGCTTCAACGCACTCGGCGTTTCACAATATGGACAGATGACGGCAGGCTCGTTTATGTACATTGGCCCCCAGGGCATCGTCCATGGCACTACCATTACGGTGCTGAACGCCGGACGCCGTTTACCGGGAAGTGATGGCACCCTGGAGGGGAAAGTGTTCGTAACCAGCGGGCTGGGGGGTATGTCAGGTGCGCAGGCCAAAGCCGCTGTAATAGCCGGCGCCGTGGGCGTGCTGGCCGAGATCAATCCCAAGGTGACAAAGATCAGGCACGAACAGGGCTGGGTCGATGAGGTGTATCACGACCTGAACACCATGATAAACCGCATAAAGGACGCCAAAAATCACAAAGAAGCCGTTTCACTGACCTACCAGGGCAATATCGTTGACCTCTGGGAGGCGCTGGTGAAATCGAATATTCACATTGAACTGGGCTCCGACCAGACTTCGCTGCACAACCCCTGGGCGGGTGGCTACTACCCGGCAGGGCTTACTTTCGATGAGTCGAACGAAATGATGGCCCGTGACCCGGAAGGGTTCAAAAAGCACGTAAGGGCTTCCCTGGTCAGACAGGTTAATGCAATAAAGGAAATGACCGCTCGCGGCATGTACTTCTGGGACTACGGCAACGCATTCCTGCTGGAAGCCGGCAGGGCAGGGGCCGATGTGTTCAAAACCGATGGCACCTACATTTATCCCTCTTACGTGCAGGATATCATGGGCCCCATGTGCTTCGACTATGGCTTCGGGCCTTTCCGATGGGTTTGCGCATCTTCCGATCCGGAAGACCTGCGTACCACCGACCGCATGGCTGCCGAAGTGCTCGAAGAGATGATGAAGACCTCCCCCAAGGAAATTAAGCAGCAGCTGGCCGATAATCTTTTGTGGATTAGGCAGGCCGAAGAGAACAAACTGGTGGTGGGCTCGCAGGCAAGGATTCTTTACGCCGACAGCGAAGGTCGTATTAAGATTGCCCGCGCCTTTAACAATGCCATCCGCGACAAGCGCCTGAAAGGACCTGTGATACTGGGGCGCGACCACCACGATGTGAGCGGCACCGATAGCCCTTACAGGGAAACCTCAAATATTTACGACGGTTCGCAATTTACCGCCGACATGGCCATTCACAATGTGATTGGCGACAGCTTCCGCGGGGCCACCTGGGTGAGCATACACAATGGCGGCGGTGTGGGCTGGGGAGAGGTTATTAACGGAGGCTTTGGCATGCTGCTCGATGGTAGTCCGGAGGCCGACCGCAGGCTCGAATCCATGCTGTTCTGGGATGTGAACAACGGCATTGCACGCCGAAGCTGGGCACGTAATACCGAAGCCATTTTCGCCATTAAGCGGGCCATGGAAGTTGAGCCAAGGCTGAAAGTGACCCTGCCTAATATTACCGACGACCAATTGCTCGAAGGGCTGTTTTAAGCCAAGTTTTTTGGCAGGAATTTTGACAAGGTGAAAAAGTAAAACAAGAAAAGTTCTGCGCCATGAAAAGATTTAAACTGACCCCGATATTTCTGCTGATATTGTTTACAGGCTTCTTCACTTCCTGCATCGACGAGATCGACGATCCCTTTGCCGATCCCGTTGAAAAGTACCTGGGAAACTGGAAAGCCAGCGAGTCGAGCACCCTTTTCGGGCCCGGCTACGTGTATGATGTGAGCATTTCCCGCAACCCATCAAACAGCACCGAGATACTGATTTCAAACTTTTATATGCAGGGCTGGAACGAAAAAGCCCGCGCACTGGTAACCGGAAACAGCCTTACCATCCTGGAGCAGGCCATTTGCGACGGTAGCATATTGATAAAAGGAAACGGCCAGTTCTCTGGCGGAAAAATCACCCTGACTTATACGGCCGATGATGGGGCCGACCTTGATAACGTTTCGGCAACCTATACCAAGCAGTAACTGCAGCCAACGGAATTAGCGGCGTAAAAAATCCATTTCGAGCGAGTCGGTGAGCAAAGAGTCGGCCTGCTGCATTTGTTCGTGCTGGCGCTGCATAAATCGCTCCAACTCGGCATCGGCTTCAGTCATCTTAATGGTAAGCCGGTTCTGAATTTCTTCATGAATCGCCATCATCTCGTCTGCGTGAAGCAAATAGCAGTCCAGAGCCAGCCTGAACTCAGCATGGCTTACCCCGTGCCTGTCGAAAATCGTAGCATAATAATAATCGGCCGAGTCGCGCGTTTGGGGATGGTAATTCTGGCGTTCAGAAAGATAACCTTCCAGCAGATACACGTCAGTAAGAATGTCGGTTATTTGCTCCCGGGGCAACAGGCGGCGGCAGCGCTCCTTTTCTGGCGAACGGAAAAAACCACAGGAACCCATTAGTAAAAGGAGTGAAAATATGAGAGGGAGGCGGAGCATAATTCAATTGTTAATTGTGAATTATTAATTGCGAATTAAAAAATCATCTTCCAAACTCCAAGGCCTGTCCCCTGATGGTTTCGTTGAATCTCCCTTTTTCATAAACGGGAATGCCATTAACGAAAGTGTAAACTACAGAAGAATTAAACGTGGTTCCTTCGAGGGGCGACCAACCGCATTTGTAAAGGATGTTGTCTTTTGTTACGGTTTGTTTTTGGCTGAGGTTAACTACTGTTAGGTCGGCGGCATAGCCTTCGCGGATGAAGCCGCGGTTTTTCACGCCGAAGCAAATGGCGGGGTTGTGGCACATCCAGCTTACCCCCTGTTCTATGGTATAAACGCCCTGAAACACCATTTCGAGCATGGCGGGCAGGGAGTGCTGCACCATGGGAGCCCCGGAAGGGCAACTTAGATAAGGGTGCTGTTTTTCCTCAAAGGTATGGGGGGCATGGTCGGTGGCTACCACGTCAATTTTGCCGCTGCGCAATGCCTGTCGTAAAGCTTCGCGGTCGGCCAGGGCTTTTATGGCGGGGTTCCACTTGATAAGGCTGCCCCGTGTGGCATAGTCGGCATCGGTAAACCAGAGGTGGTGCACGCACACCTCGGCGGTGATGAGCTTATCTTCGAGCCGCTGACTGTTGTCGAGCAGGTCCATCTCCCGGGCAGTGCTCAGGTGCAAAAGGTGCAGGCGGGTACCAAATTTCCGGGCCAATTCTACAGCCAGGGTCGAAGACCTCAGGCAGGCCTCGTGGTCTCTGATTACCGGATGCTGTTCCATCGGGATGTTGTCGCCAAATTTCTCCTTGGCAGAAGCAAGGTTTTGGCCAATGGTGACCTCATCCTCGCAATGCACGGCCACTGGCAGGCGGGCATTTTTGAAGATTCCCGAAAGGGTGCCGGGATTATCTACCAGCATATTGCCGGTGGAAGCGCCCATAAAAACCTTAATGCCACAAACATTGGCCGGGTCGGTAGCCATTACCTCGCCCAGGTTGTCGTTGGTAGTGCCCATGTAAAAAGAAAAGTTGGCCAGACTTTTTTCCTGTCCGAGCCTGAATTTTGCCTCCAGCTCCTTTTGAGTGACGGTTTGCGGCTGGGTGTTGGGCATTTCCATGAAGCTGGTGATGCCCCCGGCCACCGCGGCACGCGACTCGCTGAAGATATCGCCTTTGCGGGTGAGGCCAGGCTCGCGAAAATGCACCTGGTCGTCGATCACGCCCGGCATAAGAAGCAGCCCTTCGAGGTCGATGGGCAGGTACTTTTCTGAAACCGAAGCAGGATGGCCCCCGGCAAATATCTTTTCAATCTTACCCTTGTCGATAAGCAAACTGCCCCTGAAAGTCAGGCCTTCATTTACAATGGTGGCATTTTTTAAAAAATACGCATTACCTGCCATAGCTGCAAAGTTTTGAAGTAAGGTTTGAAAAGCCGGCTTGGATTCTCAGGCCTTGCGCTTGTATTTTCTGAACAGGCTTTGCCAGCGAAGTTTTATCACACCCAGCACGGCTTCCTTAAAAATGCCCTTGCTCATTTTGGAAACCCCTTCGGAGCGATCCATGAAAATGATAGAGATTTCCATTATTTTGAAACCCAGCTTCCAGGCCAGAAATTTCATTTCAATTTGGAAAGCATAGCCGGTAAACTGAATCTTGTCGAGGTCGATGGCCCGCAGCACTTCTTGCTTGTAACATTTGAAGCCGGCGGTGGTGTCGCGTATGCTCATTCGGGTAATGATACGCACATAGGCCGAGGCGTAGTACGACATGAGCACACGCCCCATGGGCCAGTTTACCACGTTGACCCCGTTGATGTAGCGTGAGCCAATGGCAAGGTCGTAACCTTCGATGGCGCAGGCTTCGTAGAGGCGGATCAGATCGTCGGGGTTGTGCGAAAAGTCGGCATCCATTTCGAATATATACCCGTAGTTATGGGCCAGGGCCCATTTAAACCCATGAATGTAGGCGGTGCCAAGCCCCAGCTTGCCCTTGCGCGTCTCCAAAAATAACTTACCCTCAAATTCGGGGGTCAGGCTGTGTATAATATCGGCTGTGCCGTCGGGCGAATTGTCGTCAATGACCAGGATGTGAAAAGTTTTTGGCAGGGAAAATACTTTCCTTACCATCTTTTCGATGTTTTCCTTTTCATTGTAGGTTGGAATAATTACCAGGCTATCGGCCACAGTCATTTCGGGTTTTGTATCCGGATTTGTTTCACCGGAAAGGGGTTGCTTCTAAGTGTTTTCTTTTTTCCTTTTTCTGAATGGAAAGCCCAAAATTACGGTTTTGATCGGAATAATAAAAAAAAATGTATTTTGCCTGTCTGCATGGTCCTAATCAAACGGCATAATGTAATAAATTTGGCATGATGAAAAATTCAATGATATATTTTGACAGTGCTGCCACTACACGGGTTTTTCCGGAGGTGGCAAAACTCATGTACGAAGCTTTGCTGAGAAATTACGGCAATCCATCTTCGATACATGAAGCCGGGCGACATGCCAGGGTTGAGGTGGAGCGTGCCCGCCGCACGGTGGCCGGCTTGCTGAATGCGCGGCCAGGCGAGGTGTTTTTTACCTCAGGAGGCACAGAGTCCAATAATGCCATCTTGTGGGGATGCTGCAAGGACCTGGGGCACAAGCATTTTATTTCGAGCAGGCTCGAACACCCTTCGGTATTGCAAACCCTGCAGGCGCTTGAACGTTATATGGGGTGCCAGGTCAGTTTTGTTGAAACGAATAGAAAAGGCCTCATAGACCTTGATCACCTGGAAGAACTTTTGAAGGAAACCCCCGCTTCCGTAATTTCGCTTATGCATGCCAACAACGAAATTGGCAATATCCTTCCGGTCATCGAAGTTAAGTCCCTCTCCGAGAAATACGGTGCCTTGTTTCACAGCGATACCGTTCAAACAGTGGGCAAAATGGAAGTGGACATACAGCAACTCGGGTTTGATTTTGCCGTGGTGAGCGGTCATAAGTTCCATGGCCCCAAAGGTGTGGGCGCAATGTATGTGAAGTCAGGAACCAGGCTGGAGGCCTTCATGCAGGGCGGCGCCCAGGAGCGAATGATGCGCGCCGGCACAGAAAATGTTTACGGTATACTGGGCATGGCTAAAGCCCTTGAACTTAGCTGCTCGGAAATGAGTACCATTCGCGAAAGCATAAAAGAGATTAAGGATTACCTTTTGAAAAAATTGCAAGAGGAAATTCCCGGTCTGAGTTTTAACGGCGACGCCCGCGGAAATTCTCTTCATAGCATACTGAATATTTCCCTTCCACAGGGTGTTGATGCCGACCTGCTGCTACCGCGGCTCGATATGGCCGGGATTTGCATCTCTACAGGCAGCGCCTGTTCATCGGGCAGCAACAAGCCTTCGCATGTGCTTACTGCCTTGGGCGTGGATCAGAAAATTCCGAATCTGCGTATCTCTTTCAGCCGTTATAACACCCTGGATGAGGCGAAACGTCTTGTAGAGGTTCTGAAGGAAATCTGCAAAAAATAAGGGGGCCGCAGCCCCCTTGTTTTTTTAATTGCTTTCGGTAAGCAGCACCTTGCTTACCTCCCAGGTGGCGGCGCCACTGGTGGTGCTTAAGTACTGGAAGGCCACCGTGATGGTTTGCCCATCGAAATCTGAAAGGTCGATGTTTCCGCTGTCGAAAAAGGTCCAGGCAGATCCGGGAGGCCTGTTAAAGCCAGTTAGTTCTGTCCAGGTGCCGCTCTGGGTAGGATCACCGCCTTGGTAGTCGCTCGAAACCAGCAACTTCATATCATTGTGGCTGGTAATGTAATTGATGGCTTCACGAATCTGTAGCTGCACGTTATTTCTTTCCGAAAGGTTTATGGCCGGAGAAACCAGCCAGTCTTCGTTGGCGTGGTTGGTATTATTGGCATAACCACTCATGACAGCGCAACCCCCGTCGAAGGTGGCATGGCCCCATGCCTGGTCACCAACAATGCTATAGGCGGTAAAGGTTCCAAGGCCAGAAGTAAAACTCTCTTCAAAGAAGCTGATCTGGGGCACAGTGCCACCACCGTCGAGCCAATAGCCCGTCAGGGTTCTGATGCCCGGCTGACTGAAATAGGATTCCAGGTTGCCCTGCACCTTCACAATCTTGCCTTTATTGTCTGGGTTGGAAACCAGGTTCAGGGCTTCGCGAATGTTGCCAATGGGCAATTGCACTATCATGCATTTGTTCAGATTGATTTCATTTGGATCGTCGGCAATAATGATGTTGGAGTTGGTGCGCCATGGGCCTGTGAAGTTGGCTTCGAAGGGATCAGTGTCCGTTTCCATAACACCTACAATATAACCTTCGACCCATTTACCCACTCCGGAGTTGAAAGCAATGCCGTAGGCCACGTTGTAAGGATCGTCGAAAGTTCCTGAGCCCTGTGGATTGCCGCCGGTCTGGCAGCGCTCGCCGGTCATGTCGAGTTCTTCCAGGTCGCGAATAAGCAACTGCCAGGTTGAGCCAAATACCGAAACAATGGCCACCAGGCTGCCATTGCCCTGTTCTACCTGTGTGCCGGCAAAACTGGCAAAGCCACTGGTGCGGACTATGATGCGGTTGCCATCGCAGTCTTCCAGGTCGCGGTTGTCGCTTATCTGATCCATGGCATTTGCATACGACATGTGCAGCTGGCCCTGCATAAATTGCACGTTTTCGAGCTTGATAAGCTGTCCTTGCCTGCCTCCGGCCGTAATCTGGCCAATGGTCACCACTTCAGGTTCCACGTTGATGCCGCGCTCTTGGGTGATCAGGTTTTTGCCAAAAAGCACCGAGTCGACCTGAAGCATATTGCTATAGGCACTCAGAATGGTGCCCTTCAGAGAGAGACGCACCGAATCGCCTACCGCAAGATTCACGCCCGAATCGAGCCTTATATTGATGGCTCCTGTTTCGTCCTGTAAGTAATGGCTGCGGTAAAAGTTGCCGGTGCGCTCGTCGGAGGTAATGATCCCAAACACACTGAAGTTCTCGTCAAATCTTACCGGTTGCCCTGAATACATGGCGCGCAGTTGCTGTATGGTAATAATCTTGCCGGAGTCCAGCTCGTTGTATGGCGGATGGTCCACGTCGTCTTTTTGGCATGCGGCCACAAAAACCACCAAAAGGGCCAGCAGTGAACGGATACTGATATTTTTGATATTAAGCTTCATCATCTTAAATTTTACTTGCTTGAAATGTCATTCAGATTCCTGAGGAGGAACTGCGGTGAATTGTAAACCGACACGATACCGGTAAGAGTAACCGTGCCCGAAGGAACGGGAGAACCTTCAAAGCTGGCCCAGTTGTAGGTGTAAAGCAGCATCTCTCCGGTGCCGTCGGTCATGGTAAGGTTTCCGGTAAATGTGCTTCCGCTGATGGTCACATTGGGAATGGTAACCAGGGTCGACTCGAAAAGCTCAACCAGGCTGTTGATGCTGCCAATGGTTGTCTGAACGGGCTCTGGCATTACGCCCGGTCCCATGTCATAGGCATTACCCAGCGGGATGTTTTCGATCTGCAGCAGTCCGTTGAAGCGGTTCATGGGCATATTGGAAACGATCACCCTGACCTTGCTTCCCATTGGAAAATCATGAAATCCTGAAAACCTCAGGGCAATGCCCGCACCCGACTCATCCATCAGGAAAAGGTTTTGTCCTGGGTGGTTGTCGTGTTCCAAATCGGAAATTACCACACCCTCGATGCGCGTATTGGCTGGAATGGTGGTAACGCCTTCGCTGAAATTCTGCCTCAGGTTGGCAAGGCTCATCAGGTTAAGGTCTTCGCCGGGTATGGGGCATCGGTCGTCAGTAAGTTCCACTTCGGCAAATCTGCGGATGTAAAGTTGAATCTCGCCGCCATAGGTGGCAGCCACTGCCACCAGTGAACCCCGACCTTCGGGAATGGGCCTGTTGGCAAAACCGGCATAACCGCTGGTGCGCACAATGATGCGGTTGCCCGAGCAGTCTTCCAGCATGCGGTTCTCGGTGATGAGATTCTCCTTGTCGGCAAAGGTCTTGCCCATCTCAGCCAGCGAGAACTGTACATCCTCCAGACGAATCAAACGCGCCTGGTAAATGCCAGAAAGTACATCGGTAATGCTTACCGTTTGCGGCTGGAAGTAGCGTTGGGTTTCAATTTTGATTATGTTCCAGTCCACGTTCACATTGTCGAGCTGTAACATGCGCTGGTATGAACCAAGAACAGTGTTTTTGAGGTAAATCCTTACTGAGTCGCCCTCGTAAATGCCGCCGGGAGCCTGCAGCCGAAGGTTTAGTGCCCCGGTATGGTCCTGGATAAAGGCGCTGCGGTAAATATTACCCGATTTGTCGTCCATGGTAACAGTGGCATACACGGAAAAGTCCTGGGTAAATTCAACGGGCTCGCCCTGAAACATATTCCTGAGCTCGGCAACGGTAATAACGGTTCCGACCGGTCTTTGCCAGTTGTCCGGATCGTCGAATTCCTGCTTCACACAGGAGCTGATGGCCACTGTGCCGGCAATAAAAAGCAGTGCTGCTAATATTTTTCTTGAATGGTTCATTTATCCTAATTTTTTAATGTCAGCAAATCAGATTCTGTAGGCCAGGTTAAGGAAATAGGTTCGCCCATAGAGATAGAAATACTTGGAGGCAAACTTATCCGGATCCTGCGAGTCGTACCTGAGTTGCTCAAATCCACCAATGCGGAAGTCGGTAACATTTAGCAGGTTGCTGACGCTCAAATTGATGGTAATAAAGTGTCTTTTATTGGTGCGGTAAGAGTAACCGGCAAAAACATCGATGGTGTAGTTATTGCCGAGCTTTTCCTGGTCTAGTATCTGGCTCCATTGCGGGTCAGTAACCACCAGGTTGGCCACGGCGTTAGCTGTGCGACGGTCGGGATTAATATCAATGTAAATGTCGCTGAAGTAGTTGGTATTCACTCCCACAAACCAATACTTGGGGTCATTGTACCGAAGGCCCATTGAGCCGGCGGTATGTGTCATTCCGCCTATTTTGTAGTTTTTCATGTAAACGGTACGCTGATCGGCCAGCACCTCGCGGTTGTTATCGCGTGCAATGGTTACGTTGGGCCGTGAGTTGTAAATATAATCGCCCGTCCCGGCAACGATATATCCCGAAAGGGTGCTCGTAATGTTAACGTCGATGCCCAGCTCTAAGCCCATATGTCGGGTGTCGACCCCGGTCATAATATAATTCACAAAAGAACGGAACTCTTCGTGGTAGAAACTCCTCGACCAGGTCTGATCCCTGAACTCGGTGTAGAAAACGCTCAGGCGCGATTTGATCCTGGGGGTGCGGATGATATAGTTAAGATCGCCCGAGAAAATGTTTTCGCTGGTCAGGTCTTCGATCACATCGTCGCGCACCCTCGACGAAATATAGGCATCGCGGAAGTAGGGCGCACGGGTCATAAACATACCGTTGGCGGTCACATAGTGGCGGCCGGTAATTTTATAGGTGGTTCCGCCCTTAAGCCCGAAATTGGTGAAGTTTTGCTTTTCTCCATCGCCATAGGAATTATCTGGGAAACGGCCATTTTGCATGTGGCCGGTGCGCCAGAAGGTGGTTTGCGAAACGGAACCTGCAACATAGAAGTCCCAGCTCGGCAATATCCAGTCGCTTTGCGCGAAGGCCTTGTATTCATTAATGTTTCCGGTAAAGTCATAACCGAAGCGGTCGCCTTCTTTCACAACCCGGTTGGGATTCAGCAGGTCGTTCTGCGACATGTTTGGGTCGTCGAAATCACGTTCGGCAAACTGGTCAATGTCGTACCAAAATTCGCCGCCCAGCAAGTCGGTAATAATCTTAAACTGGTTGGTTTTGGCCAGTGAAACATTCAAGCCGCCGGTAATGGTGTTGGTGGCGGTGGGCCGGTATGTTAAGTTGCTGTTGAAGGTAAATTGGTTACGATCGTTGCGCCGTTCTTCAATAATGTATTTCGAACGCTTGCCGGAATGGCTCATGCCACTGCCGTTCGCGTTGTTAACCGTAAAAAGGTTGCCGTAGTTGGCATTGTACAGCCAGTCCCAGTTTATCTGTCTGAAGTAGGGGTCGTTCAACCAAAGGTTGGTCAGTAGATCCTGTGTTACGGGGTCGTTGGCATAAAAGCTTGGAAGCCAGCGGTAGTAGTCGGGGCGGGGGTCACCGGCGAGTTGGTATCCCGGCTCGTTGTACGAGGCATGGCTATCGTACCAATTCAGTGCGGTCGATCCGCCGCGGCCAAAGGTATATGCAGCGCTGGTGGTAACCTCTGTTTTGCTACCTGGAGTCCAATAGTGTGTCAGGATGATCCATGGTGTGTTGTAATGGTTAACCCTGGAGTTACGCACCTGACCATCCTGGTAGCCCCAGTTGGGATTGTAGAAGTTGTTGCCCGTAAGGTCGTAGGCTTCCTGTGTGGCTACTCCGGGGCGCCCTGTCTTGGAGGGAGCGCCAAAAGCTATCAGGCCCAGGCTGTGCTCGCTGTTAAATTTGCGTTCGGCCGACAGGAAATAGCCCCAGGCATCGTAAAAGGTGCCCTTTACATAGCCCTCCTCCGCTGCCCTGCGCGAGCCGCTCAGCGTCCATGCCCAGCCATTGTCCTGCAAGCCGGTGCTGTAAGTAAACATCGCCCGGTGCGCATAGCTGCGGTTGGAGTTGGAGTAGGTGGTGCGGATGTTGGGGCTGTATTGCGAAGCCCTGGTCACAATGTTGGTGGCACCGCCAAGACCTCCGAAGCTGTGGCGCGAAAACCCAATGTTGTTATGGCCTTCGCTCATGCGAGTGGCGTCGTTGAGGCCGCCCCAGGTAGAGTAAAACGCGCGTCCGGTCTCCGGGTCGTTTACGGGTATCCCGTTAATCATTACGGTGGTGTTCTCCGAATCGTAGCCCCTGACGCGAAAACGGGCCGAGCCAAAGTTATAGCCTGCCGTGTTAAGGAAAACGTCGCGCGAGCCTTGCAGCAGGCTGCTGATGTCGTGCGAGCCGGCATCGCCCTCAATGTCGGCGGTAGAAAGCGTGATCACTGGCACATCGGGCTGCACCTGCTGGGTAACCAGGGTGTCGGTAGCGGCCTCCTCAGTTTGGGGCTCCTGCGCTGTAGCCGCAGCTATCCCAGCCAGCAGCGGAATGATGAACAAAAGAAAAAATTTCCTCATATGTCTGAATGAATGGTTATAAAAAGTTTTCCCTTGCGGGAAAACTTTACAGAAAAAATACACAATGCGGGTTGCTTTTCAAAAGTTGGATATAAAAAATCCTGAATACTTTAAAATGATTATTTTTGAATGTCCAAAAATAACCAATTCCTTTGGAATTACCTTGGGGATTGTCCGAAAATTAAGGCATTGGATTTTTTTTTGAAAGCCGGCATTTTCATTTTCTGAAGATCAGTTAAACCTTTAAAGAAAAATACATTATGAATTTCAGGCTGCTACGAAACAAATTTACCATAATTGCTTTTGCCATGGCTTTTGTCTTTCCGGCTTTCCTTAAACAGGTGTTTGGCCAGCCAGCTGGCGAGAAAAAGGAATTTCTAAGTGTTTGTGTGGGTTATTACAATGTGGAAAACCTTTTCGACACCATTAATTCGCCGGGTATCAACGATGTGGAATTTACCCCGGAGGGACCTAACCGATGGAACTCAGCGAGGTATTTCGAGAAGTTGGAGAATCTTTCTGAAGTGATTGAAAAAATGGGGCAGGAACTCACGCCTGATGGTCCGGCGGTGCTGGGAGTTTCTGAAGTTGAAAATCGTGCGGTTCTTGTTGATCTTGCCAGGCGCGAAAGGATAAAAGATCGAAACTATCAGGTGGTGCATTATACTGGTCCCGACCGTCGCGGTATTGATGTGGCCTTTTTGTATCAGCCCAAATACTTCAAATACATTAGCAGTAAGCCATACCGCACAGTGGTGCCCGGGCGTGATGATTTTCGCACCCGCGACCAGCTGTTGGTGACCGGGGAGCTTTTGGGCGAACGCATGCATTTTATAGTGACGCACTGGCCAAGCCGAAGCGGCGGTGAGAAAGCCAGCCGCCCCCTGCGCATTGCTGCAGCCGACATTGCCCGGAACATCATCGACTCCATCCAGGCTGCTGAACCGGGTGCCAAGGTGATTTTAATGGGCGACCTTAACGACGACCCCACTGACATAAGTGTCAGAAGGCACTTGCGCGCCAATGGCAACATCAACAGGCTTAGGGATGGTGAACTGTTTAACCCTTTCTTTGAGCTGAGCCGCAAAGGGATTGGTTCGCTGGCCTACCGCGATTCCTGGAATCTTTTCGACCAGATTCTGATTACCCCAGCGCTGGTGGGAAGCGATTACGAACAATTTCAGTTTTTCCGGGCCGAGGTTTTTAACCGTCCCTTCATGCGTCAGCCTTCGGGTCGTTTTCAGGGCTATCCTTTCCGTTCATATGGTGGAGGTGTTTACCTGGGTGGATATAGCGACCATTTTCCTACGTATGTATTCCTGATTAGAGAAAAACGATAAAGCTATGCCAAAAGTTAATCTGTTTAAATCGTTCGAAAAGCCTGTGGGGCAAAGAAAAAAGCCAAAGCGTAAAAAGGTTAAATTCCGCAAGATGGCCTTTAAGCTTACCGATATGCAGTACCGGGCACTCGAGGTTTACTGTCGGAGGTACAATACCACCCCTATCAGGTTTTTGAAGAATTTTGTAAACAATCAGGTGGACCGTTATAAGCAGGAACTGCCGCCACCCTCGTTTGTTACCGAAAACCAGCTGGAGTTGTTTGGCGAAGAGTAAATCTTCCTTACCTGAAGTCTGCAATGGTTGCACCGGCTCCTCCGCGGTCGGGGTGCTCGTCGCGGTATCGGTTAATTTCAGGAATGCCATGCAGCATGTCGCGGACGGCCTCGCGTAAAATGCCGTCTCCTTTTCCGTGAAGTATCTTAACCTGTTTCACGCCCAGCAATACCGCATCATCAATATACCGTCTGAGCTTAGTTAAAGCTTCCTCTGCCCTGAGTCCTTTAATATCGATCTGGGGGTTGAATTCAGCCGCCTTTTCATTGATGTCAAAAGTCATTTTCACCCTCACCTTGCGTTCGGCAGGCTGGCCCAGACTGCTTTTCTTAAGTTTTTCGAGCGCACCTAGTGTGGTACGGAATTTAATGCTGCCAAACGACACCACCGCTTTCTTTCCCGATATTTCGAGTACCTCGCCAATGCTTTGCTGGCCTTGCACACGCACTGCATCGCCAATAACTATGGGGGTGTTATCCCTTTCGGGAACAGCGACCGCTGCAGGTTTCTTTTCCTTTCTCTGGCGCGACTTTGCCTCTTTTAATTTTTCTTCCTGTTGCTGGATGTACTGGTCCATCTCCAAGCGCGCCTGCCGCGTTTCTTCTTTGCCTGCCTGGGCCTCCCTGATCTTGCGAATGGTGTTTTCGATCATCCTGTTGGTGTCGGCCAGCACCTTTTTGGCCTCTGCACGCGACTGGGCAAGGATCTCTGCCTTGCGTCCCTCCAGTTCACCACTCAACTTCTCGTACTTATCGATCATCTCCGAAAGGAAATGATCGGCCGAACGCAGCTCTTTTTCCTTGTCTTCCAGTTCGGCTTTCTTCAGGTCCATATCCTGCAGTTGACGGTCGAAATCAAGCTCCTGTACCCCGGCATATTCACCGGCCTGTTTCAGAATATCTTCGGGCAGGCCAATGTTGCGTGCAATTTCGAAGGCAAAGCTGCTGCCCGGATTGCCGGTTTTTAACCTGAAGAGAGGTCGCATGTTGCGGGTGTCGAAAAGCATGGACCCGTTTGCGATGCCCTTATGCTTACCGGCCATGAGCTTGAGGTTGGCATAGTGCGTGGTAACCACTCCGAAAGCATTCCTTTTATTGAGGTTTTCGAGTATAGCTTCGGCAATGGCACCGCCAATGCGCGGTTCTGTTCCTGCTCCAAATTCATCAATCAGAAACAGGGTTTTTCCGTTGCTGTGCTCCATGAAATGTTTCATGTTGAGCAGGTGTGAGCTGTAGGTGCTCAGGTCGTTTTCGAGCGATTGCTGGTCGCCAATGTCGATAAACAGCTGCTCAAAAATGCCAGCCTCTGAATAATCGGCCATTGGCACCAGTAGCCCACACTGTATCATGTATTGCAGCAAACCGCAGGTTTTGAGGCATACCGATTTCCCACCGGCGTTGGGTCCGGAAATGACCAGGATGCGGCTATCGTTCTCCAGAGCGATGTCAAGCGGCTCCACATGCTTTTTCTGGGCTTTGTGCGAGAGGTAGAGCAGGGGATGCATGGCTTTAATCCACTGCATGCCAGGATTATCTTTAATGCGGGGTTTCTGGGCAAGCATGTCGATGGCTATCAAAGCCTTGGCACGAATGGCGTCCATGATTCCCAGCATACGATAACAGGCATTCAGTTCAGGAACCAGAGGCCTGAGTCTGTCGGTAAACGTTTTAAGAATACGTATGATTTCCTGTCGTTCTGCCAGGTCAAGTTCCCTGATCTCGTTATTGATCTCGAATACTTCCTCGGGTTCGAGGAAAACGGTTTGGCCCGTAGCCGACTGATCGTGTATGATGCCGCGGATTTTCCGCTTGTGGCCTGCGGCAATGGGTATTACCTGGCGACCGTTGCGCAGGGCCAACTCCACATCAGAGGAAACCAGCCCCTGACTTTTGGCCTGTTGAAGTAAATGGGCAATCTTGCGGTTGGCTTCCACTTCAAGCCTTTGGCGCCGCCGCCTTATCTCTGCCAGGGCAGGGGAGGCGCTGCTGCGCACTTCGGCCCGTTCATCAATAATGCGGTCAATGTCTTTTGGGAGCTGGGGATCTGTTTCAAGATTGGCAATTAGGGTGGCCAGCCAGGGAAATTTCAGCGTTTCTTCGCTGGTACGCTGAGAAAGAAATGCGATGATCCGCAAAATGGTTTCGTATGACAGCTTCAGATCCAGCAGATCTTCGGGCTCAAGAAATGTTTCAAAAGGCTTAATCCGTTGAAAGGCCTCGGTGGGGTCAAAATAATTTGACTGGGGAAAGGGGAGGCTTTGCAGCAAAATTTGCCGGAACTCTTCGGTTTGGTTAAGCAGGAGTTCAATCCGTTCTTTTTGTGTAAGCATACCGATTCGCTCCACCTGGCGTCGGCCCAGGCTGCTCATACACCGGTCGAGGAGCATGGCCCGGATGCGGTCAAAACCGATTTTTATCTCAAGGTCGGCAGGGTAAATCAAAACAGTTTTTTTGCAAATGTAATAATGCCAGCGGCAATTCCTTATTTAAAGCTGCAAAATAAAAAAGCGCAAAAACCAAATTTGAGATTTTTGCGCCCATTTTACCATTTGCAGGTTATTCTGACTTTATGCAGCGTATTGCCATTCCTAGGGGCTCCTCACTTAAAACACTAAGTAAATCTAAGTTGAAAATGTAAATGACTTTTCCCCAGTTGGGGGCGTGATAGTTTTCTTCTGCCACCCACCAGGCCCCGATAAGTTTCAGGTCAGAAAAAGAGCCGTCAATGTCGCGAATCCCTGATCCCCGGGCTGAAAATCCTGTTCTGTCTGATGCGGAGAATGACCCTTGGGCAGTATTCCAGAACTGGTCTCCTTGTTCACGTAAATTTCCGCTAGTGCTGCCTTCAAGTTCAGCAGCATAGGTTGTTAATCTAAACCAGTCGAGGTTTTCTGGCACACGCCAGCCAGTGGGGCAAATTTTTTCCGACTTGGCCGCCACAGCATTATAAAGTGCACCGAAGTCATTTTTATTTTCCAGGTTGTTGTCGTACCAACTGTATGCGCCTGTTTCTGCAGCTAGCCAAAGTTGGTTTTCTTCAATAAGGGCAATGGGGGTTCCATCATTGTAATGGGTAGTTCTCAGGTTCTCAGTCATCCAAATCTGATTTCCAATCTGAACAATGGTGTATTCATTACCATCAAAATCCCTTATTATGTTGGGGTTTGGTATGTTTTCTTCTTCCTTGTTGCAGGAAGAAAGGCTAATGATGAAAAATCCTGTAACTATTAAAAGCGGTCTGAATGAACTCCAAATTGATTTCATGGTATTTCTTTTTATATTAGAAAAGGTTTAATATGATGGTTTATTCCGACTTGATACAGCGTATAGAAAAGCCAAAATCTTCATTGCTGCCCAGCATTGGAAAGACATAGCTGTCATAGTCCAGCCGTCTGGCCCAAGTGGTATAATCCATGTGACCTTCTGAATGCCACCAGTAGCCGTGTTTTCTGATGTCTGAGAATTCACCCTCCGTGGTTCGCATACCTCCACCGCGAGCAGAAAAGCCGGTTTTATTGTCGGCAAAAACCAGGACGGGGTAAGGATCTTCCCAATGATCATAACCTTTCTCACGAAGGCTGTTGCCAACGGAGCCTCCCATGCTGATCGCAAAATCTGCCAAATAATTGAAGTCTGCCTTGGAAGGCACTTGCCAGCCGGTTGGGCAAAGTTTCCCTGAATGAGCCGCAGCGCGATTGTAGAGGGCGCCGAAAACTTCCTTGTTTTCAAGGTCATTGTTGTAAAAGCTGTATGCGGCTTCTAAATGGTTCGCCCAATCATGGTTTTTTTTCACATGGTCAATGGGGGTCCCGTCGTTAAAATGGGTGACTTTCAAATTTTTCTGCATCCAGTAATGGTCACCAATTTTTACTGCTTCATAAACATTTCCGTCAATGTCTGTTATTTCAGTAAGTTCGGGCTCTTCCGGTTCTTCATCAGGGTCAGGTAAGTCTTTGTCCTGGCACGACTGAAAAGCCAGCATTATTGACATGGCAATTGCTAAAAATAAAAATCCATTAAATCTAACTGTTTTCATGATTGAGAAATTTTAATAAAAAATGGCCACTCCTTATCTAAATCCATGCCATTAATGATAACTTCTATGAGATACAGTAGCTTATTTTTTTACATGTTTTTTCGGGTTACGCTATGCTGTTCGTCAACGAACACTTGGTGTTCCTTTCCGGACAAACATGTGACATATGAAACTGGTTGTTTTGATGTTTTAAAAGAAAAAGCCTTTGCAGTTTCCTGCAAAGGCTTTTTTTAGTAGCGGGGACGAGAGTTGAACTCGTGACCTTCGGGTTATGAATCCGACGCTCTAACCACCTGAGCTACCCCGCCGTTTTTAGTGGTGCAAAATTAACAAACAATTTTAAAATACAAGGCAAATTCAGTATTTTTTTCCGGCTATTTATCCTTTAGGTGTAAGGCTTTCGGCCAGGCGCGCCTTGCGCTTTTCGCGCAAGCGCGTAACCTGTGTCATAAGCAGGCCCGAAATAACAATGGCCATGCCCAGCAGCTTTCCCTGGTCAATGGTTTCCTTTAGGATGATTAATGAGGTAATAGCCGTTATGACCGGAATAAGGTTAGTGAAAATGGAGGTACGGGCCACACCCAGCGCTCTTACGCCGGAAGTGTAAAACATAAACGCTAGGGTGGATCCGAAAACCGCCAGGGCTATCAGGGATCCAAGCGCCTCGGCCGAAGGCCTTACGGTGATGAATTGCGAAAAGTCGAACAGAAAGAACAGGGGCATGAAAAACAAGGCCCCCAAAAGGTTTTGCACGGAAATAATGGTAAATGACGAATACTTATGGGTGAGCTTTTTCAGAAAAATTATATTGATGAGGGCCGATAAAACGGCAAAAAACAACAGGCCTACTCCCAGCGGTGAGGCACTGAACTTAAACTCCGCATCGAGCACCATAATAAGAACGCCCGTGAAGGAAACAATAAAACCTGCAATGTTGATAAAAGAGAGCCTTTCGCTGAAGGCAATAAAGCCCAGAATGGGTGTAAAGACAGGTATGGTGGCAATAATTACCGCGGCCACCGTAGGCGACACATGGAGCAGACCAAAACTTTCGCCCAGGAAATAACAAAATGGAGAAAAGAATGAAAGCAGGAAAAAAGCCTTGTAATCCTTGCGGTCGATTTTCTGTCGCTGGCTGCGGAAAAGGCCAAACATCAAAGCCGAAGAAATGCCCAGCCTTAAAAACATGGTAGTAATAGGCGGGTAAAATTCAAAAACGATTTTCATCCATACATACGAGATGCCCCAGAAAGTTACTGCCAGCAATACCAGCAGGTAAACATAATGCTTTGGTTTTTTCAAAGTATTGCTGTTTTTTTTGATGGGCAAAAATACACAATTTCCGGCTGAAAGGCGCGCAGTTTGCTTTTTTCAAATCGTCCCTCTGCCTTCTGTTTTTTCGCGCAAACGAAACTTAAAAAAGCAAAGGGTTGTATTATTTTTTTGTATATTGCAAGGAATGGTTACTAACCCATCAGGCTATGAGTGCAGTAGAAAAGTTTACCCTGGAGTTTCATATCGAAACGACACCCAGGTTATTGTATACCCTCATTTCGACCCCTGAGGGATTGACGCGTTGGTTTGCCCATACCATACTTTCAGGCGAAAACTTGTATGTTTTTAACTGGGAAGGTACCGAGCAGGCCGCCCGCCTGGTGCAGGCCAAAGACAATGAATACGTTGTTTTTCAGTGGCTGGAAGACTATCACAAGGACCTCTTCCTTGAAATGCGCATAGAAACCGATCCGGCTTCAAACGGAATTACGTTGGTGATTTCCGACTATGCAGAAACACCCGACCTCGATATCTCGCAGCGGCTCTGGCAAGCCCAGGTAGGCCAGCTACAGCGATTATTCAACAGCTAGTTTTCTGCGCCGGGCAGTGGCAGCTTAAACCAGGGCGCAACCTTGGTGCTGAGGTCTTTGGGTGCGCTTTTGTGGCTGAACTCATTCTGTCGGGGGTTGTAATCGTAATCTTTTTCCCACTCCTTATGATTTAGCTGAATCTGCTCCAAGGCAGTGAGTATGACGTCTACTTCAGCATCGGTCATAGTGGGGTGCATCGACAGCCTTATCCAGCCGGGCTTGTCAGAAAGGTCGCCGGTATTGATCTTTTGCGTGATCTGCCGCGAGTGCTCGTAATCTACGTTGAGCAGAAAGTGGCCGTAGGTGCCGGCGCAGGCGCAGCCTCCGCGCACCTGCACACCAAAGCGGTCGCTGAGCAATTTCACAACAAGGTTGTAGTGAATATTGGTAAAATAGAACGACACCACAGCCAGGCGCACAAGGATATTGTCGGCCAGAATAAATAGGTTAGGGATTTTTTCCAGTCCTTTAAACAGCCTTACAACCAATTCTTCTTCCCGCCGGCGCATGTTCTGAGTGCCCATCTGGTTTTTCAATTCAATGCACAGGGCGGTGCGTATGGCCTGTAAGAAACCTGGGGTGCCGCCATCTTCGCGGGCTTCAATATCGTCGATGTATTTGTACTCGCCCCAGGGGTTGGTCCAGTCAACGGTGCCGCCGCCTGGGTTGTCGGGTACTTCGCTGTTGTAGAATGCAGAGTCGAAAATCAGTACGCCAGAAGTGCCCGGTCCACCCAAAAACTTATGTGGCGAGAAAACAACGGCATCCAGCTTCTCCATCGGATCTTCAGGATGCATATTTATGTCGACATAAGGCGCCGATGCGGCATAGTCGGCCAGGCATACGCCATTGTATTCGTGCATGATACGGGCCAACTCATGAATGGGTGCTTCTATGCCCGTAACGTTCGAACAGGCCGTAAACGAACCGATCTTTAGCTTGCGGCCCTTGTATTTCTCGAGCTCGGTGCGCAGGTGTTCGGCGTTAACAAGCAGGTCGTCGCCCGGTGGGATAACCACCACGTCGGCAATGGTTTCGAACCAGGAGGTGTGGTTGCTGTGGTGCTCCATATGTGTGATGAAAACCACGGGCTTCTCCGATTCCTTCAGGCAGCCCTTGTGGCTGAGCTGCCCGCAAATTCGCAGGCCCAGCATGCGCTGAAACTTGTTGATAACGGTGGTCATACCGCTTCCAGCGGTAATGATTACATCTTTTGGGCCGGCGTTTACATGCTTTTTAATCAGCTTGTGTGCCAGATGATAGGCATTGGTCATTAGCGTGCCGGTTTCGCTGGCTTCGGTGTGGGTATTGGCCACAAAAGGCCCGATGGTTTCTGAAATAGCTTCCTCAAGTGGCCTGTAAAGCCGCCCGCTGGCAATCCAGTCGCCATAAATGATCTTTTGAAGCCCATATGGACTCTGGTATTGCTGGTCAATCCCAATAATGTTTCTCCTGAAAGGAGCAAAATAATTTTCAAGGTTTTGCATCGGCCTGGCAAATTTGTGCAAATTTGAAGAAAATTATCCAGACCATAAAATCATTATCTTTGAATTCTTATGCAGGAAATCACATATTCCAGGGTTTTTAGTTCATTTGGAATGGATTTTACTCGGTATTTTCTCCAAACATTTACTGTTGTGCAAGTGTTTATTTCTTGAAAAACTCTTGGGAAAGGAATAATTTTTGCAGTCTATACAGCTTTGCAGCCTATTCTGAATTTCCCGGCTATTTCTAATTGTTAAAAAATAAAACATACGGGACAAATGAAAAACAAAAATTTCTCCTCCCTGCTTTTGTCATTTTTTGCATGGATACTTGTATCGTTTCTGATACTTCCCGAAGCCCAGGCTCAGTATTTTGGCCGTAATAAGCCGGCTTACCGCAAATTTGACTACAAGGTATTCCAATCGCCTAATTTTGAAATATATCATTATTTTGAAAACGATTCGGTGGTACATTCGCTGGCCAGTTCATTTGAAAAATGGTATGTGCGGCATCAGGCATTGTTTCTCGACACCTTCGATACCCGCAACCCGGTGATCATTTATGCCAACCACCCCGATTTTCAGCAAACCAGGGCCATTAGCGGGCAGATCAGCATCGGTACCCAGGGTGTTACAGAAGCCTTGAAAAACCGGGTGGTTATTCCGGCGCTCGAAACCAACGCCCAGACCGACCACGTGATCGGGCACGAGTTGGTGCACGTTTTTCATTTCCGGGCCATGTTTGTCGACGACAGTCTTTCGCTCAACTCATTGCGCAACCTGCCGCTGTGGCTCATTGAAGGGATGGCCGAATACTTCTCAATCGGCAGCGTGGATGCCAATACAGCCATGATCATGCGCGATGCGGTGAAACGGGATGAATTCCCTACGCTCCGCGAAATGTCGAGAAGTTACGAGTACAACCCCTACCGCTACGGGCACAGTTTTGTTTCGTTTTTTGGCCGTACGTGGGGCGATTCGCTTATTGCCAAGCTCTATACCGAGACGGCAAAATTTGGCTATGAGCGCGCACTGGAGCGGGTCATCGGCTTGAGCGAGACCACCGTTTCCAACCTGTGGAAAAGCTCTGTGACCAATCACTACACCCCCCTATTGGCCGATAGTGCCCGCCATGTGCCGGTAGGTCGAATGCTCATATCTGGCAGCAATGCCGGAGAAATAAATATCAGCCCCTCGCTGAGCCCCGATGGTAAGTTTATTACCTTTTTCTCTGAACGCGATCTGGTAACTCTCGATCTCTACCTGGCCAATACTGAGACCGGGCGTATTGTCAGAAAGTTGTCGAGTTCCATTCGCAACGACGACATCGACGGCTTCAACTTCTTTGAGTCAGTAGGCACCTGGTCGCCCGATGGACAGCAGTTTGTTTATGTAGCTGTAAAGAAAGGCCGCAACCAGCTCATTATCGCCGATGTAAACCGTCCGCGCCGAACCCGCGAGGTGTCGATTCCCGGGGTGCCAGCCCTGAACAATCCCAGCTGGTCGCCCGATGGGAAGTCCATCGTTTTTAACGGGCTGGTGGGTGGCGTTACCGATCTCTTTCTTTATGATATTGATTCAAGAAAGGTTACAAATCTTACCAACGACCGCTATTCATATATACATGCCACCTGGTCGGCCGATGGCCGTTACTTGGCTTTTGCCACTGATCGCCCGCAGACAGCGCAAAAGGATAAAGTGGTTAATTACAACTTTAATCTTGGCGTAATGGATATGCAGGACCCCGAAAAGAGTATCAGGGTGCTGGATTTGTTCCCTGAGGCAGAAAACCTTAACCCCGTTTTTAGTCCTGAGCAGGATGGCTTGTATTTCCTTTCAAACCGCGATGGGTACCGAAACCTTTATTTTATCCATTTTGCCGATGAGACGGTTTTTCAGCTTACCGATTTTTATACCGGTATTTCGGGCATTACACACTTATCGCCGGCACTTAGCGTGGCGCGCCAGACAGGCGAAATTGTTTACAGCCATTATCAGGACAAGAAGTTTACCATTTACAGTGCTGATCCCGAAGATTTTGAGCGCCGCCAAGTTGACCCTATGGAGGTGGATTTTACTCCCGCCACACTACCGCCTTTCCAAAGGGCCAGCAAGCCAATGGTTGATGCCAAACTTAGTGCGGAGCCTGCAACGCCCATTTTTCCTGTGGACTCGTTTGCCGAAACCCCGTTTCAGTCAAGGTTCAGCCTGTCGTATATCGGCAGTTCGGGCGTAGGTATGGCCACCAACCGCTTTGGCACAGGGGTGGCAGGTGGGGTCTCAATGCTGTTCAGCGATATTACCGGCGACAACCAGATGTTTGCCGCATTGGCCGTGAATGGCGAAATTTACGACTTTGGCGCCCAGGTTGGATACCAGAACCAGAAAAACCGGGTGCGCTGGGGCGGTATGGTATCGCACATTCCCTATCCGTATGCCTTTCTCAACTATACTACCGAAGTTTTTTATACCACCGACAGCGTACCCTTCCTGGTAGATAATCTTCAGATTATTCAGTACCGGACTTTTGAGGATCAGCTAACGGCATTCGCCTTTTATCCGTTCAGCACCACTCGCCGCATCGAAGCCAGCGCCAGTATGGCCTGGTATTATTTTCGCATTGACGCTTACAACAACTATTACGATCAATTTGGTTTCTTTGTAGGGCAGGATCGCGAGCGGCTGGATGCCCCGCCCGGGTTTAACCTGCAGCGGGTCAGCCTGAGTTATGTGGGCGACAACTCTTACTTTGGCATGGCCTCACCCCTTACCGGGCATCGCTATCGCTTCGGGGCCGAGCAAATTTTCGGTTCAGTGAATATGACCAGCCTTACTGCCGACTACCGTAGGTATTTCTTCCTCAGACCCATAACCCTGGCATTCAGAACTACTCACTATGGCCGCTATGGTAAGGAGGCTGACGATCAGGGTATCTTTTACCCACTTTACCTAGGCTATCCGGGCTTTGTAAGAGGACTTGACTATAACTCGCTGTATAAATTGCAGGGAGGGGGTCTTATAAATGAAGGATGGTCGTTCGAGAGCCTGCTGGGCAGCAAGGTGATTCTTGGAGGTATCGAGCTCAGGATACCGTTTACAGGTCCTGAAAGACTGGCACTTATTTCCAGTGGCTTGTTCTTTACTGAGCTCAATTTCTTTGCAGATGCCGGGGTAGCATGGAAGGGCGGACAAACCATTACGTTTAACCCCGACAATTTGCGGGATTCTGACAAGCGTTACCCGTATTTTTCCATTGGGTCATCCTTGCGGATAAACGTTTTTGGTGCCCTTATTCTGGAACCTTTCTATGCCTTCCCATTTCAGACTGGTGGAATCAGCAAGGGTGTCTGGGGATTTAACTTCCTGCCCGGTTGGTAAAAGCTCAGAGCAGAGGGCATAGGACGCAGAATTAGTATGAGGAGGTTGCGGTAGTAGGAAGCGGCAGTGAGAAATGAGAGGTGAGAGGTGAGAGAGGAGACAAAAAAAGAGGCGATCCTGTTTGGGTCGCCTCTTTCATTTTCCCCCAAAGGGGTAGAAGAATCATTAGCCGTTTGATGGCAGTTCAAGGCCGTAACCTTGTTCCTTGTCGGCTTGTTTCAGTTTGAATGCAAGGAAAATGGAAATAACGCCGCAGGCTACCAGCATAAGGATTGGCCATGTGTAGTCGTAGTAGGGCAGTTCGCCCTGAAGCTGAAGCAGCTTAATCTGGTCGGCAACTTCACCGCCGGTGAGTCCGGTGGCCAGCAGCCTTTCCCGGGTTTCGGCAATGGCGCTAACCACGAAGGGGTTTACTTTGTAAAGCAATGCTCCAATGCCCCAGAAGAAGGCACCAAGGCCCCAGTTTTGCACGGTAAACATAGTGGCGTAAGCGGTACCCAGGCGGTTCTCTGGAACGATCTTGGCTACCGAAGGCCACATGGCTGCCGGAACCAGCGAGAAGGCAATACCCAGACTCAGCAGGCCAAAATAGGCCAGGATGGGTGATTGGAAAATGGATAAAGAAAGGTGTGCAAAGATCAGCAGCAGCGAGCCGAGGATCATCAGCGAGGCAGCCTTGCCCTTGCGGTCAACATAGCTGCCGAAAATAGGCGTGAAAATAATGGTGCCCAGCGGAATGAGTGAGGCGGTTTTCGGACCGTTAACGAGCCATACACCAAGGGTGTCGCGCACCAGGAATACGATAATGGCAAAAACACCTATGATGGTTATTAAAGACAGCCTCTTGGCGCTCTTCTCCTTAAGGTATTTAGGAACAAGGGTTACTGAAAGGGCGAAAATGAATATTATCACGTAAACCAGTGCACTGCCAAGGGCTTCGCTGCCAGCGACAACCACTGCGGCCGTCTCGGGAAGCATATAGCTGAATCCGAATTTGTTTACCAGCAAGTCGGGTGCATACTGTATGAATGGGAAAACCGCCGAATAGAATGCCACACAAAGCAGGGCAATATAAATGAACGACTTATTGGTAACCAGCTTCACCAGGTCGGAGAACTTGAAGTCTTCGTCAACGGCTTCTTCTTTTTCTTTCGGGGTTCCGGTTGCCATCTCCACATCTTCCCTGGTCAGTTCCTCGGTTTTGCGGGCTTTAACCTGCTTGTCCAACTTAATGTCGAAGAACATGTAAATCAGGAAGAAAATGAGCGACATGCCAATAAGTGCAGCGGCAAAAACCACGGCGGGCGAAACGGTAACGCCTGCAATATCGAGCGAGATGGCAATAGCCAGGGCGGAGCCCAAACGGCCAAAGCCCATGTTGATAGCCATGGCAAGCGCAAGTTCGTATCCCTTAAACCACTTCACGATGGTTCGGGTAACGACTACACAAACTACTTCGAGGCCCGAGCCAAAAAGGATACGGCCAACAATCAAGCCAGTAAGCACGCTTGACTTATCGTCACCAAAATACCCCATTGATGCCAATGCGGTAATGATCGCACCCAGGGTAGCAAGGCCGCCAAAGGCCAGACCAGCAAGACGGATACCCCATTTGTCGAGGATAATACCCCCGATAATGATCATACCGAAAATGTTGGCTATGGTGGTTAAACCAATGATTCTACCGAACTCTTCACTGTTAATGCCCAGGTCAGTCTCCATGAGGTCGCGCAGGGGCGAGAAGAAATCCTGAAAATAATAAGTGGAGAACATTAAGCTGCTCACCAGAACAAGAACCAACCAGCGAAGGGCAGGCGACTCATTCAGTAATTTTTGTCGTTGCATTTTCTGTTAGTATTTGGTTTGTAAAAATTTGGATGGACAAAAATATAAATTTTAGCGCACCTTGGGGATAAATAACGTCCATGTTGTTATTTTTTTATCAACCGCTTTCGCGGAAAAGACAGGAGTGATCAAAAAACCACCAAATACTTTGTGTAAGAATTCAGGGGTATGTTAAATCATATAATAATGTTTCTAAAAACAATTTCAGATTTGATTTTACACACATGTTTAAATCTTTATATTTGCAGATCAATATGCTTTAAGTTAAAATATTTCCATGCAACAGGAGGTAAAAAAGAGAATCCAGGGCTTGTCTAGCCTTATCGGGAACACCCCGCTGCTTGCCGTTTTTTTTAGGTATAATGGCACAGATCGCGTTATTTATGCAAAACTTGAAAGCCTGAACATGACCGGTAGTATTAAAGACCGCATGGCTTTTCATATATTGAAGAAAGCGATAGAAGGGAACGAATTAAGTCCTGGTCAACGAATCATTGAGGCCACCAGTGGCAATACGGGTATTTCATTCTCGGCCATTGGCCGGGCTTTGGGCCATCCGGTAACGGTATATATGCCAAATTGGCTTAGTACCGAGCGTATTAACCTGATAAAAAGCCTTGGTTGCGAGATTATTCTTGTCAGCAAAGAAGAGGGTGGATTTTTGGGAAGCATTGAATTGGCTGAAAAACAGGCCCGCGATGAAGACGGGTTTTTGCCCCGTCAGTTTTCTAACGAAGACAATGTTGAAGCCCATTACCTAGCCACCGCACCCGAGTTGTGGTGGCAACTAAGATATCGTAACCTTCAGCCTGATGCTTTTGTAGCAGGAGTAGGCACCGGCGGAACGGTTATGGGCGTTGGTAAATTTCTGAAGGAGCAGGACTCGTCCATACTGGTGCACCCGGTCGAACCATCAAACTCACCAACCCTCACTACAGGGTATAAGATTGGAAAGCACAGGGTGCAGGGAATTTCTGATGAGTTTATTCCGGCAATTGTTGATCTGAGCGCGATGGACAAGGTGATCAGCGTTGACGACGGCGACTCCATAATTATGGCGCAGAAGCTTTCCAATATTGGCATTGCCGTGGGTATTTCATCAGGAGCAAATTTCCTGGCTGCCTTAAAGGTGCAGG
>Ga0209498_1000367_pt1 | contig 27625 bp, 22 predicted proteins | sample WalLakDeSediment_FD_184131 | JGI IMG/M metagenome (GOLD analysis project Ga0209498, IMG submission 184131) | Lake sediment microbial communities from Walker lake, Nevada to study Microbial Dark Matter (Phase II) - Walker Lake 11/02/13 Deep... | ecosystem: Environmental > Aquatic > Freshwater >...
CGAGCGATTCCGAAGATTCAGATAACGGACCTGGCAAACCTGGTCGCGGATGCCATTGGAGAGAAGTAATGACTAAAGGTGAGAACGGACGCAAATCTGTACTGGTTATCGGCGGGGGCATAGCCGGCATCCAGTCTTCGCTTGATCTTGCCAATATGGGCTTCAAGGTCTACCTGGTGGAGAAGTCGCCCAGCATCGGTGGCAGAATGGCACAACTGGACAAGACTTTCCCCACCAACGACTGTGCTATGTGTATCCTTGCCCCCAAGATGATTGAGGCCAGCTCGCATCACAACATTGAACTGATGACCTATTCAGAGGTGGAGAAGGTGTCCGGGGAAGCAGGGGATTTCAAGGTTCAGATAAGAAAGAAGTCCTCTTTCGTGGACTGGGAGAAGTGCACAGGATGCGGAGTGTGCGTGGAGGGGTGCCCCGTCATTATGTCAAACGAATTCGACATCGGGGTTGGGACAAGAAAAGCCATCTACATGCTCTTCGCTCAGGCTGTTCCCAAGAAGTGCGTCATCGACAAGAAGGAAGAGAGGCCATGCAAAGCGGCCTGTATAGACGCCTGTCCCGTTCACACCAACGTGCCGGGTTACATCAAGCTCATCTCCGGAGGGCAGTTCAAGGAGGCTTACAAGCTGATAAGGGAGACGAATCCGTTCCCCGCTTGTGTGGGGAGGGTATGCTATGCGCCATGTGAGGACGTGTGCAATCGCAGGGAGTTGGATGAACCTCTGTGTATCCGCGATCTTAAGAGGGTTCCTTCCGACCAGTGGAGCATTGAGGAACTGGAAGTGCCGACCGTCATAAAGACAGACAAGAAGGTGGCCATCGTCGGCTCAGGCCCTGCGGGTCTGGCAGCCGCCAATGACCTCGCTCTCAAGGGTCACAGCGTCACCGTCTTCGAGGCTCTTCCTGAACCGGGAGGGATGCTCCGTGTCGGCATACCGGAATACAGGCTTCCCAACGAGATTCTACGTCAGGAGATAGGCTACATTCAGAAACTGGGAGTGGATATAAAGACCGGTGTTCAGATTGGAAAGGATATTGAACTCAAGAAACTCAAGGAAGACTTCGATGCCGTTTTCGTTGGCGTTGGGGCACACGGCGGTATGAAGCTGGGAGTAGGGGGTGAGGATAATCCGGGAGTAATGGACGGAATCGGATTCCTCCGCGCTTCAAGCCTCGGCGAAAAGGTTAAGGTCGGCAAGAAGGTGGCCATAATCGGAGGCGGCAACACAGCCGTTGACTGTGCCTGTACGGCAAAGCGGCTGGGGGCGCAAGAGGTGACCATAGTCTATCGCCGTTCGCGCTCCGAGATGCCCGCGGCGGAGGAAGAGGTGGAGGCTGCAGAGAAGGAAGGGGTGAAGATCGAGTTCCTGACGGCCCCAACCAGGTTCCTCGCTGATGGGAAGAAGCTGGCCAAGATGGAGTGCGTACGCATGGAGCTTGGAGAACCTGATGCCAGCGGTCGTCCGCGGCCCGTTCCCGTCAAGGGCTCTGAGTTCACCATTGCGGTGGATACCGTGATAGCCGCCCTGGGACAGGTTTCGGAGACGGAATTCGTCAAAGAGACGGGAGTCTCTCTATCCAAGCGGGGTACGATCGAGGCCGATCCTGAGACAGGGGTGACCAGTGTAGAGGGAGTGTTTGCCGGGGGCGATGTGGTCACCGGTCCTGCCTACGTCATCGATGCCATAGCTGCGGGCAAGAAGGCCGCCCGTTCGATCGACCAGTACTTGAACGGTCAACCCATTGAGGCAGAAGAACCGGCAAAGGAGCCGGAGAAGTTCTCCAAGAAAGAGCTTGAGGACCGAAAGAAGCGTTTTCCTGCCGCGAAAAGGGTGAAGATGCGAGAGGAGTCTGCGAAGAAGAGGGTCGAGGACTTTCGTGAAGTGGCCCTTGCGTACACGCTTGAGGAAGGAAGGGAGGAAGCTTCACGCTGCCTGGCCGGGCAGATCGAAGGGTGCATCGAGTGCCGCGAGTGTGCGAGGAGATGCGAGCCCGATGCCATCGTCTATGCCATGAAGGATGAAACCGTGGAACTTGACGTAAGCGCGATAATAGTAGCTTCGGGACTCGGCCTCTACGACATTGCCCCCTTGACGGAATACGGCTACGGGAAGATAAAGAACGTCATCACGGCCATGCAATTCGAGAGACTGACTGCTGCATCCGGACCGACCATGGGGGAATTGAGGCGAGCCTCGGACGGCAGGATACCTGAGAACATCGCCTTCATCCAGTGTGTCGGGTCTCGCGATGTCAGGAACAAGGCCTATTGCTCCAGTGTATGCTGCATGCACGCTACAAAGGAGGCAATGCTGGCCTACGAGCACCATCCGGGGACGAAATCGACCATATTCTACATGGACATGAGAGCCGTAGGTAAGAGGTTCCAGGAATACATCACGAGGGCGAAGAAGGACTACAACGTTGACTACATCAGGGCGAGGCCGGGCAGAATCGAGGTCAACCCTGAGAATGATAACCCGATGATCTGGTATGAGGAGACCACCACCGGAGAAGTCAAGCAGTTCGAGGCGGAGCTGGTTGTCCTTGCCCAGGCCATGGTTCCGCAGATAGATGAAGAACTGGCGAAGGCACTCGGTATAGAGCTGGATGAGGAGGGTTTTGTGAAGACCGAGGACAAGCTGCTGCAACCCCTGGATACCACAAGGCCGGGTATCTTTGCCTGCGGTTATGTCCATAGTCCCCGCGATATTCCTGATTCCGTGACCCAGGCCTCGGGGGCAGCAGGGAGGGCAGCCGAAGCGATAGCAGGAGGCAAGTAAAGTGGAAGAACCTCGTGTTGGTGTTTTTATCTGCCATTGCGGCATTAACATCGGGGCATATGTGAAGGTCCCCGACCTTGTCGAATATGTCAGGGAGCTGCCGAATGTGGTGCATGCCGAGCGTAACCTGTTCACCTGCTCCGAGGAGGGGGTTTCAGCGATAAAGAAGGCGATCAAGGAGCAGAACCTCAACCGCGTCGTGGTAGCTTCCTGTACCCCCAGGACCCATGAGCAGCTCTTCCGTGCTACCTGTGAAGAAGCCGGCCTCAACAAATATCTCTTCGAGTTCGTCAACATAAGAGACCAGTGCTCCTGGGTGCATATGCACGAACATGAGAAAGGTACGGAGAAGGCCAGAGACCTGATACGAATGGGAATAGCCAAGGCGAGGCTGCTGGAGCCTCTGCAGGAGATCGAGATGGAGGTTGCTCCTTTGGCGCTGGTCATCGGAGGGGGTGTTGTAGGAATGGAGGCAGCCCTCAACCTGGCCAAGCAGGATTTCGATGTTCATCTGGTTGAGAAGGAAGGAGAACTGGGAGGGGTTCTGCGCAATATCAACAAGCTGTTTCAGAATCATCAGGAAGCAGCCAAGCTGGTCAAGACTCTTGCCGAGCAGGTCAAGAACCATCCCAAGATTCACACTCATCTCTCATCTAAGGTCAAAGAGGTAACCGGGTTCATAGGCAACTTCAACGTTAGTGTCGAGGACAAAGAGGGCGAGGACAAATTCAAAGTAGGCACGATAATAGTGGCCATCGGGGCTGAGCCTTTGAAACCTACGGGTCAATATGGGTACGGCGAACTGAGCAACGTAGTCACTCAACTGGAGCTTGAGGAGATGATGAAGAAAGGCGAGTCGCCAGGTGAGAACATCGTCATGGTGAACTGCGTCGGGGCCCGTGTTCCTGAGAGAACCTACTGCAGTAGAATCTGCTGCATGACGGCGATCAAGAATGCCTCGCTCATCAAGGAGGCGAACCCGAAGGCTAAGGTCTGGATATTGCATCGAGACCTCATGACCTACGGTGTGGAGTTCGAGATGTACTATCGAAAGGCCATGGAACTCGGCATCAGATTCGTGAGATACAGCTTAGAGAGACCTCCCGAGGTGATTGGCGATGGGAAGGTCGAACGGATAAGGGTGTATCATGAGTTATGGAGGAAGGAGATAGAGCTACCCTGCGATAGGCTTGTTCTGACCACTCCCCTTGTCCCCCGCGAGGACAGCCAGAACATCTCCAAGATGCTCAAGGTCTCACTGGATGAGTTCGGTTTTCTCCTGGAGGCACATCTGAAGCTGCGTCCTGTCGAGTTTGCCATGGACGGAGTGTATATCTGTGGCTCAGCACGCTGGCCCACGGATGTAACCGAGGGAGTAGCGCAAGCGTATGCGGCTGCTGCCAAAGCCGCCGGGCCATTGAGACTGGGCTATGTGAAGGCCGAGGCGATAAATGCATGGGTCAACGAAGCCGAATGTGAAGGTTGTGGTCTCTGCGAGTTGCTGTGTCCGTTCCAGGCTATTGAGTTGCAGGACCGGAAAGGCAGAACGGTGGCTCACGTCAATGAAGCCGTCTGCAAGGGCTGCGGCACCTGCGGAGCGGCCTGCCGCTCAGGAGCGATAAACATGCATCACTTCACCGATCAGCAGATCATGGCGCAGGTTGAGGCTCTGTTTGGCTAGGTGATGCATCAAGACCGATACCTATGGACAGGTCTCCGAAACGGGTGATTGCTGCGTCGCACTCGGTGTCTCTACCGCCAGATGGTCACTGCTCGGTAATCGATCGAACTGCCCGCAATGATACGCCATTCCCGATCAGGGCTAATCCGGAGGGACAACTGGCCGAGTCAACCATGACATCAATGCGAAGCATCCTCCCGCGGGTGAAGACCCTGTGCGAAGCCGCGCCGGGGTCAGCAGCTAGAAGGTGACCGCTCATATGGAAGACGAGAAGAGGATCGGAGTCTACATATGCCACTGCGGGCATAACATTGCCGCCACGGTTGATGTGGAAGGGTTAGCAAGGTATGCTGCCACGCTGCCCCATGTGGTGGTCTCCCGTGACTATCGGTACCTGTGCTCGGATCCCGGGCAGGACCTGATCAAGAACGACATCAAGGAGATGGGGCTAGACAGGGTGGTCGTCGCCTCGTGTTCTCCGCGGATGCATGAGCTTACCTTCCGCAAGGCTTGCCAGGCTGCAGGACTGAATCCTTATCTATACGAGCATGCGAATATCAGGGAGCACTGCTCCTGGGTGCACGCCGATAAGGAGAAGGCTACTGCTAAGGCCAAGGACCTTGTTCGGGCTGCAGTACAACGTATCTACTATCATCAACCTCTCGAGGTGAAAGAGGTACCGGTCAATCCCAATACCCTGGTTGTCGGAGCCGGCATTGCCGGCATTGAGGCAGCCCTCAAGATAGCCAATGGAGGTCATAGAGTTTACCTGGTGGAAAGGGATCCCTCGGTCGGTGGACATATGATCCAACTGGACACCACATTCCCGACGCTGGATTGCTCCGAGTGCATCATGACTCCGAAGATGAGTGAAGTGGGACATCACCCGAATATCGAGCTTCTGGCCTACAGCGAAGTCGAGGAGGTAGCGGGTTCTGTTGGCAACTTCAAAGTCAAGGTGAGGAAGAAGGCAAGGTATGTGGATGAGGAGAAGTGTATTGGCTGCGGTATCTGTGAGCAGAAATGCCCCTGGAAGGTGCCGAGCGAATACGAAGTGGGCTTGGTGAAGAGGCCGGCCATCTACATTCCTTTTGCCCAGGCTATCCCGAATGTGGCGACGGTGGACAAAGACAGCTGCGTCTATATCAAGTCGGACGGAAAGAAGTGCGGTGCCTGCATCAAGTTCTGTGATGCCGGGGCCATAGATTTCGAGCAGAAGGACAAGATCGTTGAGCTGGAGGTAGGGGCTATTATCCTGGCTACCGGATACGATCTCTTCGATCCGACTCAGATACCTCAGTATGGCTATGGAAGATACGATAACGTCATAACCGCTCTTGAGTTTGAGAGGATTACGTGTGCCTCGGGGCCGACTCTCGGAAAGATCCAGCTTAAGGATGGGAGAACACCGGAGAGCGTGGCCATCATCCATTGCGTCGGGAGCCGTGATAAGAACTACTGCGAGTATTGCTCCAGGATCTGTTGCATGTACGCACTGAAGCACGCCCATCATCTTAGGGAGAAGATAGGTGCGGACGTGTACGGGATGTACATCGACATGCGTTGCACGGGAGATGGTTACGAGGAATTCTACAAGCGAGTTTCAGAGGAAGGAGTTATCCTCATAAAGGGCAAGGTAGCCAGCGTTACCGACAGGGCTGTTACTGAAGAGGAGCAGGGCAAACTCATAGTGATAGCCGAGGACACTCTGTTGGGGAAGATGATGCGCATCCCGGTAGATATGGTCATCCTGTGTCCGGCCATGATACCCAATACCGATGCCAAAGAAGTGGCAAGGAAATTCTCCATTGCGCAGAAGGCAACCGGCTTCTTTCTGGAGCGGCATGCCAAGCTCGAGCCTCAAGCTACAGCAGTAGACGGTGTATTCGTGGCCGGTTGCTGCCAGTTTCCCAAGGACATTCCCGACACAGTGTCGCACGGCAGGGCTGCGGCCGCTGCCGCGCTGGAGTTGATAGACAAGGGCAGCGTCGTGACTGAGGCCGCGACATCCTGTGTTGACGAGACGCTGTGTCACGGCTGCGGGATATGCGAGGAGATATGCGAGTTCCAGGCGCCCAAGGTGGTGCTAAAGGACGGGAAGAGGGTATCGACGGTGAACGAGGCGTTGTGCAAAGGCTGCGGCGTGTGCGCCGTTGCCTGTCCAAGCGGGGCCATGTCCATCAAGCACTTCACCCGTGATGAGATAGCCACCATGATCGAGGCGCTGACGGCGGTGGAGAATGGCTGAATTCGAACCGCGCATCATCGCCTTTGCCTGCAACTGGTGCACCTATGCTGCGGCCGATATCGCCGGCACCAGTCGCATCCAGTATCCTCCTAATGTGAGGATAATAAGGGTCATGTGTAGCGGTATGGTGGCTCCCGAGCATGTCTCCCTTGCACTTGAAAACGGGGCTGACGGTGTTCTGGTGGCAGGTTGTCACCCGGGCGACTGTCATTACATTTCGGGGAACGTGAAGGCTGAGGAGAGGTTCCAGATGGTCAGCAAGGTAGCCGATATCCTCGGTATTGAGAAGGAGAGGATCAGGCTAAGGTGGATAGCTACCTCTGAGGGGCCGATATTCGCCCAGACCATCGAGGAGATGGTTCGCGAGCTCAAGAAACTGGGTCCCTCGCCATTCAGGGATTCTCGACGGCCTACCGGAGAGGAACCTGCCGAGGCTCTGCAGGATGTTCTCCAGGAGACCAAGTCTTACTACTGCCTGGAGTGCACAAAGTGCACCAGCATATGTCCCGTGGCCAGGTACGATCCGTCGTACTCTCCACGAGCCATCATTGAGAATGCTGCCCTGGGGTTGATAAGCGAGAACACCGAGGATAAGAAGCTCTTCTCTTGCCTGAGCTGCTATGCATGCTCTCTAAGGTGTCCCAGCGACGTTGATTTCCCCGCTTTCATGCGGAGGATGAGGGCGATGGCCTTCGATAGTGGCGAGCACGGGTGTCCGGCCCATGGTGGCTTACTGCACTCGCTAACGCGACTGATGGCGAGGTCGCCCTACAAGCAGAACAGGCTGGGATGGCTTACCGCAAAGCACAAGATATCGGAGCGCAGCGATACGCTGTTCTTCGTCGGTTGCGCGCCCTATTTCGAGCCCATCTTCGGGTATCTGGGAGTAAGTGCACTCGATGTCACGGAGGCGAGCCTCAAGATACTCAACTCGGCGGGGGTTGAGCCCATGTTGCTGCAGGATGAGAAGTGCTGTGGACACGATGCTTTGTGGACGGGCGACACAGGGACGTTTCGCAGGTTGGCCGAACACAACACGAAGTTGATCAGAGAGGCGGGTGTAAAGAGGATCATCTTCTCGTGTCCGGAAGGCTACCGCACGCTCAAAGTGGATTATCCGGAGCACGGTTTTGATCTCGGCTGCGAGTTGCAGCACATCTCCGAGTTTGTTGCCGAAAGAACAGGCAGGGGCGAGCTAAGATTTCGTGAGGTCAAGAAGAAGGTGACATACCAGGATTCATGTCGACTGGGCAGACACCTGGGAGTCTATGATGCGCCGAGGGCAGTCCTCGAGGCTATTCCCGGCCTGGAGCTGGTGGAGATGGAGAGGAACAGGGAATGCGCTCTCTGCTGCGGAACCAGCGCTTTTACCAACTGCGATGTGCATTCTCACGAGATGAGGACAGAGCGACTGCGAGAGGCGGAGGCAAGCGGTGCAGAGATGCTGATCACCAGTTGTCCCAAGTGCCGGGTGCACTTCGAGTGTGCTATGAACGACAGGAGCGAGGAGAAGGGGCCAAAGATAAACATACAGGTTATGGACCTGGCGAGGCTTGCGGCGGATGCCCTCGAATAGCGCATGATGTTCCCGGAGCTAAGGAAGAGGAATTCTGGAGGCTGATGAAAAGATGTACAGAGTAGCGAAGAAGGAGGTCCTGGTTCCCAACACAGTCTATCTCAGGATCGAGGCTGCTGAGATCGCCCGCAAGGCGCAACCCGGGCAGTTTGTGATATTGCGGGTGGACGAGGTTGGCGAGAGATTTCCGTTGTCGCTGGCCGGTTGGGATAAGAAGGAAGGAACTGTGGACGTCCTCTTTCTCATTATGGGCAGAAGCACTATGAAGCTGGCTGCTCTTGCAGAGGGTGACAGCATACTTGACGTGGTAGGGCCTCTGGGCAGGCCCAGCGAAATCGAAGCTTACAGCAGCGTTCTGTGTGTCTGTAGCACATTCGGTGTTGGCCCCACGATACCGCTCATAGAGGCTCTCAAGGAGAAAGGCAACAAGGTGATCTCGGTTATGGAGGCAAAGGACGAGGGCTTCCTGTTCTGGGAGGACAGGCTGAAAGGGTTGAGCGACGAAACCCATGTTGTCCTGGGCGACGGCAGTCGCGGCAAACACAGGCAGGCGAGCGAGTTCGTCAGGGAATACCTGGAATCGGGGAACAGGGTCGACAGGGTCTTTGCCCTGGGGCGTGTCTTCATGATGATGGAATGCTCCAACGTAACAAGGCCATTTGAGGTCAAGACGATCGTTGCCCTCACCCCTATAATGGTTGATGGCACGGGAATGTGCGGCTGCTGCCGGGTTTCTGTTGGTGGCGGAACGAAGTTCACATGTGTTGATGGCCCGGAGTTCGACGGCCACGCGGTGGACTGGGAACTGCTCATCAAGCGGAAACGGGCATATCTGAGAGAGGAGGCACAGGCGTTTGATCTGTGGCACATTGAGAACCTGCGCCGGTTGGCGGAGTTGTCCGAGCTGTCCGGGCGGTCTTCCGTGGTGTGACGATGACGGAGAAACCTAAACTGAATCTGAACCGGGTGCCGATACCGAAGCAGGCCCCGGAGGAGAGACGGGCTAACTTCAGTGAAGTGGCCCTCGGATACACCGATGAGATGGCTATGGAGGAAGCCGGGCGCTGCATTGACTGCAAGAAGCCCGGGTGCAAGGACGGTTGTCCGGTCAACATCGACATTCCTGGATTCATCAAAGCGATGCAGGAAGGCGATATGCCCGAGGCCGTCAGAATACTCAAGAGCAAGAACAGCCTGCCCGGGATCTGTGGACGTGTCTGTCCCCAGGAGACGCAGTGCGAGTTGACCTGCAATTTGGCCAGGAAGGATGCTCCCATTGCCATCGGCAGGCTGGAGCGATATGTGGCCGACTGGGAGATAGCCCATCCCGAAGCAGTGAAGCAAGGAGATGGTGGTGTGGAGCCCAGCGGCAGGAGGATTGCCGTTGTCGGTTCGGGTCCGGCAGGGTTAACCTGCGCAGCCGACCTGGCCATGCTGGGACACGGGGTTGTCATCTTCGAGGCGCTTCACGTCGCCGGCGGAGTGCTCATGTACGGTATACCCGAGTTCAGGCTGCCCAAGGCGATCGTTCAGGGCGAGGTAGATTATGTCAAATCACTCGGCGTGGAGATCAGACTCAACCACGTCATAGGCAAAATAGCCACTGTGGACGACCTTCTTGGAGAGGGCTTCGATGCGGTCTTCCTGGCGCCGGGAGCCGGTGCGCCGATGTTCCTTGACCTGCCGGGCGAGAACCTGAGCGGTATCTACTCCGCCAACGAGTTCCTTACCAGGACCAACCTGATGAAGGCATATCTGTTTCCTCAATACGACACTCCGATACAGGTGGGCAAACGGGTGGCGGTGTTCGGCGCGGGGAACGTGGCTATGGATGCCTCCCGGTGTGCATTGAGGCTTGGAGCTGAGGAAGTGTACATAATCTACCGGCGATCGAGGACGGAGATGCCTGCCAGGCTTGAAGAGCAGGAGAATGCCGAGGAGGAGGGAGTGATCTTCAAGCTGCTTACCAATCCGAGCCGGTTCATCGGTGATGAACGAGGGGTGATCAGGGGAGTTGAGTTGCACGATATGGAACTGGGCGAGCCCGATGAGAGCGGTCGGCGGAGGCCCATCCGTAAGCCGGACTCCGAGTTTGTCATGGACATAGATATTGCGATACCCGCTCTGGGCACAAGGCCTAATCCCATCATTCCCTCGACTACCGAGGGACTTGAGCTAACCAAGTGGGGCACCGTGCTGACGGATGAGGGCACGGGTACTACGAGCAAGGAGAGGGTCTGGTGCGGGGGAGACATGGCTACCGGGGCAGCAACGGTCATCAGTGCGATGGGAGCGGCACGGCGGGCAGCCATCTCCATAGATGCGTGGCTGAAGAACTCCGGATGAGCTCAGGTAGATGATAGAGGTTGACCTATGATGAAAGATTCAGGAAGCACAACGATTGTCTTCGACCTGATCCCTGTGCTATTATTACGGGGTCGTGTCGTAAAGCTGGCAAGCAGGGGTAGGGCACCTACCCTTCTTGTTTGGTTAAGCGGATAGATGGAGAACACTGAACCGAAGATACTGGCCTTCTGCTGCAACTGGTGTTCTTATGCGGGTGCCGACCTTGCCGGCACGTCAAGAATGCAATATCCTCCCAACCTGAGGATCATCAGGGTGATGTGTAGCGGTCGGGTGAACCCTTTCTTTGTCCTTAACGCACTTCGTCTTGGCGCTGATGGAGTGCTGGTGCTTGGTTGCCATCCGGGTGATTGCCACTATCTCACGGGCAACTATCGCACGCGCCGTCGAATGGCGATTACGATGAAACTCATGCAGTATATGGGGATCGAGCCGGAACGCATTCAGGCCAGTTGGTGTTCTGCCTCTGAAGGAAGCAGATTTGCCGAGATTGTTTCAGGGGTGACGGATGACCTTAAGAAGCTTAGCCCCAACCGATTGTTCAATGACTAAAGAAACAGAGAAGAAGCTACGAGACGAAGTCCAGGCCCTGATGGAGAAGGGAACCATCGAGCGTATGGTCGGCTACGAAGCCGGTAGCCTGAAGTTCTCCACCACACCGCTCATAACCACGGACAAAGCCGATGCGGAGAGACTGGTTATCAACCCGTTTGTTCACAGCAATCTCAGCGTCTTCCTGCCGGGGTTGTGTGGCAAGGTGGGTATTGTTGTCAAGGAGTGTGATTCCCGCTCTGTCGTGGCGCTCATCCAGGACAAACAGGTTGAGCGCAAGAATCTATTCATCATCGGCGTTCCCTGCTCCGGCGTCATCGACGTGGCCAAGGTTGAGAAACTGACAGGTCTGGACCGGGATGAGATAGACGAAGTCGCGTGGAAGGGGAAGAAGGTGGCGGTGACCTATGGAGGTAACACCAAGGAGTTCGCGGCTGAGGAGGTGCTGTCGGACAGCTGTTTCGGATGTGACCCCTCGGGTTTCAAGGAATGCGATATGGTCCTCGGGGAGGCTGAACCCGTTGTCGGCGACAAGGATTCAGGCAGGAGCAAGGTCAAGGAACTGGAGGCGATGGCCCCGGCGCAGCGCTGGGAGTTCTGGAAGGGCGAGTTCTCTCGCTGTATCAGGTGTTACGGTTGCCGACAGGTGTGCCCGGTGTGCTTCTGTGACCGCTGCTTCGTGGAGGAATCGGAACCGCAATGGATATCCCCGCTGCCCAAATGGCAGGATAACCTTATCTTCCAGGTAATCAGGATGATGCATGTCGCCGGGCGTTGTACCAACTGCGGTGAATGTGAACGCATCTGCCCCGTGAATATACCGCTGGGAGCCCTTACGACCAAGGTGGAGGAGATAGTTGACGAACTCTTCCAGTACCGGGCGGGCACGGACAAGGATGCTCCGCCGCTGATGGCGGCCTACAAAGCGGAAGAAATCGAAGACATGATGCGGTAGATACATGAAGAAGATCAAGAAACAGGACGTTAAGGGCTTGCTTGAGAAATGGCAGAAGGACTTTGCCGTGTTTGTGCCATCGAGTGCCAGTGGTGTATCACAGATGGATGCGTGGGATGGCAAGGAGACGGCTTTCCTTGACCGTAATCGCAATACTGCTGTTCCTCCTAAGGCCAAATTTCTCCCCAGCATGGAAAAGATGTTCGGTTTTCGCAGGGAGAAGGGCACCTATACTCTGGAACCGACAAACGGCGATCCCCCCAGGCAGCTTCTATTCGGCATCCATCCCTGCGATGCCAGAGCGATAGCGATCATAGATGCGGTTTTCAAGGACGCCTACGATGACAGGTACTATCTGAGCCGTCGTGAGAAGACAGTGCTGATCGGCATGGCCTGTGCCGGTCCGTATGACAGCTGTTTCTGCACCTCGCTGGGCTACGGCCCGTCCGATTCTGCGGATGTAGATATCATGCTGACCGATATCGGCGATTCCTTTGTAATAGAGGAGGTCACCGATAAGGGCAAGGAGCTGTTGACTGGCTCTAAGGGCGTTGTCGACGCAACCAAGGATGACGAGAAGAAGGCGGCGGCAGCCAAGACATCTGCTGAGGATAAGGTGACCAGGAAGATCGATACGGGCGAGATCAGCAAGAGGTTGCCGGGTGCTTTCGACGATCAGGAGTTCTGGGAGGAGATCTCGGCTAAGTGCGTGAGTTGTGGGATATGCACATTCTTGTGTCCCACGTGCTACTGCTTCGATATCAACGATGAGATGCTCCAGGATGGCAGTGGCGCACGCTACCGTAATTGGGACTGCTGCAGCTTTTCCGTCTACACCAGAATGCCCGCAGAGAATCCCCGGGAGGATAAGTGGCGCCGTGTACGCCAGAAGGTATATCACAAGTATCTCTTCTACCCGGAGTTGTTCGAGACTATCGCCTGCACCGGTTGTGGTCGCTGTATCCGACAGTGTCCGGTGAACTGGGACATCACTCAGACGTTGAACGCACTACCCGCCGGGAAGAAAGAGGAGACGAAGAAGGCAGCATGACTATCAGCGATATCAGCCACCGCAAGAAGTTCCTGGCGGAAGGGAACGTTTACCTCCCGCACATCGCGGTTATCGAGAAGATCATCGATGAAACTCCTACTGTCAAGACCTTTCACTTCAACTTCAAAGATGAGAAACTGAGGAAAGAGTTCACCTTCGACTCCGGGCAGTTCGGAGAGTACTCGGTGCTGGGAGTTGGGGAGGCGACGTTCTGCATTTCGTCCAGTCCGACGCGTCTGGGTCATCTAGAGGCTGCTGTGGCGCGGGTAGGGAAGGTCACCAACGCGTTGCACCGTCTGGGCGAAGGGGCGGAGATCGGTTTTCGAGGACCGTTTGGCAACAGCTTCCCCCTGGACTACATGGCTGGCAAGAACCTTGTCTTTGTTGCGGGGGGTATAGGTCTGGCGCCGCTTCGTTCTCTGATATGTAATGCACTGGACAACCGCGATAAGTACGGAAACATCGACATAATATACGGGGCGCGCACTCCCGGCGACCTCTGCTTCAAGTATGACCTGGACAGCTGGGAGAAAGACAGCTCGGTGAACATGACTACGACGGTGGACCGTGAAGCGCCCGATTGGGACGGCAACGTCGGCTTCGTACCCGCTATCACGGAGAAGGTGGCGCCGTCGGCCAAGGATGCGGTGGCCATCGTCTGCGGCCCGCCGATCATGATACGTTTCACCTTCCCCGTGCTCGAGAAGCTGGGCTTCACTCCAGCCCAGATGATAACCACGCTGGAGAAGCGGATGAAGTGCGGCATCGGCAAATGCGGCCGGTGCAATATCGGTGATATCTACGTATGCCGTGATGGACCCGTCTTCAGCTACGAAGAGATAAAGAACTTCAAATCCGACGAGTACTAGATCGTCTCTAGCTCTGGCCCCCCTGGACCTGCGACTCTCCCGCCATCCTATTCGTTGACAATGCGGAGGTCGCTCTTGCCGCCGCTCTTCTCTATGAGACGGATGTCGCCGATGGCCATGCTCTGGTCGACTGCTTTACACATGTCGTAGATGGTCAGGGCGCAGACAGTCACTGCGACCAGCGCTTCCATCTCGAAGCCCGTCTTTCCTATCCCCCTGGTGGTGGCAGTGATCTCAACTCCCGCTGGATCGGAATCACTATCGGGCATGTGGATTTCAACCGCAACGCTTGTGAGACGGAGGGGGTGGCAGAGGGGTATGAGGCGATGAGTGTCTTTGGCAGCCATGATGCCGGCGGTCCTGGCCACGGCGAGCACGTCTCCCTTCTCCAGTTGGCCCTTGCGGATCAACTCCAATGTGGATGGTTTCATGGTGATCGTGCCATTCGCTACCGCCCGGCGTTCGGTATCCTTCTTCTCAGTGACGTCTATCATACGGATCTGCGCTTGTTCCATGTCTAACCTCCAATCTGCGACATCTTACGATTTGTAACTCCCCCTGCCCCTCTTACCTTAAGAGGGGTGGCATCGCCTTCCTTAAAGTGATGACGCTCCGGCTTCGAGGCCACTGCGTCCAGGACGAGGCGTTTCAACTCCGACAACGGCGCATTATTGCGCAGCGGTGTTCTGAGGTCAATCTCATCGTCGGACATAAGGCATGGGCGCAGTCTGCCATCGGCGCTGAGCCGCAGACGGTTACACCGTGAGCAAAAAGATGGTTCGCTAAGGGGAGTGATGAAGCCTATGGTGCCTGTGGCTCCGGGCAACCGGTAGTAGGCAGCGGGTCCGTTGCCGGTGGGCGGTACCCGGGGTTCGAGTTTGCCGAGCAAGCCGATGCGCTCCCGGAGTTCAGCTGTAGGAACGAAGTCAACCTCGCCGTTGAAGGGCATACGCTCTATGAACCGGACGTGCCATTCCCGGTCAATCGTCATCCTGGCGAAATCCAGCACCTCGTCGTCGTTGACGCCGCGCATGACCACCATGTTTATCTTCACAGGATGAAGTCCGGCCTCTCTCGCCGCTTCTATACCGTCGAGAACCGTGTTGAGTTTCCCAAGACGTGTTATGTCATAGAATCTGCCTGCTCTGAGCGTGTCCAGGCTGACATTCACCCTTGTCAACCCCGCCTTCTTGAGTTCCCGGGCGTGTTTCCTGAGAAGTGTGCCGTTGGTGGTGAGCGATACCTCCTCTATGCCCGGAACACGGCAAAGCATCGCGACGAGCTCGGGCAGCTGGGCTCTGACCAGGGGCTCGCCCCCGGTGAGGCGTACCTTGCTGATACCGGCCTCCGCTGTTGCGCGGACGACAGCCCGGATCTCCTCGTAGGACAGAATCTGGCTCTGTGGTATCAGGGGAATCCCCGAGGATGGCATGCAGTAGATACAGCGCAGGTTGCAGCGGTCGGTAACCGAGACTCGCAGATAGTTTATGCTGCGTCCGCAGGAATCAGGTGCTCCGGTCATTGGTCGGTGCTCCTCTCTATGATATGCACGGCCGTGGCCTTGAAGTCGGCGACGACCGAAATGCCCTCCTCCAGCCCGAGTTCTTCCGCCGATAGTCTGGTGATCAGAGCTACTAGAGGGAACCCACAGTCTGCTTCCACCCGGCTGAGGGGGCCCGACGATGCTACCGTGGTGACCCTTCCCTGAAACGAGTTCCTGGCCGAGCTGCGATGGGTAACGGGGGCAAGCGTGATATCCTCGGGCCTGACACAAGCGCATACTCGTGTTCCTGCGGGGTGGCGGGACACTGCCTGTATCGTGATGTCTGGGCCGCTTCCTATGTTCACGGCTGCTATGCCGTCGTTGTTGACTGCTATCGTGCCATCGATCATGTTCTCCATTCCCACAAAGTGAGCCACATCCTCGGTCTGTGGCGAGCGGAATACGTCGGCGGCGTTGCCTGTCTGCACGAGCGTGCCCTCAACCAGAACTCCGATCCTGTCGGCAAGTTGCTGCCCCTGGGACATGTCATGAGTTGCCATTATCATCGTGGTGCTGCGTTGTCTGGCAATGCTCCGGATTACCCTCTCGATCTTCTTTACTGAAACCGGGTCGAGATTGGCCGTTGGCTCGTCCAGCAACAGCACCTCGGGCTCCAGCACGAGGGCCCTGGCCAGGGCTACCCTCTGCGCCTCGCCGCCGGATAGGGTGCGTGCGTCTCTGTTATCGTAGCCGTTGAGTCCAACCGTTTCCAGGATAGTGCGAACTTTATTGCTGATCGCATTTTCCTTGCCTCCCCGCCATCTCAGCCCGCAGGCAACGTTGTCGTAGACGCTCGAATCGAAGAACTGGGGCTTCTGGTGTATGAATGATATTCGCCGTCGGATTTCCAGTCTCTGTCTTCCCGACTGAGGGATGGGCCTGCCGTCGAAGTAGAGCTCTCCCGAGGTGGGGGTTTCCAGAAGGTCTATGATGCGCAGCAGCGTTGTCTTGCCCGCTCCGGTGGGGCCGATGAGGGCGAAGACCTCGCCCTTGTCTATGCTCAGGTTCACGTTCTTCAGCACCTCTCTCGTGCCATAGGTATGGGTCAAGCCCGTGATCTTTATTGCTGAAGACTGATGGCTCATTGTGTTCTCCGCTGCTGCAGCCTGTTCAGGACGATGCTGATCATCAGTGCCAGGAACAGAAGGATGATGCCCAGTGACATAGCCAGCTCGAGGTCACCCCTCTGCGTAGCCAGCCAGATCGCTCCGGTCATCATCCTGGTATAGCCATCTATGTTCCCTCCCACCATCATGGCAACTCCTAGCTCGGACAAGGCGCGACCGAAGCCGAGTATCAGTGCTGCCAGAACGGCATATCTGGCCTCTCTCAGTACGAGGAGTCCGAGTTGAAAGCCGCTGGCCCCGAGCGACGTGGCCGTTTCCAGAAGCTCCTTTCTCACACCACTCAGAGCGGAGATGGTCATGCCCAGCATTATGGGGGTGATGAGAACCATCTGACCGACAATCATTACCTGGGGGGTGAACAGTATGCCCAGCTCACCGAGGGGCCCGGCCCTGGAGAAGAGCACGAAGACGAACAGGCCGACGATGACCGTAGGCAGGAAGTACAGGGTCTGTATAATGTTGATCAGGGCTCTCTTGCCACGGAACTGGCGGAAGTGTATAAGGGTGCCGATGGGCAGGCTGATAAGGGCGGCCAGGAGGGAGGATGTGCCCGCGATGCTGAGTGTCCTTAACGATATCTCAACTACCTCGGCGTCGAAGGATATAAGCATATGTACAGCCCTGATCAGGCCTTGCCAGATCTCAGTCATGTGGCCTCACCTCCGAACCCTGTAGTGCGATCCTCAGGGTCGTGTGGCACGAGGCTAAAGCCTCGCACTACAGGCTCAGAAAGCCTCTGTTCCGGATACAATCGGGACGCATACTTCACACTCTTGTCGACGCATGTCATCCTTGTGGTCATCATCCTTACGGCTTCTGGCCGGCGCACGGAACAAACAACGCTACTTCGTACCGGTCGACTCCGTAGCTACCGATGAGGCCCTGTATCTTGGGTGAAGTCAGGAAGTCCACCAGTTTGCCTGCCATCTCAGCATTTGCTCCCGGATGCCTCTCAGGGTTTATGGCGATCACTGAGTAGACGTTGAGCAGCATGGCTCCTGTTTCTACTATGGGGACCAGGTCCAGGTTGCCCTTGTAGGCCAGAAATGTTCCATTGTCGGTCAGCGTATAGGCGCCTTTCTCATTGGCCATGAGCAACGTCGGCCCCATTCCCCTCGCTGCCTCTACATAGCCGTCTCTGGCCTTAGACCAACTCGACTCCTGGACCTCTTGATACGCGAAGCCGACCGCCTCCCAGATGGCCTTCTCCTTAGCGTGAGTTCCCGAGTCATCTCCTCTGGAGATGAACACAATCCGGTCGGGGTCTTCCGTTCCCTCCTCCATCAGCTTCCTGAATGCGTCCTCCGGTCTGAGACCCTTAACACCTGCCGGGTCATCCTCCGGGCCTACGATCAGGAAGTAGTTGTAGGCAAAAGGGACCCGTTCCACGCCATAGCCGTCGGCAACGAACTGCTCTTCGCGGGCCCTGTCGTGAGTGACGACAGCATCCACGTCTCCGTTCTCGCCATATCTGAGAGCTTGGCCAGTACCGGCATACAAGATATGGAGCTTGACACCGTATTGCTCCTCGAAGATAGTTTCAAGTTCTCCCCACAGGCCGGTGTCGTAGAGGCTCGAGGTGGTGGCTATCTTCAGGGCGGGGACACGCGGCATGGCAATCACGCTGACAATCACAGCAATGGCTATGACGGCCAGTACGATCATCTTCGTCTTCATACCTATCTTCTTCAACAGTACCTTCATTGTGTTCGGTCGTTCCTACAACTGCGTGTACGACACTAGAGTGTAATGCAGGAGAAGCAAACCGCAGAAAACGACAACGGCACCGTTACAAGAACAGTGCCGTCAAGAAAGCCGGATATCATCTTCCCTCCTTTCCTAGCACGGGAGGCACAGGCATTTCTCCCTGTGCCCTCGAGGCCTCGCGGCCTACCGTCTGCTCGCCATGGGCTCACTTTAGGCGAGACAGCTCGGAGAGAGCTAGTGTCTAACTCGCTGTATCCTATCAGGGATCTGCCACTCGGGCAAATCCGCCATATCCGTAGACATCACTGACCGAGTGAGGCTATCATCCCCCTGCGGACTTCTCTGTATTGGTTTCGGCCTCCCCGGGTCCTTCAGCCGGCTCCTCGGCTTCCGGCACCACCACCTCTTCCATCTTCTCCACGTGCCGCCTGCTGATCTTCACGATCACGAGTTCAGGCTCATTGAGAATCGTTATGCCCTCATCCAGCGAGATATCCTTAACTCGTATAGCCTGACCTGCCTCGCTGAGGGAAGAAACGTCTACTTCTATGGTGTCCGGTATCTTGCCGGGCATACACTCGACATGCAGAGTGTCAAGCACCTGGGCAAGCATGTTCTCCTTGGCCCTAAGGGCGGGAGCTTCCCCGACCACAACTGCAGGAACATCTAGCTTCATCTTCTCTCCCATCATGACCTGGTAGAGGTCGACATGGACCAGCTGCTTATTCCGCCAATCTCTTCCGTAATCGCGGATCACAGCCGTCCTTGCTTTCTTCTCGTGGTCTATCTTCAGGTTGATGAGCCCTGTATGGCCGGCGTGGGTCAACACCTCCTCCAGATCACTCGTGTCGCACTGGAGCGCCAGTGACTGTATGCCGTGCCCGAAGAGGTGTATCGGCGTCACCCCATCTCGGCGCAGATGCCTGACCTTCTTACCCAGAGTATCCCGGTTGGTGGCCTTTAACTCTATCTTGTCCATTTCAGCCCTGCAATCATACCAGAGAAGGCTCCTTCCCGCAACAAAGGCCGAGCCTGACCGGGCAAACTACGACCCGCGCAGCCATTCCAGAGCCTGCTCCAGCTCTGGGGGCAAAGGTGATGTGAATTCCCGGTACTCCCCGTTGGATGGCAGGCGGAAGCCGAGGCGATAGGCGTGGACGAACTGCCTGACAAGGCGAGATGATTTCACCCCATATGTGGGATCGCCGACCACCGGATAGCCGATGGCCGAAAGGTGGACACGGATCTGGTGTGTGCGGCCAGTCACAGGTGTGACTTCCACCAGCGTGTAGCTGTCCACGTATTCGCGGACTCTGTATCTGGTGGTGGACTCTTTCCCCGTCTCTGATATTGCCATTCTGCGCCTGTGGTGAGGGTCCCGCCCGATAGGCGCCTCAATCATGCCCTGTTCGGGAGACAACCGTCCTCTAACAAGGACGAGGTATCCTTTGGTTACGGTACGGCTTTTGAACTGCGAGACGAGACAGTCCCGCGCCGGGTCGTTCTTTGCGATCACTATGAGACCCGATGTGTCTTTGTCAAGCCTGTGGACTATGCCCGGGCGCATGACATCGCTGCTGCTCATGGCCAGGGCCGGGCAGTGAGCAAGAACGGCGTTGACAAGTGTGCGATCGGGATGCCCCGGTGCGGGGTGAGTTGTCAACCCTGCCGGCTTATCGATGACCAGTACGTCTTCGTCTTCGTAGACGACCGCCAAGGGAATCGGTTCGGGCAGAGGATGATCAGGCGAGGAAGCAAGCTCCACCGTTATCACGTCGCCGGCATTCAACCTCCGGCTTGCTCTTGTGATCTGCCCGTTCACCAGGACTCCCCCCTGTGCTATCAGCTTTTGAAGATAGGCGCGCGAATGCTCGGGCAGGGCCTGGGTCAGGTACTTATCAAGGCGGATGTCGGACACAGGCGGACTGAACTGAAGCCTATCAATCCCGGGTCTCGTCGGTCCGTTCATGTGCTCGTCTGAATAGCCCCGCCCTGTAGAAGTAGTAGATGAGGGCGAGGATTCCTATGGTCATTGCTGCGTCGGCGACGTTGAAGGCGGGCCAGGAGAAGGACGGATGAAGGTGAACGCGGATGAAGTCGGTGACGAAGTGAGGAGGGCGTATGCGGTCTACCAGATTACCGACGGTGCCGCCCATGATCAGGGAGAACGCGGTTATGCCCAGGGTGTTGGTCGGGGGGAAGTGATGAAGGAAGACCGAGATGATCAGTAAGCCGACTACGCTGATGCTTATGATGAGGGCTGTCTGGCCCTGCAGGATGCCGAATGCGGCCCCGTAGTTCTTAACCAGAACCAGGTCGAGGAAGCCAGGCAGCAGTGCTATCTGGTCTCCCTGGGACAGTGCCGCTCTCACCAGCACCTTGCCCACCTGGTCAAGAGCTACCACCAGAGCTGCTATGGACAGGAACAATCTTAGCGCTTGCCCATCTATGTCGGGAGATACGTTTGACCGATGCACCAGACCTGCTGCTATGTAGCCCCCGGACCTACTTGGGAACCCATTCTCCTCTTGCATCCTTCACCTTGGTCGATTTGCAGATGAGGCACAGGCTCGCCTGAGGTATGGCTTCCAAACGCGCCTGTTCAATCGATTGCCCGCAGGCATCGCACTGCCCGTAGGTGCCCGCCTCGTATTTCTCGATGGCGTGCTCCACGTCGTTAAGCGCGTCTTTCAGCCTCTTCTCCTGCCCCAGTCTCTTCTCCAGTTCCGAGGCTTCATCAGCTCCTTCCTCTCGCTTTCCGAAGGGGCTACCTTCCCTTCTATCTGCCGACGGCTGCCCCTGGACTCTCATCTGCTCTATCCGTTCCTGGAGCTCTGCCTTTTCCTTCTGTAGCTTTTCGTAGAGTTCACTGTATTTAGCCACTGCCTTTCTTCCTCCTTGGGTGGTGATTCTCAGCGGGGATCAGATCTCGGACAGATAGCTGGAAGCGGAACCATCCGATGCCGGTCACCTGTCATCGTGAGCGCAGGGCCTTTGGTTTCCCCTGTGCTCAATCCTGTTCTTACCGATAGTCCCCGATGTCCGCTCCCTGTCGTTTCCAGACGACTGCAGAGGACCGTACCTCTGCTAAGCATAGTCTCCGCCCGGTCTGGCGGAGACTATCTGTCGTTCATATTTGTCCCTATTACTCAGAATAGCATAACCAGGCCTGATCACGAAATAGCCGCTCGTGCCAAGGGCTCCGTTTCGGCAGAGAATCATAGTGCATCCGACTAGACCTCGCGGAACTCGCCTTCAACGGTACCCTCATCTCCTCCGTCCGGACCCTGTTCACCTGTTCCCTGATCAGCGGGCGGTGGCTCTCCCGGTTGCTGGTAGACCGACTCTCCGACCTTCTGCATGGCCTGCGACAGCTCTTGCATGGCATTGCGGATGGCGTTAACATCCTGCCCCTGAAGGGCGGTCTTAACTGCGGCGATCTTGCCGTCAATATCCTGTCTTACGTCTTCGGCCAGCTTGTCGCCGTGGTCGCGCAGCGTTTTCTCTGCGGTGTAAGCGAGGCTGTCGGCGTTATTGCGCACCTCGATCTCCTCTTTGCGTTTGGCATCCTCAGAGGCGTGTTGCTCCGCCTCTCTTGTCATCTTCTCCACTTCGTCTTTGCTCAGCCCGCTGGAGGCGGTAATGGTGATTTTCTGTTCCTTGCCCGTGCCTTTGTCACGAGCACTGACGTTGAGGATGCCGTTGGCATCTATGTCGAAGGTCACTTCGATCTGGGGCATGCCGCGCGGCGCCGGCAGGATCCCATCGAGCATGAAGCGTCCCAGCGTCCTGTTATCCGTGGCCATCGGGCGTTCCCCCTGAAGAACATGTATTTCGACGCTCGGCTGACTGTCAGCCGCCGTACTGAAGATCTGGCTCTTCGAGGTGGGTACAGTGGTATTGCGCGAAATCAGCGGTGTGGCCACCCCTCCCAGCGTCTCTATACCAAGTGTGAGCGGAGTGACGTCGAGCAGAAGGACCTCCCCGACTTCACCCTTGAGCACTCCCGCCTGGACGGCAGCCCCCAGGGCCACAACCTCATCCGGGTTGACGCCCTTGGCGGGCTCCTTGCCGAAAAACTGTCTCACCTTCTCTTGAACCAGGGGCATTCTAGTCTGACCGCCGACCAGAAGGACCTTGTTGATCTCCTTGATTGGCCCCGAGCCTTTCTTGGCAGCCTCAAATGCCTCTACGCACAATCGGATCGTCTTATCCACCAGGTCCTCGGCCAGCTGCTCCAGCTTAGCCCGACTCAGCGTCATGCTAAGGTGCTTGGGGCCGCCGGCATCGGCGGTGATGAAGGGAAGGCTTATCTCGGTCTTTGATACCGTGGAGAGCTCCTTCTTGGCCTTCTCGGCAGCGTCTTTCACCCTCTGCAGCGCCATCTTGTCCTGCTTGAGGTCGATTCCCTGTTCCTTCTTGAACTCGTCACATACCCAGTCCATGACCCGTTGGTCGATGTCATCGCCGCCGAGATGGCTATCGCCTGTGGTGGTCTTCACCTGGAAAGCGCCCTCGCCTATGTCCAGGATGGAGATATCGAAGGTTCCGCCGCCCAGGTCATACACGGCAATGGTCTGATCCTGAGACTTATCCATCCCGTAAGCCAACGCCGATGCTGTGGGTTCGTTGATGATACGCAGGACATTGAGCCCCGCTATGGCCCCGGCGTCCTTGGTGGCGTTTCTCTGGCTGTCGTTGAAATAGGCAGGCACGGTGATCACGGCGTCGGTGACCTTTTCTCCGAGATAGGCCTCCGCGTCGGCTTTAAGCTTCTGAAGTATCATGGCCGATATTTCCTGCGGGCTGTACTCCTTGCCTCCCATTAAGACCCGGCAGTCACCGTTGGAGGCCTCGGTGATCTTGTACGGCAGACGCTTCATGTCTTGCTGAACGATGTCGTCTTTGAACTTGCGACCGATAAGGCGCTTGATGCTGAATATCGTGTTCTCGGGGTTGACTATGCTCTGACGCTTGGCCAGTTCCCCCACCAGCCGTTCTCCTGTCTTGCCCAGGGCAACCATCGAGGGTACGAGGTTACCTCCCTCAGAACTGGGTATGATTTTGGGATCGCCCCCCTCGATCACTGCTGCGGCGCTCAACGTGGTTCCTAGATCAATGCCTATAGCTCTTCCCATGTCTATTCTTCCTCCTGAGTTGTTTGATCGGTCTCGTCACTGCCCGATCCGGTACCAACTACCACCAGGCTAGGACGTATGACTCTATCTCTAAATTTGTAGCCTTTTTGTGTTTCGTCAACGACCACCCCCTCCTCCCCTTCTTGCTGCATTATGGCTTCATGCAGGCGCGGATCAAAAGGTTCTCCTCTGGCCTCTATCTCAGTCAGACCCTGCGATTGCAGGATCGTCTTGAACTTATTATAGATGAGCCCCATACCTTCTGTCCAGCTTGACTTCTCTAGTCTGGCAGGAACCGAGGCCATAGCCCTATCCAGGTCGTCGATAACGGGCAACAGGCTGCTGATGAGCGCGCTGTTGGCGAACTCGATCGTCTCTTTCCTCTCCTGCTCACTACGCTGCTTATAGTTGGCAAAGTCCGCCTGGCTTCTCTGCCAGCTGGCCAGGTACTTCTCCGCCCGCTCTTTCTCCTCAGTAGGCGCCTGCTGTAGAGTCTCTATGTCTTCGGCCTGCCCGTGTCGATCTTCAGTCACCTCGTTGCTCTCAACCAACCGTGGACCTCCTTTAGGTATATTCAGCCGCCCTGTCACTGAGCAGTGCTGAGAGGCAGTTAAGAGAAGATATGGTCTTGGCGTAATCCATCCGCTTCGGTCCGACTACTCCCACGATTCCGCTGGATATATCGGGCTGTCCGTACAGGCTGGCGACCAGGCTCAGGTCCTGCAGCGCAGGCTCCGGGTTTTCGTCGCCGATCAGCACCTTGACCTCTCCTCTCGTGAACTCCTGGCTGAGTATGTTCCTGATCCAATCCCGCCCTTCCAGTGCCTCCAGAATCCTGAGCATGCTGGGACTGCTGGTGAACTCCGGTTGGCCCAGCAGCAGGCGTAGCCCCTCAAGATGAGGCTCGCCGTACTCCAGCTTTTCCTCGGCGGTTATCACCTCTGCCACAAGTCCGGATATCTGTTTCTCCTCAGGAGAGAGGCCTTCCTGCTTCTCCAGGATCTCGCCGGCGGTCAGCCCGGCGTAGTTATGGGTAAGCTTGTTAGCCAGTGTCGTCAGTTCGTCCTGGCTAACCATTCTGTTGAACGACAGCACATGTCGTCTGATGCGGGCTTCACACAGGACTACTATCAGCAAAGCCATGAAGTCCTGCAGGGCCACCAGGTCGAGGTGTTTGAACCGACACTGAACGGGCTTGGGCGACGTTATGACCACCATATTGCTGACGAGGCCGGCCAAAAGCGATGCCACGGTCTTCAGCCAGTGTTCCAGTCCCTCGTTAGTCTCCCTCAACATGTAATACGTCAGGTACTCGTCAACAGCGGGGAGCTCGACCTCCTCGCCTATCAACTGCACGTAATACCGGTAGGCTTTGTCGGTAGGGACGCTTCCGGCTGAGTGGTGAGGACGGACGACATATCCTTCCCGTTCCAGGTAGGCCGTATCATTGCGGATGGTGGCCGGGCTCACATTCAGGCCGTGTCTTTCCACGATGGCCTTTGAGGCCACAGGCGTTGCTCCGGTGATGTAGTCCTCAACGATTACCCGGAGAACAGTTTCTCTTCTCTTCCCTACGGCCATTTAGCACTCCCGCCTTTCAACTGCTAATGTAATCTATCACCGCAAACACACTCTGTCAACGGTGTTTGCTGAACCTGGCTGCATGGGTCCCGGTTGTTGACCGGGAGGGGAATGTAGAGTAGTATTATAGCACAATCGTGGAAGCAGGGAAATCAGGATCTCTGTCGCAGTCTGATAACCAGTTAGCTCGAATCCTGGAGGCGGAGGCCGAGAGGCAGGCAAGCACCATCAACCTGATTGCCTCTGAGAACATCGCCAGTCGGGCCGTGCTCAAGGCCCAAAGCTCCCCGCTAATCGACAAGTATGCCGAAGGCTATCCCGGTCGTCGGTACTACAGCGGCTGTGTTCACGTAGACGAGATCGAGAACGTGGCCATTGCCAGGGCGAAGGAGCTGTTCCGGGCAGAGCATGCCAACGTCCAGGCCCACAGTGGCAGTCAAGCCAACATGGCGGCCTACTCTGTCTTGCTCAAGTACAGAGACACGGTGATGGGGATGAGTCTCAGCCACGGCGGGCACCTGACCCATGGCGCCGAAGTCAACTTCTCGGGGAAGCTGTATCAGTTCATCCCGTACGGCGTGGATCGGGAGACAGAGATGATCAACTACGATGAGATAGAGAGCCTGGCTCTGAAGCACAGGCCGAAGCTGATCGTGGCCGGGGCAAGCAGTTACTCCCGCACCGTCGATTTCGAGAGGTTTCGCCATATAGCCGACAAGGCCGGGGCCGTGTTGCTGGCGGACATAGCCCACATCGCAGGCATAATCGCTGCCGGGCTCCATCCCTCGTCAGTGCCACATGCCCAGGTTAACACTGCTACGACACAGAAGACCCTGCGGGGACCCAGGGGAGGGCTGATTCTCTGTAATCGCGACGTGGCTGCAGCTATCGATGCTGCTGTCTTCCCGGGGATGCAGGGTGGTCCGGCAATGCATACCATCGCTGCCAAGGCCGTGTGCTTCTTTGAAGCCATGCAGTCAGGCTTTGTCGATTACCAGAAGCGGGTTCTGGAGAACGCGAAGACTCTGGCATCCGAACTCCAGAGACACGGCGTGCGGATCGTCTCGGGTGGCACGGACAACCATATCGTCCTCCTCGATCTCACCTCACTGGGCATCACCGGGAAGGATGCCGACACAGCCCTGGAGGAGGCGGGAATAACTGTTAACAGAAACGCCATCCCCTTCGATGTCAGACCTCCCTGGATCGCCAGCGGAATAAGGCTGGGCACTCCGGCTGTGACCACCAGAGGTTTCGGCCCCGATGAGATGAAGCTGATCGCCGATCTCATAGTCAGGGTGCTTTCTCGGTCCCCGGATAGGGCTGCCCGGGAGCAGGTTCGCCGGGAGGTGGCTGAGATGTGCCTCCACTTTCCGTTTGCCGGGCTGGCATAGAGCTTATCACGAGCTGTGCAACGCTCCGTCAGTTATCGCGTCCTACCCCTGGCGAAAGCACGATGTTTTCATGTTATAATCGAGTTGAAATCTGCACGATGGAGAAGCAGTGATGGACGAACTCAAAGTGTTCAGCGGAACCGCCCACCCGGTGTTGGCGGGCAATGTCTGTGATTATCTGGGCATTTCCCCGGGGCGAGCGGAACTCTTCGAGTTCAGTAACGAGAACATATTCGTGCGTATCCTTGAGAACGTCAGGCAGCGTGACGTGTTCGTCATTCAGCCGATCTGCTCTCCTGTCAACAAGAGCCTCGTAGAGTTACTCATCATGCTGGATGCTCTGAAGCGGGCGTCGGCGGAGAGAATCACCGCGGTTGTTCCATATTATGGCTATGGCCGCACCGACAAGAAGGACCAGCCCAGGGTTCCAATCACAGCACGGCTGATTGCCGACCTGATAACCACTGCCGGGGCAAACAGATTGCTCACTGTGGACCTTCACGCGCCTCAAATACAGGGCTTCTTCAGTATTCCTGTGGATGAACTAACTGCCCGGTCTATTCTGAGCCAGTACTTCAGGAAGAAGTCCCTTGATAATCTGGTAGTTGTGGCAACAGACATAGGCATATCCAAGGCAGCGCGTGACGTTGCCGCCAACCTCGAAGCCTCTCTGGCCATCGTTGAGAAGAGACGCCTGGGAAACCTGGACACCACCGACACCCTCAATGTGATCGGCGATGTTGAAGGTATGTGTGCCCTGACCGTTGACGACGAGATCGATACCGCGGGGTCTCTGGTCGGAGTGGTGGAGGCTCTCCTGGAGCGCGGGGCGACCGAGGTCTACTCATGCTGCACTCATCCCATCTTTTCCGGTCCTGCCGTCACTAGAATAGCCGCCAGCCCGGTGAAAGAGGTGGTCGTTGCCGACACAGTGCCTGTCAACGGAGACAAGAAACTGGAGAAGATCACCGTTGTGTCCATGGCTTCGCTGATCGGCGAGGCCATCCGCCGAATTCATACCGGCCAGTCTGTGGGGGC
>Ga0209498_1000368_pt1 | contig 27619 bp, 19 predicted proteins | sample WalLakDeSediment_FD_184131 | JGI IMG/M metagenome (GOLD analysis project Ga0209498, IMG submission 184131) | Lake sediment microbial communities from Walker lake, Nevada to study Microbial Dark Matter (Phase II) - Walker Lake 11/02/13 Deep... | ecosystem: Environmental > Aquatic > Freshwater >...
CATGCACCGGCAGACACCGCAGGACTCACTCACACGATCAGAAGCCCAAATCGCCCTGAGGAGAGCTGGGCACCTTGCGTCGGCGGCGCGCGCCTCGACGGCTGCCCATTTTCTGCTGGATGTCGCGACTTTCCGCCCGACTCTCCGGCTCGCGTCGCAGGGCGATCAGGCGCTGCTTCGCCTCGCGGGCTGCGACGATGTGATCGACGATCGGCGCCGGGTAGTCGCGGCCGATCTGCACGCCAGTCGCACGCTGCATAGCCTCCGGCATCCGCCAGGGCTCATGGATGAAGGTGTCCGCTACCGGCGACAGTTCGGGGACCCATCGCCGGATGAACACGCCCTCCGGGTCCTGGTCGAGGGACTGCTTCACCGGGTTGTAAATGCGCAGGGCGTTGATACCAGTGGTGCCGGACTGCATCTGCACCTGGTTGTAATGGATGCCGGGCTCGTAGTCGGTGAACACGCGGGCAAGGTGCAGCGCCGGCTCGCGCCAGTGCAGCCACAGATGGTACGAGGAGAAGGCCATCAGCATCGCGCGCATGCGGAAATTCAGCCAGCCGGTCGCATGGAGGGACCGCATGCAGGCATCCACGAGCGGGAAACCGGTCCCCCCCCGTGCCCAGGCGTGGAAGCGGTCGCGGTCGAACGCGTCCTCGCGCAGCCCGTCGCAGGCGGGCAGCAGGTTGCGGAACTCGATCGACGGGCGCGATTCCAGCTTCTGGATGAAGTGGCAGTGCCAGTGCAGGCGCTCTTCGAAGGAACGCAGCGAGCGCCGCCAGGTTTTGGCCTCGGGGCTCATGTCACCCTGGATCCCGGCAACGCGTGCGCGGCTCGCGTGCAACACCTCGCGCAGCGACAGGCTGCCCCAGGCGAGGTGCGGGCTCAACCGGGAGCAGGCGTCCCAGGCGGTGAGCGGACTGGACATGCCGCCCTGGTAGGCCACCCCGCGATCGGCAAGGAAGCTCGCCAGCGTCTTTTCGCCCTCGTCCCGTCCGCCGGGCTGAAGGGAGACGCCCGGCTCGGGCACCAGCGTTTCGTTGGGAAGGTCCGGAATCGCATCCGAATGCAGACCGAGGACCGGAGTCAGCGCCCCGGGGGCTCCGGTAACGGGCTCCGACATGCGCCGCTCCCAGCGCCCGGCCCACCCGTCGCGACTGCGCAGGCCACGCACCACGCCATTCTGGGGCAGCTCGATCCACTCGATACCGCGCTCGCGGGCCCAGGCGGCGACCCGGCGGTCGCGGGCGAACGACCACCCGTTTCCGGTTTCCTCGTGCGACCAGAGGGTGGTGAAGCCAACCGTGTGGTGCAGTGCGTCGAGAACGGCGACGATCTCGCCGTGGCGCAACAGCAGCGGCTGGCCCAGGCCGGTCAAGTCACGGTTCAGCGTCTGCAGGCAACTGCGGATAAAGGCCCAGTGGCGCCACGCAGCATCGGGTTGTAACCAGAGCTCGGGCTCCAGGACGTAGAGCGGGAGCACCGGGCCGCGCTCCGCAGCCATGGTCAAGGGGCGGTGGTCCTGCACGCGGAGATCGCGCTTGAACCACACGAGTTGTGCCGGGCAGGCGATCAGCTGGGTCATCGACCCAGCCGCGCAGCAGGGACTTGAACGCCGGGGTCAGCCAACGGTGCCAGGGCCGTGCGAGCGGCAGCTTGCGTCCGCCGGGGCACAAACGAGACGCGCGCCGGTCGCGCCTTCCGCGCCGATTGATACAGAGTCACTTTCACCACCCACCCCGTGCCCGAGCCCCAGGCTGCCCTGCCTTCAGTACATGCCAAGACCCCAGCGCCCCCGCGCAGGTTCCACATCCAGCCAAATCGGGCTGCGCATCCTCCCCCGCGTTGCGGGTGAGGGGGGCAAGCCCGGCGTTGCTCCAGCGCGGCCCGGATGGCCGGGGGCATCATCGAACACACTCCGAAACCGGGTCCTGGCTGGACTCGACAGCAGGGTCGGCGGCTAGAATGCGGGTCATGGAAGGTATCGGCGACCTGGGCACCGTTTCCGCGCTGATGGCGGGCATCAGCCTCAGCGCGGCGGCCGGAATGCGGGTGTTCCTGCCGGTGCTGGCGCTGGGGCTGGCCTCCCGCCTCGGCCTGCTGGAACTGGGCGAGGACTTCGCCTGGCTGGCATCCGACCCGGTGCTGGTCGTGGTGGGCATCGCGGCCCTGCTGGAGGCCGGCGCCTATTACATCCCGGTGGTCGACAACCTGCTCGACACCCTGGCCACCCCTGCAGCGATCGGCGGCGGCACGGTGATCGTGGCCTCGCTGCTGCCCGAGATGAACGGGCTGCTGCAGTGGGGCACGGCGGCACTGCTGGGCGGCGGTGCTGCGGGCATCGTGCAGGGCACGACCGTGCTGGCCCGCGGGGTATCCACGGCCTCGACCGGCGGTCTGGCCAATCCGCTGATCGCCACCTCGGAGACCGGTGGCAGTCTGCTTACGATCGCGTTCGCGCTGCTGATCCCGCTGGTCTTCGGCGTGCTGGTGATCCTGGCTCTGGTATGGCTGCTCATCCGCCTGGTCCGGCTGCTGCGCAACTGGCGGCGCAGCGCACCGGCCCCGGGTGCCTGAGACCGGTGTCAGCCCTTTCGGGCTGCGCCCATGGCCGCAAAGCAGCGTGGTCCGGACGGGCCGGAAGTCGAGGCCCGGGCGAACTAGAGTATGTGGGTTTCTCAGACGTTTGTGGTCAATCTCCCGAGACCACTGCCTTGAGGGCATCGACATCCGGGCTGGTGATCCTGCCGAGATGCGCCGTGATCTTCTCCACCGGCCGGTCCCACCAGGCGCAGCACCCTGATGATGAAAGCGGGAGCAATCTCCCGCACTCCATAGGCTGGATCACGTGGCGCAAGAGGCTGCAGGCCGTCATCGGCTGTGGCAGCTTCGGTCAACGAAATACCCGTTAACATGGATCCGTCGAGACTCTGTAGCGAATCCTGAAAACGTCCATGTCCAATCACCTGACCCGCTCCCGTTCTCGCCTGGCCCTGTCGTTGCTGGCCGGGTTGGTGGTGCTGGCGCTGCTCTGGTTCGCGGGCAGCTACTGGTTGCTCAACAGTCCATGGCTGCCGCAGCGGCTCTCCCAGATGGAGGGGATCGAAATCACCTGGGAGACCGGCCGCAGCCGGCACCCCGGACGCTGGGAGGTCGAGGGTTTCTACCTGGCCCGTGAAGATGAAGAACTCGCACTCTCCGTCGCTGCGGAACGTGCCACGCTGGAGCTCTCCCTGCTTGCGCTGCTGCGTGGCGAGCTGCACATCCGTTCACTGGATGCCCGTGGAATCCGGCGACTGACCCTGAACAACCTGGTCCTGGAGGGTGCCGGCCAGCTGCGCTTGGAGGACACGGTGTTCACCGCCCGGCAGCTGGCGATCGTCCACCTCGCGCTCCGCCTGGAGGGCGGCCGGCTGCAGCGCGATACCGACGGCGCCACCCTGGTGCGCGACATCGACCTTGCCGCCGAGGCATCGCTGGCCCGAGTCGCGCCGATGGAGGTCGGCGCGGAGGTGGTGGAGGCACTGTCCGGCACCTTGCGGCTGGATGCCCACGCCGACGCCTGGGATGTCTTCATGCCCTATCTGGAACCCCTGCCCTGGCTGGCGCTGTCCGGCCATGGCCGGCTGCAAGGCGATCTGACGGTGGCTCGGGGAATACTGATACAGGGCAGCACCCTGCGCCTGGACTCGCCCGAACTGCGTGTCGAAGTTGATGAGCCCCGACTGCGCGAGGGCCTCTGGCCTGACCGTGACCCGGCCGCGTACGGGGCGAGCGGCAGCACACACCGCGCGGAGGGCGACGGCGCGGTCCTCCTGGCGGTTTCCCCCGAACATCCCGAGTGGCTGACGTTCACCACGCGACTGCGCGACGTGACCTTGGCCGACGCAGACCCCTACGCCCACCGGACTGCACTGACGCTCACCCTGGACCTGCACAACCAGCGCCTGGACCGGTTGGAGGAACCCGCCCGGGCACGGCTTGCGCTGCGCGGCGACGTGATCCGTCTGGACATGCTCGATCCCTATCTGGCGCAGGTATTCGACGGCCAGGGCATCCGGCTGCGCGGCGCGGGAGAACTGGAGGCGGAGCTGGAGACGCTGGGGCAGCACCCGTCTGAGGCCAGGCTGGAGATCAGCGCGCCGCGACTCGGGGTCAGGGGGCTCGGTTACGCAGCGAGCGGCGAAGGCACGCTGCGCGCCGGACTGGACAACGACCAGGTATCGCTGAATATGCTGCTGTCCGGTGCCACCCTGCATCACGAGGAGCGCCAACTGCTCGCGGGGGCCGAACTGCGGCTGGTGGCGACAGGCCCCTTCGATCCGGAACAGCCCGGCGACGGTACCCGCGCGGAGGTCGCCTGGCAGGCTGCGCACTTGCCCGATATCAGTGCCTTGCAGCATTACATCGAACCCTTCCTCGCCGATCCGGCGCCCCTGCTGCTGCTCGGCGGCAGTGCGCTGAGTGAGGGGCAGCTGGTCGTAGCAGAGAATGGCCTGCGGGGCTCGCTTTCGCTGTCCGGCCAGAATCTGCGCACCCGACTGCGGGGGCACAACGTGGAAAACGACGTTCGGTTCACGCTGGCCCTCAACGAGGCCACGCTGGACGGGGCGCGGCTGGACATCGGCGGCAGCCGGCTGCGTTGGCAGGCCCGGGGCGAGGCACCGGATGCGGAGCGCATGGAGAGCGATCTGGTGCTGCGCGAAGGGCGTCTGCACCGGCGTAACGGTGTGCCCGGTGGCCAGTGGGTTCTGGAAGGCAGGGTCCGGCAGCTGGGGTTCCTGAACGCGTTTCTGCCCGACGCCCACGGCCTCGCAGTGCAGGGCCATGGGCAGCTCCAAGTCGAGGGCAGCTTCGAGGGCAACCGGATCCTGCCGGGGACCCAGCTGCGGGTGGCAGCCGAGCAGCTGCAGGTAAGTTTTCTCGACCATCGGGCGGCCGGCCGCGGTGAGCTGAGCGCGCGCCTGGAGGCCCCGGAACAGGCCCACCTCTCGCTCGAGATTCCGCAGTACGCGCTGCAGCGCCGGGACGACGACCGGCCGCACCTCCAAGGCCGTGACCTGGTCGTCACGACCCAAACCGGGCAGTTCTCGGAAGTGCTCGCTTCACCGGAGCCCCGGCACTTCACTACGCGGATCTCCCTGCCAGAGACGACGGTTCCGGATTTCACCCGATACAACGCCTACCTGCCCGAAGACGCGGGCGTCACGCTGCTCGGCGGAACGGCGCGCCTCGCCAGCGAGTTCACACTGGTGGGGCTGGAGGCCCAGGGCGAGGTCAACCTGCGGGCCAGCGGCGTCGAACTGGCGCTACTCGACCAGCACCTGCGCGGGAACCTGCAGCTCGCCCTGCGGCTCGCAGAGGGCGAGCTGGCGGCCCGCCAGTTCAATGCGGCGCGTTCCTTCCTGCGCCTGGATCAGGTGCAGCGGCAGAACGGCGAGCGGCCGGGCGATGCCGGCTGGTGGGTGCAACTGGACTTCGACGACGCACAACTGCGCTGGACGGAGCAGATCCGCCTGGCCAGTCGGGTGACGTTGACGATGCGCGACACGGGCCTGCTGGCCCGCCTGTTCCTCACCCGTGCACGGGAGAGCGGCTGGCTGGGCCGGCTGTTGGACGTGCGCGGCATCGAGGGCAACGCGCATCTGGACCTGAACGACACCCGGATCCGGCTCAGCGATGTCGATCTCCGGGGCGAGGACCTGATGCTGCTCGCTGATCTGGCACTGGCGCAGGGTACGTCCAACGGCGCGCTGTACGCCCGGCTGGGCGCCCTGGGCCTCGGCGTCGAACTGATCGATAGCGAACCGACCCTGCGCATCGTAAGCCCGCGCCGATGGTTCGACACCTGGCGCGCCGGGCAGAATCCGGCGCGGTGACCGCAGCCCTCGGGCGACACGCCGAGCGCCTCAGCGCGAACGTTGGCCCTTGTTGGCGGAGATGTCCTTGAGCCCGCCGGACATGTAAACAGGGTCTGGCGGGATGTGTGCCTATTGGTATCCAGCTGGTCGTCGGATCGAATCTCAGCCTGCTGTGTTAGTCGCCCTGCGGGGCACGCGGACGCGGATGGTGGTCCCGTGCGGGGTGTTCGCCTCGAAACAACTCTCGCCGTTGAGGCTCAGGGCGCATTCCTCGATTTCCAGCAGCCCGAAGGTCTGCGACCGCGTGACAGCATCTGTGGGGAGGCCGACACCGTCGTCCGTGATGACCAGCTCGATGGTGTCCGGCGTCAGCGTGAGCTTCGCTTCGATGCGGGAGCCGCCGGAGTGACGGACCGCATTGGCAGTCGCGGCCTGGAAAATCCGGAACAGTGCGCTTTCCAGTGTCGGGTCGGCGAGCGCTTCGTCATCATCAGCCAGGAAAAAGGCCGCATCGAACTCCGTGTCCTCCGCGATAATGCGCAGTTCGTGCCGCATCGCCGCCACGAGCCCCAGTTCCTTCAGCACGCCGGGGCGAAGCATCTCCGTCATGCACCCCGCTCTCGTAATCGCATGGCCCAGTTCCGCGTCGATCACCGAGACAGCCTTCACGAGGTCATCGCTGTCGATATCCAGCCTGGCCAGTGACTGCAGATGCAGCCGGAGCGCAAACAGGTTCTGGCCGATACCATCGTGCAGCGCCTCGGCCAGTTGTGCGCGTTCCTGCTGGCGAACGCCCACCAGGCGTTGCGTGAGTTCCCGCAGGCGGGCACGCGACTGCTGGATCTCCATCGCCGCGAGCTTCTCCTGGGTGATGTCCTGGACCATCGCGTGGATGATCGGCTCACCAGTGTCCGGGTCGGTATCCAGGAACGAGTCGTGCATGGTCCAGCGTTCGTGGCCCGTGAGGGTGCGGAAATGGTACTCGTACTGCACGGCTTCCCCTGCGCTGACGATCTGTTGCCGTATCTGCCCCTCGGGATGGACGTACTCGATCAGGTCGCGCATGTTGGCCCCTACGATAGCCGAGGGGTCGGGGTATCGATCCTCGAGATCGATGATGCGTAGCGCGTCCCGATCCATGTAGGTAACGGTGCCATCGAGCCGGTAGCAATAGAAGGCCACGCGCCCAAGCTTCAGCGACTTGCGAATCATCTCGTCGACCTTGCGCCTGGTGCTGCGGGGGAATCCCGGGTGTTCGACGAGTGCCGGCCCCGCCTGGGGCCCGTACAGTGTGCCGGCGACGCGGGTACCGAAGTCGCCGAACAAGGCCTCAATCCGCTCGCGCCCCTCCGGAGGCTTGACCGCGCCCGCCTGCCTGCCGGTGTACGCGCCGGCCTCGGCCAGCGAGGCAAACCGCCTGATCCCGGTGGCCGCGATCAGCGCCGCGCCGCGCAGCGTCAGGTCGAGGTCGTCCGGGGCGAACAGGCGCCCGGCGCTCAGCGCCGCCAGCGTCCCCGTGAACACCTGGCTGCGGCATACGTTCCCGGAGATCACAAGCTCCGAGGACTGCGACGGGTCCAGTACGTCGAGCACACGCCGGATCTCCAGCGCGACACCTTCGACCACCGCTCGGACGAGATCCGCCCGAGTGTGCGTGGCACGGATCTCCTGGAAGGAACCGCCCACCGTGGCGGCATAGTCCGGCGTCCCGATACCGCTCAGAAACGGCAGGAAATGCAGCCCGTTCGCGCCGGGCGGAGAACGGCGTGCCTCGGCATCCAGCGCAGCCACATCCCCGAGGCCCGTGGTCCGAACGATCCACTCGAACGAAGATCCGACGGAGGGCACGATGCCCTCCCGCACGAACAGGCCCGGGACCGCGTGCGGCAGGTAATACCAGGGGTCGTCCTTGCGAATTTCCGGATCCGTCAGCGGTTGATTGAAGACCCCGGCAGTACCCAGGCAAACAGAGATCCGGCCCGGCCCGAGCGCACCGGCCGCCAGTGTCGAACAGGCCTGGTCTGCCGCCCCCACGAACAGGGGAGTCCCGGCCGGCAGGTGCGAGCGCCTCGACGCCTCGGCCGACAGGCGTCCGACCCCCGTCTCCGCCGGGACGACCCCGGGCAGCTGATCCGGGGTCAAGCCCGTGACATCCAGGAGTTCTTCACTCCAGCGGCCGGCCTTCAGGTCGTACAGTCCCATTGCGGCGGCATTGGACGGGTCGCAGCAGATGCCTTGAGCGCCAAGCCGGGACAGGAAGAGATCCTGCAGCGACGCGAAGCGCTGGATACCCGCTGCTTCGGCCGGGACCCGCGTGCGCAAAGCGAGGATCTTGAACAGGGAGAGTATGTAGGACGGAGGCATGCCAGTGATCGCTCGGTAGCGCTCGAGCGGGAACGTCCGGACGAACGAGGTCACCGCCTCGTCTGCGGAGGTGTCGTGCCAGCACAGAAACGGTGTGATCGGTTTTCCCTTGGCATCGAGACCAACCACGGTTGCCCGCTGGCAGGCCGGGGCAATGGCGAGGATCCGATGGGACTGGCCGCCGGTTTCGATCTGCTCCATCAGGTCGCGGAGGACGGCGAAGGCCTGATCGATGTACGCGTCGGGGTCGAATGCGGTGAAGCCGTTCCAGATCGTGACAGCGGGAACCGGCGCCCTCGCCCGGAACAGCGCGTGGCCGTCGAGATCGAACACGCCCCCTTTGATACAGGTGGTACCGAGATCAATGCCGCAGACGCAGTCGGTCATGGGGCGGCCTTGCTACGGGGTCTGCCCTGAAGCCGCCGAAGCCAAGCGTCTCCAGGTGGCAGAAACGCACCGCCCGTTTCCCGGCAGCACAGGTCAAGCATGACATTTTACTCGTCCCGATAGAGAAGTGGGACGCAATGCTGCGCCGTCGCATTCCAACTCATTAACAGATGCAGGGACATGACGCGGGCACAGGTGCCGTATCCAGCCTTCAGCGAGCACACGGTTCTGTGCGTCGAGACTATCCGCCGGCCTCGTCGCCCCCAGATCTCCCGAAGCCGGCGGCCACGGCCACAGCTGCTGCGGTAGAAGCGGTAGCGCAGCGGGTTCTGCTGATAGTCGTTCTGGTGATATTCCTCGGCGGCGTTCAGGAATGCAGCCATCGGCACCTCCTCTCGGCCGCAGGCCGGAAGCCACAGGGGGAGCATCGCGGCGCTGGCACCGCTGGCACGGAGGTCCCGCAGCAGGGCCTGGGGCTGGAACAGGCCTGGTCACCCGCCGCCGCCAGGACATCGACGTCTTCGTCCTTCGAAACCCGATTGCGGCACTTTGGCAAGTCCCTTATGGTCCCACCAATCGTCCCTTATCCCAGCATGGGAGTGTGATGAAGGTATTGATCGTGCTTGGGCACCCTCGTGCCGACAGCCTTTGCGGGGCGCTGGCCGGGGCCTTTGCGCAAGGGGCCCGGGAGACCGGTGCCGAAGTCCGGCAATTGAATCTCGCCGCGCTGGAGTTCGACCTACACGTCCGCGAGGAATCTCCGAACCAGCAACCGTTGGAAGGCGATTTACGGGAGGCACGGGAACTCATGGTCTGGGCCGAGCACCTGGTGTTCGTCTATCCGACCTGGTGGGGCACGCTGCCGGCGCTGCTGAAGGGGTTCCTGGACCGTGTGCTGACCCCGGGCTTCGCATTCCGGACCTGCGAGGGGGGCACCGGGTACCAGGGTCTGCTGGGCGGGCGTTCCGCGCAGTTGATCACGACCATGGATACCCCGCCGCTGATTCATCGCCTGGTCTATCGCCAGCCGGGCCGCGAGGCGATGGCGCGCGCGACGCTGGGCTTCTGCGGCATCCATCCGGTGCGCTCCCTGGTCTTCGGGCCGGTGCGCAATTCCAGCCTGGAGGAGCGCCAGCGCTGGCTGCAGCACGCTCGCCGCCAGGGACGACGTCTGGCGCATGGCCGGGTCACGCCATGGGAGCGACTGCGCGATAAGGCCGGTGCCTGGCTGACAGGCCTGCGGCTACAGTTCTACCCGATGACCTGGCTGGCCTACACCGCTGGGGCACTTGCGGCCGGGCCGCCGGGCGGCGTGTTCGGCAATCCGGTGTTCTGGGTGGGCTACCTCTGCCTGTTCCTGCTGGAGGTAGCGACGGTCCTGAGCAATGAACTGCTGGATGTTGACAGCGACCGCAGGAACCGCTTCTTCAGCATGTTCACCGGAGGCTCCAGGGTACTGGTCGAAGGCCTGCTGAGTCCGCGGGAGGTTCAGGCCGGGATTGCACTCAGCCTGGCGTCCTTCGTCGCGGCCACTGCGGCACTGCTCGCCCTGACCCCCGGTTCCGCATTTGCAGTTTTCACGGTGCTGGCCCTGCTGACGTTGTTGGCCATCGGCTACACCGTGCCCCCGCTCAAACTGAGTTACCGCGGGCTGGGCGAGATCGATGTGGCGGTCACCCACAGCCTCGGTGTGATGCTGTGCGGCTTCCTGTTCCTGGGTGGACACTGGCAGGATCCGCTGCCCTGGCTGCTGAGCCTGCCGCTGCTGCTGGCCATCCTGCCTTCGATCATCCTCGCGGGCATTCCCGACCTGGAGGCCGATGCCGCGGCCGGCAAGCGCACGCTGGCGGTGCGCCTGGGGCAGCGGAGGGCGCTGTGGCTCGCCACCGCGCTCACGGCGCTCGCGGCGGCTGCGGCAGTCTCATGGGACCTGCTTGGCCTGGCCAGCGGGGCATATGTGGGAATCGTCTATCTGGCCGTGCCGCACGCGCTGTGGCTCGGCTGGCTACTGTACCGACGCATCGAATCCGCGGCCCCTCCGGGTCGCATTGATGGCCTGATGGCGGCCTCCCTCACGTACATCCTCTGGTTCGGACTCGTCCCCGTAGCACGACTGGCCGGCTGAGAGCCGAACCAGAACGGATGGCGGGGCCTAACGGCGAACGCCGAACAGGGTGAGCAGCAGACCGACCACCACCGCCACACCGCCGCCGATGAAGTACCACATGGTCTCATCGGTGAAGCGGCCGGTCATGGCCTCGTGTGCCTGCTCGACGAATGCCTCGGAGGCCTGCCAGCCGAAATAGAGGGCAATGATCCCTGCGATAAGCAGGGCAATACCGAAAATGCGAACAGGGCTCATGAGAGTCCTCCTGTTTGAGAACGGCCTCTGCCGATATCCACGATACGGATGAGGTCCCGCGGTACCGGTGCAGCGGTCGCGAAAACATGTCGGAACGGAACCGGCGGAAGAGTCATCATCCCCGCCTCATATTCCCCGCCGCGAACGTGAGGGAAAGATCAGACCCGGGGGCGTCTGCCCGTGATGAAGAAGAAGAGCGCGACCACCAAACCGACGACGAACAGGATCCAGGCGATGTTCGTAGCCGCTCCGGCAACGCCGCTCAATCCCAAGGCTCCCGCGATGATGGCGACAATCAGAAAGATCAATGCCCAGTAGATCATCACAAACTCCTTTTTGGATGCGTACTGCTCATGACTCTAGCACCCGTGCGAACCCTTTGCCACGAGAGACCGGGGTCGAAGACGCTCGGATAGAGGATGCCACCAGCCGTCTTTTTCGGGGTCTGGTGAATCTGCGCCCGGGGGGCTGTTGCACACGGGAAATAAGTCGATGCGAGACCGGTCTCAAACAGGTTGCGATCGTTCACTCCGTGGTGACGGAGTCCTCGTCGCTGGTCAACGCCGTATCCAGGGTATGCCAGGAAAGGGTCGCGCACTTGACCCGCATCGGGTACTCGTGAACACCGGCCAACGCGCCGAGGTTGCCGAGTTCCGCGGGATCGACGCGCGGCTGCGCGCTGGTCAGAAGATCGTGAATGTCGGCGAACAGACGCTGCGCCTCATCCACCGTTCTACCCTTCACAGTCTCAGTAAGCATCGACGCCGATGCCATTGAAATTGCACAGCCAACACCGATGAAACTCACATCCTCGACTCGCCCGTCCACGACCTTGACGAACAGCCGCAACTGGTCCCCACACAGGGGGTTGTGCCCATCCACCGCCCGCGTGGCATCCGGCATGTCGCGGAAGTTCCGGGGGTGCCGCTTGTGATCTAGGATCAGCTCCTGATACAGGTCGTTCAGCTCGCTCATGCCAGAAGCTCCCGTGCGTGCCGCAGGGCCGCCGCCAGCCGGTCGATCTCCTCCACGGTGTTGTAGAAGGCCATCGACGCCCGCGAGGTGGCGGGCACCTGGTAGAAGGTCATCACCGGCATCGCACAGTGGTGGCCGGCGCGAACCGCCAGCCCCCGGTGATCGAGAATCGTGCCCATGTCGTGGGGGTGTACATCGTCCATCACGAAGGAAACGAGCGCGACCTTGTCACGCGCCTCGCCGATGATGCGCAGACCCGGGATCTCCTTCAATCGGTCGGTCGCGCACTCCAGCAACCGGTGCTCGTAGGCCTGCGCAGCATCCCAGTCCAGGCCCTCGAGGTACTCGATCGCTCGGCCCAGGCCGATCGCGCCGGCGATATCCGGGGTGCCCGCCTCGAATCGGTGCGGCAATCCTGCGAAGGTCGTCTTCTCGAAGCTCACCGTGCGGATCATCTCGCCGCCGCCCTGGTACGGGGGCATGGCCTCCAGCAGGCTCTCCCGACCGTAGAGGACCCCGATGCCGGTGGGTCCGAACAACTTGTGCCCGGAGAAGGCATAGAAGTCGCAATCCAGGGCCTGGACGTCCACCCGCATGTGCGGCATGGCCTGGGCGCCGTCCAGCAGCACCGGGACATCATGCTCATGTGCCATGGCAACAAGCTTCTCTACCGGATTGATTGTTCCCAGTGCATTGGAGACGTGTGTCAGGGCAAGCAGGCGCGTGCGGGCACTGAACAGGCCGGGCAGCACGTCCAGGTCCAGCTCGCCTGCCGGGGTGATCGGCAACACCCGCAGGACGATGCCGGTCCGCTCGCGCAGCAGCTGCCAGGGCACGATGTTCGCGTGGTGCTCCATCGCGGTCAGGATAATCTCGTCACCCTCGCGCAATCCCTGGCCGAAGCTTGATGCCACCAGGTTGATGGCCTCGGTGGTGCCGCGCACGAAGACGATCTCGCGGGGCGACCGGGCATTGATGAACCGGCGCACCGACTCACGGGCCGCCTCGAAAGCCGTTGTCGCCCGCTCCGCGAGCGCGTGGACACCACGGTGCACGTTGGCATTGTCACGCCGGTAGTACTGGTCCATGGTCTCGATCACCGAGCGCGGTTTCTGCGTGGTCGCGGCATTGTCGAGATAGGCCAGCGGATGTCCATGCACCTCCTGGTCCAGGATCGGGAAGTCTCGCCGCACGCGCGCAACATCCCAGCCAGCGGCTGACCTGGGTTTGACAATCGCGTTCATGGAGACACCCCCGGCAAAGCTTTCCTGGATTGGCTCGCCTGACTCATGCTCCACCAGGCAAGCGCTGATCATGAAGAGTAGACGACTTCAGCCACATACTCCGAGCCTTCGCCCCCGCTGCCCCCCCGGGTCAAGTTACAGCAACCCCCCGGGGTCGGACCAAGCCAAGTCATTGTTACGATGAGGAATAAAGGTCAAAATTCGGGTGATCGGGTGTCTTGAACGGCCATTTTGGGTGTCAAAAACAGATGTATAAGGGAAGCGATCGAGTCGCCAGCCAATTCCCGGAGCGCATGAGCAGCCGGAATGGGTGCACCGGGGGTTCCGCTGTTAGGGCATCGTTTTTGACGCCCAAAATGGCCCTTTGAGAGCTATTTCGAGGTGCTTTTGCTCCTCAATTGCTTAATGGATCAGGGGGTTGGCTTGGTCCGACCCCACTGGGGGGGCTGGTCACTCCCACTCGATGGTGGCGGGAGGCTTGCCGGAGATGTCGTAGGTGACGCGAGATATACCGTCTACCTCGTTGATGATTCGGCGGGAAACCAGGTCGAGAAACTCATATGGCAAGTGCGCCCAGCGGGCGGTCATGAAGTCGATGGTCTCCACTGCACGCAGTGCGACCACGTAATCGTAGCGGCGTCCGTCGCCCATCACGCCGACCGACCGCACCGGCAGGAATACCGCAAAGGCCTGGGAGACCCGGTCGTAGAGATCCGCGCGGCGCAGTTCCTCGATGAAGATGTCGTCCGCCCGCCGCAGCAGGTCGGCGTATTCCTTCTTCACCTCCCCCAGGATGCGCACGCCCAGCCCCGGGCCGGGGAATGGATGGCGGTAGACCATCTCCGAGGGCAGGCCCAGTTCGACACCGATCTTGCGCACCTCGTCCTTGAACAGTTCGCGCAGCGGCTCGACCAGGCCCATCTTCATGTGCTCCGGCAGGCCGCCGACATTGTGGTGGGACTTGATCACGTGGGCCTTGCCGGTCTTCGACCCCGCCGACTCGATCACGTCCGGATAGATCGTCCCCTGAGCCAGCCAGCGTGCGTTGACCAGCTTGCCGGCCTGCTCGTCGAAGACGTCGATGAACAGTCCGCCGATGATCTTGCGCTTCTGCTCGGGATCGCTGACCCCTTCCAACGCCCGCAGGAAGCGCTGCTCGGCATCGACCCGGATGACCGTCACTCCCATGTGCCGGGCGAAGGTAGCCATCACCTGGTCGCCCTCGTGCAGCCGCAACAGACCCGTATCCACGAATACGCAGGTGAGCTGATCGCCAATTGCCTTGTGCAGCAGCGCACCAACCACCGAGGAATCGACCCCACCGGAGAGACCCAGCAGGACGTGGTCGGAGCCAACCTGCTCACGCACCCGGTCGATCATGTCGTCGATGATGTTGTCGGCGGTCCACAGGTCCTCGCAGCCACAGATCTCGTGGAGGAAACGCGACAGGATGCGCTTGCCCTGGCGGGTATGCGTGACCTCGGGATGGAACTGCAGGCCGTAGAATCCGCGCTCCTCATCGGCCATGCCGGCGATGGGGGCGGAGTCGGTGGAGCACATGAGCTTGAAGCCGGGCGGCAAGGCGGTGACGCGGTCGCCGTGCGACATCCACACATCCAGCAACCCGTAACCCTCGGCCGTCGTGTGGTCCTCGATGTCGGTCAGCAGGCGGGTGTGGCCGCGCGCGCGGACCTGGGCGTAACCGAACTCGCGGTGGCTCGAGGGCTCGACCTTCCCGCCCAGTTGCGCGGCCATGGTCTGCATCCCGTAACAGATGCCAAGGACCGGAACCCCCAATTCGAAGACCAGGGCCTCCGCACGCGGCGGATCCGCCATGTTCACCGACTCGGGGCCACCCGAGAGGATGACGCCGCTGGGGGCGAAGTCGCGCATGGCCTCGGGGTTCATGTCCCAGGGATGGATCTCCGAGTAGACGCCCGCTTCGCGCACGCGCCGTGCGATCAGCTGGGTGTACTGGGAACCGAAATCCAGCACCAGGACCCGGTGCGAATGTACGTCTTGAGTCATCTCGTCACCCAGTGATCAAAGGAAGACCTGATTATCACGCAAGCTCCGCAAGCCGTCCTGTCGTGCACAGCGCGCGCTCCGCATGGGCCCGCCCCCCCGGTAGGAGGCGAGCCCTCTCGCCGATCCGGCGCCGGGAAACCCATCGGCCAGGGTCTGGCCTCCATCCGCGCTCCTCGAAACAACACGCATCTGACCACCGGCGGAGCCTGCGTGGCGCTTGTTCATCAGACGCCCCGGCATCAGTCACGCCGGTAATTCGGTGCTTCCTTGGTAATCGCGACGTCGTGGACGTGACTCTCGCGCACGCCCGCCGAAGTGACCCGCACGAACTGCGGTTTCGTGCGCATCTCCTCGATCGTCCGTGCACCGACGTAGCCCATGGACGAACGCAATCCGCCGGTCAGCTGGTGGATGATCGCGGTGATGGACCCCTTGTAGGGAACCCGGCCCTCGATCCCCTCGGGCACGAACTTCTCGGGACCGGCGCTGGCGTCCTGAAAGTAGCGGTCCGAGGAGCCCTGCTGCATTGCTCCCAGGGAACCCATGCCGCGGTAGGACTTGTACGACCGTCCCTGGTAGAGCTCGACCTCGCCCGGCGCCTCCTCGGTTCCGGCGAACAGCGATCCCAGCATCACGCTGTGGGCGCCCGCCGCGATGGCCTTCGCGAGGTCGCCCGAGAAGCGCACGCCACCATCGGCAATCACCGGTACTCCCGTTCCCTCCAGAGCGGCTGAGACATTCGAGATCGCGGTAATCTGCGGAACACCGACGCCGGCAACGATGCGGGTGGTGCAGATGGATCCCGGCCCGATGCCAACCTTGACCGCATCGGCCCCGGCCGCCACCAGATCACGGGCCGCATCGGCGGTGGCGATGTTGCCGCCGACGACCTGCACATCGGGGTAGTGCTGCTTGACCCAGCGCACCCGGTCAAGCACCCCCTGGGAATGACCATGAGCGGTATCGACCACGATCACGTCGACGCCGGCCTCGACCAGTGCCGCCACCCGTTCATCGGTGCCGGCACCCACCCCCACGGCGGCCCCGACCCGCAGCCGGCCCCGATCGTCCTTGCAGGCGCCCGGGTGCTCGGAGGACTTCTGGATGTCCTTCACGGTGATCATTCCGCGCAGTTCGAAGCGGTCGTTCACGACCAGTACCTTCTCGATGCGGTACTTGTGCAGCAGCGCCATCACATGGTCCTTGTCGGCACCCTCCGGCACTGTGATGAGGCGCTCCTTCGGGGTCATGATCTCGGATACCGGTGCATGCATGCGGGTCTCGAAGCGCAGATCCCGGGAGGTCACGATCCCGACCAGATCGGTACCGTCCACCACCGGGACCCCGGAGATCCGGTTCGCACGGGTCAGCTCCATCACCTCGCCGATGCTGGTGCCGGGAGCGACCGTGATCGGGTCACTGATGACCCCGGCCTCGAATTTCTTCACCTGGCGGACGTGCTCGGCCTGGGCCTCGACGCTCATGTTCTTGTGCACGATGCCGACCCCGCCCTCCTGGGCCATGGCAATCGCCAGCCGCGCCTCGGTTACCGTGTCCATGGCCGCTGACAGCAGCGGGGAGCCGAGGGTGATCTCCCGGGTAAGGTAGGTGGACAGATCGACGTCACGGGGCATGACGGTGGAGTGTCCGGGGAGCAGGAGCACGTCGTCGAAGGTAAGGGCTTCCGCGAGTATGCGCATGGGCTGCTCCTGGGGTTGGGTCGTGGGAAAACGGAAATAGCCGGTCAGTATAAAATTCGTGGCGACCATGGTAAAGGAAACCCGTACCAATCCTGCGAGCGCGGCACGCGATTCAAGACCCGTCTGGCTGCCTGAGATGCCGAGCCCGGGGTCTTCCCTGCTAAGCTGCCCATCCCAGAAGCCATAGCGCCGGAGCCACATGGCGAACGAGCGAAGCGTCCTCAGCGTCAGCGAACTGAATCAGCAGGCCGACGACCTGCTGCGCGCTAGCCTGGGCTCGGTATGGGTCGAGGGCGAGGTCTCCAACCTCAAGCAATACGCCTCCGGACACCGGTACTTCTCGCTCAAGGACGCGGCCGCGAGCGTCAGCTGCACCCTGTTCCGGGGGCAGAGCCGCAACGCCGCCGCCTTTGCAGACGGCGACCGGGTTCAGGTCCTGGGCCGCGCCGGCGTCTACACGGCCCGCGGCCAGTTCCAGCTCATCGTGGAACGTCTGGAGACCGCCGGAGAGGGCCGCCTGCTGGCGGAGTTCCAGCGCCTGAAGGCGCAGCTGCTGGCGGAGGGACTGTTCGAGCCCGAACGCAAGCTGCCGCTCCCGCCCCTGGTGCACCGGCTGGGCGTCATCACCTCCCCCCAGGGTGATGTCCGCCACGACATCGCCCGCACGCTGGCACGCCGCTTCCCGTTGCTGCTGCCCTTCAAGCTGTACCCCGTTGCGGTGCAGGGCGCCGCGGCAGTGCCCCAGATCGTGCGGGCATTGGAACAGGCTGGGGAGCAGGCCGCGGTCGACGTGTTGATCCTCGCGCGCGGTGGCGGCTCGCTGGAGGACCTCTGGGCCTTCAACGAGGAGGCGGTCGCCCGCGCAATCGCCGCTTGCCCGATCCCGGTGGTCACGGGGATCGGGCATGAGACCGATACCACCATCGCCGATTACGTCGCCGACCTGCGCGCCTCGACCCCCACCGCGGCTGCAGAGGCGGTGAGCCCGGATGGAGCGATGCTCAGGCGCCGGCTGGCTGAGTCCCGGACGCGCATGCGCCAGGCGCTCGCCGGCCAGCTGCGGGCACGCCGGCAGTCGTTGGTGCTGGTGCTGGCGCGGCTGCGCCGCATGCACCCGGGCCGGCGCCTGGAACAGCATCTGCTGCGTCTGGACGAACTGCGCGGCCGGCTGGACCGCGGGGTTCGCCGGCAGGGGGAACGCCAGCGGTCCCGGCTGCGTCAACTGGCGCTGGAACTGCGGTTGCACAGCCCGGCGCACCGTATTCGGGCCTTGCAGGCGCGCCTCCAGCAGCAGCGGCATCGCCTCCTGCAGGCGCGCCCGTCCCGGCAACTGCAGCTGCAGCGGGGCCGGCTGGAGGGTCTGCTAGAACGCCTGCGGCGCGAGGTTCGCAACCGGCTGGGTCGCGACCGGTCACGGCTGGACGGCGTCGCCGGAAGGCTGCGTGCCCTGGATCCCGAGGCCGTCCTGCAACGCGGCTACAGCATCCTGATGACCGCCGACCACCGGGTGATCCGCAGGGCCGAGCCGGAGCTGGCGAACACGCAGCTGCGCGCTCGACTGGCCCGGGGTGAACTGGACCTGAAGGTCATCGAAGTTCGCACGCAATCGACCACCCACAAGAAGCCCACGTAGGGGGCCAGCCCCCTGGCCGATCGGCCCTCGCCCCGAACGACCGCTCCGCCCGCAATCGCCGAAAGGGCTCGGCTCCTACAACCCCGCCTCCCAGGCCAAGCGGTGCCAGCGCTGCAGGCTGTCCAGGCGAACATGGCCCGCCGCTGGCGGTTCACCCAGCTGAACCGTCGCCGGGGCGCCGGGTTCACCGAAGCCGTCCAGCACCGCCACGGCACCGGAGAAGTCCTGCCCCCGGGTGTAGTCGTTGGTGGTCACCACGATCGCCAGCCCGGCGCCCCGCGCCGCCCGAACACCGTTGTCCGAGTCCTCCAGTGCCAGGCAGGCCCAGGCCGGCAGGTCCAGTTCCGCCAGCACGCGATGGAAAATATCGGGTGCCGGCTTCTTGGCCGGCACGATGTCGCCGGCCGCAATCACCTCGAACCAGCCGAGCCCCTCCTTGCCCAACGTGGCCTGCAGCAGTGTGGTCACGTTTTCCGGGGTCGTGGTGGTCGCTATGGCCAGCCGCAGCCCCGAAGCGCGCGCCTCCTGCAGCAAGCGCCGCACGCCCGGCCGTAGCGGGATCGCGCCCGTCTCCAGCAACGCGACATAGTGGCGGGTCTTGCCGGCATGCAGGGCCCTGATGCGCGCGTCGATATCCGGCTCCTGCAACATGGCCGGCCAGTCCTCGGAGAGAAATTTCCTGATGCGCTCCTTGCCACCGGTCACCGACAACAGCGCGCCATAACGGGCGACATCCCAGTGCCAGTCCAGGCCGGCCTCGGCGAAGGCCCGGTTGAACGCCACCCGGTGACCATCCCGCTCGGTATCTGCGAGCGTGCCGTCGACATCGAAGATCAGCGCAGCGAGTTTGTCCATGCCACCCCCCAAGAAGCGGACGGAGCAGTCCGCCCAAATACGCGTTTCATCCACCCGCCAAGGGCAAGACTCCGCGCGTCTTGTGATCCGGAACGCGGCGGGGGCTTGCCGTCGGGGTTCGACTCTGATACTAAAGGCGCCCATTTCACGCCAGAGATCAGCGACGATGGCTGCAGACCCGAAGAACGCCAAGCCCTCTTCCAAGCACATGGTGGCGAGCGGCATCGCCGCGTACGAGCCGGAAGCGGGCGAAGAGTACATGAGCAAGGCTCAGCTCGTACATTTCCGGGAACTCCTGCTGATTTGGAAACAGGAGTTGGTGGAAGAAGTGAGCCGCACCGTCGGGCACATGAAGCAGGATGCGGCGAATTTCGCCGATCCCGCCGATCGCGCGACCCAGGAAGAGGAGTTCGGGCTGGAACTGAGGGCCCGGGACCGGGAACGCAAACTGTGCAAGAAAATCGATGAGGCCCTGCGCAACATCGACATCGGCAACTACGGCTACTGCGAGGCCTGCGGCGTAGAGATCGGCATCCGCCGCCTCGAGGCGCGCCCGACCGCGACGCTTTGCATCGACTGCAAGACCCTGGCCGAGATCAAGGAGAAACAGATGGCATGAGGGCCGACCACCCTCCCCGGCACCAGCCGGCGACGTCTTGACCGCTTACGTCGGCCGCTTCGCGCCAACCCCTTCGGGCCCACTCCACCTGGGCTCTCTGACCGCAGCCGTGATCTCATGGCTGGACGCGCGCAGTCAAAACGGTCGCTGGCACCTGCGCATCGACGACATCGATCTCCCGCGCGCCGTACCCGGAGCCAGCGACGCCATCCTGCGCGCCCTCGACTGCTTCGGCCTGGCCTGGGATGGTCCCGTGGTCCGTCAGAGCCAGCGGGATTCAGCCTACAAGGAGGCCGCAAGGCGGCTGGAATCGGATGGGCACGCCTTCAACTGTGGCTGTTCCCGCAAGGACGTGGTCGTGGCAGGGCAGCCAGGCTGGGAGGGCCCCATCTACCCGGGCACCTGTCGCAATGGCGTCCCTGCGGGACGGAAGGCGCGGGCACTGAGATTGCGGGCGGCCAGGCGCCACTGGACCCTCGTGGACCGCTGTCTCGGCCCACTGGGCTTCGACCTGCACTGGCTGGGCGGTGACTTCGTGATCCGGCGCGCCGACGGTTTCTTCGCCTATCAACTCGCGACGGTGGTGGATGACATCGATCTCGGGGTCACCGATGTCGTGCGGGGGATCGACCTCCTCGGTTCGGCACCCCGGCAGATGCAGCTGTATCAGTCACTGGGCCGGACCCCTCCGCGCTATCTTCACCACCCCGTGGTGATTGCGAACAACCGCCGCAAGCTCGCGAAGTCCTCGGGGGCCACCCCGGTTCAATGCCGTGATGCCAGCGCGTGCATGACCCGGGTGCTGACTGCCATCGGTGTCCCCGGAATCGAGGCCGGGGTTGCGGCCGGCGGAACCCGGGCCATCGATGAATTGCTGCAGCATGCGCGCTCCCATTGGCATACCGGGCTCCTGCCCGTCGAACCGATTCCCGAGGCGCACCTGCGCCCGGGCGACTAGCAGCCTGTCGGGCTTGGGTGCCCGTAGCGAGCCACCGGCGCAGTAGGCGCAACCCAAGTCCGACAGGCTGCTAGAGTCAACGAAACGTCAGGAAGGCGCCGCATGGCCAGAGGTGCGACCGCATGAGAAACCGAGCAAGTCCCGGACCCGACTGGACCGACTGCCCATGAGCCCACCCCTTGGCCTCCTGCTCGTCGTCGTCGGAATCCTGCTGTTCCTGTCGCCGATCGTTCCCTGGGTGGCCACGGTCGCGCCCGCGTGGTGGTGGCCCTTCGTGGCCTGGGCCGCGTTCATCGCCCTGATCGCCGTCAGCATGATGAGCCGCCGTGACCCTTAGTCTCGGACTGCTCTACACGGTCGGTGTCCTGTACCTGGCGCTGCTGTTCGGCATCGCCTTCGCTGCCGAGCACACGCGGACCCTCGGAAGCCTCGCCGGCAACGCCTGGGTCTACACCCTGTCCCTGGGGGTCTATGCAACCTCGTGGACCTTCTACGGCAACCTGGGTTTTCTCGAGACACACGGGTATCTATACCTGACCATCTACCTCGGCGTGACCCTGGCCTTCGCCGCCACGCCATGGCTGCTGCGCCCGATCCTGCGGCTGGCACGCGAGCACCAGTTGACCTCACTGGCCGATCTCTTCGCCTTCCGCTACCGCAGCCGTCTGACCGGACCGCTGGTCGCCCTGTTCATGCTCGCCGGCGTGCTCCCCTATATCGCGCTGCAGATCAAGGCAGTGGCGGAGTCCGCCGCGGTCCTGACGGCGGACACCCCACCCCACCTCCTGGCATTGACCTTCAGCGCCACCATCGCCCTGTTCGCGGTGCTCTTCGGTGCCCGCCACATCTCGCCACGTGAGAAGCACTCGGGCCTCGTCGTGGCCATCGCCTTCGAGTCCCTGGTCAAGCTGGTGGCCCTGCTGACCATCGCCGGCATCGGTCTGTTCGCGGTCTTTGGCGGGCTGGCCGGCCTGGATGCCTGGCTGGAGCGGCATCCGGAGGCGGTCACCGCGCTGTACTCGCCCGTACTCGAAGGAGGATGGTTCAGCCTGATGGTGCTGGCCTTCGCGGCCGCGTTCCTGCTACCCCGTCAATTCCACATGCTGTTCACCGAAAACATCAACCCGAGGGCCCTGAACCAGGCGGCCTGGGGCTTTCCACTCTTCCTGCTGCTGCTCAACCTGCCGATGCCCGTGCTGTACTGGGCTGGCCAGGCCGCCGATCTGACCCAGAACACGAACTACTTCGCCCTGGGCCTGGCCGCCTGGCTCGAATCGCCGACGCTGGCCCTGCTGGTCTTCATCGGCGGGCTCTCGGCCGCCAGCGCGATGATGATCGTGACAACGCTGGCCCTCGCCAACATGGGCATGAACTACCTGTCGCTGCCAGCCCGGCTGCGTGAGCGCAAGACCCTGTCGGCAAACCTCTACCGCAACCTGCTGTGGGGCCGGCGCATGTGGATCGTGCTGATCATCGCGCTGGGCTACGGCTTCTACGGGCTCCTGCAGGTGGTCGAGGGCCTGGCCCAACTGGGCCTGATCTCCTTCGCAGCGGTCACCCAATTCCTTCCCGGGCTGGTCGGCCTGCTGCTGTGGCCGCGCGCAACCCGGGTCGGGTTCCTGCTGGGCCTGGGTGCCGGCATCCTTGGTTGGTTCTTCAGCCTGGTGACGCCACTGCTGGGCAACGCCGGGATCTGGCCTTCGGCACCCCAGTTGCAGCAGACCCTGGGCGCGGGCGGTTTCGACCCCTGGACCTTCGCGTTGACATTGAGCCTCGGTGCGAACGCCCTGCTGTTCATGCTCGGTTCGCTGCTGTCGCGCCCGAACCAGGAGGAGGTCGAGGCCGCCCAGGCCTGCTGTCCCGGCGCATCCTTCTCACCCACCGCCGGCCTGCCGCTGGCCCGCGACGTCACCGAGATGGAGGCGGAACTGGGCGCGACGCTGGGCACGATGCCCGCCCGGCACGAGGTGCAGCGGGCCCTGGATGACCTGGACCTGCCGCGCCACACCCGTTCGCGGCGCGACCTGCAGCGCCTGCGCGAGCGCATCGAGCGCAACCTGTCCGGCCTGCTGGGTCCGGTCCTCGCCCGCATGATCGTGGACCAGCACCTGCGCCTGGACGCCGCCGGACGCTCCAGTCTCGGGGAAAGCCTGCGCCGTATCGAGCAACAACTGGAGGAGGCCCGGCTGCCGCTCACCGGCCTGGCCGCGGAACTGGACGCCCTGCGCCGCTTTCACCGGCAGATCCTGCACGAACTGCCGCTCGGCGTTTGCAGCACGACCGCAGGAGGTGAGATCACCGGCTGGAACCATGCCCTGCGCGTCCTCACCGGCATCTCCACGGACAGCGCCGTCGGACAGTTGATCGAGCGCCTGGAACGACCATGGGGCGGACTGCTGCAGGCCTTTCTGGAGAGTGGAGATCGCCAGATCTACAAGCTCAACCTCGACACCACGTACGGGCCGCGGCGGCTCAACCTGCACAAGTCTTCCCTGGAGGTGGCCGCGGGTCGCCGGGAGGGCCATGTGATCCTGATCGAGGACGTGACCGCGCGGGCGCAACTGGAGAGCGAGGTCGCGCACAGCGACCGACTGGCCTCGATCGGCCGCTTCGCCGCCGGCGTCGCCCACGAGATCGGCAACCCGCTGGCGGGCATCGCATCGCTGGCACAGACCCTGCCCCTGGAAGACGATCCCAAGGAGATCAGCGACATTGCCGACGACATCATCGCGCAGACACGCCGCATCAATGCCATCGTGCAGTCCCTGATCGCCTTCGCCCACTCGGACACCCCCCCGCGCAGCCGATTCGAGCCGCTCGACCTGAACGACCTGGTTGCCGAGGCCATCCGCCTGGTGCGGCTGGCGGGCCGCAAGGACATCCGCTACGACATCTCCGGGATCGAGGGCCTGAGCCTCCAGGGCGCACGGCCCAAGCTGTTGCAGGTCTTCATCAATCTCCTGACGAACGCGGAGCAGGCCTCTCCGCCCGGCGCCACCATCCACATCCGTGCGCAGCAAACCGGCAGCAGGGTGCGGATCGAGATTCTGGACCAGGGTCCGGGAATCCGGGAGACCACGATCGACCGGCTGTTCGAACCCTTCTTCACGACCAAACCGGCCGGACAGGGCACCGGCCTGGGCCTTCCGGTGGCCTACAGCATCGTGCAGGACCACGGTGGTAGCCTGATGGCCACCAATGCACCCGAGGGTGGCGCACAATTCATCCTGATCCTTCCGCTCGGCGGGCACACATGACACGGATTCTTCTGGTCGACGACGAGGCCGCCATCCGGCGCGGGGTGCGGCGCTTCCTGGAACACCAGGGCTTCGATGTGGCCTTGGCCGAGGACCTCGCAAGCGCGCGGAGGCAGGCCGGGGTCGGAGGCTTCGACCTGCTGCTGGCCGACCTGCGCCTGCCCGATGGCGAGGGCACTGCCCTGATCGGGGAATACCCGCAGTTGCCCACGGTCATCATGACCAGCTACGCCTCCGTGCCCTCCGCCGTCGAGGCGATGAAATCGGGCGCGATCGACTATATCGCCAAGCCCTTCGACCATGATGCCCTGCTCCTGACCCTGCGTGCGGCCCTGCGCAGCAGCGGCCACGGCGAGGAGCAGACCGCAGCCGCTCCCGAATCCGTGGAGGACTGCGGCCTGATCGGCCAAACCCCCGGGATCGCGACCCTCCGACAACAGATTCGTAGGGTGGCAACGGCGAACTCCACGGTGCTGATCCGGGGCGAATCGGGCACCGGCAAGGAGGTGGCCGCGCGCGCGATCCACACGTTCAGTCCACGCGCCGGCCAGCCCTTCGTCCCGGTCAACTGCGCCTCGATCCCCGAGGGACTGGTGGAGGCCGAATTGTTCGGGCATGCCCAGGGCGCCTATACGGGCGCCGTCAAGGCGCGCGCGGGGCTGGTCGAGTCCGCCCACGGCGGGGTTCTGTTCCTGGACGAGATTGGCGAACTGGCGCCCGCTGCACAGGCACGTCTGCTGCGCGTGCTCCAGGAGGGAGAGATCCGGCCGGTGGGGGCGAACCAGGCCCGCCGTGTCGATGTACGTCTCCTGGCCGCCACGCATCGGGACCTCGAGGCGATGATCGAGGCGGGTGAATTCCGGGCCGATCTCTACTACCGCCTGCGCGTCCTGGAGATCCGGATACCGCCGCTGAGGGAGCGCATGGAGGACCTGCCCCTGCTCGCGGGGCGATTCCTGCGCGAACTCGGGGCGCGGTTCGACAAGCGCGGCCTGGTGCTGGGCGAGGAGGCCGTCGACCAGATGATGCTTTACTCCTGGCCGGGTAACGTGCGCGAACTGAAGAACGCCCTGGAACGGGCCGTGGTCCTCTCCGAAGGTAACCGTATCGATTGGGAACACCTGGGACTTACCGCTGCTGCTGCGGAACCGCGGGGACAGCCAGGCAGCCTGACCGACTACTTCCGACGCTTCGTGCTTGAGAATCAGGGGCGCATGAACGAGACGCAACTCGCCCGGGCCCTGGGCATCAGCCGCAAGACCCTCTGGGAACGGCGACAGCGGGAGAACCTGCCGCGGACTTGATGATCGGCGGTCCTGGTATGGCTGCGGTTGCACCATGACCGGCCTCAGGTGCAACGCCGGCGTTACCTTCCGTAACGCCGACGTGTTACGGAGCGTAACGCCACAGCCTGGGATGTCACCCGAGCCGGGTAGTAACCCATTCATTCCCCAAGACCATCCATGCATGGCCTGGGTCTTGCAGTGCCTGAGGCTCAATCGTTTGCACCAGGCACCCATGTCCGACGCGCTCGACACAACCCGGGAATTCCTCAGCGCCCATGCCCCATTCGATCGGCTCGAGGCGGACGCACTCGAATTCCTGTTGCCGCGCCTGGAGACCCGCTTCTATGCCAGTGGCGATCGCATCACCGATCCGGACCACGGCCCTGCGCAGCGCTTCCACATCATCCGCCAGGGCCGGATTCGTGGTGAGACCCCCAGCGAGGACGAACAGATCTCGGGCAAGGCCTGGGAACTGATCCCAGGCGAGTCCTTCCCGATCGGGGCGCTGCTCGGGCGTCGTCCGGTGCATACGGTGCATCGCGCTCTCGAGGACACCATCTGCCTGGAACTCTCGGTCGAGGACTTCGACCGCCTGCGCGCGCGCTCCCAGGTCTTCAACGACTTCTGCTCGCGACGCCTGGCCAGCCTGCTCGACCGGGTCCACCAGGGACTCCTGAGCCAAGGCCTCGGCAACGGGGGCGCCGGCAGCGGGCAATTGAACACTCCGCTCGGGGCACGAATCGCCCGAGAGCCGGTCACCTGCGGACCCGACACACCGCTGCGGGAGGCCCTGACCGCGATGCGCGATCAACGGGTGGGTTCCATCGTCGCGGTCGATCAGGAGCAGCGGCCGGTGGGCATCTTCACCATGACCGACCTGCTCGGCCGAGTGGCCCTGCAGGAGGTGGGTCTCGACGCCCCGCTCCGGCGGGTGATGACCCCCGACCCCATCGCGCTCCCGGAAACGGCACTGGGTTTCGAAGGCATCGAGACCATGGCCGAGCACGGGATGAAGCACATCTGCGTGCTGGCCGACGGACGCCTGGTGGGCGTGCTCGGAGAGCGCGACCTGCTGACCTCCAATCCTCTGACGCTGGACCGCATGGTGCGGGGCATCCTCCGGGCAGAGGCGGTTGACACTATTGCCGACCACCTCCGCGAGGTTCCGAGGCTGATCGGCGCGGTGATCAGCCAGGGCGCGGAGGCCGACCAGATCCTGCGCCTGATCACCCGCATCAACGATCACGCCACCCGTCGAGTGCTGGCCCTCATTCGCCGCCAGTACGAGATCGGGGATATCGATTTCACCTGGCTGGCCTTCGGCTCCCAGGCGCGCGAGGAACAGGCCCTGCGTACGGACCAGGACAACGGCATCCTGTTCCAGTGCGCAAAGGGGCAGGAGGCGGCGACGCGCGAGCGGCTGCTGCCCTTCGCCCAGGACGTGAACCAGGCGCTCGATGCGTGCGGGTTCGACCTGTGCCCCGGGAACATCATGGCCGGCAATCCGGAGTGCTGCCTGAGCGGTCGTGAATGGGACCGGCGCTTCAGCCGCTGGATCGAACAGGGCACGCCGGAGCACCTGCTGAAGAGCTCGATCTTCTTCGACCTGCGTGCCATCGACGGCGATGCGGGCCCGGTGGAGGTCCTGCGCTCGAAGATGCTGCGCAAGACCGCCTTCAACAGCCGCTTTCGGCGCCAGATGGCCGCCAACCAGATGCGTATCCGTCCCCCGCTGGGCCTGTTCGGCGAGATCCGCAGCGGCGCCGACGGCATCAACATCAAGCTCCAGGGCCTCACGCCCTTCGTCGACGGTGCGCGGGTCATGGCGTTGGCCGCTGAGCTACCCGCGACGCGTTCGCACGAACGGCTGGATCAGGCCGTTGCCAGCGAGGTGCTGCGCGAGGACGATGCCCGCGACTATCACGCCGCCCTGCGTTATCTGCAGATGCTGCGCCTGCGTACGCAGCAGCGTGCGCTGGACGCAGGGCGCGAGGACAGCAACCGAATCCGACCGGAGGAACTCGGCACTCTTGAGGCGCGTGTGCTCAAGGAGGCCTTCCGGCAGGCCCGCAAGCTGCAGGGGCAGCTTG